>Ga0070714_100004728_pt1 | contig 10303 bp, 9 predicted proteins | sample LARL83metaG_FD_65450 | JGI IMG/M metagenome (GOLD analysis project Ga0070714, IMG submission 65450) | Corn, switchgrass and miscanthus rhizosphere microbial communities from Kellogg Biological Station, Michigan, USA - LAR L8-3 metaG | ecosystem: Host-associated > Plants > Roots > Rhizosphere ... | reverse complement strand
ACTGCGGCCTTTCCCGAACCACGGCATCGGAGTCTCCTCTCCCGAACGTCGACGGGCGGCCCCGAGGACTACCGCGAGATTAGCCGCAGCCTCTGACTTTCTGCCCTGATCCATAGGGGTTCGCCCGGCTGAGGCGGCGGGCCGCTACAAGCGATATGACCACCCCGGAACACTGCGCGGACCCACGGGAGCTGGAAGCGGAAGCCCCGCGGTCACCGGGTACGTCGGTGATAGCAGACCTGGTATCACCGGCAGGAAGGAGTGCTCGCATGGCGCGAGGGCCGCGGTTAGGCTTTGCGTGAGCAGGTTGGGAAGGAAGCAGTGAGGGCAGGGCAGGGTCGAGGGGCATTCGGCGGCTTACTGCGGCAGTTGCGCACTGACGCCGGGCTGACGCAGGAGGAACTGGCGGAGGCTGCCGGGCTGAGTCCGCGTTCGGTCAGCGATCTGGAGCGTGGGATAAATCTTACTGCCCGCAAAGACACCGCCCGGCTGCTGGCCGATGCGCTGAACCTGACGGGTCCGGCAAGGGCGGAGTTTGAGGCGGTGGCACGAGGCCGCTCCCCGGCTAGCGGGTCCGGGGTCGGCTGGGTGGCAGCGATGTCACGGGATCCGCCCCGCGACATCGCTGGCTACACCGGGCGGCAGCCGGGGCTTCGCGAACGGCCGTCGGCGGGTACCGCGGCGGACGGCATGCATGGCTTCGCGCCCGCGCTTACGAGCTTTATCGGCCGGGCCGGGCCGGTGAGCGATGTTGCGGGCCTGCTGGGTGAGTACCGGCTGGTGACAGTGACCGGGTCCGGCGGCGCGGGTAAGACCCGGCTGGCTGGTCAGGTAGCGGAGCAGGTAGCGGGTCGGTTCGCAGATGGGGTGTGGCTAGCGGAGCTGGCGGCGGTGCGAGACCCGGCGCTGGTGCCAGCGGCAGTGGCGGTGGCGCTAGGGGTGCAGGACGTACCGGGAATGCCGGCGACCGACGGGCTGGCACGGATGCTGGCTAGGCAGCAGCTGTTGCTGGTGCTGGATAACTGCGAGCACGTGATCGACGCGGCTGCCGCGCTGTGCGCCGGGCTTCTGCCTGCCTGCGACGATGTACGGGTGCTGGCGACCAGCCGGGAGCCGCTCCGGATAGCCGGGGAGGCCCGATTCCGGCTGCCGCCGCTATCGGTACCCCAGCCAGGCGAGGGGGCCGAGACCAGCGGCTCGGAGGCGGTGATCCTGTTCGTTGACCGGGTAAAGCGGGTTGACTCGCACTTTGCCCTGGATTCCGAGTCGGGCCCGGTGGTGGCGCAGCTGGTGGCGCGGCTAGATGGGATGCCGCTGGCGATCGAGCTGGCCGCCGCCAGAGTCGAGTCCCTGGGAGTGAATCAGCTGCTGGACCGCCTCGATGACCGTTTCGCGTTGCTGGCCGTCGGCGACCGCAGCGCGGTGGCCCGGCACCGGTCGCTGGCCGCGACCGTGGACTGGAGTTATCAGCTGCTGAGCGAGGAGGAGCGGCGCGTGTTCCGCCGGCTGTCGGTTTTCCCCGGCGCATTCACGCTGCAAGCCGCGGAAACGGTCGCCGGTCCCGGCGCGGAGCCGGCGGTTCTGCATCTGGTGGACTGCTCGCTGATCTCACCGCCGCGCGCCGACCCGGATGGCCGGGCCCGCTATCTGATACTGGAAACTCTGCGTGCCTACGGCGTCGGCCGGCTTTCAGAGGCAGGCGAGGAGCCGGCGGCCGCGGCCAAGCTGGCTGAGCATGCGTTCGCGGTGGCGGCACAGGCCGCGGAGGGCATGCAGACCAGCGCCGGGGAACTGGCAGCTGCCCGATGGCTAGGCACCGAGGACGCCACCATGCAGCAGGCGTTGACCTGGGCACTGGAACACGAGCCTAGCTTGGCGCTGCGCCTGGCGGTTGCCCTGGCCCCCTGGTGGATACAGCAGGGACGCGTGGCGGTCGAGTGCCCTCTGCTGCGCGTCGCCGCCGAGCGAGCCGACCGAGCCGACGATGCCTGGCCGGCCGCGCAATACTGGCTTGGCCAGGCGGCCAACCTCACTGGCGAGTTCACCGCCGCCCTCACTCATTACGCCGCGGCGAGCGACGCGGTCAAGCAGAACCTGCGGTCGCCGATCCTGGCCGATGCCGTAGCGGGCCGAGCGAACTGCCTGCTCAACCTCGGGCACACCGCCGAGGCGGCCGAGGAGGCCCGCCGGGCCCTGCGCCTCGCCCAGGAGATCGGTTACCCGGCCGGCGAAGCCAGGGCTCTCCTTAATCTCTTCCTCGCCGCTGAGTACTCCGGGGACACGGAAACCGCCCTGAGGTGGGCACGGCAAGCCACCCGCGTCGACCCCCGGACCATCCCCGGCAGGCTCGCACGACAGTGCAACCATAGCCTGGCAGATATCCTGCTCGTTGTCGGTGACGTGACCGCAGCCGAGGTCACCTGCAGGGAGGAACTCGACCGGGCCCGGCAGGCAGGTGACCTTTTCAGTCAGTCATTCTGCCTGGACCTGCTGGCCGAGCTGGATCAGGTAGCCGGCCGCATCCCTCAGGCCGCAGAGCATCTGCGCGAGGCACTTGAGATCTCCGTACGGATTGGCAGCCGACTGCGCCTGATCGACTGTCTTGACAACTGCGGGCACCTGTGCGCCGCGACCCAGCGATGGGCTGATGCTGTCACGATGTGGGCGGCCTACGCCTCTTGCCTAGAGGAACTGGGAATGTCCGACACGCCTTCGGCGGAGGAGCGCCGTCGGGAGCCGATGCGCACGGCAGAGCAATCGCTGGGATCCGGCCGGATGCGGGCCGCCGGAGAACGCGCTACGGCTATGACACTGGCCGCTGCCGCCGAGTTCGCCATCTTGCTCACCGCGATAGACCCGCAGTCACTCCGGATCCAGCCGGGACTGGAGAAGCTCAGCCCCAGGGAACGAGAACTGATCACCCTTGTCGCCCGGGGGCGCACCGACACCGAGATTGCCGCCCAGTTGCGCATCAGCGTGCGCACGGTCAGCTCGCACCTGGACCGGGTCCGGGACAAGACCAGCTGCCGCCGCCGCGCCGACCTGACCCGCCTGGCCTTCAGCGCGGGGTTGGTCTAGCGAGCCGAGCCCGTCCGCCGGGCACCGGCCATGGTGCCTGTGGGTAGTTCCACCCCGCCCGCCGCGTAACTGGCTTCGCGCCCGGCGGGCGTTGGATGCCCGCCGGGCACGACCCCCCGGGGTTTGGCACTACGACGGCGTGTAGCACAGGCTGCTGATGTCGGTAGCTAGCGACCGGGCGCTGTCGGCAGCGGTGTTGAGCGGGTCGGGGATCGAGGAGCCATTGACGGAAAGGACCTGGTCCTGGACCGCCTGGACCCAGGAGCCAGGCAGTTGCATGACTATGTTGTTCAGTCCCATCTGGGCGATGGCGAGGGCCACCTGGTCGCCGGCCACTTGGCTGCTGCCGGGACCGTAGATCCCCAGGTCATCGGCCATCCGCTGGAGCGCGAGGGCAGATGTGGACAGGTTCTGCACGCCCGGCCACTCGTAACAGGGGCCGGTGCCGTCAGGGAGGGTGAGCGTGCCTCCGATGGTGGCCGCACTGGCGCTGCTGCCTCCGCAGCCGATGATCGTGAGGCCTGCGAGCAGCGCAGCGGCAGCGGTGGCCGCCAGTGGCCGTGTCCTCCGGCCCGGGATGAGCTTCGTGTACATTTCGGTTCTCCCAGCGTGGTGTGGCTTGAGCGGGATGTTCCCGCCTTCGAGTGCCAGGGTGCCTGGCGGCCGAGGCGATCACCACACGTAGCGGTCCACAGGAGACCCACGGGATTGCTGCAGCGAGCGGGCATCGACTGCAGACGCCGCGCCTTCCCCGGCGGCGACAGCGCGAACCGGATCAGGAGCCGTCAAAGGGTGCCTTCGGATCCTCATGATGGACGTGGCTGGGAGTCGAGATCGTGTGCAGGAGACCCAGGTGAGGCGTCCTGGGCGGATCGGCCGAGAAAAACCTCGCGTATGTCGGGACGGGCAGCAATCTCGCTGGCCCGGCCGGCGATCTCGATCCGCCCCGCGACGAGAATGTAGGCCCAATCGGACACCCCGAGCGCCTCGAACGCCTTCTGCTCGACAAGCAGCACAGCAGTGCCCGAGTCAGCGAGACGGCGGACCTGGTCCCGCAGCACTGCCCGGGACAGTTCCGGCGACAAGCTGGAGGTCGGCTCGTCAAGGACGAGAACCACTGGTTCGAGCATCAGGACCCGCGCTATCGCGAGCATCTTCCGCTCGCCTCCGCTGAGCTTGCTCGCGGTCCTGGACCGCATGTCCGCCAACGCGGGGAACGTCGATAGCACTGTCTCGATCCTGGCGGTGAGCTGAGGCTTCGTGAGCAGGTAGCCGCCCATCTCCAACGGCGTCGAGCCGATCCTGGATTCCAACCACATCGTCGACGAGTTCCAGGGCGGCGACACCGCCCGCGACCACCAGACCGACCCCTACTTCTTCCGGGACAGCCCGTCCGACTCCCAGCTGGGCGTGGCCATGGCCCTGTACGGGCACACGAAGGGCTACACCAAGGCCGTCATGCTGTTCTACTCCGACCCCGGCGGCACAGACGTTCCTCAAGCCGGTCTCGACGACGTTCACCAAGCTCGGCGGCACGATCCTGAAGACCATCGCTCGCCCTGGCCGACGACTACGCCAAGACCACCAACGGCACCACGGTCGCGCACGACATGACCAAGGTCACGAACCCGCCGGGCACCGCGTGCTGCACCTACGCGAGCTGCCTGGCGCTCATCAAGGCGGGCACGAAGATCAACTATGAGGGCGCCAGCGGCGACCTTGACTACAACAGCTTCAACAACACCTTCGGCCCGTACGGCGCCTTCCAGGCCAATACCGCGGGCGTCGAGCAGCAGTCGTACGTGATGCAGGCGAACGCGCTGGCGGCAGCCACGCCGTAGCCGCGCGGCGGTCCGGGAACTACATGGGCGGTGGCTCCCGTCAGCGGTCAGCCGCGGATCCCGGCGCCCCAGCGGTCCGGGTGCGGGTACTGCATGACGTCCGCGGTCAGGGTGCCGCCGAACGCGGCAGGTGTCCAGCCGTCCGGCTGAGTCCAGGTCGAGGTGGCCTCGGGGTGGGACCAGACGGACAGCTGGGTGCCGTCGAAGGACAGGATCTGGCCGTGCAGGTGGCGGGCGGCGTCGCTGGCCAGGTGGACGACGACGGGGGCGACCGACTCCGGGGGCGGGAAGGCTAGCTCGTGGCTGACGTCGCCGCGGTCGAAGACGGCGGTCATGTCGGTGCGGGCGACCGGGGCGAGGGCGTTGACGCGGATGCCGAAGCGGGCGAGCTCCAGGTCCATGACCCGGGTGAGGCCGATGATCCCGGCCTTGGCGGCCGCGTAGCTGGCTTGGCCGAAGGTGCCGAAGAGGCCGGAGCCCGAAGTGATATTGAGGATGACGCCGCCCGAGGCGCGCATGGCGCGGGCGGCGGCCGCGCCGCAGGCCCAGGTGCCGCGCAGGTGCACGGCGATGACCTCGTCGAACTCCGTGGCGGTCATGCGGGTGAGGGAGCGGTCGCGGGTGACGCCCGCGTTGTTCACCAGCAGGCCGATGCCGCCGTACTCCCCCACGCAAGCCTGGACCAGCCGCTCGCAGAACTCTGGCTCGGCCACCGACCCGGGGCAGGCGATAGCCTGGCCGCCGCGCTCTCGGATCGTAAACGCCGCGGCCTCCGTCGTCAGGGGATCGGTGCCGTTGACGACGACCCGGCCGCCCGCGGCCGCGAGCGCTTCGGCGAAGGCGCGGCCCAGGCCGCGGGAGGACCCGGTGACGACCGACGGGAGGCCGCCAAGATTCACTGGGTTCCGCCCAGGCGTTCGGTAGCCCGGCTCTGGCCGGCACGGAGGCGCTTGAGCCCCTCGTCTAGCTGGCGGGTGAACAGGCCGCGCTGGAGCAGGTCGTGGGTAACGCGCAGCTCGTAGGCGGTCGCGCCGATGTGGTCCATGTTCGTCGCGCGCAGGGCGACTTCCTTCAGTACGGTGGTCAGCTCGGCGCCGTGCTCGGCGATCTGCTTGGCCAGGCGCAGCGCCGAGTCGCGCAAAGAGCCGACCGGGACGACCTCGTCGACCAGGCCGGTGCGCAGGGCCTCCTGGGCGTCGACCGGATCGCCGGTGAAGAACATCCGGCGGGCCCGCTGGGTACCCGTCTTGCGCAGCAGGCCGTGGTAGAAGCCGTTCATCGCGTACTTGACCTGGGTGGAGCCGAAGGCGGCGTTCTCCGACGCGATCGTGATGTCGCACATGTTGGCCAGGTCCATGCCGTAGCCGGGGGCGACGCCCGCGACGGCGGCGACCGTCGGCTTGCGGTAGTCGTAGAGGACAGTCATCAGCCGCAGCGCCAGGTCGGTGAAGCGGGTCCGCTCGTCGCCGCTGGTGCCCGCCAGGACGTCGAGCGCCCAGCCGGAGCAGAAGCAGTCCTCGTTGCCGATCAGGAGGACGGCGGCGACGTCATCGTCGTAGGCCCATGCGTCGAGCGCGGCGATGAGCTGCTCGTGCAGTTCCCAGCCCAGCGCGTTGCGCTTTTCCTGGTGGTTGAGCTGGAGGATGCCGACGCCGTCCTCGACGGCGGTGATCAGGTACTGGTTCACGTGGCCTGCCCTCCCCACGAGGCCAGCCTGTTCTTCTGGATCTTGCCGCTGGCCGTGGTGGGCAGCGAGGGCATCACGGTCCAGTGGACCGGGATCTTCTGCCGGGCCAGGCGGACCGCCTCCAGGTGCTCGATGATCGGCTCGGGTCCGTGCCACTCGGCGCCGGCCGCCAGGACGATCCAGGCACCGACGGCCTCGCCGAGGCGTTCGTCGGGGACGGCGGTGACGGCGACGGCGGCCACGTCCGGATGGGCGGCGATGGCGGATTCGATGTCGAGGGCCGAGAACTTCTCGCCGCCGCGGTTGATGATGTCCTTGAGCCGGCCTGACATCCGGACCCAGCCTTCGCCGTCAACGACGCCGATGTCGCCGGGGTAGAACCAGCCCTCGCCGTCGATCTGCTCGCGGGTGCGGTCCGGGTCGGTGTAGGCCGTGAGCAGCTGCGGGCCGCGGATGCGGAGCTCGCCTTCCGCGCCCGGCGGCAGCGGGGTCCGGTCCGGCGCGACCGCCTGGATCTCCATGCCCGCCAGGACCTGGCCGTCCCACTGCGAGCGGCGCTCGACATCCGCGCTAGCCGGGGCGGCCGCGCAGACCCCGGCCGTCTCGGTCATCCCGTAGCAGCGCATCGCGCGGACGCCCACCGCCTCGGCCCGCAGCACCAGGCTGGGCGGCAGGGTCGCGCCGGCGCAGGCGTACAGGTCCAGCCGGTGCTTCCGGGCGGCACCCGCCTCGTAGCGCTGGACCAGGTCGGCCAGGAAGACGGTGGCGCCCATCGCCAGGCTGGCGCCTTCGCGCTCGATGACCTCGACCGCCTCGTCAGGACGCCAGCCCGGCATGATCACCGAGCGGGCGCCGAGGAAGGCCGGGAAGATCACGCCCGCGATGAACCCGCCGAGATGGGACACCGGGGTGGCGCACAGGATGACGCAGTCCTCGGCGACGTCCAGGGCGACCTTGAAGTTGCGCATGTGCGCGATCAGGGCCGCGCTGGACAGCAGCGCGCCCTTGGGGGCCGAGGTGGTGCCCGAGGTGTAGAGGAGCAGGGCCGGCTCTTTCGCCGGGAGCGGCTCGGGCAGGCCAGTTTCCGTAACGTCGCCGGGGCCGGGCACCGGGTCCCAGCCGGGGCGCTGGCCGCCGGTCAGGTAGCGGACGACGGGTTCGTGGCCGAGCTCGGCGCAGATGCCGTCGAGCTCGGCGGCCGGCTCGCGGGTGCTGAGCCTGGCGGCGGCGGCCACTACGGCGGGACGGGATTCGGCGACGATCTGCCGGACCTCGTGTTCGCGGTAGATGGGGATGACCGGCATGTCGATGGCGCCGATGCGGAACGCGGCGACCTGGAGGACCAGGGCCTCCAGGCAGTTCGGCAGCTGCACCATGACCCGGTCGCCACGGCGGACGCCGCGCCGGACCAGGTCGGAGGCGACGGTGGTGACCCACGCGTCGAACTCGCCGTAAGTGACGCGGCGGCCCTCGAAGACGAAGAGCTCCCGGTCCGGGGTGCGAGCCGCCTGATCCCTGAGCAGGTAACCCACTCGTTCGTTCGCATTCATGTTTTGGCCCCTAGGAGCGACAGCAGGTACGCGCCGCCGTTACGGTCGCCGCGCGGCGGGAGGGCGCCCAGTTGCTGGAGCATGCCGGCGATCTCGAAGGCGGCGGTGTAGCGGGACAGCCGCCCGTCGCGGAAGCCGAGGAAGATGTCGCAGCCTTGGACCTCGAAGCGCCGACCCGTGCCGAGCGCGGGCGGGCCGGCGCCGCGCTGGCGGAACAGCACCAGCGCGCGGCCGTCGTCCACGGCGGTGAACAGCTGGATCTCCTCGACCTCGTAGCCGGGCATAGCCCGCCAGATGGCGTCGGCGTAGGCCCGCACAGCCTCCCGGCCGCGCAGCGGATGCGGCCAGAAGACCGTCTCCTCCCATTCCACGTCGGGGTGAAGCAGCGCGAGGACCTGGTCAGTGTCGTGGCTGTTCCAGGCAGCGAGCCAGCGGTCGGCGAAGTCGCGTAGGAAGGCCTCGTTCACGACTTGCTCCTGACCTGGGCGAAGGCGGCGGAGACGCGTTCGACCACGTCGGGGTGCCAGATGATCTCCCGGTAGGCCATGGTCTCGAAGGACAGCGCGGAGATGGGATCCATGGCTGGCGAGCGGCGCATCAGTTCCTTGTTGAACACCGCCGTCTTGGTCGTGGTGGCGGCGATGGCCTGGGCCAGCCGGGTCGCCTCGGCCACCACCTGGCCGGCCGGGACGAGCCGGTCGATCAGGCCGATGCGCAGCGCCTCGGCCGCGTCGATCCGCTCCCCGGTGAGCGTCAGCAGCTTGGCCTGGCTGAGCCCGACGATCTTCCATAGCGGCGAGAAGTAGGGCGTGAGGCCGAACCTGACCTGCGGGAAGCCGAAGACGCCGTTGCCGGCGCCGACCCGGATGTCGCAGAAAACGGCGATGTCGCAGCCCCCGCCCAGGGTCGGCCCGGCGCAGGCGGCGATGGTCGGCTTGGGGTAGTCGAGCAGGGTCCCGTAGACCCGCAGGCAGGCCTCGGCGTAGGTCGCCCGCGACTCTTGCGTGAACCCGGACTGGAAATCCAGGTCCAGGCCGGCGCAGAACATCTCCTCACCGCCCGTGATCACGATCGCCGCGACATCGTCGTCGTGCCGCCACCAGTCCAGGTAGTCGCCGAGGGCCCTGAAGACCTCCAGGCTGAGGGCATTGCGCCGGTCCGGCCGGTTGAAGACGATGGTCCCGACCCCGTCGGCCTGCGTAGCCGTAATCGCACTGTCTGCGGAAACACTGTCCGCCATCCGTTACTCCTCGTCTCGCTGAGCACTGAGTACCAATGAGGCGTTCTGCCCGCCGAAGCCGAAGGCGTTGGCCTGGAGCCAGGCGATGTCCCGCTCCCGCGGGCGGCCCAGGACGAGGTCGAAGTCGATCGACGGCTCCGGGTTGGTGGTACCGCCGGTGGGCACGACCAGGCCTCGGTGCATGCCCTCGATAGCGGCGGCCAGCGCGAGCGCGCCAGCCGCGCCGGCCGGGTGCCCCAGCGTGCCCTTGACCGACATGACCGAAGGGCCTTGGGGGGCTTTGGGGTTCGCTCCGGCGAAGAACGCGTTGATCGCCGCGATCTCGGCGGTGTCGCCCTTCGGGGTGCCGGTGGCGTGCGCGGCGAGCACGTCGACCTGCCGTGGCTCGATGCCCGCCTCGGCCACGGCCAGGCTCATGGCCAGCCGCTCCCACTCGCCCGACGGGTCCGGGGTGGACGGGTGGTAGGCCTCGCAGGACGTCCCCCAGCCCTGCACCCAGGCGTGCACCCGGGCCCCGCGCCGCCGGGCGTGCTCGGCCGACTCCAGGACGAACATCCCCGCCCCCTCCCCCATGACCATCCCGCCGCGGTCCACGTCGAACGGCAGGCAGGCCCGGCGCGGGTCGGTCACGGCCGCGCCCATCCCGTACCCGTAGCGCGAGTACGCGCTGGCCGGGACGAACCCGTCGGCGCCGACGCCGTGGGCCAGGCCGCCCTCGGTCCCGCCGGCCAGCGCCACGTCGACCTGGCCGGAGGCGATCATCCGGGCGGCGGTGCCGAGCGCGTCCAGGGACGAGGCGCAGGCGGTGCTGAGGGTCAGGCACGGCCCGTGCAGCCGCCAGTGCATGGCGATCTGGGCGGCGGCCATGTTCGGCCAGACCATGATCATCAGCTTGGGCCCGGCGGCG
>Ga0070714_100004727_pt1 | contig 10303 bp, 8 predicted proteins | sample LARL83metaG_FD_65450 | JGI IMG/M metagenome (GOLD analysis project Ga0070714, IMG submission 65450) | Corn, switchgrass and miscanthus rhizosphere microbial communities from Kellogg Biological Station, Michigan, USA - LAR L8-3 metaG | ecosystem: Host-associated > Plants > Roots > Rhizosphere ... | reverse complement strand
TCGTTTCACTCGCCGCGGCCGACGTGAAGGTCGACCTGAGCAGGGAAACGGTCGGGCGGCCGCCGGTCGCGTTCGAGCCGATGGTCGGCACCTGGCTCGTCGCGCAGGACGGCGCCGACAAAGTCGTGATGGTCGACGGCCGCCCGTGGAAGGCCAGCAAGGACAACCCGACCAAGCTCCTCATCGACAGCGCGCGCCGCCTGTACGGCACGTCGAACGAAGAGCTGATGGACAACGCGAAGCAGTTCGCGTACTACCCGGTTGCCGTGCTGAAGAGCGTGCCGTCGTTCTCGAACGGCAAGATCAGCCTCAAGTTCAAGACGATCGCCGGCGACGCGGACCGGTGCTCGGGAATTCTGTTCAACGTGAAGCCGAACGGCGACTGGCTGGCGCTCCGCTACAACGACACCGAGCACAACGTCATTCTGTGGGAGTTCCACAACGGCATCCGCCGGCCGTTGATCCGGCCCCGCGACGGCGACCTCCTCAAGGCCGAAGGCGATCGCGAGAAATGGCACGAGCTCGAGCTCGACGTCGACGGCGCGAACATCACGGGCACGCTCGACGGCGCGAAGGCGCTGACCTACGTGCTCGGGAGCGCGCCCGGACCCGGCCGCAACAACGCCCCGCCGAATCCCGATCTGATGCCCGAGAACAACCCGGTGCTTCGCCCGCCGGTCGCCGGCAAGGTTGGCCTCTGGTCGAAAACCGACAGCACGAGCTACTTCAAAGACTACGTCGTGAGCCCGCGATGACATCGGGGCGTTCGACGAAATGCAGGAATGCAAAAATGCACGAATGCAAAAATGCGGAGCACGATGGCGCGGCGGCTCGAACGCGCGAAAGCCGTGCGTGCATTCTTGGATTCCGTGCGTGCATTCTTGCATTCCGTGCGTGCATTCTTGCATTCGTGCATTTTTGCATTGTCGTTTTTCTTCTCACGCCTGTCGCCTTCGCGCAGTCGCCGAACACGGCCGCGCTCGTCGTCACCGTCGACGATCAGACAGGCGGCGTGGTGCCCGGCGCCCGGGTGTCGATCGTCAACGCGGCGACCGGGGCCACTCGCAGCGCGGTCTCCGGGGACGACGGCTCCGCGACCATCCCCGGCCTGCCGATCAACGGCGAATACAAGGTCACCGTCACCAAGGCAGGCTTCACGTCGGAAAACGTGCCGGCTGTCGCCCTGCGCGCCGGCGAAACCGCCACGGTGAAAGTGAAGCTCGTCGCGAGCGGCGGCACGAGCGAAGTCACCGTCTACGGCACGACCGGAGGCGTGCGAAACGATCCTGAGCTCGGCACCCGCCTCGACGCGGTGCAGGTCGAACAGACGCCGCTCCTCGGCCGGAAGATCTCGTATCTGCCCCTCCTGAACGCCGCCTTCCGGCCCGCGAAAGGCACTGGCGATCTGTTCATGAACTCTATCTACGTCGTCGCCGGCGCCGGCGGCCGCCGCGAAGCCGACTACATCGTCGACGGCGCGACGGGCGACGAGCCGTGGGGACGGCAGACGATGTTCTCGACGATTCCGGTGGGCGCGGTGCAGGAGATGAACATCATGTCGCGCGCCTTCTCCGCCGAATTCGGCTGGACGGCGAGCGCCGGCGTCAACATCGTCACCAAGTCCGGCACCAACACGCCGCACGGCGAGGCGCTCTTTCTCCGGCGGCCGGGCGGTCCCGAGGCCACGACGTTCTCGAGCGCGCAGCAGTGTCCAGACTCGATCGCCACGTGTGTGGTGCCGACGACTGCCGGCGCCGCCCAGGGGCTGGTACCGCCCGACATTCCCGACTCGCTCGCGCAGGGGTCGTTTGCCTTCGGCGGGCCGCTCGTGCAGAACCGGACGCAGTACTTCGCCGCCGTGGACCTCACGAAGCAGGACCGCACGGCGTCGATCACCTCGCCGCTCGTCGCGGCCGGCACGACCTTTCTCGGCAACTACCGCCAGGCGCTCGTCGACGCGCGCGTCGATCACGCGATCAACCCGGCGCAGGCCCTGATGGTCCGCTTCAATCTCGATCGCTTCTACGACACGAATCCGCAGGACGCGGTGTCGGGCAACGTGCTGCCGAGCGCCGGTCGTCAGTTCTCGCGGCACAGCTACACGGGCCAGGTGAACGAGACGGCGGTGATTTCCTCGTCGATGCTGAACGAAGCGCGCTTCGAGTTCCAGAGCGCGGATCCGGTGACGGCGTTCGATCCGCTCACGCCCTCGACGCAGTTCACGCGGGCCGGATCGGTGCCCTTCACCTCGGGCGAGTCGCGCTTCGCGCACGTCTACAGCCGGCTCGGCCAGCTGTCGGACACCCTGTCGTGGACGCGCAACCAGCACTACGTGCGCCTCGGCGGCAGCGTCGCGAGAAACACGTCGGGCGGCGACGGGACGGAATTTGGCAGCGCGTTCGTGCTGGGCCAGTTCACGGTGAACGCGGCCTCGACAAGGACGCCTGATCAACTCGCGCTCTCCGACATCCAGCGCTACCAACAGAGCTTCAATCTCGGCGCCGGCACATACGTGCTCAGCCAATGGATCTATAACGTGTTCGTGCAGGACAGCTACCGCGTCCGCAACGATCTGACGCTCGACCTCGGCCTCCGCTACGACCGCCAGACGTTCAGCGACGGAACGAAGAACTTCGCGCCGCGGCTCGGGTTCGGCTGGAACCCTGCCGGCGATCCGAGGACCTCGGTCCGCGGCGGCTACGGCCTGTACTACACGATGCTCCGCGCGAACACCGACGCGAGCTTCGAGCTCGGCGGACCGCAGGGAATCTTCAGTTACACGGCGACGCCCGGCCAGACCGGTTTCCCGACGTGTCTCGCCTGCACGCCCGTGGCGTTCGACCCGAACGCCGCGGCGTCGACGCTGCCGGCGCGGAACATCACGATTCGCCCGGGCATGGCCTCTTTCTATTCGCAGTTCTTCGACGTCAGCAGACTTTCCGGCTACGCGGGCGCGACGTTCGTGAATCCGAAAAGCCAGGTTGGATCCATCGGCGTCGAACGCGAACTGGCGCACCGCCTGTTCCTGTCGGTGGACTATGTGAAGCAGCACTGGACCGGGCTCGATCAGACGGTGGATCTGAATGCGCCGTCGCTCTTCGTACGCACCGCGCCCGGTCAGGTGCGGCCGGCGGCCGCCGCCGATCTCACCAGGCCGATCATCCCGGTCAACGGCGGCTTCCGTCAGATCAACGTCGTCGAAAACCTCGGCATTGCCGATTACGACGGGCTGCAGACCATGCTGCGGTGGCGGAACGATCGCAGCATCCTGTCGATGAGCTACACCCTCTCGAAGGCAACCAACACGACCGAGCCGAATGGAAACGGCGCCGGCCAGAACGACTTCAATCAGCTCGGCGAGGCGGAGCGCGGACCGAGCCTTCTCGACCAGCGGCATCGCGCGGTCTTCTTCGGCAGCTATCGGCTGCCGTTCGACGTCACGATCGGCACGGTCACGTCGCTCTCATCGGCAAAGCCGTTCAACGCGACGACGGGCGTCGACAACAACGGCGACGGCAACAACAACGACCGGCCGGTGATCAATGGAGTGGTCGTCGGCCGTTACGGCTTCCGCGGGACGCCGATCTACGACTCCGACCTCTTCGCCGAATATCGCCTGAAGATGCAAGGCACTCAGGCGATGACGTTCCGGATCGAAGCGTTCAACGTGTTCAACCACGCGAACGTGCTGGGCAGGAACGGCACCTACAGCGACACCGCCATGGCGCTGCCGACGTTCGGCCAGGCGAGCCCTGGCCTGGCGAATATCGATCCGGCGCGCATGGTACAGTTGCAGGTCAGATTCAGCTTCTAAGCGTGCCTAGCGCGATCGACGTCTCCTCCGTCGTCGGACTCGTCGCCGTCGGCGTTTTCACGGCGCAAATCCTGCTGGGGCTGCTGCTCTCGATCGGGTACAACCCCGTGCGGCAGTGGCCGCGCCGGCGCTTCAAGCTCTTCACCTTTCACAACTGGCTCGGCTACATCGGCCTGGCCACCGCGTTCACGCACCCGCTGATCCTGCTCGCGTCGTCGACGGCCGGCTTCCGGCTGTTCGACATCTTCGTTCCCATCTGGTCGCCGACGCAGCCGTTCGAGAACACGCTCGGCGCCGGCGCGCTGTATCTCGTCGCCTTCGTTGTCCTGACGTCATATTTCCGCTCGCTCTTCGCGCATCACAACTGGAAGCTGCTGCACTACACGGCGTACGCCGCGGCCGCCGTGTTCTATGTTCACGGCATCCTGGCGGATCCGAACCTGCAAAACCGGCCGGTCGATTGGATCGACGCGGAGAAGGTATACGTGGAAGGCTGCGCGCTCGCCGTGGTGGTGGCGACGGCGCTCCGGTTCAGGGCGCGCCGCGGGCTGCGCGGGCATCTGGCGCGAGCACACTGATCGCCATCCCGACAACGTAGACGACGGCCGCGCCGATCACGTTGTGCCAGAGAAACGCAATCGGCGTCGTGAACGCGACGACCAGCACCACCGCCAGGCCCGCCAGCAAACCCCAGAAGGCGCCGCGCGCGGTGGCGCGCTTCGTCAGAATCGCCAGGATGAACACGCCCAGCAGCGAGCCGTAGAAGAACGACCCGTACCGGTTCACCACTTCGATGAGCGAGCCCTGGTTCGCCGCGAACATGGCGACGACGCACGCGAACAATCCCCAGCCGATCGTGGCGAGCTTCGACACGCGCAGGTAGTGGGCATCCGGCGCGTCCTTGACGAAGTGCCGGCGGTAGAAGTCGATGATCGTCGCCGTCGCGAGCGCGTTCAGCTCGCCGCCGCTCGCGGACATCGCGGCGGCGAAGATGGCCGCGATCATCAGGCCAACGAGGCCGATTGGCAGGCGCGTCGTGATGAAGGTCGGGAACACGTAGTTCGCGTCGTCGTACCGCGAGTCGCCGGTCGTCTCGCGGACGATGTCGGCGGCCCGCTTGCGAATGTCTTTCACCGTGCGGTCGGTGGCGAGAAACGCATCGCGCGCGCCGCCGGCCGCCGCGTCGCGCCTGGCCGCAATGGCCGCGTCGAACTGCCGCTCGAGCCCGGCGTACTCGGCCGCGTGCGGCCCCGCCGCGACCTGGCCGTCGTACGCCCGATTGAAGAGCATCGGGGGCGCCTGGAACAGATAGAAGACGAAGACCAGCACGCCGGTCGAGAGGATCAGCAGCTGCAGCGGGATCTTGACGAACGCGCTCATCAGCAGAGACTGCCGCGCCTCGTCGACCGACTTCGCGGTGAGGTAGCGCTGCACCTGGCTCTGGTCGCACCCGAAGTACGCCAGCATCAGGAACAGCCCGCCGATGATGCCGGACCAGAACGTGTACTGTTCGCGCGGATCGAACTTGAAATCGACCGCCTGCAGCCGCCCCGTCGCGCCAGCCAGGTTCAACACCTGCCCGAAGCCGACGTGGTCGAAGATGCCGTACAGCAGCACCACGACGGTCGCCGACATGCCGGCGACGACGACGAACATCTGCTTGACGTCGGTCCAGGCGACGGCCTGCACGCCGCCGATCGTCGTGTACAGGATCATCGGCACGCAGATCACCATGATCGTGATCGGCAGCTGCCAGCCGAGAATCGTCGACATCACCACCGCCGGCGCGGCGAGCGTGACGCCGAGCGAGAACGCGCGGCCCATGAGGAAGATGAAGCTCGCGAGCGACCGCACCCGCGTGTCGAACCGGCGCTCGAGATACTCGTAGGCCGTGTAGACCTTCGCGCGCGTGAAGAACGGCACGACGGTCACCGAGAGGATGATCATCGCGATCGGCAGGCCGAAGTAGAACTGGACGAAGCGGAGGCCGGTCAGGTAGCCCTGGCCCGTCGTGCCCACCATCGTGACGGCGCTCATCTGCGTCGCGATCACCGACAGGCCCACGGCCCACCACGGCAGCGATCGGTTGGCGAGGAAGTATCCGTCGACCTTGTCGGTCCCCTTCGATCGGCGCAAACCGTCGTACACGATCCACACGATGTAGACGGCGACGACGAGCCAGTCGGCGAGGCGCATCAGCGGAACGCGCGGCCGAACAGCCAGAGCACGGCGATAATCGCCGCCTCGAGGACGATCACGCGGACATAGATCGCCGACATCGCCCGGTTATCGCCGGGCTCCGATCGGTCGGGTGTCATTTCGCGAGAAAGCTCACAAGCGTGCGGCCCGGGCGGCGAGCTGCTGTTGGGCCTCTTCGAGCGCCCGGGTGGCCGATGTCCACCATTTCTCGTCGGCGGTCAGGAGATCGGACGAGGCGGCAATGGCGCGAGCGGTTTGTTCGGGCGCCGGACCGCCGAGCGTGCGCCGGACCTCCACGAAATGGCGCGGGCTCAGGATCTCGGCAAGCCGCTCGTCCGAGTACGAAAGCGGCGCGCCGAGGAGGTCGGAGGAGGCTTCGGCAACCAGCTGCCCCAGCGAACGATCGGGATGCTGCCGCCGGGCGGCGATCAGCCGCGCCGAAATCGCGTGCGCGGTCTTGAACGGCAGGCCCTGCTCCCGCACGAGCGTGTCGGCCAGCTCGGTCAGTGTCGTCCAGCCCTCGCCGGCTCGCGCTTCGAGCGCCGGCGCGTCGAATTCGGCGGTGCCCATCGCGGCGGCGACGAGCTTCACGGCGCGCATCGAATCGCGGAACATCTGGAAGACGAGCGGCTGCAAGTCGTCCTCGGTGTCGACGATGTCGCCGAACGGCGTGTTGTGGACCGCGGTGAGAATCGCCTGCGCCTGGCCGAAAGCCTTGCTGCCAATGGCGCGCGCGTGCTCGAGCGCAACCGGATTGCGCTTCTGCGGCATGATGCTGCTCGACTGCACGTAGCCGTCGCCGAGACGAAGATAGCCGAACTCCGCGGTGCTCCAGAGCAGCAGATCCTGCACGAAGCGGCCGAGACCGGCCACGAGCACGGCGGCCGACGAGGCGCTCTCGAGCAGGTAATCGACCGTCGCAATGCTGCCGTATGTGTTGCCGGTCGGGCCGGAGAAGCCGAGCAGCTCCGACGTGAGCTGGCGGTCGATCGGAAACCCGGTGCCGGTGATCGCGCACGCGCCGAGCGGATTCCGGTTCGTCCGGTCGTACGACGCCTTCAACCGCTGGGCATCCCGCTCGAGCTGCTCGACCATCGCGAGCATGTAATGCGCGACGGTCGTCGGCTGCGCGCGCTGCGTGTGCGTGTGGACCGCGAAGATCGTCTCGCGGTGCCGCGCGGCCAGATCGAGCAGCGACCGCCGCAGCTTGAACGACGCGGCCGCCAGGCCGAGAATGAACTCGCGCTGCCGCATGCGGTACATCGTCATGTCGATGTCGTTGCGGCTGCGCGCGGTGTGCAGCCGCCCCGCGACCTCTTCGCCGCAGGCGGCGACGATCAGGCGATTCAGATAGAAGAACAGGTCTTCGCACGAGCCGTCGTAGGTCGAACACCGCACCTCGTCTTGCGAGATCGTGTCCAGGCCGGCTCGCAGCGCATGCGCGTCGGCGGCGCCGATGATGCCCTGCTGGGCGAGCATGATGAGGTGCGCGTAGTGGATGGCGACGAGGGGAGAAAGAAGCAGCGTTTTCGCGTCTTCGAAGTTCTCGTTCAGCACGTAGGTGACGTATTCCGGCGCGAACTTCATCGATCAAAGTATACGGGATGCGCGGACTATAATCCGGCCCATGAAGACCGCCGCCTTTCTCGTCGCCGCCGGCGTCGTCCTGGCCGCGCAGACCGGGCCGAACGATGCGCGCGCGCGCGAGATCTACAAGCAGCTCGTCGAGATCAACACGACCGACTCGGTCGGCAGCGTCACGAAGGCCGCCGAGGCAATGGCGGCGCGACTGAAGGATGCGGGATTTGCCCCCGCCGACGTCCAGATCATCGGTCCGGACGCGCGCAAGCGCAATCTGGTCGCCCGCTACCGCGGCACGGGCGGCCGTAAGCCGCTGCTCCTCGTCGCGCACCTCGACGTCGTCGAGGCCAGGCGCGAGGACTGGTCGACCGATCCGTTCGTCTTCCTCGAGAAGGACGGGTACTTCTACGGCCGCGGCACGGGCGACGACAAGGCGATGGCGTCGCAGCTGACGGCGAATCTCATCCGCCTGAAGAAAGAAGGGTTCAAGCCGGACCGCGATCTCATTCTCGCGCTCACCGCCGACGAAGAGGGCGGCAGCTTCAACGGCGTCGAGTGGCTCGTGAAAAACCATCGCGATCTCATCGACGCCGAGCTCGCGATCAACGAAGGCGGTTCGGGCCAGATGAAGAACGGGAAGTATCTGATCAACGAGGTGGGCGCGAGCGAGAAGGTGTATCAGGACTTCCGTCTCGAGTCGAAGAACGCCGGCGGACACAGCTCCCGGCCGGTGCGCGACAACGCGATCTATCACCTCGCGGACGCCCTCGCCCGCCTCGAGAAGTTCGATTTTCCGGTCAACCTGAACGAAGTGACCCGGACCTACTTCGATCGGATGGCGGCGTTCCAGACGGACACGAAGATGGCGGCGGACATGCGCGCCGCCGCAAAGCAGCCGCCGGACGCGCAAGCGATCGCGCGGCTGTCGGCCGGGTCGTCGTACTACAACGCGCTGGTGCGCACGACGTGCGTGGCGACCATGCTCTCGGGCGGCCACGCGGCCAACGCGCTGCCGCAGGACGCGACCGCGAACGTGAACTGCCGCATCCTGCCGGGCGAGGCGCCGCAGGACATCAAACGGAAGATTGTCGAGGTGATCGCGGATCCGAAGGTGAGCGTCGCGTTCGTCGCCGAGGCCAAGCCAAGCCCGCCGTCGCCGCTGACGCCGGCCATCATGGGACCGATCGAGTCGATCACGAAGGCGATGTGGCCGGCCGTCATCGTCGTGCCGACCATGGGCACCGGCGCGACCGACGGCCTCTACCTGCGGAACGCGGGCATCCCGACGTACGGCGTCGAGGGCCTCTTCTACGACATCGACGACAACCGCGCGCACGGCAAAGACGAGCGCGTCGGGGTGAAGCAATACTTCGAAGCGCTGGAGTTCGACTATCGACTGATCAAGGCGTTGGCTTCGCGCCCTTGACGACGGGGTTGCCGCCGCTCACCCATTCGTTCCACCCGCCGAGGAGCGCCTTCACGTTCTTCACGCCCTGCGCGTCGAGCATGAGCGCCGCACGGGCGCTCGTGGCTTCGGCGTGTCAAGCGCAGTAGGTGACGACCGGCTTCCTGGCGTGCTTGAGCGGCTCCACGACCGATTTCTGCTTCTCGTCGGACCAGGTGAGCTGCCCTTCGAGCGGCAGGAGCAGCGCACCGGGGATGTGGCCGCGCTCGTACGCATCGGGATTCCGCGTGTCGACGATGATCACGTCCTTCGCCGCGATGAGCTTCTTGAACTGCGCCTGCGTGATTCGAGGCGCTTCGTCCTCGGGCTGGGCGATGAGGCCGGCTGAAAGAATCAGCAGCAGGCCGGTGAGTGCGAATGCCGTGCGCGTCATCCATCTAATATAGCGCCATGCCTGACTGGCGGCTGCACACGAGACGGCCGCGCGGTGAAGCCAGGGCGGCGCCTCCCAATCGCGACCCCGACGTCCTTGCCTCCGTGCTCGAGGATGCGGCCCACTATCCCGGCGGGCACGCGGCCGGGCTCGCCTATCCGGCGAGCGAGGCCGAGATCGCGCAGGCCATCCTCAGCGCGTCGTCTGCTCTGCCGATCGGCGCGCAGTCGTCGCTGACCGGAGGGGCGACCCCCTTCGGCGACCTCGTCGTCAGCACCTCGCGCCTGAATCGCATTCTCGAAATTGGCGACGACTCCGTCCGAGTGCAGGCCGGCGTCGCGCTGTCCGAGCTCGATGCCGCGCTCGACCGGGCCGGCCGCTACTATCCGCCGGCGCCCACCTACACCGGCGCGTTCGTCGGCGGCATCGTCGCCACCAACGCGGCGGGCGCGGCAACGTTCAAGTACGGGACGACGCGCGACTGGGTTCGTGCCTTGACGGTTGTGCTTCCAAACGGCGAAGTGCTCGACCTCGTACGGGGCGCGGCACGCGCGCATGTCGACGGCTTTTTCGAGATCGTGTCCGCCGGCGGGTCGATTCGCGTGCCCGTGCCCTCGTACCGGATGCCGCGGCTGCCGAAGCTCTCCGCCGGCTATTTCGCCGCGCCGGAGATGGACCCGATCGATCTCTGGATCGGCTCGGAAGGAACGCTCGGCGTCGTCACCGAGGTCACGTTGAGGGTGCTGCGCGGCAAACCGCCAATGTGCCTCGCCTTCGTACCGTTCGCCGATCGCGCGAGCGCACTGGCCTTCGTTTGGGAGCTGCGGAAAACGGCCCAGGCAACGTGGGCCGCCGGCGACCCGCGCGGTGT
>Ga0070714_100004726_pt1 | contig 10305 bp, 10 predicted proteins | sample LARL83metaG_FD_65450 | JGI IMG/M metagenome (GOLD analysis project Ga0070714, IMG submission 65450) | Corn, switchgrass and miscanthus rhizosphere microbial communities from Kellogg Biological Station, Michigan, USA - LAR L8-3 metaG | ecosystem: Host-associated > Plants > Roots > Rhizosphere ... | reverse complement strand
CCTACTTCTCCATTCGCTATTACGGCGACGGGCTCGCCACGTTCCTCGCCGCGCGCGAGCGCTACGCCGCGGCGCCGGTGCTGGCCGAGCTGGCGCAATGGGAGTGGTCGATGAGCTCGGTGTTCGATGCGGCAGATGCAGCGCCGCTCGGCACCGAGGATCTCGCGCGCATCCCGCCCGCTAACTGGGCACAGCTGCGCTTCCGCTGGCACCCGAGCGTGCAGCGCCTGGCGCTTTGGTGGAACGTGCCGCAACTGTGGAAGGCACTGAGCGAGGACCGGGAGCGACCGGAAATGACGCTCGCGGCGACGCCCACGGAATGGCTGCTGTGGCGCGAGAACCTCACCAGCTTTTACCGGTCGCTGCCGAAGACCGAAGCCGGCGTGCTCGATGCGGCGCGCAGCGGCTGGCCATTCGGTGAGCTGTGTGCGCTGCTATGCGACGAGCTCGGCGACAGCGAGGCTCCCGCGCACGCTGCCACGCTGCTGCGCGGCTGGATCACTGCCGGGCTCATCGTCCAGGCCGACTGAGCTCTCACGCACACACCGCGCCCGCCTTCCCGGGGGGTGCTTGCCGTACAATCCCGCACGGGCTTTCCCCAGGACCGCCGATGGCCGCCGCGAACTACGGCAACGTGCTGGAGATGATCGGCAACACGCCGCTCATGGCGGTGCGGCGCATCGATACCGGACCGTGCGAGCTGTTCCTGAAGCTCGAGAATCAGAATCCGGGCGGTTCCATCAAGGATCGCATCGGTCTGTATCTCATCGAGGCGGCCGAGCGCAGCGGCCGCCTGCGCAAAGGCGGCACGCTGATCGAGGCCACCGCCGGTAACACCGGGCTCGGTCTCGCGCTGGTCGCGGCGCAGAAAGGCTATCGGCTGCTGCTGTGCATCCCCGACAAGATGAGTCAGGAGAAGATCTTTCACCTGAAGGCCATGGGGGCGGATGTCGTCATGACGCGCTCCGATGTGAGCAAGGGACATCCGGAGTACTACCGCGACGTTGCCGAGCGGCTCGCAGGAGAGATGCCCGACTCTTATTTCGTCAACCAGTTCGGCAATCCCGCCAACGCCACTGCGCACGAGCAGACCACGGCGCCGGAGATCTGGGAGCAGACGGGTGGCAGGCTCGATGCCGTGGTGTGTGGTGTGGGCACCGGCGGTACGCTGGCCGGACTCACGCACTATTTCGCGCGCACCGCGCCGCATGTCGAGCTGGTGCTAGCGGATCCGGTGGGTTCCGGCCTGGCGAGCTTCGCCACCACCGGCAGGCTGCCGGAGAAGATGACCCCGTGGCAGGTAGAGGGCATCGGCGGGGACAGCGTGCCGCCGGTGGCCGACTTCTCGCGCGTCGCCGCCGCCTACAGCATTCCGGATGCGGAGGCTTTCCGCACCTGTCGCGAGCTGCTCGCGCGCGAGGGCATCATCGCGGGCACCTCCACCGGCACGCTGCTGGCGGCCACGCTGCGCTACTGCCGCGCGCAGCGTGCGAAGAAGCGCGTGGTGAGCTTCGTATGCGACAGCGGCAACAAGTACCTATCCAAGGTCTACAACGATTACTGGATGCTCGATCAGGGATTCCTCGAGCGCGCGCACTCCGGTGACCTGCGCGATCTCATCGCGCGCCCGCATGCGGAGCACGCCGCGGTCACGGTGAACGCCACCGAGACGGTGATGGCCGCTTACCGGCGCATGAAGCTCTATGATGTCTCGCAAGTGCCGGTGATGAAGGACGGCCGCATCGTCGGCATCGTCGATGAGGAAGACATCCTGCTGGAGGTGGTCGCCAATCCCGAGCACTTCAACGAGCCGGTGACGCGCGCCATGGCGAGTCACCTCGTGACCGTGCCGGTCGATGCGCCGGTTACGCAGCTGATGGAGATCTTCAAGCGCGGCATGGTGGCCATCGTCATGCGCGGCAGCGAGTTCCAGGGACTCATCACGCGCATCGATCTGCTCAACTGGCTGCGGCGCAAGCTCTAGGGCAGACTGCCCGGGCACAACCGCGACCGCACAAGGCAGTTTTCGGGATCGCCACGAGCCAGATGAGTATCGCTAAAGCCGCACAGCGGTTTGCCACGCGCGTCATCCACGGAGGTCAGCAGCCCGATCCGCAGACCGGGTCGGTGATGCCGCCGATCTACGCTACCTCGACTTACGTTCAGTCGAGCCCCGGCGTGCACCAGGGATACGACTATTCGCGCACCCGCAACCCCACCCGCGATGCGTTGCAGGCGGCGCTCGCCAACCTCGAAGGGGGCGCGGCCGCGTTCGCCTTCGCCTCCGGTATGGCCGCGACGGCGACACTCCTCGAGCTGCTCGATGCCGGCTCGCACATCATCGCCATGCACGATCTCTACGGCGGCAGCTACCGCCTGCTCGAGAACGTGCGCAAGCGCTCGGCCGGACACCAGGTGTCGTTCATCGATTTATCGGATCCACTCGCGCTGCAGGCCGCCATCAGAGCCGAGACGCGCCTCGTGTGGGTGGAAACCCCGACCAACCCGATGCTGAAGCTGGTCGATCTCGCTGCAACGGCGCGCATCGCGCGGCAGCACAACCTCCTCAGCGTGTGCGACAACACTTTTGCGACCCCCTTCCTGCAGCGGCCGCTCGAGCATGGCTTCGACATCGTGGTGCACTCGACCACCAAGTACCTGAACGGGCACTCCGACGCCATCGGCGGCGCGGCGATCGTGCGTGCCGGCTCGGATCTCGGCGAGCGCATCGCGTACCTGCAGAATGCGGTGGGCGGCGTGCCGAGCCCGTTCGATTCGTTCCTCACGCTGCGCGGGATCAAGACACTGGCGCTGCGCATGGAACGGCATTGCAGCAACGCACTCGCCATCGCGCAGTTCCTCGAGAAGCATCCTTCCATCGAGCAGGTGCGCTACCCGGGCCTCGCGAGCCATCCCCAGCACGCGCTGGCGCGCCGTCAGATGAGTGCTGGCTTCGGCGGCATCGTCACCGCGGTGCTGCGCGGTGGACTCACGGCCTCACGCCGCGTACTCGAGCGCTGCCGCCTGTTCGCGCTGGCAGAAAGCCTCGGCGGTGTCGAGAGTCTCATAGAGCATCCGGCGCTGATGACGCATGCCTCGTTGCCCGCGCAGGTGCGCGCCTCGCTCGGTATCAGCGATGGGCTCGTGCGACTCTCGGTGGGTGTCGAGGATGTCGAGGATCTGAAGGCGGAGCTCAGCGAGGCGCTGAGCTAGCGCAGCGGTGATTAGCGGAGCGCCGCACCGTCCGCGTCACTCAGCGCTGCGGCGGCAATCCCGCCTGACTGGTCAGGTATACCGCGTAGGTGCCGAGCCAGTGGCCGCCTTCGTAGTGCTCGCCGGTCACTGCCGGCAGCGCAGCGGCGGCGTGCGTCGTGGCCGTCGCGCGCAGCGCACCGATGCGCGGATCGTGCTGCGGAAGGCCGTGCGCGATGCCCTCGAGCATCCAGGCACGACTCAGGTTGAGACCGTCGATGTGCGCGAGCTTCGGGTCTGAGCGGTCGGTGACCACGCCCGGCGGCAACCAGTGCGCGAGATCGGCGGCGGCGGTGTGGCTGCGCGGGATCTGCGGTAGAAAGCTGTCGAGCCATCGAGCAAAGGCCGCCGGGTCCAGCACCCGACGCATGAAGTCCGCTTCGGCGAGGCATGGCGAGAGGAAGTCCTCGCCCGAGGGCTCGTAGGCGAGCGGACAGTTGCGGTCGTGACCGTAAAAACGCTGCGCGGCATCGCTGAGCACCGAGCGCATGCGCGCATCTCCACTCGTAAGCGCCCAATCCCACAGGAGCCCGAGCGCGAAAGCGGTCTGGTCATGCTCGCCGATGCGGATCGGATAATAGAGCTTGGGCAAATAGTTCTCGAGGCGCGCTGCGACCTCCGTCTCGAGCGGCTGGAGCGCCGTGTACCAGCGGCGGGCATCCGCATCGTCGAAGCGACGCAGCTCCGCCACGAGCTGCAGCAGCCACGCCAGGCCGTAAGGCCGCTCGAAGGAGGTACGGCTGGTGCCGCGCAGGTAGGCGAGCTCGGCAGCCACGTTCTGCGGCGTGAGGCTGCGGCCCACCGCCGCGCGCGCCTCGGGCACGAACGGCGCGTCCGGGAAGAGCCTGATCAGCCGCACCAGCAGCCAATGGCCGTGAACGTCCGAGTGCCAGTCGAGACAGCCGTAGAACGCCGGTGTCAGCTCGCGCGGCGGCCGCACGTCGGCATCGCCGTTAAGCGTGTGACTGATGTGATTCGGGTACTCCTGGTGCAGGCACTTGAGGGCCAGCGCCGCGAAACGTGCCGCGGCACCCACATCCAGCGATGCAGCCGCGGGAGGCAACGCGGCGCTGCGCGCCGCCGCAACCGTAATGCCCGAACTGACGAGCGGGGTGAGCACTGTGACGCAGATCAAGCCGAGCATGGGCGCAATGCGGTCTCGCATGAGCACATGTTAACCTCGCGCACGTGAGCGAGCCGCTTCCCATCGTATTGATACCGGGACTCCTCGCCTCGGCGCGCATGTATGCGGCGCAGATTCCGCATCTCTGGCGCACCGGACCCGTCACCATCGCCGATCACACCCGCGATGACAGCATGAGTGGCATTGCGCAGCGCATCCTCGCCACCGCCCCGGCGCGCTTCGCCCTGGTGGGACTCTCGATGGGTGGTTACATCGCGTTCGAGCTGCTGCGGCAGGCACCGCAGCGCATCGCCCGCGTGGCGCTGCTCGACACGAGCGCGCGTGCCGACACGCCCGAGCAGAGTGCGATGCGGCGCACCCAGATGACTCTCGCCGCGCAAGGACGGCTGGCCGAGATCGTGGAGCAGCAGTTTCCGCGTCTGGTGCACAGCGCGCGCCACCAAGATGCGGCGCTGCGTGGGCTGTTCGCTCTGATGGCGGAGGAGGTGGGAGCGGGGGCATTCATCCGTCAGCAGACTGCCATCATCGGCCGCAGCGATTCGCGCCCGACGCTCGGCAGTATCCGTTGCCCGGCGCTCGTGCTGGTGGGCGAGCACGATGAGCTCACCCCGCCCGAACGTGCTGCCGAGATCGCCGCCGGTATCGCCGGGTCGCGCCTGGTCACGGTGGCCGGCAGTGGCCACGTGTCGACCCTCGAGCAGCCTGATGAGGTGACGCGGGCGCTGCGGGAATGGCTGCAGGTCTGAGCACCGCGCTGCATGAGCCTAGCGAGCCCGCAACGGGCCTATCTGCTCGCTCATCCGGATGCCGGCGGCGAAAGCGTTTGGAGCATCTCAGCACAAGCGGGTTTCACGACCGGCAGTACCCTCAGCTGCCGCTACACGCTGCGCGGCGACATGACCCGGGTGCGCTTGCCGAGCATCCGTTCCGGGCGTCGCGCGGATGGGCTGTGGAGACATACCTGTTTCGAGGCGTTCGTCGGTGCGCCGGGCAGCAGCGCGTACCATGAATTCAACTTCTCGCCGGCTCTCGACTGGGCGGCCTACTGTTTCCAGAGCTATCGCACCGGCATGAGCGCGGCAACTCTCGTCCAGGCGCCGGGTGTGACGGTGCACCGCGACCGCGATGGTCTCGAGCTCGCCGCAACCGTCCATCTCAGCGGGCTGGCACCGCTCGAGAACGCGCACGAGCTACGCCTGGCACTCGCCGCAGTGATCGAGGAAGAGGATGGGCGGCTGACGTACTGGGCACTGCGCCATCCGGCGGGCAATCCGGACTTTCATCATCCCGAGAGCTTCGCACTGGAGTTGCGGTCGGTATGAAACTCGGCATCGAGCGGCTGCTCGAAGAACCGGCGCTGCGCAAGCCGCTGCTGGGAAGGCGTGTGGCGTTGCTGGCTCACCCGGCTTCGGTGACTCGTGCGCTCACACATTCGCTCGATGCGCTCGCGGCGCTCGCATCGCTGCGGCTCACCGCCGCCTTCGGGCCGCAGCATGGCCTGCGCGGCGACAAGCAATACAACATGGTGGAGTCGGCCGACTACGTCGATCCGCTGCACCGCATTCCCGTGTTCAGTCTCTACGGCACCGTGCGCCGGCCGACGGCCGCGATGATGGACACCTTCGATGTGCTGCTGGTCGATCTGCAGGATCTCGGCTGCCGCATCTACACCTTCATCACCACGCTGCGCTACGTGCTGGAGGAGGCCGCGAGAGCGGGCAAGGCGGTGTGGGTTCTCGATCGTCCGAATCCGGCCGGGCGGCCGGTGGAGGGGCTGAAGCTGCGCGCCGGTTGGGAGAGCTTCGTCGGGGCGGGCGCGCTGCCGATGCGGCACGGCCTCACCCTGGGTGAGCTGGCGCGCTGGTTCATCAGCACGCTGCGGCTCGATGTCGAGTGCGAGGTGATCACGATGCACGGCTGGCAACCGGAGCAGGCGCCGGGTTTCGGCTGGCCGCTACTCGAGCGCAGCTGGATCAATCCGAGCCCCAACGCACCGAATCTTTCCATGGCGCGCTGCTACGCGGGCACCGTCATGCTCGAGGGCACGACGCTATCGGAAGGTCGCGGCACGACGCGCCCGCTCGAGCTGCTCGGCGCTCCGGATCTGGAGGTCGAGATGCTGATGAAGCAGATGCACGCACTGGCACCGGCGTGGCTGCAGGGCTGCCGGCTGCGCGCTTGCTGGTTCGAGCCGACCTTCAACAAGCACGTGGGGAGCCTTTGCAGCGGTTTCCAGGTGCACGTGGAAGACGGAGCGCACTACGACCATGGCGCATTCCGCCCCTGGCGGCTGATTGCGCTCGCCTTGAAGGCTCTGCGGCGTCTGCACCCGGAGTACCCGCTGTGGGCGGACTTCCCCTACGAGTATGAGTTCAAGCGCCGCCCGATCGATGTCATCAACGGCAGCGAGCTGCTGCGTACCTGGGTTGACGATCCGCACGCAACTCCCGCCGACCTCGACTCCCTCGCCGCGGCGGACGAAGCCGCCTGGCAGGGGGAGCGGCGCTCGGTGCTCCTGTACTGAGCACCGCTGCTGTTCAATGCGCCCCTGCCGTGCCCGACCGCATCAGCGTGCGGTCGAGCGTCACGATGAGGAGCGCACTCGCGGCGTACAGCAGGAAGCGAGTTGGCCATTCACCCTGCATGGCCGACATGACCTGGGCCCAGCCGAACACGCCGAGCAATAGCGCGGCCCCGAGCCACTGCGTCCGCCGCCAGCAGAGGATCAGGGCACCCGCGATCTCGGTCGTTGCCAGCAGAGCGATGGCACGGTCCGCGTGCGCGGCAACCAGCGTCTGCAGGCTAGCCAGCAGGATGAGCGCGCTGAAGGTGAAACGGTAGCAGCCGAGAATTCGCGGCGCACTCATCGGCCGGGCTCCGGCAGCAGGAATGTCCGCCGGGCCCGCTCGCTTGCGAGGCGCTCCGGAGGGTACCAGCGTGCGAGCACGCCTTTCTCCATCAGGTCCGGATTGTTGCACTCGAACGCCGCGAAGTCCCGACACTCACTCGCGTCCATGCGCTCGGCGATGAGCGCGAGGAACGCGATGGTCACCGTCTGGTGGAAAGCTTGCGGCTTGCCGGCCTGCCGCGCCATGGTGCGCAGAGTGCGCGAGAACCACAGTGCACTCTCGGCGAAATCGTGACGCCGCAGCATCTCGAAGGCCATGCGTACGTGATCGCGATGAGCAAAACCCGCCGCCGGGATCTCCCCGCGCAGGAAGCGCTCGAGCTCAGGACATTCAGCGCTCATCGCCATTCTCCCGCAGCTGATGCGAGTCTTTGGCCGTGAGGTCGAGTCCGTAGATGGCCTTCAGTGCCTTGACTTTGCGCAGCGTCGCCGCTGAGAACGGCGCCTTGCCCTCGAATGCATGCAGCACGATGCCTTCGAGCAGATCACCGAGTGACATGTCGAGCTCGGTGGCGAGCGCCTTCAGGACCTTGAGCAGGCGATTCTCGAGGCGTACGCCGGTCTGGGTACGAGTAACGGTGTGCATGGTACAATCGTACATTGTTACCATGGTACCACGCAAGCCGGGCCGGCGCGGCGCGGGCTCGGTTCGGTTCGGTTCGGTTCGGTTCGGCTCGGCTCGGCTTGGCTTGGCTCGGCTTGGCTTGGCCCGGCCCGGCCCGGCCTAGCGAGCGGTGCAGCTCGTATACGGCGCGGACTCTCCCGGGACGATGGGGCAGAGCCTGATCGGGTTCAGTCGCGCGAGCTGCCGCGCCCAGTACGCGACATCGATGGGCGGCGGCTGCGCAGAGTCACGCCCGCGCTCGCTCCATTGCAGTGAGTAGTAGTCGTTCGAGCCCTTGACGCTCAGCATGACGGCCGAGACGCCATAGGGCTGCTTGTCGGTTTGCACGCGTCCGCAGCTGACGATCACCTCGTAGGCGTCGTAGCCGTCGATTTTCTGCTGACCCGGCGCATTGCTGCTGAAGGTGTCCGGGCAATTGCGCTGGAAGTCCAGGGTCATGCGCGCGAGCAGCGCCTGCGGAGTCACGTTGGGATTCGCCGCCAGGCCGCGCGTGCCCGAGAGCGTGATCATGTGTGACCAGTTAGCGAGGCTCTCACCTTCGGGCACCTGCTCGCGGATGTAGAAGCTGCCGCTGTTTTTCTCGTAGGTCGGCTTGGTGGACTTGAATTCGGGCGGCAGAGAGAACACGACCAACTGCGAAAACACCGGCGTGGCAAGGCGCGGCGCCGCGGCGCTCTGGGCCAGCGCCAACGAGCCACAGGCGAACGCCATCGCCAGGAGAGCGAGAGTGCGCTTCACGCGCCGTTTCTGCATAACGTGCATCCACGAGCTCCTTGTCCTGTGCCTGGAACCGCCAAGCCAGAGGTGCCAGTATGACCCCGTGGCGGCAGTTCTGCTCTAATGTCCGGCTGCATGAATCCCGCCCCCGACATCACCGGCTACCGCAAATACTGGGCGGCGCGTTTCGGCACGGCGCCCTTTTTGCCGATGTCGCGGGCCGAGATGGAGCTGCTCGGCTGGGACAGCTGCGATGTGATCATCATCAGCGGCGATGCCTACGTCGATCATCCGAGCTTCGGCATGGCGATCATCGGCCGCCTGCTCGAAGCGCAGGGCTTTCGCGTCGGCATCATCGCGCAGCCGGACTGGCACGATGCGCAGGCGTTCGCGGCGCTCGGCCGGCCGAACCTGTTCTTCGGCATCACCGCGGGCAACATGGATTCGATGGTGAACCGTTACACCGCCGATCGCCGCCTGCGTAGCGATGATGCCTATACGCCGGGTGGCGCAGGCGGGCGGCGGCCGGACCGCTCGGTGATCGTCTATGCGCAGCGCGCCCGCGAGGCATTCCGCGACGTGCCGATCGTGATCGGCGGTATCGAGGCCTCACTGCGGCGCATCGCGCACTTCGATTACTGGTCGGAGAAGGTACGCCGCTCGGTGCTGCTCGATGCCAAGGCGGACCTGCTGATCTACGGCAACGGCGAGCGGCAGATCTGCGAGATCGCCCATCGAGTCGCCGCGGGCGAGTCCATTGACGACATCACCGACGTGCGCGGCACGGTGTTTCTGCGCAAAGGCTTGCCCGAGGGCTGGATCGAGATCGACTCGACGCATCTCGATGCGCCGGGACCTCTCAATCCACCCATCGATCCGTATGCAATGACGGCGGGCGGCGGCGGACGTGGCGAGGGTCCCGCGGCCGATGGCGCACCCTGCGCCGTGGCCGCGCCGGCGTGCGCCAGCACCGCGGCCCTGCCAGGCGGCGAGAAAGTCGTGCGGTTCGTGCGGCGCGTGAAGAATGCCGATCGTGAGCGCAGCGTGATCCGCATGCCCGGCTACGAGCGCGTGGCGGCCGATCCGGTGCTCTATGCGCATGCCTCGCGGATTCTGCATCTGGAGTCGAACCCGGGTAACGCGCGCGCTCTGGTGCAGCGACACGGGGATGCGGACGTGTGGCTGAATCCGCCGCCGATTCCGCTCACCACGAAGGAGATGGACTGGGTGTACGAGCTGGCGTTTGCGCGCGCACCGCACCCGTTCTACGGCAAGGCCAACATCCCGGCCTACAAAATGATCCGTTTCTCGGTCGCCATCCAGCGCGGCTGCTTCGGCGGTTGCACGTTCTGCTCCATCACCGAGCACGAGGGGCGCATCATCCAGAGCCGCTCGGAAGAGTCCGTGCTGCGGGAGCTCGAGACGGTGCGCGACACCGTGCCGGGCTTCACCGGGGTCATCTCCGATCTCGGCGGACCGACTGCCAACATGTACCGCCTGGCGTGCCGCAGCCGCGCAATCGAGAGTGCCTGCCGCCGTCCCTCGTGCGTGTATCCGGGGATCTGTCCGAATCTCAACACCGATCACGGCCCGTTGATCCGTCTGTATCGCCGCGCGCGTGCGCTGCCCGGCATACGCAAGGTGCTGATTGCCTCGGGC
>Ga0070714_100004725_pt1 | contig 10306 bp, 9 predicted proteins | sample LARL83metaG_FD_65450 | JGI IMG/M metagenome (GOLD analysis project Ga0070714, IMG submission 65450) | Corn, switchgrass and miscanthus rhizosphere microbial communities from Kellogg Biological Station, Michigan, USA - LAR L8-3 metaG | ecosystem: Host-associated > Plants > Roots > Rhizosphere ... | reverse complement strand
GTCGGCGACGAGATCTTCGTCAAGATCATCGATATCGACCTGGACCGGCGCCGGATCAGCCTGTCGCTCAAGCAGGCCAACGAGGGCACCATCGGCGAAGCTGTGGGCGAGGACTTCGACCCGACGCTCTACGGCATGCCCGCTACCTACGACGAGGCTGGCAACTACGTCTACCCCGAGGGCTTCGACTCGGAGACCCAGGAGTGGATGGAAGGTTACGACAAGCAGCGCGAGGAGTGGGAGCACCAGTACGCCGAAGCTCGGTCGCGGTACGAGGCGCACCAGGCGCAGGTTGCCGCGGCGCGGAGCGATGCGGCCGAGGCGGGGTCGGACGGCGGCGGTAATGGTAGTGGTGGTGAGTCGGGTGGTGCTCGGCAGCAGGCCGAGTCCGAGACCGAGGCCACCGGGACGCTGGCGTCTGACGAGGCCCTGGCTGCGCTCAGGGACAAGCTCTCGGGTGGGCAGAGCTAACTTGGCTTAGGCCGCCTTTACTACAGGCTGGCGCGCGGAGCTGGTGTGGTCATATCGCCGGCTGGCAGTGCGTGATCACCGGCTGGCCGCCTACGGCCCGAGACGCGTTGGTCACAGGGCTGGCGACGGCAACGCTACGCCGGCGACATGACCACACCAGCTCCGCTTCGGCGTGCACCGTCGGCGCTGCCTTGGGCTCCTCGGTGCGCTTTTGACTGTACGGATGCGTCTGCCGACGTGCCGTATCACCACGTGACTTGCCCCGCGCAATGGCTGGTCGGCGGGGTTGCTAGCTGGCCGAGCGCCTTTGTTAGCTGATCGGCACTGTTGCTGGCTGGCCTGGTCACCAGCCGATCCGTGGTCGGCCTGCCCCCTTTATCGGGCGAGCTGCCCCTCGCCGCTGCCGGGCGAGTTGGGCCCCCAAACCGTGGTGGGCGGGGTGGTCGGTTAGGGCCGGGGGGTGGCGCGGCGGCGGAGGTTGGCCCAGAGGTCGCCGACCTGGCGGTCTAGCTCGGTCAGGGAGCCGGAGTTGTCGACGACGATGTCAGCTATGGACAGGCGCTGCTCGCGGGAGGCCTGGGCGGCGATTCTGGCTTTGGCCTGGTCGCGGGTCATGCCGCGCAGCTTGACCAGGCGGTCGATCTGGGTTCGTGGGGGGACGTCGACCACGATCACGAGGTCGTAGGCGTCGGCCAGGCCATTCTCGGCGATCAGGGGAACGTCGTGGACGACGATCGCGTTCGGGCCGGCGGCCTGCTCGAGCTCGGACATGCGGGTGCCGACCCTGGGGTGGATGATCGCGTTGAGGGTGGCGCGCTTAGAGGGGTCGGCGAAGACCAGGTCGCCGAGGCGGGGCCGGTCCAGGGTGCCGTCGGGCAGCAGGATCTCGGGGCCGAAGGCGTCGATGATCTCGGCTAGGCCCTCGGTGCCCGGTGCCACGACGTCGCGGGCAGCCGCGTCGGCGTCGATGACCACGGCACCCTGCGCGGCCAGGCGGCGGGAGACCTCGCTCTTCCCCGCGCCGATCCCGCCTGTCAGGCCAACCCGCAGCACACTGCGATCCTAGGCAGTCTCGGCCGGCCACAGGGGAGCGTGACACAAACCCGCGCCGATCATGACCGGTGGCCGGAAAACGAGGTTGCTGATCTATCTAGTGACCGCGAGGCAAGTGCGGGGCTTGGTACCGTTCCGTATCGGTATGCGGGCGCGGGAACCAGGGGCGGTGAAGCGGTGGAGTCGCTGAACGGCGCCGCGGCGGGCGGTGGCCTTCCCGAGATCGTGTTCGCGCCTGCGCGGCCTGATGTACGCCCTGGCCATGACGGGGATGTGATCTTCGAGGTGCGCCAGGTGTCGGACGGCGGGCGGGCTCTGCCGGTGTTCTCGTCGGTCGACCGGCTGGTGGCCGCGCTCGGGCACGAGCAGCCCTGGGTGGCGCTCCCGCTGCAGAACATCCGGCAGATCATGGGGGCGTCCAGCGTGCACACGATCGTGCTCGATCCCGGGGCCGAGCCGGGTACCTGGCAGTGGCAGGCCAGCGACATCGAATCCCTGCAACGGAGGCAAGGATGAGCGGCGGGTTCCAGGTGGTGATGTCCGACTTGCTCGATGCGGCCAGCACGTTCCGCACCGAGGCCGAGACGTTCAAGGCGATCATGCCGGACAGCGGCCCGCCGTGCCCGGACGGCGGGGACGGGGCGTTCGACCAGAACCTTCAGGTCGTGGTCGAGATGATCGGCACCCTGCACCTGCAGGCCGCGGGCGTGATGGAGAACGACGCCACCAAGCTGAAGAAGGCGCACGACACGTACGCCAGCACCGAGGAGAGCCTGACTCAGCTGTGCAGCCAGATCTCCGACCCTAACAAGATCAGCTGAAGGAGGCGCTGTGGCACCCAGCGGCACGCTGCCGACGAAGTCCCCATCGCCTCTGATGCCGTTCGCCCACGAGTGGGTAGGTGGCGATATCCACGGGCTGTCGGCGTTCGCCGGCACGCTCTACGGCTACGTGCCCAAGGTCGGCGACGTGGTCAACGTCCTGGACAAGAAGGTCGGCCAGATCGTCACCGACGCGGGCTGGCAGGGCTCGGCCGCGTCGGCCTTCACCGGCAACTGGGAGAAGGTCTCGGCCGAGACCAACGCTCTCGGGCTGGTGATCATCCAGACCGGCAGCATCGTCGACCAGCTGGCCGTGGATCTGGCCAAGATCGAGAACGCCCTGGAGAAGGCGGCCAGTCAGGCCGAGTCGCACGGCGTCCAGGTCGACGGCGGCGGGCAGCCGCCCCAGGTGTGCTACGCGAACCCGACCCAGGAGGACTGGCGGGTCGGATACAGCTCGTTCTACCAGCAGTGCCGGGCCGCGGCCGAGGACGCCAGGGTTCAGGCCGCTGGTGCACTGCAGAAGGTGTCCGGCGTCGTGACCTCGGCCAAGTCCAAGGCCGACGGGTCGGACGTCGGGCCGAAGGTAGGCGAGGGCTCGACGCTCACCGACTACCTGGCCGACCTGATGGCCACGCCCACCGCGTACTCCAACCAGGTGGCGGCCAAGGTGGCCGAGCTGACCGAGAAGGCCAGCAAGGCCAGGCAGACCTGGCTCACCGCCCAGGCTGCCGCGCGGCAGGCCGACGGCCGGTTCGGCACCATGCCCGACGACGTGAAGAATGCGCTGCGCGACGCCAAGACCGAGCTCTCCTCTGCGGAGTCGGATCTCACCCAGGCCGAGGCCAACGAGAACGCGTTCACCAAGTTCTTTGGCACCCGGGTCTCCGACCTGCCGGGCGTGGGCAAGCTGGCCGACGGGGTATCGGACGCTGGCCTGCTCGGCAAGGCGCTCGACCTCCCGGTCATCGACATCGTGGCGGGCGGGATCACTACCGTGGTCAACGCTCAGCAGGATGAGCAGCACGGCGTGCCCGGGTGGCTGGCCTACCCGCTCGAGACCGGCAACTCGATCGTGAGCATCGCCGCGGGAACCGCGGTGGCGGGCGTGGTCGGCGGGGCAGTGGCCGGCCTGTCCATCGCCGGTGCTCCCGTGCTCGGCGTGGCCGCGGGTGTCGCGGTCGGCGGTGTGGTCGCCTACGGTGTCGGCGACTACATTCACAACTACATCGCGGACTTCGGCCAGCAGTGGCACGAGCACGGAGTGCTGGGGATCGCCACCGATTTCGGCGCCGCCGGGGTCAGCACCTGGGACGACACCAAGCAGCTCGGCAGCGACATCGGCCACGCGGCCAGCAGCGTGTGGCACAGTGCCACGTCGTGGCTTTAGCCCGGAGGCGCGGATGAGCCTGTTCGACCGGTCGGCCGGCAAGTTGTCGGGCCAGACCATGCTGCTGCTGACCGCCGACCCGGGGAACGCGCTGCTCGACGCCGCGCGGCTGTACGACCCCGAGGTGCGGCACTGGCACGGCAGGCTCGTGTTCCGCAACGGAGTGCTGCTGTTCGGGCCGGTGACGGTGACACCCAAGGTCGAGCAGCAGGCCGGCCTCCCGCCCGGGTTCGCCGTGGCGTGGTACACCGGTGCGGCGGTGCAGCGGCACAGCCAGGAGCGCAGCCACCTGGCCAAACAGGACGACGGCGACCGGCTGGTGCGCGGCCTGGCGGACCGGCTGGGCGGCACCACCCATCCCGCGCATCTGCAGCCGGAACTGGCCTTGCTCGCCTCGGTGTACAGCGAGCAGGGCCTGTCCGTGGAGCAGGTGATCGAGGCCTTGCAGCCCTACGGAGGCGAGCTCAGGGCGGAGGACGAGAAGCCCGACTCCTACGGCGTGACCGGTAAGGAAGCGCCGTTCTACGTCGGCTACTTCGGCCCGCAGCTGTACCTGGAGCGGGAGACGCCGCCCGCGGTGGGCGCCATGCGCTCCAAACCGCTGCACCACTGGGACATCAACACCGGCACCCGCGCCGCCAGGGCCGCACGCGAGCTTTCGCTGAAGGTCGGCGAGGCGGCGCTCGCCCTGGCCAGCCGCTCGGATGGGGTCGCGCTCGACATGCTCGGGTTCCGCATCAGCAGCGCCCAGGACCTGCTCCCGCGCTGACCCGGCCATCCGGCGCCGCTTCCGCCTGACCCGCCCACTCCCGCGTCCCGCCGGGATCGCCTGGGCGCCGGTGCCGGAATGTCAGAGGGCCCTCCTACAGTTGCACTGTGGAGGAGTGGCCGATCCTGTTGTCATTGACACTGTCATCAGCGCCGTCTTCGACCCCGCCGAACCAGAAGGGAGAGCCGTGCGTCCAGTAACCGATCTGCAGCGGAGCGTTGCTCCCTTTGAGGTCATCACCGACATGGTGCCCGCGGGCGACCAGCCCCAGGCGATCGCCGAGATGGAGAAGCGGATTCGGTCCGAGGCCAAGGACACCGTGCTGCTCGGCGCGACCGGGACCGGCAAGACCGCGACCGTGGCCTGGCTGGCCGAGCGGCTGCAGCGCCCGACCTTGGTCATGCTGCCGAACAAGACCCTGGCCGCCCAGTTCGCGAATGAGCTGCGCGAAATGCTGCCCCACAACGCGGTCGAGTACTTCGTCTCCTACTACGACTACTACCAGCCGGAGGCGTACGTACCGCAGACCGACACCTATATCGAGAAGGACTCCTCGATCAACGATGAGGTGGAACGGCTGCGGCACTCGGCGACCAACTCGCTGCTGACCCGCAGGGACACGATCGTTGTCGCGTCGGTGTCCTGCATCTACGGCCTCGGCACCCCGCAGGAGTACGTGGACCGGATGCTGAAGCTCAACGTGGGCGGCACGATCGACCGGGAAGCCCTGCTGCGCAAGCTGGTCGGCATGCAGTACACCCGCAACGACCTGTCGTTCACCAGGGGCACGTTCCGGGTACGCGGCGACACCATCGAGATCATCCCGGTCTACGAGGAGATGGCCATCCGGATCGAGATGTTCGGCGACGAGATCGAGCGGCTGATGACGCTGCACCCGCTGACCGGCGAGGTGATCAGCGAGGACGACGAGCTCTACATCTTCCCGGCCACGCACTACGTGGCGGGCCCGGAGCGGATGGAGCGGGCCATCGCGGGCATCGAGGTGGAGCTGGCCGAGCGGCTGGCCGAGCTCGAGCGGTCCGGCAAGCTGCTCGAGGCGCAGCGCCTGCGGATGCGCACCACCTATGACATCGAGATGCTGCGCCAGGTGGGCAGCTGTGCGGGGATCGAGAACTACTCGCGGCACATCGACGGCCGCGAGGAAGGCAGCCCGCCGAACACGCTGCTGGACTACTTCCCCGAGGACTTCCTGCTGGTCATCGACGAGTCGCACAACACCGTGCCGCAGATCGGGGCGATGTACGAGGGAGACGTGTCGCGGAAGCGGGTCCTGGTCGATCACGGGTTCCGGCTGCCGAGCGCGATCGACAACCGGCCGCTCACCTGGGAGGAGTTCGGCGACCGGATCGGCCAGACGCTGTACCTGTCGGCCACGCCGGGCCCGTACGAGCTGCAGCGGGTGGGCGGCGAGGTGACCGAGCAGGTCATCCGGCCGACCGGGCTCATCGACCCCGAGGTGATCATCAAGCCGACCAAGGGCCAGATCGACGACCTCGTGCACGAGATCAGGGATCGGGCCGAGCGCTTCGAGCGGGTGCTGGTCACCACGCTGACCAAGAAGATGGCCGAGGACCTGACCGACTACCTGCTCGAGCTGGGTATCCGGGCCAGGTACCTGCACAGTGAGGTGGACACGCTGCGCCGGGTCGAGCTGCTCCGCGAGCTGCGGCTCGGCGAGTACGACGTCCTCGTCGGCATCAACCTGCTCCGGGAGGGCCTGGACCTGCCCGAGGTGTCACTGGTGGCGATCCTGGACGCGGACAAGGAAGGGTTCCTGCGGTCCGGCACGTCGCTGATCCAGACCATCGGCCGCGCGGCCAGGAACGTGTCCGGCCAGGTGCATATGTACGCCGACAAGGTGACGCCGTCGATGCAGCGCGCGATCGACGAGACCAACCGGCGGCGGGCCAAGCAGGTCGCCTACAACACCGAGCGCGGCGTCGACCCGCAGCCGCTGCGCAAGCGGATCGCCGACATCCTGGACCAGATCGTCCGCGAGGACGCGGACACCGAGCAGCTCATCGGCGGGTCGGGACGGCAGCAGAGCCGCGGCAAGGCGCCGGTCCCCGGGCTGTCCTCCCGGGCCAGGGCGGCTATGGCCGCGGCGCGGCAGGCCGAGCTCGGCGCAGGCGAGGGCGGTCCGGCTCGCGAGGATCTGGTCGGCCTCATCACCGAGCTCACCGAGCAGATGCACACGGCCGCCGCCGAGCTGCAGTTCGAGATCGCCGCGCGTCTGCGCGACGAGATCAAGGAACTCAAGCACGAGCTGCGCGGGATGCAGGCCGCTGGCGTATAGTCCCGCAACGCTGGCCCTCTCACCCTGACCGCCCGAAGCCGGTACATATCGGTGGAACCGGCGGCCGGGCGGGAGCCGTCCAAGGGAGTGGCACGGCAGGCCGCCGGTGCCTGGCCCTGGGCAGCGGGACGGTCGGCCGGAAAGTGGGTTAACCATGACTGGGTCGTTCTGGCGGCGCGGCAGCGGGGGGAGCGGCCGCCGACACGGGGCCGGGCGGGCGGTGATGGGTGCCCTGGTGCTCGGCCCGGTGCTGCTGCTCGCGGCGTGCGGGAGCATCCAGGCGTCGGATTCCGGTGGCGCGTCGGGGGCGTCCCCGGGCCCGTCGGCCTCGCCCAGCGCCGGGACTCCGGTCGCGCAGGCCGCGCTGTGCCAGGAGGCGGGGTCGGTCACCAGCATGGAGATCGTGCGGAACGCCGGGGCCCGGATCCCGCAGGAAATGCAGAACGCGATGCCGGATCGGCTCACGGTCTCGCAGCCCGCCAGCGCCCAGCAGGTCGCGCGGGCGCTCTGCGCGCTGCCGAAGATGCCGCAGGGCCCGGTGCACTGCCCGGCCCTGTTCATCGGCACGACCTATCACCTGATCTTCACCGCCAACGGCCGGCAGCTGCCCACGGTCACGATCCAGGCCACCGGCTGCCAGACGGTCACCGGAGTCGGCGCGGTCCGGCGGGCCTCCACCTCGCCGGGGTTCTGGCGGGTGCTCGACCTGGCCGCGGGCAAGCCCGCGCGCGGGCCGTCGGTGTTCAGCGGGGGCGGGCCGAACTGCCAGCCGCCGTCCACGCAGACCAGCCAGCACAACGGCTGCCCCGGCGTGGCTCAGCCCGGTGGCGTGAACCAGCCCGGCGGCGTGACCTAGCCCCGAGCGGTGGGCTGGCGGGGGCGCGACGGGTGGTGCGTGGTCGGCGGGGGCGACCTGGTGGGCCTGGTTTCGGGGGGATTCGTCGGGGTGGGGCGATTGGGGTCGGAGCGGGTGCGGAGGGCAGGCCGGGGGTGGGGCTTGGCGCCGGTAGGGTGGGCTGGCCCGGTGGTGATCCGCCGGGTGATGGCCCAGCCGGGCGGGCCCGCCGACCCCGGGAGGGCGCTGGACTCCCGGAGGTGCGTGTGACCTGGGTGCTGTTCGACTACGGCGGCGTGGTTTCGCACCCGCCCGCGGACGAGGACCTGGCGTTGCTCGCGGACGTCGCCGATGTCCCGGTTCAGCCGCTCATGGACGTGTACTGGGCCTGGCGGCGGTCCTACGACCTGGCCGAGCTGGACGCGCCCGGGTACTGGCGGGAGGTGGGGCGGGTCCTGGGCCGCGACTACGGCGAGGCCCAGATCGCTGAGCTCATCCGGCTGGACCAGGCCGCCTGGCTGCGGCTGCAGCCCGGGACGGTGGCGCTGATCGAGGAGCTGGCCGCGGCGGGGCAGCCGCTGGCGATGCTCTCCAACGCGCCCGACGAGCTGGCCGAGGCGATCATCGAGCTGCCGGTGGCCGCGCACTTCGGGCACCTGATATTCAGCTGTCAGCTGAAGTACGCCAAGCCGGACCCGGAGTGCTACGCCCGCACGCTGGCCCGGCTCGGGGCCAGCGCCGGCGAGGTCATCTTCATCGACGACCGCGGTGAAAACGTGGCCGCGGCCGCGGCCCTGGGCCTTCAGGCGGTGCATTTCTCCAGCGCAGCCCAGGTGCGGGCCGCGGTGGGCGAGCGCCTGGCTGACTGCGGCTAGCCGGACGGCAGAACGGGCCTCCAGGCCGTAACGGGTGCGGTTATGAGGCCAGATGCAGGGCTAATGCGCGTTCATGCAGGTGTTGGATGATCGCGCGCTCGGCGGGCGGCGTAGGGTCGGAACTATGCTGGCGAGCCTGGTCGCAGCGCTGGTGTCGGCCTTTTGTTACGGAGTCGCCGCGGTCATGCAGGCCATGGCGATCCGTTCGGCGAGCCTTCGGCCTGCCCGGATCGAGGCCGGGGACGAGAATGCGGGCCGCGTAGACCCTGGCCTGCTGGTCCGCCTCATGGGCCAGTGGCGCTTCCTGGCCAGCCTCGGCATCGACCTGGTCGGCTTCCTGGCCCAGCTTGTGGCGCTGCGGCAGCTGCCGCTGTTCGCGGTTCAGGCCGTGATCGCGTCCAACCTCGCGGTCACCGCGGTGTTCGCGGCCTGGCTCATGCACGTCCGCCTCGGCCTGAAGGAATGGCTGGCGGTGGCGGGCGTGGTCATCGGGGTGGGCATGCTCGGCTCCTCGGCGGGCGCCGAGGGCGCGGCCGACGTGGGCCCGGCCTTCCAGATCGCGCTGATGGTGACGGTGGCCGGGGTCGGGGTGGCCGGGATCGCCGCGGCCAGGCTGCCGAACCCTTACCGCACCCCGGTCCTCGGGGCCTGCGCCGGGCTCGGCTACGCGGTGCTGGCGGTTGCGGCCAGGATCCTGCCCGGGTTCTCGCCGCAGCAGCTGGTGCGCAACCCGGCCACGTACACGCTGGCCGCGGCCGGGATCGTCTCGTTCCTGCTGTACGCGTCGGCCCTGGAGGGCGGCAGCGTGACCGTGGCCACCGCGGCCGTGGTGCTGGCCGAGACCGTGCCACCCGCGATCGTGGGCGTGCTGTTCCTCGGCGATACCACCCGGCGCGGGCTGACCGGCCTGGCGGCCAGCGGGTTCGTCCTCGCGGTGGCGAGCGCCGTGGCGCTGGCGCGTTTTGGCGAAGCCGGCGAGCAAGACGGACCAGGATCGCCCGACGGTGCCGACGCGCGATCCAGGCGACACTCCCAGGCGACCACGTCCGTGTGACGGTAATGAGCGCTTTTGTTCCAGCTCACACGCGGTCCGGGTGAAGACCGTTCGGTGTTGGTGCTGAGCCTGGTGCCGCCCGGCTGATATTCTGATACCCCGTGGACCGGCGGATTTACCGCAGGGCAACAACCACGGGAGCCTTACTTTGGCCACGGTACCGCACTCATCACGGCCCGTTTCTACCAGGCATCTCTTCGTCACCGGGGGCGTGGCGTCCAGTCTCGGCAAGGGCCTCACGGCCTCCAGTCTGGGCCGCCTGCTGAAGCTCCGCGGGTTGCGGGTCAACATGCAGAAGCTTGACCCCTACCTCAACGTGGACCCCGGTACCATGAACCCCTTCCAGCACGGCGAGGTGTTCGTCACCGACGACGGCACCGAGACCGACCTGGACGTGGGGCACTACGAACGGTTTCTCGACACCAGGCTGCAGGGGTCGGCGAACGTCACCACGGGGCAGATCTACTCCAGCGTGATCGCCAAGGAACGGCGCGGCGACTATCTGGGTGACACGGTGCAGGTCATCCCGCACATCACCAACGAGATCAAATCGCGCATCCTGGACATGGGCGGCCCCCAGGTGGACGTCGTCATCACCGAGGTCGGGGGCACGGTCGGCGACATCGAGTCCCAGCCGTTCCTGGAGGCGATCAGGCAGATCAGGCACGAGATCGGCCGGGACCGCTGCTTCTTCCTGCACGTCTCGCTGCTGCCCTACATC
>Ga0070714_100004724_pt1 | contig 10307 bp, 9 predicted proteins | sample LARL83metaG_FD_65450 | JGI IMG/M metagenome (GOLD analysis project Ga0070714, IMG submission 65450) | Corn, switchgrass and miscanthus rhizosphere microbial communities from Kellogg Biological Station, Michigan, USA - LAR L8-3 metaG | ecosystem: Host-associated > Plants > Roots > Rhizosphere ... | reverse complement strand
AATTGGCAGTTCCTTATTTAAGACCGAACATCCGAGAGAGATCATTCCACTTACTGCTTTTCAAGGTCTGCCTTCGCTCATTGGCGCGCTATTGCTCGGCGGAGTCTTCGCCAAGGTCATTTCCACTGCGAACAACTACCTTTTTTCGCCATCCACGAATCTGATCCACGATGTCTATGGCCGTTTCATTAATCCTAACGCCTCCGAAAAGAGAAAGATGGTGATGTCGAGACTTATCGTGCTGTTTCTCGGCCTCTACGCCTTGCTCCAGGCGACGCGCTTCGAATCGATTTTGAACGCGTCCGTCTACGCCTACACTGTTTACGGGGCGGCGGTGACTCCCGCCGTGATGGCGGTGTTTTTCTGGAAACGCGCGACAACTGCTGGAGCCATCGTGTCGATCATCCTCGGAGCGGCGCTCACGGTCGGCTTTAACCTGGCGGGCTACGATTTGGCGATTTATCCCGCGCTGGCCGCGTCGTTGATCAGCTTGTTCCTGGTCAGCCTTCTGACGCCGCCGCCGGAACCCGCCAAGTGGAAACCGTTTTTCGAGAGTTGAGCATGCAGATAGACGATATTCAAAAAGCCCTGCGAGACGAGAAATTAGACGGCTGGTTATTCTTCGACCATCACCAGCGCGACCTGCTTGCGTACCGCATTTTGAAATTGAACCCCAGCCGCACCGTCACACGCCGCTGGTATTACCTGATTCCCGCGAATGGCGAACCAAAAGGTCTCGTTCATGCCATCGAATCGGGTGTGCTCGCCGGGCTCCCCGGAAAAATTCAAATCTACTCGAGCTGGGCCGCGCAGCTAGACGGTCTCAAAAGCTTGCTCGCAGGCTGCCGGCGTGTGGCGATGCAGTACTCACCCAACTGCGCCATCCCTTACGTCTCGCTCGTGGACGCCGGAACATTGGAGTTGGTGCGAGGCACGGGCGTGGAAGTGGTTACCTCGGCCAACCTCGTCCAGCTCTTTGAAGCTCGCTGGACCGCCGAGCAACTGGAGATGCATATCGAAGCCGGCCGGCGAGTGGATCGCATCCGTGCCGAGGCTTTCCAAACAATTGGCACGATGCTTCAAGCGAACCGAACCATAAACGAGTGGCAGGTGAACCGCTTCATCCGCGAAGGATTCGACAAGTCCGGCTTGGTAACCGACCACGGTCCCATCGTCGGCGTCAACGCCAACATGTCCAATCCGCACTATGAACCGGGGCCGGAAGGCAGCCGCGAAATCCGCAAAGGCGACGCTGTGTTGATCGACATGTGGGCCAAGCTCGATCGTCCTGGCGCGGTCTTCTATGACATCACCTGGACCGGCTATTGCGGCGCCGATCCGCCATCGGCCATCCAAAATGTTTTTGAAATCGTACGCGACGCCCGGGATCGCGCGGTGGAACGCGTCCAGGCCGCGGTCCGAAACAAGGAAGGCATTCACGGCTTCGATGTGGATGACGCAGCTCGCGGCTACATCAAGGAAAAGGGCTTCGCCGAATACTTCGTCCACCGCACCGGGCATTCCATCGGCGAAGAAGTTCACGGGACCGGTGCCAACATGGACAACCTCGAAACGCACGACGAACGCAAAATCATCCCCGGGACGTGCTTCTCAGTCGAGCCCGGCGTCTATCTTCCGGAATTCGGAATTCGGTCTGAAGTAAATGTCTACGTCTCCGCAAATGAGGCGCGAGTCACTGGAGAAAAGCAGCAGAAGCTAGTAGCAATCGTTTAATCGGCGCCCTTCGCGACGCTCGCACAACTCCAAGTACATCAATAGCTTTCGGGATGGTACCAGTGGCCATGGGCCCGATAGGAATTTTCGATTGGACCCCTCCGCCCGTGTCGCATACCCTGAGTTATGGCAACACTCGCTGTTATGGAGCCGCCTAGCTCCCAAATCGCTCTGCTACATCGGATCAGCAGCATCGTCAGCTCTGAATTGTCGCTGGACGAAATGCTCGGAGAAATTGTCGGACTCACCGCGCAGGTGACCGACTGCGATGCTTGTCTGGTCTACTTGCTCGAACGTGACACCGGCGAAGTGGTGTTGCGTGCGTCGCAGGTTCCACACGCGGCCGCTCTCGGTACTCTGCGCATGAAGGTCGGTGAAGGCGTCACCGGTTGGGTGGCGGAGCATAAGTCCGTCGTCGCGCTATCATCCAACGCCGCCGCCGATCATCGCTTTAAACGATTTCAAGCGTTGGTCGAAGATACTTACGAAGCATTCCTGTCGGTCCCATTGGTTGCCGGCGGTGACGTGATCGGAGTCATCAACGTGCATCATCGCGAGCTCCATGATCACACGCCGGATGAGATCGCGCTTCTGACGTTTGTCGGCGAACAGATGGGCGGCATCATTTCGAAGTCGCTTCTGGCCGAGGCAAATGCCCGGCTGCTGGAAGAGACGCAGGAGATGAAGCGCCAACTCGAGACGCGCAAACTGGTGGAGCGCGCCAAGGGAATTCTGCAGCACAGATACAATCTGAGCGAGGAAGAAGCTTACCTTCGCCTCCGCAACGAGAGCCGCCGCCTGCGCCGCCCCATGAAGGATCTGGCCGAAGCAATCATTCTGGCCGAGGACCTGAGCCGCAAGAGCGAAAGTTCCGACAACTGATCGTCAATCGGATGGTTGCCGCGTGGAGCCCAGCAACTTCAGGTGCCTCGCTTCCGCCCCCACTACAGCTCTCAGAGGAATGGAACGGTCGAACGTGACGAGCTGACCTCTTTTACGGATGGCCAGAGCAAGAAGATACGCATCCGTGATCTTCTGATGGCCGGGTAGGGATGCCGGGCGGAAGGCATTCTCCAATAGCGAAAGATAATCTGGCCAGAACTGATGATGCGGGCTCGAACAAAGGTCCTGCAGGCGTGAGATTATTTCTGCGGGCGTAGCTTCTATCGTTAGGTAGGCGGGGTTGCTTAAAACGCGAACGACTCCATTGATTGTGATCGGGCAAGTGGCCCAAGCCGTCCCGCGAGCGACTTTAAACCAATCGTGGGCTTCGTCGTGGTTGAGGTGTGCTGGATCGAAGAGCGCGACCAGGACATTGACGTCCAGCAAAGAGGGTGCAATCACTCCGCGTCCCGCAGCTTGTTCACCAGGCCCAGGGATGGGACCTTCGACCCGCGCTTTATGGGAAACACTCGCACACCATTCCGGATGCGGGCGCCTCGCTTTGGTTCCAGGGCGGTCCGAACCAGAGCGGAGATTACTTGACCGGCGGTCTGTCCCCGTTGCTGCGCCAGGTTCTTAGCAGCCAGGAGTATATCTTCGTCGAGATCAAGTGTCGTCCTCATCCACTCCAGGGTAACGCATCACGCATCAGATGTGTAATGTCTGATGCCTCACGCCAGCCCCTCCAGTAGCTTGCGCGTTCGCCCATGCGCCAGCACCACATCCGGATCGCGCTGCATCGCTTCGAAATATCGTTTCTCGAAACCGCGCCCGTTCTCATTGGGGACTATCAGCTCGCGGGCCTGGGCCACCAACCGGTCAGCGTCCATTCCGTTGGGTGGGACTTTGGCGTCCTGCGTCTCATCGATCAGCACGACCAGCTCCGATAGCTCATGCAGCCAGGCGAACCACGGATCGTACAAAACGAGCTTCAACAGCTCACTGCTTGACTGGATGCGCGCGACATCGCGCTCGTAATATGCGCGCTCCGATTCGAGCAGCGTCTTGTGAAGACTGAGCAGTGCGTTTCGAAGGTCGGTGAGCCGTTGCTGGATTGGATCGTGAAACGAATCGGTCGACGCCATGGCCCTCTCGTAGTTATAGTACCGCTGAACGAAACTGGTTCCCCGATTCTCGGGTTTTAACCGTTAGAATAGAATACGTGCGTACTGATTCAACGCTTCAACTCGCCACCGCTCATCTGGATCTGGTGCGGCGAGAAATCGGAAAAGTCATCGTCGGCCAACAACCGGTAGTCGACGGCGTTTTGACCTGTCTGCTGGCCGGTGGCCATGTGTTGCTGGAGGGCGTGCCGGGACTCGGCAAGACTACGCTACTCCGCACGCTCGGGCGCGTTTTGCATCTCAAGTACTCGCGCATCCAGTTCACGCCCGATCTCATGCCCGCCGACATCGTTGGCAGTATGATCATCGAGACCGACGATCACGGCGCTAAGGCTCTGCGGTTCCAGCCGGGTCCAATTTTTGCCAACCTCGTGCTGGCCGACGAAATCAATCGCGCGACGCCGAAGACACAGTCGGCGCTGCTCGAAGCGATGCAGGAGCGGACCGTCACCAGTGGCAACACCACGCACGAATTGGATGCTCCCTTCCTGGTGATGGCCACTCAGAATCCAATCGAGATGGAAGGAACCTATCCCCTTCCGGAAGCGCAGCTCGATCGATTCCTGATGAAGATTCTGGTCTGCTATCCTTCGCGCGAAGATCTCAACCGCATTGTCGAACGCACCGTCCACCGCGACGAGACCGCCGTTCATCAGGTGGTGGATCGTGATGCGATCATGCAACTGCGCGCAGCCTGTAGAGAGGTTCTAGTGGCGGAGCACGTGCAAGACTATGCCATCGACCTGGTGATGTCCACTCAGCCAGGCACGCCGTACGCCCACGAGCTGGCCAACAAATACGTCCGCTACGGAAGTTCGCCGCGCGGTGCTCAGGCGCTGGTGGAGTGTGGTCGCGTCGTGGCATTGATGCATGGGCGGCTCAATCTCTCGACTGACGACGTTCGTGAGATCGCTCCTTCCGTGCTGCGTCACCGCATCATCCTGAACTTCGACGCGCATGCCGACGGCCAGACCCCGGAGACGATTCTTACCCAGATCATCGAAAACGTCACCGCGGCAGCCGCCAAATGAAACCGAGCCCGCTCATCGACAGTACTTTCCTGGAGAAGTTGGAGCGGCTCGCTATTCAGTGGCAAAAGTCGTTCCCCGGTCTGGTGGGCGGCCACAACATCTCGCATTTTGCCGGACCCGGGCAGGAGTTTCTTGACCATCGCCAGTTCCATCATGGCGACGACCTGCGAGCGGTCAACTGGCGCGCTTACCTTCGCTTGGAAAAGCTATTCTTGAAAATGTTTCAGGTCGAGCCGCGCATTCCCGTCCGCCTGTTGCTGGATTGCAGCAACTCGATGACCACCGGCGACGTCTCCAAGTTCGATTACGCGCGCAAGCTCACCGCTGCGCTATGCTACGTCGGATTGGTGCGGCTCGATACCATGTGCATTCAACCCTTTGGTCACGACCTCGGCGATTCTTTCTTGAGCGGTGGCGGCCGGCATCGCTTCATCCCCGCGGTGAATTTCCTCCAGGACCTCAAGCCGTCCGGACAGACCGATTATTTCCAGATGGCCCGTCAGTTTATTTCCAGGTATCCGCAACGTGGGCTGCTGATTATCATCTCCGATTTTCTGGACGAAACCGATTGTGAGCGGCCACTGCAGTTTCTGGCCGACTTCGGGCATGAGCTGATTTTGATTCACCTGTGGGCCGATGAAGATCGGACACCGTCGTGGGAAGGGCAACTCGACTTGACGGATGCGGAGACGGGTTCCACACTCGAAATCGGTTTTGATGAAGCGGCCCGAACAAACTATACCGCAGCTTTCGATGAATTCGCCAAGAGTATCCAGCGCATCGGCCTCAGAAACAGCGGGCGATACGTGGGCCTATCTACCAGCAATCAGATCGAAGAGGCCATCTTTGGACCTCTGGCGCGCTCGGGTGCAATCCAATAATTCAAATGTTCTTCTTGAACCTCTCACTGCCGGAGTTCCTGGGCCTTCTGGGCTCTCTCTCGGGCGTCGTGGTAGCGCTTTACCTGTTGGACCGAATGCGCAAGAAGCACACCGTGTCCACGCTACGGTTCTTCGCGCTCTCCGATAAACCTCCGGTACTGAAACATCGCCGCAAACTGCAGCAGCCCTGGTCGCTCATTCTTCAGCTGGTGAGTTTGCTGCTTCTCCTGCTGGCCATTGCTCAGCTTCGCCTTGGTTCACCGGCGCGCTCGTCGCGCGATCATGTTCTGATTCTCGACAGCTCGGCTTGGATGGCTGCTCGTACCGGTCAGCTTCGACTGATCGATCAGGCTCGCGCCGCCGCCCGCGGCTACGTTCGAGCGCTGCCCTCCAGCGATCGCGTGATGGTGGTGCGGGCCGACGTACTTGCCACTCCCGCGACATTATTCGAATCCGATCGCCAGAAAGTCCAGCAAGCCATCGATCAAACCCAGCCGGGAGCTGCGCCGCTGAATATCGAACAGGCGCTCGACTTTGCGCGGCAGGCGCAACGCCTGCACTCGCAACAACCAGGCGAGATCGTGTTTGTCGGTGCGGGACGCGTCGCCGGTGAAGAAGCGTCTCTTTCTGCTCCGCCGGCGAATCTTCGATTCGTCCCCATTGCCAGCCCCACCGAACATGCCGGCCTGCGCAAGGTTGGCGTGCGCCGCTCGCTCAGCGAGCCGGACATCTGGGAAGTTTTTATCACCGTGAAGAACTACGGGAGCACACCCCGCTCGGTGCCATTAGGTATTCAATTTGGTGGAGCGCCCGTCGGCACTCGCCGCTTTGAATTAAAGCCCGGCGCCGAAGAGAACGCGACCTTCCGCTTCAAGACGCGGGCGGCGGGATGGTTGGAAGCGCGCCTGGTTACGCGCGATGCTTTTCAGCAGGATGATCGGGCCGTCCTGGAACTCCCGGCTCGCAAGCTTCTGCCGGTGATGGTGTATTCTGCCGAGCCGGAACTATTGAGGCCGGTATTCACGTCCATCTCCGGCGTTCAAGCCACTTTCCTGCCGCCTTCGAGTTACGATTCGAAGATCCAGAGCGGCATCGTTCTGCTCGATCGCTTTGCTCCACCTGCGCCGCCCGTCACCGCCAGCATTTGGATGGAGCCGCCCGTCGGCAGATCACCCATTCCCATTCGAACTACCGAAAAGAACGCCAAACTGAAGCGTTGGCGAGTGGATCATCCGCTGGGGGCGGGTTTGCGCACCAAAGATGTCGAGTTTCCGAGTGCCGAAATATTCAGTGTTGGCGCCGGCGACGTCGCAATCGCTGAAGCAGATTCCGGCGCCTTGATCGTGGCCCGGCCTGGCGAACCGAAGACCGTTGTTTTTGGGTTTCATCCCGTCCGAGCCGGCATGAAATATGAACTCACTACGCCGCTCCTCTTCGCCAACATACTCCGCTGGATGGCGCCTGACGTCTTCCGCACGTGGGAGTTGACGGCCGGCACGGTTGGAACCGTGGATGCCGAGCTCGAATCGGAAACCGATCCCTCCTCGATTCACATCGCTACCGAAGATGGCAAGCAACTGCCGTTCACTGTAGAGGGTCGCACATTGCGCTTTTTCGCCGGATCGCCCGGAATCGTGCGTGTGCTGACGGGAGCCAGAGAAATGGTGTATTCGCTGACCCTCCCGCAGCCTGGCGATTTTGTGTGGAAACCTTCCAGCGGAAAACGAGGCCTGCCGGGAGGAGGACCTGCCGAACCGGCATCCAGGGACATCTGGCAGTGGCTCGCGGTGCTCGGGGCGCTGGGCCTGCTCGCCGACTGGATTCTCTACGGACGAATGCGGACCCGTTACGCGCCGCCGACTGAAGCCGCCCGCGGCGTGCACTGGAGAAAAGCATCATGATCTTCGAGCGCTCCTGGGTGCTGGTGTTCCTGCTTTTGCCTCTCGGCTGGGCTTTCTTCGAATTGAAGCAAACGCGCCGCATCGTGGCCCTGATTCTCAAGACCGTCGCATTCGTGGCTATCATCCTGGCCCTGGCGGAGCCGGTGCTCACCATCCCACAAACCAAGATGGCAGTCGCCGTCTTGGTTGACACCTCGTCCAGTGTCTCTTCGCGCGACTTGGCGCGTGCCTCTGAGTTGGCAACGGAACTGGAAAACGCGCGAGGCCGTCACTGGACTCGCGTTCTTCCATTTGCGCGCACCGTCCGAAATACTTTGCCTGAGGAGCAGAAGAATGGATGGCAGTTGAAAAACACCGCAGGCGACGCCGGCAGCGCCACAGACCTGGAAGCCGCCATTGGTGAAGCCATTGCTTCGTTGCCCTCGGGAATGGTGCCGAGGCTCGTTCTCATTTCCGACGGCCGGGAAAACACCGGGAGCATTAATCGTGCGGCCTGGCAGGCACAGCATCTCGGAATACCAATCGATACCATGCCTATGGAGGGCCGCCCTCAGCCGACTCTACGCTTGGAATCCGTCAGCCTGCCGACCGTAGGATTCACCGGCGAGAAATTCCCGATCGATCTCAGCATCTCTTCGCCCGAACCTGTCCAGGCGACCGTCGCGATCAGCGCCGAAGGGAAGCTGCTGGGGTCCAACTCGGTCTCGCTTGAAAAAGGCAGCAATCAAATTCGGGTTCACGCCAGCCTCACAACCGGCGGTGCGCTGAATCTTTCGGGTGTGATCCACGCAGGGAATCTGGGCACCATTCAGTTTGATCGAGCCGTGAACCTGCGCCGACCGAAAGTATTGTATATCTCGCAAGATCCGGAAGGCAGCGAAAGCCATCTATTGCAGACTCTAGCCGCCGCACAGTTTGATGTCGAGCGCACCAACGACCCCATGCACGGGGCGCTGAGCGACTTCCAATTAGTGGTCTTCAACAATCTTGATATGGAGTCGCTTCCCCTGTCCCGAAAGAACGAAGCCGAGAAGTTCGTCAAGCAGGGCGGTGGGTTATTGGTGATTGCCGGCGAGCGAAACATCTACGCAGATAACAAGAAAGTCGAGGACGCGCTCGATCGCACGCTCCCAGCGAATCTCGCTCCGCCACGCTCGCCCGAAGGCACAGCCGTAATACTGATCATCGACAAGTCATCTTCCATGGAGGGCAAAAAGATCGAGCTTGCGCGCTTGGCGGCCATTGGTGTGGTGGATAATTTGCGTCCCATCGACCTGGTCGGTGTCCTGATCTTCGACAACTCGTTCCAGTGGGCCGTGCCCCTGCGAAAGGCCGAAGACCGCACGCTGATCAAGCGCTTGATTTCCGGCATAGTCCCCGACGGGGGCACGCAGATCGCGCCTGCGTTGGCCGAAGCGTATCGCCGAGTTCAGCCATCGCGCGCCACGTTCAAGCACATCGTACTGCTCACCGATGGAATTTCCGAAGAAGGCGATTCTCTCGATTTATCGCGCGAAGCTGTACAGCAGCACGTGACCATCTCGACGGTCGGGCTTGGACAGGACGTGAATCGGGCGTATTTGGAAAAGGTCGCAACGCTGGCGGGCGGCAAGGCCTACTTCCTGAACGAGCCGGCCGGCCTGGAGCAACTGCTGCTCAAGGACGTGATGGAGCACACCGGTACAACGGCCGTCGAAAAAACGCTACGCCCCATTGTGGCCAAGAATGCGGAGATCCTCGAGGGCGTCGGAATCGAATCGGCGCCGGCGCTCAAAGGTTACGTACGGTTCATCGCCAAGCCCACTTCCGACACGATTCTAAAGGTGGACGAAAAAGATCCTCTGCTCTCACGTTGGCAATACGGCCTGGGAAGGTCGGTGGTGTTCACTTCCGACGCCAAGAGCCGCTGGGCTGCCGACTGGGTGACTTGGAAGGGATTCGACAAACTGTGGACCAATATCTTCCGCGATCTGCTCCCGCATGCTGAAACCGGCGAAGCCAAAACGGAATTCGACAGTGCCAGCGGCGATCTGATCGTCAACTATCAACTGGCCCGCGATGTTCAGGAACCCGCCAAGCTTCCGGGCATCTTTGTGATCGGCCCCGGCGGCTTCCAACACACTTTGCCGCTGACCAAACTAGCCGACAACGCCTATCGCGGAAGAATTCATATCGGCCAACGCCAGGGACTCTTTCGCATCCGGCCGCTGGAAGAGTCGCATGCTTTTCCCGAGGTCGGATATTATCAGCAGGAACAAGAACTGCTCGACTATGGCTCTAACGAGTTCTTGCTGCGGTCGATTTCGCAATTTACCGGCGGCCGCTTTAATCCTGCGCCGAAGCAGGTATTCGATTCCGCGGGCCGCACCGAGCAATCCAGTCTGCGACTGTGGCCCGGATTGCTGGCCTTCGCCATCGCGCTCAATTTGGCCGAGCTTATCATGCGGAAGGGCAAAGCCATGATCGAATCACTGCGGCCGAAAAAGAGCTAGCTGCCGAGAACTAGCTGCACGACGGTTTCCAGATGGAAGGTCTGCGGAAACAGGTCGACCATCGTAAGTTGATCGATGCGATAGCCTCCGGCCAGCAGACCCTGCAAGTCGCGAGCGAGCGTCGCCGGGTCGCAGGAAACGATGGTCAGATGCGGCGCGCGAATTCGCACCAATTCCCGCACGACGTCTTTCCCTAAGCCGG
>Ga0070714_100004723_pt1 | contig 10307 bp, 11 predicted proteins | sample LARL83metaG_FD_65450 | JGI IMG/M metagenome (GOLD analysis project Ga0070714, IMG submission 65450) | Corn, switchgrass and miscanthus rhizosphere microbial communities from Kellogg Biological Station, Michigan, USA - LAR L8-3 metaG | ecosystem: Host-associated > Plants > Roots > Rhizosphere ... | reverse complement strand
CCGTAGACGATGTTGAACGCCGACTCGAGCGCGCTGAAGAGCGAGAGCGAAGACCAGAGCAGCGCGACGCCGCCGATGATCCCGAGCGTCGTCGCGTTGTCCTGCACGCGGTGGACGAGCGTGAGGATGCTCTTCAGCGACGTGGTCGGAAACGCACGGGTGAGCTCCTTGACGAGGAAGTCGGACGCGTCGGCGCGGTGGGCGAGCCCGAGGAGAGCGAGCGAGAGGAAGACGAGCGGCACGAAGGAGAGGAGCGCGAAGTACGCGATCATCGCCGCCAGGTGGGTGCCGCGGTCGGCGAAGAACTTCGCGACGAGGGCTCGCTTGCGCAGGCGCACGGGCGCAGTTTGCATCGTGGAACCCGGCCGGGCGTGTCGCTCGTCGACTGGGCGCGATGGGCGAGCCCGAGGCAAGGACGCAGGGAGCGCTCATGGCGGCGGCCATGGGCGCGACCGAGGACGCGGCCGCGGGCCGCGCAGCGCGTCCAGGCGGCACAGCTGTCACGCCCGGCCCGGTTCCATTAGCGTGAAGCACCATGGATGCCGCCCAGGCCCTCGCCGATCTGACCGAGATCTCGTCCCAGATCGAGGCGGCCGTGCTCTTCGACGAGGAGGGGGCGCTTCTCGGCTCGACCCTGGGGTCGGAGGAGACGGCTCAATCGTTCGCGCAGGCCGCGGCCGAGCTGCTCGAGCGCGCCGCAGCATTTCGCTCGGCCGGCTCGATCACGCAGCTCGAAGCGTCGACCGCTGACGGCAGCGTGTTCGTCGTCCGCGACCACGAGCGGCGCATTGCCGCGACGACCGGCCCGACGCCGACCGTGGGACTCGTCTTCTACGACCTGAAGAGCTGCCTGCGGAACGCCGACCCGCCTAAGCCGAAGCGGGCTCGCCGCAAGAAGGCGGACGACGATGAAGCGTAAGTTCCTCACCGTACTCGGCTTCGCGTCGGGCATCGTCGCCGGCAGCGTCGTCTACCGCCGCTCGTTCGCGAAGCAGCGCGAACGCGTCGACGTGTATTTCGACGACGGCTCGATGGTCTCGTTCGTGGACGGCTCGCCCGAGGCCGAGAAGCTCCTGCCGGTCGCGGGCAACGTGCTCGCAGCCGCGCGACGGTGAGCACCATCTCCGATCCGCTCGCGGCGGCGCTCGTCGAGCACGCGTACCTCGAGGGGGATTTCCTCCTCCGCTCGGGCAAGCGCTCGCGCTATTACCTGGACAAGTACCGGTTCGAAACGCGCCCCGAGCTGCTCCGGCCGCTCGGCGAGCGGATCGCCGCAACGGTGCAGGAGCATGCACCCGATGCGACCCGCCTCGCAGCACCCGAGCTCGGCGCAGTCGCGCTTGCGGCGTCCGCGTCGCTCGTCTCGGGGCTCCCGTTCGTGATCGTGCGCAAGGAGGCGAAGGAATACGGCACCGCGAATCGCATCGAAGGACCGTATGACGACGGCGAATCCGTCTGTCTCGTCGAAGACGTGGTCACCTCGGGCGGTGCACTGCTCGAGTCAATCGAGGCACTGCGGGAGGCCGGGCTCGTGGTGCACACCGCCGTCTGCGTCGTCGACCGAGAGGAGGGTGGAGCCGACGCACTCGCGCGCCAAGCGGTCCGGCTCCGGCCGCTCTTCCGGGTTGGCGACCTTCTCGCGCACGCGAAATAGCACCTGTTAGGGTCACCGGGTCGACCAGGAGGAGAGGCTCGTGACCAAGCAGGAGTTCGTCGCGGAGGTGGCCAGGCGGAGCCAGCTCACGGCGCGCGATGCAGGGAAGGCTGTCGATGCGGTTCTCGACACGATCACGGACACGCTGCGCGGCGGGGGCGACGTCGCGTTTACCGGGTTCGGAAAGTTCCAGACGCAGGAGCGCAAGGCGCGCATGGGCGTCAACCCGCGCAACCCGGAGGAAAAGGTGCACATCCCCGCAGCTCGCGTACCGAAGTTCTCCGCCGGCAGTGCGCTGAAGTCGGCAGTCAGAAACCGCTGAGCCGCACGCAGAGCCCCTCCTTCGAAGGGCCGCCTTTGGCGGCCCTTCTGCGTTCCGGTCGACGAAGTAGATTTGGCGGAAGATGGCGACCGTGGCCGTGACGCACTTCTCAGACCGGCTGGCGGAAGCAGTCGTGCACAAGCGCAGCCAGCTCGTCGTCGGGCTCGATCCGGTGCTCGAGCTGATGCCGCCCGAGGTCGACGGCGATCTCGTCGAGTTCTGCTGCGGGATCGTCGACGCGGTAGCCGCGCACGCCGTCGCGGTGAAGCCGCAGTCGGCGTTCTTCGAAGCGCACGGCGCCGACGGCGTGCGCGCGTTCTGGCAAGTCTGCGAGTACGCGCGTTCAGCGGGGCTGCTCGTGATCGCAGACGCGAAGCGAGGTGACATCGACTCGACTGCGCGCGCCTACGCCGAGGCGTTCATCCCGCGCGCCGACGCGGTCACCGTGAACCCGTATCTCGGCGGCGACTCGATCGCGCCGTTCCTCGACGCGTGCCGTCGGGAAGGCGCCGGGATCTTCTGTCTTGTGAAGACCTCGAATCCCGGTAGTGCCGACGTGCAGGACGCCTTGCTCGCGGACGGCCGCAAGCTCTGGCAGCACGTTGCGTCGCTCGTTCGCGCCTGGGGCGACGACCTGGTGGGCGAGCACGGGCTCTCGGCCGTCGGCGCGGTGGTCGGCGCGACGTTCCCACGAGAGGTGGCTGAAGCGCGCGAGCTCCTGCCGCGGTCGGTGCTGCTTCTGCCCGGGATCGGCGCCCAGGGCGGCAAGCCCGCCGATGTCGCAGCCGCATTCGCGGCCGGGCCGGCCGGTGCGGTCGTCTCGGCCTCCCGCTCGGTCATCTACGCGAGCGGCGGCGACTGGCGGTCGGCTGCGGGCGCGGAGGCCGAGCGCCTCGCGCGCGAGGTCTGGCTTGCCTCGGGAGCGTAGGCGGCCCTCGACCGCGGCCCGGTACGGGGCGCCGGGGCTCTTCCTGCTCGCGGTCACGATCGCAGTGCTGCTGATCCGGTCCGGGCTGAACGGCAGCTCGACGCCGGGCACGACGACGCGCGAAGGCCCTGTGACGCATCCGTCGACCGCGCCGACGCCTCCGCCCGGCACGACGCGCCAGGGCGCGACGACGACCGTCTCCGGGCAGTTCTACACCGTCGGCGCGGGCGATACGTTCGGCTCGATCTCGGCGAAGACGGGCGTGCCGATTGCCAAGCTCGAGGAGCTGAATCCGGGCGTGAGCTCGAACTCGCTGCAGGTGGGGCAAAAGCTCCGCGTGAAGTAGCCTTCGCGCCGGATGCGCCTCCTCGGTCTCGTGACCGTCGTCGCGCTCGGGTTCGCGGGATCGGCACGAGCGGCTGTGCCGAACCCGGACGCGCGCGCCTTCTACGTGATGAACGCCGCGACGGGCGAGGTGCTCGCGTCGCACAACGCGAACGTGTCGATGCCGATCGCGAGCATCACGAAGCTGATGACGGTCATCGTCGCGCTCCAGCACCTGAAGCCGAGTCAGATCGTCACGGTCACCGGCAATGCGGCGCAGGTCGGCGAGTCGCGGATACCGCTCTACCGTGGCGAACGCGTCAGCGTCAACGATCTTCTTGCCGGTGCGCTCATCCAGAGTGCGAACAACGCGGCGGATGCACTCGCCTCGGCGGCGTCCGGCGGAGATATCCCGCGTTTCGTGGGCTGGATGAATGCCCGTGCGCGCGAGCTCGGGCTGCGCGATACGCATTTCGTGCGCCCCGACGGTCTCGACGCGCCCGGGCACGTCTCGAGTGCGCGCGACGTCGCGCTGCTCGCGCGGGTCGCGATGCACTCGCCGATCGTGCGCTCATTCGTGCGCCTGCGCACTGATCCGATCGAGGACGACACGTTCGTGACGCACACGTGGAACGACTTGCTCGGCGTCTTTCCCGGCCTGATCGGCGTCAAGACCGGTCACACGAACGACGCGGGCTGGTGCGAGGTCGGGGCCGCGCGCCGGAACGGGTACACGATCTACGCGGTGATCCTCGGCAGCCCAACGCGCTCGGAGCGCAACGTCGGCCTCCAGTCGCTGCTGGCGTGGGGCGTCGCGCAGTACCGGACGCTGCGGCTCGTCGCCCCGCAGCCGTATGCCTGGGCGTCGGCGCCGTTCGGGCGGCGCGCCGTCCCGCTCGTGGCGTTGAAGCCGCTCGTGCGCGCGGTTCGGGTGGGGCGGCCGATCGTGGAGAAGATCGTCGCGCCCACCGCAGTGTCGCTCCCCGTCACGCGAGGCCAGCGCCTCGGCCGCATCGAGATCTGGTCGCGCGGGACGCTGCTCGGGGAGCGCCCGTTGCTGGCGGGGCGCTCGGTTTCGCGCCCCGGCCTCGCAGGACGGCTACGGTGGTACTCGACCCGAGCCGTGCACAACCTTCTGGGCTTCCTGTGATCGTCACCGTCACGCTCAACGCGGCTGTCGATCGCACGCTGACGGTGCCGAACTTCCAACCCGGCCACCGCCACCGCGCGAGCGCGAGCCTGACCTCGGCCGGCGGCAAGGGGATCAATGTCGCGCGCGCTCTGAAGCGGCTCGACTCGCCGGTGATCGCGACCGGCCTCGCGGGCGGCCGCACCGGCGACCGCATCATCGACGAGCTCGCGGCCGAAGCGATCCTGAACGACTTCGTGCGCATCTCGGACGAGTCCCGTACGTCGACTGCGCTTGTCGATCCGACCGCCGGGATGCTGAGCGAGATCTACGAGTGGGGGCCGGCCGTCCGCCCCGAGGAGCTCGAGACGCTGCTCGACAAGCTTCACTACCTTTCGCGCGTCGCGTCCTACGTCGTGTTCTCGGGCTCGCTGCCGCGCGACGTCGGCGAGGACTTCTACGCAGAGGCGATCCGCGACCTGAATCGGCGCGGCGTGCAGTGCGTGCTCGACACCGAGGGCGAGCCGCTCCGGTTCGGCGTCGACGCCGAGCCGTTCCTCGTCTCGCCGAACCAACGCGAGGCCGAAAGCCTCGTCGGACAGGAGTTCTCCGAGGACGAAGACTTTCTCGTCGCGCTCGACACGATCGCTGACATCGGTGCGCGAAACGTCCTCATCACGCAGGAGACGTCGTGCTTCTGCCTTTTCCGCGAGGACAAGACGCTACGGCGGTTCCGCGCGTCGATCCCGCGTGTCGAGCCGGTCGCCCCGGTCGGCGCAGGCGACGTGCTCCTCGCCGGCTTCCTTGCGGCGCGGTTCAACGGCCGCCCGTTCGACGAGGCCTTGCGCCAGGCGATCGGCTGCGCCGCCGCGTCCGTGGTCGAGCTCGGGCCGGGACGGTTCGACCCGCGTGAGGCGCAGCGTCTCGCCGCGAGCGTCGAGCTCGAAGAGCTCCAGGCAGTCCCCTCCTAGTAGTTATAGGCGCGGATGCGCCAGCCGCCGTGCTTCAGGTTCTCGGCCCAGGCGATACGTGTCCCCTCGACCGAGAGGCCGATCGGCATTCCGGCGGCGGTGGCGAGGCTCCGCACGCGGCCGGTCGCGAGATCGACGGCGCGGATCGACCGGCCGACGTGGAACACGGCGAGCCGGTCGCTGACCGAGAGCTCGGTGCTCGCCGCGAGCGCGACGGGCACCGAGCCTGCGGGCGAGCCCGTGTCCGGCGCGTACCAGGCGAGCCGCAGGCCGAGCGGCGTCTGCTCGAGCGTCGCGAGCGCGTTCGCCGAGAGCGCGATCGCGACGGGCGTGCCCTGCGTCGTCACGCTCGAGGCCACTTGCCCGCTCACGGCATCGACGATCTCGATCGGCTTGTCGGCTCCTGCGACCGGCCTCCCGCGCTTGTCGACCGTGCCCGCCCGCACATACGCGACTCGGTCACCCGACGTCGCGACGTCGACCGCGCCGCCGCTCGTTCCGGGGACGAGCTTCGGCCGATGGTCGGCGCCCACCCGGTAGACGCCGCCGCCGTTCGCGACGATCTTCAATGCGCAGGTGTCGGTGCCGGCCAGGCAGCCGGCCTCGTCCACGTAGTCGACCGACGTCACGCCGTAGACGAGCGTGCCGCCGTTTCCGGCGACCCCGCCGAGCCAGAGCCCCGCACCGCGGCTTGTGTGCGCGAGCTGCTGGTATCGGCGTTCGCGCGAATCGCCGACGCCTGCACCCACGAGATAGTCGAACTGCAGCGGAGAGTTCTCGTGCAGCGTCCAGAGGACGCTCGGCTGGTTCCGTGCGATCGCGACCGAGACGGGCGCGGTGCCGACGTTCCAGCGGCAGGTGACGTTCTGCGTATCCCCCTGCTTCGGCAGCTCTGCCCGGGTGCCGTTGGCGAGCGACCGTACGTGCACCGTGTTGCAGCCGGCGCCGCCCGGCGTGAACCAGGCGATGATCGAGCCGTCCTGCGCGAACCCCGAGACCGTGCCGTTCGCGTTCGCGTACAGGGTCTCCGTCCGGGGGGTCGCGCCGACGGCGGAGACGAATGCGGCCACAAGGGAGACCGCGGCGCCGAGCAGCACGCGCATCGGCTTCACGGTAGCTCCGCCCTGTTAGGAGCATGTTGGGGGCCGTCCAGACGCAGTGGTACCCTGGCTCGACCTTGAGCATGGAACTCCGCCAGGACGAGCTGCAACGGCTCGTCGCCCTGGACCGGAAGTTCGCCAAGGAAGGTCTCACGTTCGACGACGTGCTGCTCGTGCCGGCCGAGTCGCGCGTCCTTCCGAACGATGTATCGACTCGCACGAAGCTGACCAGGACGATCGAGCTCGCGATTCCGGTCGTCTCGGCGGCGATGGACACCGTCACCGAAGCGCGGCTTGCAATCGCTCTCGCGCGCGAGGGCGGCATCGGCATCGTGCACCGCAACCTCGCGATCGAAGACCAGGTCGCCGAAGTCGACAAGGTCAAGCGCTCCGAAGCCGGGATGATCGTCGAGCCCGTGACGCTCCCACCCGACGCCCTCGTTCACGACGCCCTCGCGTTGATGGCGCATTACAAGGTCTCCGGGGTGCCGATCACGGATGCGGCCGGCGTGCTCGTCGGCATCCTCACGAACCGCGATCTTCGCTTCGAGACCGACACCGCCCAGCCCGTCTCGGCGCTCATGACCTCCCGCAACCTCGTGACGGCGCCGGTCGGCACGACGCTTGCTGAGGCCGAGAAGATTCTCGGCCGGAACAAGATCGAGAAGCTGCCGGTCGTCGATGCCGACGGACGGCTGCGCGGCTTGATCACCGTCAAGGACATCCAGAAAAAGGTTCAGTACCCCGATGCGACCAAAGATGATCGCGGCCGCCTGCGTGTCGGCGCCGCGGTCGGCGTCGGCCCGGATGCGGTCGAGCGCGCGCAGGCGCTCGTCGCGGGCGGCGCCGATCTGCTCGTGGTCGACACAGCGCATGGCCACTCGCACGGCGTGCTGGAGATGGTGCGCCTGATCAAGAACTCGGTCACCGTCGACGTGATCGCAGGCAACGTCGCGACGACAGAAGGAGCCGAGGCGCTGATCGATGTCGGCGTCGACGGTGTCAAGTGCGGCGTCGGGCCGGGCGCGGCGTGTACGACGCGCATTGTCGCCGGCGTAGGCGTGCCGCAGGTGACGGCGGTCTACGACGTGTCGCAGGCCGCGCTCGCCGCAGGCGTTCCCGTGATCGCCGACGGTGGCATCACGTCGTCGGGCGACGTCGCGAAGGCGACGGCCGCCGGCGCGGACACGATCATGGCCGGCTCGCTGCTCGCGGGAACCGACGAGGCGCCGGGCGAGATCATCGTCCACCAAGGCGAGCGCTACAAGGAGTACCGGGGCATGGGCTCGATCGGCGCGATGAAGGCCCGTTCGTTCTCGAAGGACCGCTACTTCCAGGGCGACGTCGAGGACGTCGACAAGCTCGTCCCCGAGGGGATCGAGGGGCGAGTTCCGTACAAAGGCCCCCTGGCGCCGGTTCTGCACCAGCTGATCGGCGGCCTGCGCCAGTCGATGGGTTATTGCGGCGCGGCGACGATCGACGAGATGAAGAGCGCGCGCTTCGTCCGCATCACGTCGGCGGGGCTGCGCGAGTCGCATCCGCACGACATGACGATCACGAAAGAGGCGCCGAACTATCGCCGCTGAGCCGTCGAACGTCGTCCCGTTCCCGGGTCCGGAAGACCGCCCGGTGCTGGTGATCGATCTCGGCGGTCAGTACTCGCAACTGATCGCTCGCCGCGTCCGCGAGTGCCGCGTCTACTCCGAGCTCGTCGGCCACACGGTCTCGCCGGAGGCGGTGCGCGCGCGCAATCCGTACGCGGTGATCCTGAGCGGCGGCCCCGCGTCGGTCTATGCGGACGATGCGCCGCATGTCGATCCGGGCATCTTCGAGCTCGGGATCCCGACGCTCGGCATCTGTTACGGGATGCAGCTGATGGCACTCGACCTCGGCGGCCGCGTGGATCGCACCGGCGTCTCCGAGTTCGGCAAGACCGAGCTGCACGTCGACGATTCGACGCTCCTGAGGGACACGCCGGCCGAGCAGACGGTGTGGATGTCGCACCGCGACTCGGTCGTCGCGGCGCCCGAGGGTGCGCGCGTCGTCGCCGGCTCGGCTTCGACTCCCATCGCCGCGTTCGAGGCGCCCGACCGCGCGCTCTACGGCGTCCAGTTCCACCCGGAGGTCGTGCACACCCCGCACGGCATGGCCGTCCTGAAGAACTTCCTCTACGAGATCGCCGACGCGCCGCCCGCGTGGACGCCCGCCGCCGTGATCGAGGAGCAGGTCGAGCGCATTCGCGCGCAGGTGGGGCGGGAGCGCGTTTTGTGTGCTCTCTCCGGCGGCGTCGATTCGGCCGTGGCGGCGCTGCTCGTGCACAAGGCCGTCGGCGACCAGTTGACGTGCGTCTTCGTCGACCACGGTCTGCTGCGGAAGGACGAGGCGGCGCAGGTGGTCGAGACGTTCGGCGAGCATTTCGGGATCCCGCTCGTGCACGTGGAGGCGCAGGACCGCTTCCTCGAGCTCCTCGACGGCGTCGAGGATCCGGAGCAGAAGCGGAAGATCATCGGCCGCGAGTTCATCCGCGTCTTCGAGGACGAAGCGCGCAAGCTCGGTGACGTTCGCTGGCTCGTGCAGGGAACGCTGTACAGCGACGTGATCGAGTCGGGCGGCACCGAAGGCGTCGCGGCGACGATCAAATCCCACCACAACGTCGGCGGGCTGCCCGACGACATGCAGATGAAGCTCGTCGAGCCGCTGCGCCTGCTGTTCAAGGACGAGGTGCGTCGCGTCGGCGAGGAGCTCGGGATGGCGGAGCGGATGGTGTGGCGGCAGCCGTTCCCGGGCCCGGGTCTCGCGATCCGCATCATCGGCGCCGTCACGCGCGAACGGCTCGAGATCCTGCGCGACGCGGACGCGATCCTGCAGGAGGAGGTGCGGCGCGCCGGCCTCTACCGTGAGCTCTGGCAGTCGTTCGCGGTGCTGCCGGCGATCCGTTCCGTCGGCGTGCAGGGCGACGAGCGCACGTACGGCTATCCGGTCGTCATCCGCGCCGTCACGTCCGACGACGCGATGACCGCGGACTGGGCGCGCTTGCCGTACGACCTGATCGAGCTGATCTCGTCGCGCATCGTGAACGAGATCCCGGGCGTCAACCGCGTCGTGCTCGACGTCACGTCGAAGCCGCCCTCCACGATCGAGTGGGAGTAAGGCGGCGGTCTCGGGTCGGGCGACGAGACACTCGCTTCGGGCCAGCGATGCGGAGTGCACCCTGAGCGCTACCATTCGTTCGACAGTGGACAGCTTGCGCGTGTGAGCTACCCGAAGGCCCGCCGTAAGGCGGGCCTTCGTTGTCCATGGACCCCGAGGGCCGGAGTCGAACCGGCATCTCTGCAGTGGACAGCTGCGTGCTCTACCGCTTGAGCTACCTCGGGGTCGTGCCGGGATCGTGCGGACGGCGAGCGGCCGACGCAAGATGATCGAATCGGACCTGGCCTCCCTTTAATCAGGTTGCAGCACTGCCGAGTGCGCCAGTGCTCCGGAATGACCCCTGAGCGCGGGGTGGCCGTTCATCCGACAGTAGACTCGCGGCCCGGTGACGACACTAGTCCGCGACGGTCTGGAGCTGCACTACGAGGTGCATGGAGGATCGGGGCCGGCGCTACTGCTGCCCCATTTGAACTTCACCTGGCCGGACCGTCTCGATCTCGCCCCGTTCGTGGAACGCTTCACCGTGGTCACTGCCAGCCCACGTGGGTTCCGCGGCAGCGGCCGGTTCGGCGCAGACGCGCGGTATCGGGTCGGCGACATGGCCGACGATCTGGTCGCGGTCGTCCAGGCCGTCGGGTTCGATCGCTTCTTCGTGCTCGGCTACTCCTTCAGCGGAGTATTCGCACCGTGGATCGCGCATCTCACCGGCAGAGCGGAGGCGGTCGTCTC
>Ga0070714_100004722_pt1 | contig 10308 bp, 12 predicted proteins | sample LARL83metaG_FD_65450 | JGI IMG/M metagenome (GOLD analysis project Ga0070714, IMG submission 65450) | Corn, switchgrass and miscanthus rhizosphere microbial communities from Kellogg Biological Station, Michigan, USA - LAR L8-3 metaG | ecosystem: Host-associated > Plants > Roots > Rhizosphere ... | reverse complement strand
CTGGTATTTTCCGGCCAGCTCGGCGAATGCGCCTTCATCGCCGGCCTGCAGCCTGCTGACCAGTTCCGAGTCCGGGTCCTCAGGCACCGGGCAGGTCCCTAGCCGCCGGCTCTCTGAACGCGCGCGGCGCGGTCACCGCCAGGCAGGTGGTCAGTACCAGGTAACGAGTTGCCGGTCGTGGTAGTGCCATCGTGAGGCTCCCTGAGAAGTCAGCCCGGCGCTTGTGACCCAGGCGGGTGTCCGTCGCACTAGTCAGCGTCGGGGACGTGCCGTCGTGTGCCAGGCGGCGCTGCCGCCGGCCTTCTCGATCTCGACGGTGAGATCGGCGGCCCGCTGCTCGTTGCGCCCGGTGAGGAGCACGCGGGCGCCGCGGGCGGCGAGGGCCAGGGCGGTGGCCCGGCCGATCCCGCTGGTCGCGCCGGTGATGAGGGCTGTCTTGCCCGTGAGGTCTGTCATGGCGTTGCCTGGGTCCTTGTCTGTGCCGGTCTAGGAGAACGCGGGGGCGTAGTCGTCGGCGAACTGCTGGTAGGAGCGGGCCGGGCGGCCGAGGACCGACGGGACGTCGTCGCTGAGCCATTCGGCGTCGCCGCCGGAGATCAGGGTGAAGGCCTGGGCGTTCATCTCCGCGACCGGCGCCGGGACGCCGGCCCTGATCATGGCGTCGCGGTCCTCGCTGAAGCTGAGGTGCCGGTAGGTGACGGCCCGGCCGAGCAGCTTGGACAGCACGGCGGCCACGTCGTCGTTGGTGATCAGCTCCGGGCCGGTGAGGTGGTAGGTCCTCCCGGCGTGCGGGCCGGGGGACGCGGCGATCGCGGCGGCTACCGCCGCGACATCGCGGGCGTCGACCATCCCGATGCGGCCCGCGCCGGCCGAGGAGCCGAAGCCGTCCGTTTTGGCGATTGCGGGCGCCAGCATCAGGGTGTTCTGCATGTAGGCGTTGGACCGCAGCAGCGTGTGCGGCAGCCCGGAGGCGGCCAGGCCGGCCTCGATCTCGGCCTGCCCGCGCCGCCGGGCGATGGGCGAGTCGGCGGACGCCTTGCTGCTGGCCTTGACAATGTGCCCGACGCCGGCCCGAGCGGCGCTGGCCACCACGTTGAGTTCCTGCGCGGGCACGGCCGGGCTGACCAGGATGACGGACGTGACGCCCGCCAGCGCCGCGTCGATGGAGTCCCGCTCGTCCAGGTCGCCGGCGGCGATCTGGACGCCGGCGTCCGCCAGCGCCGTCGCGTTCTCCGGGTGGCGGGTCAGCACCCGGACCGGCACGTCCTGCCGGCCGAGCAGGAGCGCGGCTTCGGTGCCGACCTTCCCGGCCGTCGTTACGAGAATCATCGCGTGTCTCTCTCGTCAGGTCGATAAATGGATTGCGCAACCCACTATGAAGGCCGTGGAATGGATTGTCAAACCCAGAAAGCGGGTTACCCTGATGGCATGACCAGTGACGTGCGCGCCCGGTCCCGGCTGACCCCAAAGGGGGAGCGGACCCGGGCCCGCATCATCGACGCGGCCGCCCGGCTGATCTACGAGCGAGGCGTCGCGGGCACCACCCTCGAGGACGTCCGGGCAGCCGCCGACGTCAGCGGCTCGCAGCTCTACCACTACTTCGCCGACAAGGAAGACCTGGTGCAGGCGGTCATCAGCCGCCAGGCGGATGTCATCGTCGCCAACCACGAGCGGGCCGACCTCGCCACCACCGAGGGGCTGCGGGCGTGGCGGGACATGGTCATCGCCGCGGCCCGTTCCGGCGACGCCAGGGGCGGGTGCCCGCTCGGGTCGCTCGGCAGCCAGCTCGCGGAGACCGATCCCGACGCCCGCGCCCTCATCGCGGCCGGCTTCGGCCGGTGGTCGGCCGCCTTCGCCGCCGGGCTGCGCACCCTGCACGCCGCCGGGCCGCGGCCGGCCGGCATCGACGCCGACGACCTCGCCGTGACCCTGCTCGCCACCCTGCAGGGCGGCCTCCTGCTGGCGCAGGTCCAGCGCGACACACGGCCGCTCGAGACCGCCATCGATACCATCCTCGCCCTCGCATCCGCCAGTCAGTCGGCCGCTGATGCCGATCCAGCCAGCGCGGTCGCCGGTCCCGCCATCGGGAACCCGGGTCAGCTGGCTGCCCAGGCGCTCTGCCACGGCGCGGAAAACGGCGTCGGCGGACTCCAGCGGGACACTGCCGACTAGGTGCGCGCCTAGCGGAGGGACTGGCGTGTCGCTCGCGGTCATGGCCGCATCTCCTCACGAATGACCTGGGGCAGCCCCCCAGATGTCAGATGGCGTTGCCATTGCTCACCCGGCGCCCCGCCCCGGGCGGTAAGACGCGGTCTTTCGCCGCGACCCGGCCTCACGCGGTTACGGTGATGACGTGCTTGCCGAGGGTGCCACCCTGGCTGAACGCCTGGTGGGCGGCGGCGATGCCGCCCAGTGGGAAGACGCTGCTCACGACGGGGCGAAGCGCACCGGAGGCCACGTACCCGGCTAGGTCGTTCAGGAGGGCGGTGTCGGGGTTGGCGCTGAAGGCGCGGATGCGGCGGGACCCGTGGACCGCCGACAAGCCAATCGCGGCCAGGGCGGAGGCCGACAGACCAACGGTGACCATCCGGCCGTTCCTGGTGAGCCTGCGCCGGTAGCACTCCAGGTCCGAGCCGGGCGTGTCGATGATCACGTCGAAGGTTCCGGTCTGCTCGGGGGTGGCGTCGTAGCCGAGGACCTGGTCGGCGCCGAGGTCGCGCAGGGCCTGGGCATGGCGGTCGCGCGCCAGCGCGGTGACGTGGCCGCCGATGGCATGCGCGAGCTGCACGGCGGCAGTGCCGACCCCGCCGGCCGCGCCGCGGACCAGGACCCGCTCCCCGCCTTCCAGGTGGGTGCTGTCGCGCAGCGCGATCAGCGCGGTCGTGCCCGCGACGACGAGCGAGGCCGCCTCGGCCGACGTGATGCCTGCAGGAGCAGGGGCGATCCGGTCTGCGGGTACGGTGACGTACTCGGCGGCCGCGGCGGTGACGTGCCGCTGGCGGGGGTGCACGGTACCCCACACCCGGTCCCCGGCCCGGAAGCCGTTCACCCCGGGACCGACCTCGGCGACGATGCCGGCGAAATCCAGCCCGGTGCCGAGCGGGAACTTGCGGCCGGAGACCATCTTGAGCCCGCCGGAGCGGACCAACACATCGTGCCCGTTGACGCTTGACGCCGCCACCTGCACCAGCACCCCGCCCTCGCCCGGAGCCGGGCGGCCGGCCTCGTTGACCCTGAGCACGTCGGGTCCGCCGAAACGACCGAACTGGGCGGCTTTCATGTCTGTTCCCTTCCTTCGCCTGTTGCCTTCGACTCGATCCTGGGCCAGCCGGCCGGAAAGACGGTCGTCCGCCTTTTCCTGGGACTGCCGGACCCACCCTTGCGACAGGGCGATACTGAGGACATGGCCACCGACTCCCGGCAAGAGCTCGCAGACTTCCTCAAGACCCGCCGGACCCGGGTAAGGCCGCAGGATCTCGGCCTGGAACCAGGCCCGCGGCGGCGCGTGGCCGGGCTGCGGCGCGAGGAACTCGCCCTGCTGGCCGGGGTGAGCACCGACTACTACCAGCGCATGGAACAGGGACGCGACGTGCGGCCCTCAGGGCAGGTCCTCGACGCCATCGCGCGTGCCCTGCGGTTCACGCCCGAGGAATCCAGGCACCTGCGCAACCTCGCCGCCGCCGCCGCGTCGGCGCGGCAGCCCCGGTACGGGCCTGAGGAGGTGCCGCCCACCACCGCGCGGCTGCTGGAAACGATGAGCGCACCCGCGCTGGTCGTCGGGCGGTTCCTTGACGTGCTGGCGTGGAACCCGCTGGCGGGCATGCTGCTGGGCGATTTCACGCGCCTGCCGGCGCCGGAGAGGAACCTGCTGTTCCTGTTCCTGCACCCGCAGGCCGACCAGACCTGCCCGAACCGCAAGGCCACCGTCGCCGAGCTCACCGCGATGCTGCGCACCCAGGTCGCGGCCGAGCCCGGGCACCCCCGCGCGGAAGACCTCATCGCCCGGCTCATGGCCACCAGCACTGAATTCACCCAGCTATGGGGCCGACACGACGTCGAAGAAGCAACACGCGGCCAGATGCGCGTCAACCATCCGCTGGTCGGAGAGCTGAACCTGGACTGGGACGCCTACCCCATGCCCGGCACCCCTGGCCCGGCACTCATCGTCTGCACCACCCCGCCCGACGGACCCGACGCCGAACGACTCAAGCGGCTCGCCGACCTGACTGGCGAGCCCGGCCGAGCTTCGCTGGCGGCTCGGTCGAACTAGCGCCCACGACCAGGGCACGCCGGAAGCGCCTGCCTGGTCAGGCCCGAAGAACAGGACGTGGACGCGGCGTCACGTGGGCGGCGCTGCTCAGCGGGGCGAGCACGGCATGGACCTGGCTGGCCACCTCGCCGCCGTCGGCGGTGAGTTGACCGGTCCGGCTGCGGCCAGCAAGGCCGTGCCGGTGTCCGCACGGCCTTGACCGCTCAGAACCTTCAGCCGGGTTCCGGTCCGGTGCCGTCGAGTCCGGCATCCTCGCCCACCAGGAGAGCGAGCAGGTCTCCGATGGCGATATTTCTGTCGGCCGACTCCGGTACCGGACGCTCCGTCTCCACGCGGTAGCGGTTCCGGCGGCCGCCCTTCTCCTTAACGATGTACCCGGCGACGGCGAGGTCGCTGACAATACCGAACGCACTGCGCTCGGTGATTCCCACTGACGCGGCGATATCACGCAGCCGCGCACCCGGATCGCGGGCGATGCACAGCAGCACCAGAGCGTGGTTGGTCAGAAAGCCCCAGGTCGGCATGCGCGGAAAATACCACATCTCTTTCCAGAATGTCGTTGCTAGTTTCTGAGTGCAGCCATGGCTGCCCGCCCCGGGCCGCGGCCATTGCCGATCCCCTCAGCTACGCTGCCGGTGCGTTAACCTGATAGTGCGCTAGCCATGCGAGGCCATGGAAGCCGCTCAGCCACTGCCCTGGACGCAGGAGGGCACGCGAGGCCGTTCAAGCCCGCCTCTGGTGTGTGTTGACATTCCTCCGAAACCGCTCCACTTTGGGTTCCCTGACTAGTTCCGGAGCAGCCCGGTCCCCCGTGTCCTCCGCCGGAGCGCGTGCCGCGCACGGCCCTGGCGTAACCGCCACACTCGTATGAGGTATCCAGACGCGCCATTCAGTCACCTGCAGCGGCTGACCGATAACATCGGCCTGCTGCAGCACGCCGATGGCGTGGTGCCGGTGCACACGGACGGCTACAGCGTCGATGACGTCGCGCGCGGCCTGCTGGTGGTATGCAGGGAGCCGTCGCCGTCGCCGGAACTCGTAGTCCTCGGCCGCCGTTACCTTCACTTCCTCGCGCAGGCCCAGGCACTTGGCGGAGAGTTCCGGGACCACCTGGGCTACGACCGCCAGTGGCGAGGCCAGCCCGGGGCCGAGGACGGCTGGGGCTGTGCCCTCTGGGCGCTGGGTACCGCCGCCGCGCGTGGCCCGACCGCGGGGATACGCGAGGAGTCCTTCATGCGGTTCAGCCGGGGGATGCGGGTCTCCTCATCATCGGCGCAGGCGATGGCATTCGCGGCGCTCGGCGCGGCCGAGGTACTTGACTCCCGCCCCGGCCATAGCGCCGCGCTCGCGCTGCTTTACCGCGCCCGTGTGGCCATCGGCGATCCTGCCGCGGACGACGGCTGGCCCTGGCCTGCGCCCAGGCTCAGCTACGCCAGCGGGGCCATCGCCGAGGCCGTCATCGTGTCGGGCCACTACCTCGGGGATGACCGGTTGCTCCGGAAGGGGCTTCGCATGCTCGAGTGGCTGCTGGCTGCCGAGACCCGGGACGGCCACCTGTCCGTGGTGTCCCGGCAAGGATGGAGCCGCGGCGAGGCCACGCCCCTGCCTGCTTCCGACCAGCGCCCCGCCGAGGTAGCCGCACTAGCCGACGCCTGCGTGCGCGCCGCCACGGTCACTGCCGACGACACGTGGCTCGCCGGCGTGCGGATGTGCCTCGCGTGGTTCCTCGGCGACAACGACGCCAAGGTGACGCTGATCGACGAGCGAACTGGCGGGTGCAGCGATGCCCTTACCGGCACCGGGCGCAGCCGTAACCAGGGCGCCGAGTCCACGCTCGCGATGATCGCCGTGCTGCAGCACGGGCGCCACGTGGCCGTCGCGCCGACACCCGCTCCCGCCGGCCAAGATGACTCGCCAGCAGGCGCCGGCACCAGGCCTACCCGTGACTGAACACCAGCACTGGCCCGGGCCTGGCTCAGCCACGGGCTTAGGGATCCGCCACGGCTTGGCGGGCAACCGGCAGAGGGTAGGGTGCGATGCCATGGCTGAGATCGTGCTGCGCGTCCGCCTCATCAGCGGCGAGCACTTGGACGTCACCTACGAAGAGGACGGAGGAACGCCCGACGAGGCTGTGGATCAGGCGATTTCGATCCTTGCGGAAGACAACGGCCTGCTGCGCTGCCGTCACGGCGACCGGCTCATGGTCCTGTACGGCCGGGGCGTCGCCACCCTCGAGGTAGCTCCACGCGGCGCCGTCCTTTGACGGTCCGCTGAGGCCGGGGACCTGGCTGTGGCCGCCGCGGCGGACCGCCAGCCGACCGCGTCATAGTGCTCTTCAGCTGGGGCGTCGCCGCCTCCAGGCAACTCCACGCGGCGCCGTCCTTTATTCAGAGCTTGATCATCCTGGCGAACGGGGCCATGATCCGCACCTTCCGCGGAGCGAAGTCGACGACGACGGCGGTATCACCCTCGACAAGGATGACTCGCCCGAGCCCGTACCTGTCATGGGTCACCAGATCGTGCAGTGCGTACCGCTCGACGGGAGGAGCTTCAGGCGGAGGCTTGAAGGGACTTGACGGCAGGTAGCGCCGATTTGCGGCGCTGGCGCTGTTCACCATGATTCATGTGCCTCCACGATCCCACGCCGGCGCGCTTTTCGCGCGGCTGCCTGCTTGGCCTCGCCTTGCTGCTGCAGCAGCAAGGCGAGGCTTCGGGACCAGCCTGCCTGCAGGCTGGCTCCTGCCGCCATCGCCCTACGGCGTCATGGCGGCAGGGAAAGTCGCGTTCCCCGGGCGCCAAGCTGCGCTTCCGACCGGCAGGAACCGGGAAAGTCTGTTCCAGTGAACTTTATTCATTCTTGGAGACGCTATTCACTATATAGTGAACAACGTTCACGGTCAAACTCCGTTGGCAAGGAGGCAGGCATGGCAGGACAGCAGGCGGGCGGCGCGGACTCGCGCTCGCTGTGGTTCAACCCGCCGGATGACCGCCAAAGCGGCCGCCGCCCGCTCACCCGCGAGCGTGTGGTGGCCGAGGCTCTCGCGGTCATCAGCGCCGAAGGCGCGCAGGCCCTCAGCATGCGAGCGATCGCCGCCCGCCTCGGCGTGGTACCCGGCGCTCTATACCGGCATGTCCGCAGCAAGGAACAGCTCTACGACCTCGTCCTCGACGCGGTTCTCGCCGAGGTCGACTGCCAGGCGGATCCCGGCGTGCCCTGGGCCGCGCAGGTCAGCGCCCTTGCTCGCCGGCTGCGGGCGGTACTGGAGAACCATCCAGGCGTCGCCGCCCTGCTCAAGGCCCGCGACCCGGTCAGCCCCGCATCGCTGGCGGTTGCCGAGGCATTGCTCGCGCCGCTCAGGGCGGCCGGACTGCCCGGCCGTCCGGCCGCACTGGCGTTCCGCCTCGTCTACGACTACACCGTCGGCTTCGCCCTCGGCGATCCCACGTCACCCGCCGAGCGGCGGCTCCGCGATACCGCGACCAGACGGGAACTGCACGCGTTCCTCCGTTCCCTGCCCGCCGACCGCTTCCCCGCCGTAACCGCCTATGGCACGTACGCCTGGGCCAACGACCGCGACCAGCGATTCAACGCAGGCCTTGACACCCTCCTCCGCGGCCTGCAGGCAGATCCCGGGCTGCGGGCGACCGCCCGACCGTACGACCGTAGCGCGGGCGCGTCGCCGCGGGCATAGGCTGCCACTGTGGCCGCATCCGCCGCCGGGGCCGCCGCCACCACGGTGAACGCGCCGTCCACCTCGGTCGCGCACGGCTAGTCGGCAGCGGAGAGGACCACGCAGATGGCACACGGTAAGGTCGCCGCAGCGTCCAGCCAGGAGAACAGCCCCCTCCGCTGCCGGGAGATCATCCGGACTAACCGCGGCTGGGAACGCTGCCACCGCGACGAACATGACCCGGGCGCCCGGCATCACGTCCGCGACCGGTCGTGGCTATCGACGGAGAACACACCGCGGCTGCGGTTCGGCCAGCCCTGCGGAGCGGCTTGCACCTGGCCGGACCTGGTGATTACATATCGTAGCGGGACGGGCCGGATGAGATGACAGTGAAGACGGCGGAGAGACGCCAGGCGGCGAGGACGGAGCGATGACGCAGCGGCGGATACGGATCGGATGCGAATTCGTTTACCTGGCCGAGGTAAGCACGCCGGTGATCTTCCAGGTGCGGCCGGGTCAGTCCGCAGGCGTGGCGCTGGACGCCGAGCAGTGGTCGTCGCAGCCCCTGATGGCTATCCGCGGCTACACCGACCTGTACGGCAACCCGTGCACCCGCGCGGTGCTGCCCGCCGGGCGGTCGAGCTTCGGGTACCACGCCGTGGCCACCGTGCCGGATGCCACAGAGGCCATCGACGAGACGGCACCGGAAATCGCACCCGACGCCCTGCCTGACGACACCCTGGTCTACACCCTGCCCAGCCGCTACTGCCTGCCCGACGTGCTCGGCAGCGAGGCCTGGTCACGCTTCGGCGGGCTGCCGCCCGGATACCGGCGGGTCCAGGCGATCTGCCGCTACGTCCACGACCACCTCGCCTTCCAGTACGGCAGCACGACCGCGCTATCGACAGCGGCCGACGTCAACGCGTACGGGCGGGGAGTATGCCGCGACTTCACCCATCTCGCGATCTCGTTCTGCCGAGCACTGAACATCCCCGCCCGCTACGCCTTCGGCTACCTGCCCGACATGGACGTCCCGGCCGACCCCGCGCCCATGGACTTCGCGGCCTGGATGGAGGTCTGGCTTGGCGACCAGTGGTGGACCTTCGACCCCCGCAATAACGCCCGCAGGAAGGGGCGCATCGTGATCGGCCGGGGGCGCGACGCCTCAGACGTGGCCATGGCCACCACCTTCGGAGGCCCCGCTCTGGAAATGATGACAGTCACGGCCGAAGAGGTCGCCGGATAGCCGCGTCGCCGCCCCCCTGGAGGACCGACGGTTAGACGTTGACGGGTGTGCCCTTTCGGGGAGCCGGACGAAGGGTGAGCCGGTGCCGGAGGCGAACGGGGGCGTCCGGTCCTGGACGAGGAAGCCGTCCGCCCCGGCCAGGCCCTGCGCGTCCCGGGTGACGTCGGGGTGGATCGGCGCGTGCCACTCGCCGTGGCCGTGGACGGCCTGCCAGCCGGACTGACGCTGCCCGACGGCGTGGCCGGGCCGGCTGATCGAGGCTGGGTGCGACCAGTTCGGCGGCGGGAGCAGTCCCGAGCTGGTCCGCTCCGGCTATTCGAGCTTTAGGACGTGAAGCCCCGACAGCGGGCCGCCGCCGACTTGCCTGAGACGTCCGGCGTCATGCGGTCCGCCGAGGTCGACGGGCGCGAATCCCATCGAGTTGGCAAACGCTGAGACGGTGGCCTTGGCGTCCGCGATCCCAAGAAAGATCAGTAAAAACTATTCCTGTGATCCCGCAGCGAGGGTCCGGCCAGACGCGGGCAGCCAGCCGCCGGTGAAGGTCAGGCTGGCCGGCTGGCCGGCGGGAAGCGTGGCACCGGCATAAGCCTGCGCCAGCGCCTGGCCGAGGGCCGCGCAGGCGCTGGCGGTGGCGGGCCGCACGTGCGCGAGAACTACGCCGACGACGCCCGGCGTTGCTGACCGGCGCGCATCGCGGGCCGAGGCATCCCGGGTGACCACGGTCACCTCACCGCACCACAACGGCGCGTCCGTGAGCGCCCTGAGCCGCGCCGGGGCGCCGCCCGGCGCGGCCGCCTGACCTTCACCGGCGGCATACCAGAACAGCAGTGCGCTGCCGCTATCCGCGACACCTGCGGCGCACTCCAGCGCCGACTCTCCGCCCGGACCTGCGGCACCGGGCTCGAACGGGTCAACGTGCACCAGGCCACCGGCACCGCCCTCACCACGGGCCAGGTACCCCGCCACAGCCGCCATGCCATCAGCGCCGGCCACCTCGCAGTGACGCAAGCCGAGCTGGCGGGACCAGGAGCGAAGATCGGCGGCGCTGCCCGGATCCAGGTCGCAGAGCAGGTACGAGCTGCTGTTACCGAGAATCGTCATGGCGAGCAGAGGTGACCCGG
>Ga0070714_100004721_pt1 | contig 10308 bp, 6 predicted proteins | sample LARL83metaG_FD_65450 | JGI IMG/M metagenome (GOLD analysis project Ga0070714, IMG submission 65450) | Corn, switchgrass and miscanthus rhizosphere microbial communities from Kellogg Biological Station, Michigan, USA - LAR L8-3 metaG | ecosystem: Host-associated > Plants > Roots > Rhizosphere ... | reverse complement strand
GCGATCTTCAACGCCCACAGCCACGCGCTCCCGTTCCCGCCGGTTGTCGCCACCGTCCCGTCGACGACCGTACCGCCGCTGACCCCGGCCGTCTTCTCCCGGATCGTCAAGGTAGCTGGGTGAGGTGGTCCCGATGAGCGGAAGCTTCCTCGGCACCGGCTGGGCCTTCCCGGTCCTGCCGGACCCGGCCGGCGGGCTGCGCTACGCCGCCGGCGAGGCGAGCATCCAGGCCTGCCTCCTGGTGCTGCTGCAGACCGCGACAGGGGAGCGGGTCATGCGCCCGGACTTCGGCACCACCGCGCCTACCCTAGTGTTCGCTCCAGGCAGCCCGGCGAACCTGCGGATGCTGGAGTCCTCGATCACCGACGCCATCCAGGCTTACGAGCCGCGCGTCGAGCTCGACAGCGTCGTCGCCGAGCCGACCCCTGGCCAGGAAAACCAGGTGATCGTATCGGTCAGTTACCGGATCAGGCGGACCAACACCAAGGCCAATCTGGTGTTCCCGTACTACCTCGACAGCGTGGGCGGGTGAGCCGGGATGACTCTGGCACCGCTCCAGCTGGACGACCTGACCTGGGACGACATGGTCGCGGCGATCCGGCGGCGGATCCCGGCGGAGTCGGCGGGCAACTGGACCCTGCACGCGCCGGCTGACCCCGGCATCACGCTCCTTGAGTTGTTCGCGTTCCTGGCCGAGCAGCGCCTGTACTGGCTCGACCAGGTCCCGGATGCGTTCGTCGTGGCGGTGCTCGGGCTGCTCGGCCTCGAAGGCCCGCAGCCCGCGGTCCCGGCCGCGACGGTGCTGCAGATCACCGGGGCTGACCCGGCCAACCCGGCGATCGCCACGGTGCCGGCGGGCACCGGATTCACCAGGGACCCGCGCGGTGAGGTGGTATTCAGCCTCGACGATCCCGTGACCGTGCTGCCCGTCCGGAGTCTCGCCCTGAAGGCCGGAGGGCAGGACCGCACGGCCGACTTGCTGGCCGGCCGGGGTGTTGACCTGCTGCCCGCCGACGGCGGACCCGGCGAGGCCCGGATCTCCCTGGACCTCACCGCGCCGGTAGCTGGCGGCCAGCTGTCGATGCTCATCGACCTGGCCACTCCGGGCACCCCCGGCGGCACCGCGCAGGCCATCCCGCCCGCCTGGTCCCCCGATCACGCCGGCAACGTGCCGCCTCCCGCCGTACTCACCTGGTCCTACGCCGACGGCGCCGCGGTACCGATCGATGCCGCCCAGGTCCAGGACGGCACCCAGGGACTGCGACGCTCCGGCATCATCCAGCTCCCCGTCCCGGCGTCCTGGAACTCGGGCGCCGGAGTACGGACTCTGCTGCTGAGCACCGGCCAGGCGACCTTCGCCGCCCCGCCCCGGCTACAGCAGCTCCAGGTCAACGTCGCCGCGGCCCGGCACCGGCAGCATTTCAGCCAGGACGAACCGGACGCCCTGAACACGCAGGTCAGCCGATGGCTCCCGCTTCCCGGCCAGCACCTGGACCTGCCGGACGCCCAGGGCCGCCTACTGGATGCATCGCTGACGCTCCGCGAGCGGGACGGCACCGAACACCAGTGGACCGCGGTGCCCGACTTCGTCTTCTCCGGGCGCGATGACCGGGTATTCATCATTGACCGGGCCGCCGGAGCGCTGCGGTTCGGTGATGGCCGCACCGGGCGGATACCCGTCCCCGACCCCGGTAAGCCGGGAAAAGCCCTCTCCTTGGTCACCTGGACCCTGGGCGGCGGCACCGGCGGCAATGGCGGCAGGACCGCCAACTGGCGCAGCACCGGCGGCGCGGTCGCCGCCACGGCGGTGAACCCGGTCCCGGCCGCGGACGGCGCGGAAGCCGAGACGATCGCGCAGGCCCGGGGCCGGGCAGGGGCGGCACGACACGAGGTGCACCGCGCGGTCACGGCCGACGATCACCAGACGATCGCCCAGCAGGCCCCCGGGGTAGCCGTGGCCCGGGCGCACGCCGCGGTCGGCGACCATCCCGGTTTCCCCTGCACCCTGGTTCCCGGAGCCGTTTCGGTCTACGTCGTGCCCGCCGCGCCGCGCGGCGACACGGACTGGGACCGGCCAGATTTCGTGCCGGCCCCACGCCCCGACCCGGGACTGCTCAGCCAGGTCCGTGCCGCGCTGAGCGCGGCGCGGCTGCTGGGAGAAGAGCTATTTGTCTGGGAACCCCGCTACCGCGCGGCCCGGCTGCAGGTGGAGGTGACCGGGACGCCCCGCGACCCGGCCGCCGTCCGCGGGCAGGTGCAGGACGCGCTGCGCAAGTACCTGGACCCGCTGACCGGCGGCGACCAGAAAACGGGCTGGCCGTTCGGCGCGCCCCTGCGGCCATCGGCCCTGCTCCGGATCGCCCAGCAGGCCGCCGGGCACGACGGCGACGTCACCAGCGTCGCCATCGCCCTCGACGAGGGGGCCAGCTGGGAAGACTGCCACGACGTGGCCATCAGGCCGCACGAACTGGTCGCGCTCGGCGACGTCAGGGTCCGGTTCAGCTCGGGCAGCCGGGCCGCGTCGGCAGGCGGCCTGCCATGAGCCCGCCTGGCGAGGTGTGGTGGGGCAGAGAGGCCGAATCCCGGGGCCGGCCCACGATAGTCGACGGCCCGGGACCCGCGGGCATTGAGCCGGAACTGCTCCCGGCCGGCAAAGAAGCGGTGCGGGCGGCCCTGGCCGCCAGGATCGCCGGTTTTACCCCGGACTGGACCAACCCGGCGCCCGACGACTCGGGCGTAGCCCTGGTCCGGCTGTTCGGGATCCAGATAGAGCCGCTGCTGAGCCGGGTAAACCGCCTGCCGGAAAAGGCTCTGGTCGAGCACCTGCGCATCGCCGGGGTGACGCCGCTGCCGGCTACCGCCGCGGAGGCGCTGCTGACCTTCACCATCGCTCCCGCCGCGGGAGCGTCCGTGCTCGTCCCGGCCGGCTTCCAGGTCGGCGCGTCGCCAGCCGCCGGGAACGGCGGCCAGGTGATATTCGAGACCGGGCGCGCGGTGGTGGCCACGCCGGCCACCGTGGCGGCCACCGCGGTGACGGTGGCGGGAGTTGTCTCCGCGGTGGACCCGGCGCTGGTCGGGTTCCACGCGTTCGGGCCTGCGCCTCTTCCGGGCAACGCGCTGTGGGTCGGCCTCGCGGTCCAGCCCGGGGTGGCCAGCCCGGCCCCATCGCTATCGCTCGCGATGGTGGCCGCGGACACGGCAGGCACGCCGCCGCCACCCGTCACGGCCGGGGGAACGGCGCCCTTGGCGGCCGCACCGGCCCCGCTGGTGAGCTGGGCTGTGGTGGACGCCGGCGGCCTGGTCCCCGCCAGCCTCGTCCGGGACGAGACGGGCGGGCTGAGCAGCGGCGGCATCATCGAGCTTGACGTGCCCGCGCAGTGGCGCCCGGGCCGTCCGCCCGGCTCGGTCGGGCTGCCCGAACTGCTCTGGCTCCGGGCCCTCCTGGAGTACGGCGAGTATCGTTCGCCCCCCGTGTTCTCCGCCGTCCTGGTGAACGCCGCCCGGGCTCCCGCCACCCAGACCATTGTCAACGAGCCGCTGGTGCTGCTTCCGGACAGCCCCGACGGGCTGACCCGGATGCAGCTGAGCCAGACCCCGATCGTGCCGGGCAGCATCGAGGTCGACGTGGACGCGGACCCGGGGGGCGACGTATTCGGGACGGCCCCGGGACTGACCACGCAGTGGACGGAGGTCGGCAGCCTCGGCGGTTACGGGCCGGAGGCACAGGTATTCACCGTCGACTACGCCACCGGCGTGGTCACGTTCGGCGACGGGGTGCATGGCGCGCGGGTGCCCGCCGGGTTCCGGAACGTGCGCGCGGCGCAGTACCGGGCCGGCGGCGGGGCGGCCGGCGCTGTCGGGGCCGGCGCGGTCAACGCCCCGCTGACCTCAGTCGGCTTCGTGACTGCGGTCAGCAACCCCTATCCGGCGTCCGGCGGGACGGACACGGAAGCCGACTCCCGGGCGATCCTGCGCGGCGCGCAGGAGCTGCGGGCCGGGGACCGGGCGGTGACCCCGGCTGACTACGGCGTGCTCGCGGTCAACGCGCCCGGCGCGCTCGTGGCCCGCGCCCAGGGTGTAGCCGGCCTGCATCCCGGCTACCCGGGTGTGCCGATTCCCGGCGTTGTCGGCGTGCTCTGCGTCGCCCCGGACGCCGGCACCGGCCTGCCCCCGGTACCGTCCGAGGATGACCTCAGAGCGGTGACGGTTTTCCTGGCTGAGCAGGCCGCTCCGGCCGGCGTGCAGGTCGCTGCCGCGGCGACCAGGTTCCACCTGGTCAAGACGGAGGCCTGGCTGGTGCTCGACCCGGACAGCGACCAGGCCGACTTGCTCGGTGCCGCCAGAGACGCGCTGGACAGCTACCTGCACCCGCTCACCGGCGGCGATGCGGCGACCGGATGGCCGTTCGGCGGGCCGCTCAAGCATGTCGCCCTGGTCCGCCGCCTGCTCTCCGTACCCGGAGTGCTCGCCGTGCCCCAGCTGACCGTGGCGCTGGACGGGGTCAGGTACCCGCCGTGCACCGACGTCCCGATCCCGCCGAACACGCTGCCATGGCCGGACGGCCACCTGCTGCTTCCCGTACCAGGAGCTGTCCCATGAGCTGTGCACCCGGCCCTCCCACGTTCCGCTTGCTCGACCACCTGGTCGGGTGGGATCCCCTTGACGTCTACCGCCTGACTGACCCGGACGACCCGGGCGGCATCCAGCTTGCTCCGGCAGGTCCGGCCGGACCGGGCCGGGGCGACTTCCTGCCGTGGCTGCCTGATCCGCGGCTGGCCCCCGGCTGCGGCCGCTGCGCCTGGTACCTGGCCGCACCGCGGCGCGGGCTGCTCCGCCGGGACCCCTGCAGCGGATGGCAGCCGGTCTGGCCGCCGGACTGCGACCCCGGGCTGGCCGGATCTCCGCACGCGATCGCCGCCCGCGGGCACCTGCTGGCCGCCGCCACCCCGCAGGCGGTGTACCTGTGGCGCCGGGAGGGCGAGCAACTCGCGGCGGTCATCCCCGGGCCCGCGACCGCGCTGGCCGTGGCTCCCTGGGGAGAGATCCTGCTCGCCCGCGACGGGTCCGCCGACCTGTACCGCTTCGACCTGGCCGGAATCCCGCGCGGCCGGATCGTCACCGGCATGACCGGGCGCATCGAAGCGCTCACCATCGGCCGGGCGCTCACCGCCGGGGGCGACTGCACCATCTGGGCGCTGACTGAGACCGGCGGGACATGGCAGCTCTGGCGCGGCAGCCGGGGCAGCCCAGATAGCTACCAGCAGGCATCGCGTGACGACCTAGCCGCCGCAGTGGACCGGAGCAGCGTGACCATCGCCACCGACCAGGGGTTCTGCCTGACCGAACCCGGTCCGGACGGCGACCTGGTCACCTCCTGCTTCAGCTGGGACGCCGAGCCGGTGACCGGCATCTCCGCGGGGACGGCCACGCTGCAGGCGGCCGGCCAGCTGCTGACCATGGCGATCGACAGCGGCCAGCCACGCTGCCGCTGGCACCGGGTCCGCGTCGACGCCGACGTGCCAGCCGGAACCAGCATGCGGATGGCGGTCGCGACCAGCGAGGAACCCACGCCTCCCGGGACGGCCGCCGGGCCAGCCACCGACGGCTACCCGGCCGGCCCGCCGAACCCGGACGACTGGCAGGACGGCGGCGCGGCGTCGGCCGACTTTCTCGTCGACCAGGCCCCCGGCCGGTACCTGTACGTGCGGCTGCGGCTGACCGGGGACGGCGCGACCACCCCGGTTGTGCACCGTATCCGGCTGGACTTCCCGCGGGTCACGAGCGCCGACCAGCTCCCCGCCGTCTATACCGAGGATCCGGCCGCGGCGGACTTCACCGAGCGGTTCCTGTCCCTGTTCGACGCCGCCTTCGCCGAAGCCGACCGCGCGGTCGAGCGCTACCCGGCGCTGCTCGACCCCGGTGGCGTGCCTGACGAGGTGCTGCCCTGGCTGGGCGGTCTGCTTGGCCTCGTGTTCGACCCGGGCTGGGACGCGACCATCCGGCGCAACCTGCTCGCCGCCGCCCCGGGCCTGTACCGCGGGCGGGGCACCCCCGCGGCGCTGAGCCAGGTCATCAAGATCGTGTCCGGCGTCGACGTGGCCATCAGCGAGCTCGCCACGGACCGCAGCTGGGCGGCTCTGGGCCAGGCCAGCCGGCTGGGATCGACCCGGTTGTTCAGCCTGTCCCGGACCCGGTTCCGGGTCGGCAGCTCGGCCCTGTCCTCGGCGCCGGTCCGCAGCTTCGGCAATCCCGACGACGACCCGCTGACCGCCCAGGCCAACCGGATCCGGGTCCTGGTGCCCCCGGCGCCCGGCCGCGGCGGCCCGGACCTGGCGGCGCTGCGCCAGCTGGTCGTGAGCCAGGCGCCGGCGCACACGGTAGCCGAGGTCCGGCCCGGAGGGCTTGGCCTCGTGGCCGGCGTCTGGTCCGCGGTCGGCGTCGACACCGTGCTGGCCCCGCTGCCGGCCCCCGTACTGCAAGCCAGCGCTACGCCAGGCGCCGGACGGCCGGTGACGCTGAGCCGCCAGAGCGTGCTGTGGCCGTCGGCCCGCGGATCCTGGGCGGGCATCCGGCTGGGAGCGGGCCTGGCCGTCGGCATGAACACGGTGGCCCAGTGAGAGACCCAGCGAGAGGACACGCCATGACGACAGCGCTTTCCGAGCTTCCGGACCTCCTGCGGTTGAGCTACTTCCACGGTCAGATGCTGGCCGCTTGCGATTTCCAGCGCGAGCAGGCGTACTTCGTCGAGAAGCTGCGGCTGCGCAACCGGTGCCTGCACGGATACGGAGTCGCCTGCGGCCTGCAGGTCAGCCCGATTCCGGCTGGCGACTCGTGCGACACCGGCCCCGATCCGCATCAGCCGCGGGTGACGCTCCATCCCGGAGTGGCCGTGGACTGCCTCGGCAACGAGATCGTGATCCGCCACGACGGCCCGGTCGAGTTGCTCCCCCTGCTCTCCGAGCAGGACCGCGACGCGTTCCACGACGGCGACTGCGTCTATCTGTGCGTCGAGTACTGCGAGCGGCCTGTGCAACCGACCCGTGGCGTGTACGTGGACTCTTGCGGCGGTGCGGCCGAGTGCGAGTATGGCTGGCGCCAGGACAGCTACCGGGTCCGCGTCACGCTCGCCGAGCCGGACAATGACGGCTGCGGCGACACATGCTGCGAATGCGACCAGGACCCGTGCCTGCTGCTGGCCCGCATCGACGACGTGCATGAGGGCCAGCCAGTCCCGGAGGACGCGATCCACCTCGGAGTACGCCGGCCGCTCAGCCGTTACCGGTTCACCACGATCACCGGGATCAACTGGCAGCACGGCGGCCACTACACCCTCGAGCAGGCTGCGGAGATCCTCGGCACCTACGAGGAAGGCGGCGGGCTGCGAGTGCACTTCTCCAAGGACGTGCATGCCCGTTGCCTGAACCGGGGGGTCGTTGACGTACAGGTCACCGAGGGCGGCCGGGGCCGCCGCGCGGACGCTTACTTCCTGGATGGCCGTCTCGAGGAGCGGAGGGATGAGGGGTTCACCCGCCACCTTCGCTGGCGCCAGACCTCCCGTGAATCCCTGCAGGAAGGTGACCGGGTACTGATCACCGTCCGGACTCCGTTCATCCTTGACCGCTGCTGCCGCCCGGTGGACGGGACCCACGTCGGCGGGCGCGTCCCGCTGCTGCCCGGCTGTACGCCTGTGCAGCACGAGCCGGAATTCTGCGCCACTCCGCCGTCGGGCGCCGGGCCATGGACATCCGGCACGGGTACCGGGGCCGGCGTGTTCGAAAGCTGGTTCTTTGTCAGGGAGAACCATGACAGAGCAAAGCCCGGCCGAGGAAGAGGGGAAAGGCGATGAGCCTGAACGCTGTGCAGGCCAGGCCAGGCTGCGGCTGCGGTGGCAGCGGCGGTTGCGGCAGCGGGGGTTGCGGCGGTAGCGGCGCGGCTGCCGCAGATCTGGCCGCGACCGCCTTTGTCCGGCCGAGATTCTTCGCCGGGCAGTTGCTGACCGAGGACGACCTGGGGACGCTGACCGCCTACACGACCGCCAAGGACCGGCTGCACAACCGGTACCTGTTCGGCGCGGGCGTGGTGTGCGGCCTGTGGGTGAGCTGCGATCCCTGCGGCGGCGGGACGGTCACGGTCCAGCCTGGCTATGCGCTGGACTGCTGCGGCAATGACCTCGTCCTGGCCTGCCCGGCCACGCTGGACGTTAACGCCATGATCCGCGACCTGCGGGCCGCCCAGCTCGGCCAGGACTGCGGCGACCCATGCGCCGACCAGGACACGCAATCCGCCGGCCGCCAGAACGCGGCGACCACCCGGCACTATCGCCTGTATGCGCGCTACGGCGAGCAGGCCACCGACCCGGTCGCCCCCTACGCGACCGGAGAGCCGTGCGGGCAGGTGGCCTGTGAACCGACCCGGATCCGCGAGGGGACCAGCTTCGTCCTGAAGTGCCCCGGGGATACGCCGCCACGGGATGATCTCTGGTGCCGGCTGCGCGCATGCCTGCCCAGCGATGAGATTCGCCGCCGGCAGGTCCGCCTGGCCGCGTACAGCGGGCCGATGATCGCGGCCGTCGCCGCGGTTGAACACCCGCCGTCCTTCAGCCAGGAAGATGCCGATGAACTGAGAAAGCTCCAGACAGGACTGGCTGAAGCGCGATCGGCCGCGGGCGAGGACCAGGTCCGGTCGGCCATCGAGCATGTTCGCAGGCTGGCCGCCGTCCTGGCCAGGTACAACCTCGCCAAGGACCGTCCACGGCTGGCCGGCCTGCCCGATGCGCGCGCCGGTCTGCGTGACGCCGCCGCCGCGCTGGCCGGTACTGCGGCCGGGTACGATCCGCTGGACCGCCCGGCTGCGGACGCGCTGCTCGCTCAGGCGGCACAGCTGGCCGATCGACCGGCCACTCTGCCCGATCTCCAGATGGCCATGCTGGCTCAGGGCCGGCCGCTCGACGACAAGGTGCTGGCCGGCCTTACCTCGGACGCCGCTGCGGTGCTGGAGTGGCTGCTGGATCGCCTGGACAACGATCCCGCCCTCGCCGACTGCCAACTGCGCTGGCAGGCGCAGGCCATGTCGCTGACCACGGCAGCCAAAGGTGAGGCCCCGGCGATGAGGTCCCTGGGCCGCGCCGGATCTGAGCTGGCCGAATTGTTCACCCGGGTCGTGACGGACTGTATCTGCGCGGCCCTCAACCCGCCTTGCGCACCATGCGTGGACACCGATGTGCTGCTGGCCTGCCTGGAGGTGCGCGATTGCACGGTGGTGCGCATCTGCAACGCCGACCGGGACTACGTCATCAGCGGATCGGCGCTGCGGTACTGGCTGCCGACCGGGCTACTGCATCAGGGTGTCGAGTTTTTCTGCTGTCGCGCCGAGCGCGGTCGTGACGTCGTCAAGGCGGAACCTGGCAGGCTGGCCTTCGCCGAAGCAGGCTTCGGGACCGGCGAGCCCGTGGCGGCCGTGCCGTGGGACCTGCTTGGACTGCCGGAGCCCGCGGACCTGCTGCGCAAAGCTGCCGAGCGGGTCGGCGCCGCGCGGGCGGCTCCCGCCGACAGTGCAACCGCCCAGCAGATCACCGCTCTCGCCGAGCGCGTCACCGAGCTGACCGAGCAGCTGACCGAGACCCAGTCCAGGCTCAGCGCGCTAGGCAGCGGACCTGGGGCGAAGACGAGCCAGGCGAGCACGAGCCAAGCCAGTACGGGCCGGGCGAGTACGCGCCGTCGCCGCTCAGCGGCCGAGCGCCCCGCCGACGCTGCGAAGTCCGGGGCGGAATCAGGAAGCAGCCGCCAGCAGGCCGAGGCCGCACCGAGCCCTGCCGGTGCCGGGGCGTCCCCGGCGGACTCAGGCGCGGGCGCCGCCGGACCGGACGCACCGGAGGCCAGCGATGGCGCCTGAACGGCCCGCCTTCTTCGAAGGCCAGATCCTCGCGGCCGCGGACCTCACCAGCGCCGTCGACTACGGGCGCGCGGGAGCCTCCCGGCACGACCGCTACCTGCACGACTGGGGTATCGCCGAAGGGCTCGAGCTGACCAAGGTACCGGATGCCACCGGAAAGCACGTGGAGGTCACGCTCGGGCCCGGAATGGCGATCGACGGCACCGGACGCGAGATCGTCGTGCCGACACCGGTCCTGCTGAATACGGCGGATTTCTTCAACGCCAACGGCGCCTCGCCGCAGGCCGGAGCGAATTACCCGGTGCTGCTGCATGGAATCGACGCCGACGCGCCCGCGCCACCGCTGACCACCGGTGCCTGCGGTCCGGGCAGCCTGCCGACTCGCACGCAGGAGGGGTTCGGCCTCACCTACGGTGG
>Ga0070714_100004720_pt1 | contig 10309 bp, 9 predicted proteins | sample LARL83metaG_FD_65450 | JGI IMG/M metagenome (GOLD analysis project Ga0070714, IMG submission 65450) | Corn, switchgrass and miscanthus rhizosphere microbial communities from Kellogg Biological Station, Michigan, USA - LAR L8-3 metaG | ecosystem: Host-associated > Plants > Roots > Rhizosphere ... | reverse complement strand
CAGAGTGCCGCTACCAAGCCGCTACCAATCATCCCACTTTATATCTCCTCATGCTGGGGTCGACTTCCTGGGCCCAGGCGTCGATGCCGCCGCGCAGGCAGCGCACGTTTTGCAAACCGTGCCCCATGAAATACGCCGCCGCGTCCAAAGCCGTTTTGCCCTGATGATCGACCACCACCAACGGCTTGGTATTCGAGCCGTTGCCCATGATTTGTCTCATCGCATCCTGCGACAGCAACGTCGAGCCCTCGATGTGCACGGCTTCAAATTCCTCGCGGGAACGAACGTCCACGATGCGCAACGATTTGTCCTGCTTCAACGCCTCCGCCAGTTCCCGCGGCGAAATCAGCACCTTGGCGTCCTGCTCGTGGCTGGATTGGATATGCGCCAGCACTTCATTCACGTCCAGTCCGCCATTGCGCTCGCAAACCTGAGCCAGCGTTTCCTCCGGGCTAAACCCGCAACTGCTGCAGCCGCCGATGTGATAGCGGCGAAACAAGGCCCGTTGCGCGCCGGGATACATTTCCAGCACGTCACGCATCGGCGATTGGGGACTGATAGTCATCGCGGGCAAATTACTGTAAAACGCGGCATTTGTCTAAGAGCCTGTCTGAAAATTAAAAGTGAATAATTTGTCCTAAACAGCCCGTTTCGTTCGTTGTATAGATGAAGCACAAGCAATCCAATAAATTATGAGCACAAAAAATACTCAAATCATCCAACCATACCTGTTCTTCAACGGCGCTTGCGAGCAGGCCGTTGAGTTCTACAAAAAAGCCATTGGCGCCGAAGTCCAGCTGATGATGCGCTACAAGGAAAGCCCGCAACCGCCGCCGCCAGGCATGGTGCCGCCGGGTTTTGAAAACAAAATCATGCATACGAGTTTCCGCATCGGCGAAACCCTCGTGATGGCGGCCGACGATTGTACGGGCAAAAGCACCGCGTTTCAGGGCTTTGCGCTGTCACTCTCGGTGCCGACGGAAGCGGACGCCGATCGCGCCTTCAAGGCGCTATTGGAGGGCGGACAGGTGAAAATGCCGCTGGCCAAGACGTTCTGGTCACCGCGATTCGGAATGTTGACGGACCGCTTTGGCATTATCTGGATGGTGAGCGTGCCCGGCCACATGGCGTAAGGGCGGGTTGGCGGCAAGTGGGGCCCGGCGCGTGCGGAGCGACGGGCCCTGCTTCGAGAACGGTCCCGTCATTTTTTTATTGAAGCCGGCCCGAAGCTGACTTCTGCTTGCGGGATGAACGCGAGCAAGCAGCCATTCACCGATCACGTCACGCGGAAGAACAAATCTTCACCGAGCGCGTGGATTGGCTGGATTCTTGCCGCCGCGCTGGCGGTCGTGGCGGCGATTTTGCTGGGGCTTTGGAACAAAGCCAATTCCCAGCATCAGCAAGAGCTGCAAGCTTTGCAGGCGACGGCGGACGCAACCAAATCGGACCTGGCCAAGGCGCTGGCGCAAAACCAAACCAATCAGGACCTGATTACTTCGCTCACCAACCAGGTCGCCGCTTTGCAAAAGGAAAAAGAGACCGCCAGCAAGACTTCCAAATCGCTGGAGGACGAGATGCGCTCGCAGCTTGAGTCCAAGGATGTCACGATTTCGAAACTCCAGGGAAAGCTCACTGTCAACATCGTCGATCGGGTGATGTTTGATTCCGGGGAAGCCGTGTTGAAGCCGGATGGCGAAGTGGTCATGCGGAAAATTGCCGCAATTCTACAAGAACATCCGAAACTGGCGATTCACGTGATCGGACACACGGATAACGTGCCGATTCGCCCGAACGCTCAGAGCCGGTTCGCCAGCAATTGGGAACTCTCGACGGCGCGGGCTTTGGCGGCGGTGCATTTTCTTACCGAGCGGGCCGGGGTGGACCCGCGGCGAGTCGGGGCGGTGGGCTATGGCGAATTTCGTCCCGTCGCCGACAATTCCACCCCGGAGGGCCGCGCTAAAAATCGTCGGATTGCCATCACGATTTTGCCGGAGGAATTGATTCCCACTGAAGCTTTGCCGGGGGCCGAGACGAATTTGCCGCCGGCCGGAGCCATTACGAACTGATCGAGCGGGGGGATCTTTTTCTCGGCACCACGCAGGTCCGTGACGCGCCCTACTCCTAAGAAAAGGTCGCTTGCCGTAAATCAAGAGCGAAGCGCAAAACCAAACAGCGGGATTGGTGTTCGTACACACCGGACACGTGCGGAAATTTTATGCGCCTGAAACCTAAGTTAAGAGGAGCGCTGCTTGCGTTGCTCGGTGTTACGCTCGTACTGGTCGGGATATGCATTTGCACGGGTGTCCGCCTTGGCATCTGGAGATACTGCCAATATCAGCGTTACAACTGGTTGACCGCAAATTTGCCCATCGCTCGTGAGCTATGGCATGGCAATATAAAGTCGGGCGAGGATGTTGAGAAGCTCATCTCACAGTGGCACCCCCACGTAACCAGCCGATTTGGTCGTTGGGTTAGGCTAGATTGGTATCCCGGGCCTTCGCGAGACTTCATTTCTCTCATTGGGATATGTGTCATTGCCAAAGATGGAGTTCTGGTTCAAGCGTGCTCCTATTCCGACGACTTAGTTTGCGCCAAGACTTTCTTCGACGTCTTAACGCCCCAAGACCAAACAAGATACCGAGCCGCTCTCAACGCTTACACAGATGGGTTACGAGCCACGGGCCACGGAGAGCGTGAATTGAACAAGAAAGCCGAGGAAAGTGGCGTCGACTAAGGATTTCGCGCGCTTTTTCGTCTCGCGCGAGGCGCTTGACGGAATATGGGGCGGCGCGGCAGCGCACGCCCTACTGGGAAAACGAAAACGCAGTCTCGCCGAGGCAAGACTGCGTTTAAATTCGCCGGTCGAAAAATGCGGCGGTCACCAGACCGCAGCTACATCGTACATCGATTAATCGAAGGCGTGGCCGGCGCAGCAGAGGACGTTCTTGATCTTGTGCCGGACCAGTTCCTTGACCTTGTTGCGCGCGGGGGCCAGATATTTGCGCGGGTCAAATTCCTTCGGATTTTCGAAGAGCACTTTGCGAATGGCCGCCGTCATTGCCAGGCGCAGGTCAGTGTCGATATTCACCTTGGTGCAGCCGGTGCGGCGGGCGACTTCAATGTCCGATTCGGGCACGCCCGCGGTATCGGTGCCGAGTTTGCCGCCGTATTTATTGATCTCCTCCGCCAAATCCTTGGGCACGCTGGAAGCGCCATGCAGCACGAGCGGATAATCGCCCAAGCCCGCGGCCATGAGCGCCTTTTTAATGGCCGTGAGGCGCTCGAGGTCCAAGTGCTGTTCGCCTTTGAACTTGTAAGCGCCATGCGAATTGCCGATGGCGACCGCGAGCGAATCCACGCCGGAGGCTTTCACGAACTGCACCGCCTCTTCCGGGTGGGTATAGCAACCGCCTTTGGAATAACCGCCGCCTTCTTCGCCATCATCGTGCTGGGCGCCGACGAGCATCCCGAGTTCGCCTTCGACGACGCAATCGTGTTTGTGCGCGTAATCGACCACCTTTTTGCAAATTTCGACGTTTTTCTCGAACGGCTCATGGCTGGCGTCGATCATGACGCTGGTAAACCCTTCATCGATGCATTCTTTGCACAGCTCGAAGGAATCGCCGTGGTCGAGATGGACGGCGATGGGGATATTGGAAAGGCTCACCGCGGCTTCAATGAGTTTTTTAAGGTAAACCGGGTTGGCGTATTGGCGGGCTCCCTTGGAGATCTGGAGCATCACCGGCGCTTTTTCTTCCTCGCAGGCCTCAATGATCGCCTGGAGCAGTTCCATGTTGTTGACGTTAAAAGCTCCCAGCGCGTATTTGCCTTTCAAGGCCTTCGCAAAGAGCTCACGTGTATGTGTCAATGGCATAAGTTTCGAGTTCGAGTTCAATTGACCGGCAGTGGCACGGTCAGCGGGGGATGATAGGAACCGGGAAGCCGAAAGGAAGTAAAAATTGCAGGGTGAGAATGGCTCTCACCCTGCAATCAGGCAGAAAAACCGCGAATTACTTGTTGCCGCTGACCAGCTCGCCGAGTTTGAAGATGGGCAGGAACATACAAATGACCATGCCACCGATCACGACGCCGAGAAACACGATCAGGATGGGCTCGATCATGGCGGTCAAGCCGGACAGCACCGTTTCAATTTCTTCGTCCAGGAAGTCCGAGATGCGTTCGAGCATGTTATCGATTTTACCGGTTTGTTCGCCGGCGGTAATCATGCGAATCACCATGCTCGGGAAAACGGAATGCTTGCCCAGCGCCGAGGAAATGCTTTGCCCGCGTTCAATGTCGCCGGCAGCCGTCTTGATGGCCTTTTCCATGACCACATTGCCCACCGTCTGGGAAACGATCTGCAAAACTTCCAGAATCGGCACGCCGCTGCGAATCAGCGAGGCCAGCGTGCGCGTGAAGCGCGCCAGGCAAATTTTATGGGCAATGGCACCGAACAGCGGCAGCTTGATGCGGCGTCCGTCCCAGAACTCCCGGCCCTTGGGAGTCTTGATAAACCAGAACCAGCCCCAGACCGTTCCGCCACCGCCGAGAACGAAGAAGATGATGTAGCTCTTGACGAAATTGCTGAAGTTGATCAACCACTGGGTTGGCGCGGGCAGCTTGCCGCCGAAACCGGTATAGACCTCACCGAAGACGGGCACTACTTTGACCAGCAAGAAGGTGGTAATGAGGACGGCCACCACGCTGACCACGGTGGGATACATCAGCGCCGATTTGACTTTCTTGCGCAACCGCGCCGTATTTTCCAGGTAGGTGGCCAGTCGCGCCAGAATTTCCGCCAGCAAACCGCCTTTTTCGCCCGCTGAAACCATCGCCACATACAACCGGCTAAACGCTTTGGGGTGCTTTTGCAGCGCTTCGGAAAAACTATCGCCACCTTCCACGCGTGTGCAGATATCCTTGATCACGTCACGCATGACTTTGTTGGTGGTTTGTTCGGCCAACCCCTGCAACGATTGCACCATCGCCAAACCGGCGTCGATCATGGTGGCCAACTGCCGCGTGAAGATGACGAGGTCGGCGAGGCCCACCTTGCCGCCGGCCGTGCGCCCTTTTTTTCCGACTTTCTCCTGGATGGAGACCACCAGCAAATTACGATTGAGCAGGGCGGCAATGGCGGCCTGCTCGGTTCCCGCTTCCACCGAACTGCGGATTTCGCGGCCGGAGGCCGTTTCCCGGGCGACGTATAAATATGAGGCCATAAGTTCCTGATCGTTTATAATTAAAAGTTTCGGGCTCCTTGCTAGCAGCAGTCATTCCAATTGTCCTCCTATTCCGACTCCGGGGTGAAATCGACCCAAGAACCCGTAAAACCAGCTTTTATTGCGTCTCTTCGGACCAAAACTGGACAGGAAAGGTCTTTCCGGAGGTGCCTCGTTTTTGGGCTTTGCCCCATTCAGGGAAGGGGTGACCGAAAAAACTTGTTGTCAAACCCTGCGATTTTCCTTATCACTTCGGGCAAATGCACCGGGTTGGTGCCGGGGGTAAACTGTTTTTACCCCAATTCGTAGTGTACAAGAAACGTGTACCAAAATAAACTAAACTGGAGGAACCAAATGAAGTTTAATAAATGGACATTAGGATTGGTAGCGGTCGGTTTGGTCAGTTGGAATTCCGCAGCCCAGGCTGAGGATGCAGCAGCAGCGCCGGCAACTGTTTTGACGTCGCTCTCTTCGACAACCCTTAGCGGCTATGTCGATACCTCGGCCCAATGGAACCTGGGCACGGGCAATGCCTTGACTCCGCCCTATGCTTTTGGCGGGGCTAGCAAAGCCGACGGTTTCAACCTGAACGTTGTCCAGCTCTCGCTCGACAAGCCGTTGGATGAAAGCGAATGGGCGGCTGGCTACCATGTCGACCTGTGGCTCGGACCCGATGCCACTGCGCTCGGCAGTCAATCCATCAATTCGGTTGGCGGCGCGGATTTCGCGATTCGCCAGGCCTATGTCTCCTTGCGCACCCCGGTGGGCAACGGCATCGACTGGAAAATCGGCGTGTTCGACACCGTGATCGGTTATGAATCGCTGGCTTCCGCAAACAATCCGAACTACACCCATTCGTACGGATTCACCATTGAACCCACGACCCACACCGGCATCCTGGGCACGTATAAGGTCAATGACGTGGTGAACATTTCGGCGGGTATCGCGAATACGTTCGGACCGAGCATCAATGAGAAGGCCCAAGGCCCGAATCTGAGCGGCTCGACCATGGCGGAATCGTACAAGACCTATATGGCGGCGGTTGCTGTCTCCGCCCCCACAAGCTGGGGCTGGATCGGCGGCTCGACGCTCTCGGCCGGCATCATCAACGGTTTCAATGATACCCCGGGCGAAGGCAACGGCGGTGGCCAGACCAGCGTGTATGCTGGCGCCACGGTGAATACGCCTATGTCAGCGCTGAAGCTGGGCTCGTCCCTGGATTTCGTCCAGGTGCATGATGCCAACCAGGTCTCCGGCGGCGACGCTCCGGACGGCAGCATTTGGGACGGCGCGCTCTACGCCTCGTTCCAGGCCACGGAAAAGCTCAGCCTGAACCTGCGTGGTGAATTGGTCGATGACGCTGCGGACGCTTTGGCGGGTGATTTGCCCGACCTGAGCGGCACGCGCCGTGTCAAGATCTGGGCAGCCACCGCTACGGCGCAATATGACCTGTGGAAAAACGTGATCAGCCGCGTTGAATTCCGCTGGGATCATGGCGACAACGGCCGTTACTTCGGCAACGTGACCTCGTCGGACACTGCGAGCCGTCGCAACGCCTACATGCTCGCGGCCCAAGTCATCTACAAGTTCTAATTCTTAGAGCTGCTTAAACAACCCTCCCGAGAAAATCGGGAGGGTTTTTTTGTGCCGGGATAGATTCATTCCCCATCGCCCGTTTGCCTGCCCGGGAGCAATTCAATAGACTGCCGCCGCCGGCAAACGCACAGCACAAATCTCCGCGGCGTGCGCGTTCTTTTGCGGCCAATAACAGCCGGGGAATTTATTAAACTCCCACGGGGAACTTAGTCTCCAAACAATTTCTTAAATGCCTCGCGGGCCTTGTTTTCCCGCGAATTGTCCTCGCTCTGCGGCACAAACTCGCGGCGAATCATTTCAAAATATTCGCAATAGTTGGCCACGTGTTTTTCCGCCACCGGGTCCGCCCGCCGGTCGCGGCACTGATGCGCCACGCGCGGGTCGTAACTCACGCAATTCAAGCACACCTTCAGGTCGGCGCCGCAAATGCACGTTTCGGAGCGTCCCGGCGAACCGGCTAGCTTATATTCAACCCCGCATTTCCAGCAATGTCGCGTTAAGGCCATGAGTGGATTGTATTTTTCTCCGTGGATTTTTTCCAGCTGGTTGTGGCGACGGGTAGCCAGGGGGCGCCGCGCAGCCGGGGTCCCTCTTCGCGTAGCAGCGAGCGGAATCGGTCACGCCCACGATATCGGCTACCCTCTACGTTGCGCCGGTGAACGCGGCGTGGACGGTGCAGGTGCACCGTCTCCGCCTTTCTCCAGCCGCGATAAATTCTCCCGGCATTCCCGGGCCGCACGGCGCAATTCCTCCCGGTCGGCGGCGCTCAATCCATGCGGGTCAAATCGATACCGGTAATGCAGCCGCAGCAATGCCCCGAGCGGGCTTTTCAGCGCCGTCAAGGCCGGCTCGGCCGCCGCGCGTTCGAGCCAGTGCGCGAGCGGTTCATTCACGCCCCGCAACAGTCCGCGCCCGGCTAGTTGCTTTTCAATTTCGTAAAATTCCGAATCCAATCCCGGCCAGGAAATCGTCTTCCCGGCCGCCTTGAGCATCCCGCGCCTTCGCCGCTGGCGGATGATTTGAATCAACAGCAACGCCAGCACCGGCACCAGGCCGATGAGAATGTAATCGCGCAAATGCGTTTGTCCCCAGCGCAGCCGGGAGAATTGAAACCGCAACCACCACCACGTGTCGGACAGCCAAAGCGAGTCGCGCCGGCGCCCGGCGTCAGCCTCCACACCAGGCGTGGTGTCAAAGTCCTCCCAGACGTTCTTTTGCTCATTCCAGGCAAGGCACCACGCGTGCGAGTCCCGTTGACGAACGACATACCCGTCCGCTGCCGCTTCATGGACCGAGTAACCGACGGCATAACGGGCGGGGATGCCGATGTCGCGCAGAAGCAGCACCGTCGCGGTGGCGAAATATTCGCAATGCCCGGCGCGGGTCTTGAGCAGGAACCGGCTCAAGGGCGTATCACTCTTCTCAGGATCGTTGTCTTCATCCTGCCACAAGCGATAGGTGAATTTCGTGGCAAAAAACGCGCCGATCGTTTTTATCGCCTCTTCATGACTTTGAGCGCGAAGGTTCAATTCAGCGACAACTGCTTCGAGCGCCGGGATTTCGTTGGTGGGAATCTGCAAATCCGTTCCCCGCATGCGACTGGTATTCATCCCGCGAAAACGAAATTCACCCCGATTTTCATCGCGTGGAATTCTATTGGTGGCAGTGATTCCCCCGGGCGATTCGAGGTTCGTCGGGCCGAAGGCCATCACATTGGTCTCCGGCGGTGAATCCATGGTCACGCCCGGCCCATAAACCGCCTGGAATTGGAGCAGGCCCGGTCCTTCGGCCAGAACCGCCCCGACCCGATTTTTCGCCAGGGTGTAAACCGCGAGGTTTTCCAGGCGCGCGCTCCCGGATGGCAACGGCAGGAGGCCCATCGGGTTCCCGGTATTTCGGTTGCGATCGTCAAGATAGCAGGCGATGCCGATGCGGGATTCGTTGGTCCTGCTCAGTCCGAAGGAGTAGGTATTGTCGTTCGTGGTCGTGTGTTCCACAGGCGTTAGGTCCGTACCGGTTCGGTTGGCGTACCAGTTCGGCGAGCGAAACGTCCGGTAACTGGCCTCGCGCAAATAACTGGGAAATTCGCCGGAGACAGGTTTCAGGCGAATGACGATCCGCGTCGAAGTTTCCACCCGCCCGATCTGCCCGATCTGCGTCTGGGTTTTCGAGGGGTCAGTCCGATTCCGGCTCAACAGGCGGGCAATGAATTGCACATTGAAACTGTCCATGTATCGCTGGATCAATCCCATTCCCCGGGCGCCGGAATACCCGAAGGCGATGGCCAGCGCCAGGGTGCCAACCCAGATCACGACGCCGAATCGGCGCGGCCGCCGCACCCACAGCACCCAGGCCAACAACGCGCACAAGCCCCAAAAAAAGGAGTTGTTGTGGTTTTGATGGACACTTGCCGCAAATAAGCAAAGCGCGAAATAGGGATACGTCACATCCACACCTTCGGAGCGGGGCAGGGCACGGCCCAATTTTTTCGCCTGTCTCCAGCGCCGCTGCAGGATCAGTGAAATGGTGTGAAGCGGAATTCCCCGGCGGGAACTGTAGGCTTGTGCGGCCACAAACAGGAAAAAAACCATCGGCAGCCAGCGAATCAGCGCGGCCGCGGTCCGGGCGCTCGCCGAACCCGCCTCGCGCTCGGCGGAAATGTTCGGCCCTTGAAAAAATCGTCCAAACCCTTCGGGCCCGCCGTTGTCCGCAAAAGCATAGACCGCCGCCGCGAGAAACAGCAGCGCGCAAAACGTCCAAATCCGCTTGAAGTCGTCGTCCTTCAAATCCCAGCGCCATTTCAACAGGCGCGATCCTTCGAGAATGAGGCCCATGAGAGCGCCCGGAATGAGAAAATCCGTTTGCCAGCCCCAGAAGAGCAACGTCACGCCCAGGAGGAAGGGAGGAGTTTTCATGGGTGATCAACGGGGAAGGGGAACATCGAACATCGCACACTGAACGCTGAACTTCGAAGTTGTCCGCAACCTGCCCGCGTTCCATTCGGCGTTCGATGTTCCGCGGTCGATGTTCGATGTTCCCTCATAACTTCGCCAGCCCTTCCTCAATCTTCCCCGCTTCCAGCACGTGAATATCCGCAAATGGCTCGTGGGCCAGGTCGGGCTTGCTCCCAGGTTCGGTCACGAGGAGCACCATGGTCGGCACCCCGACGGCGGCCAGTTTTTCGACCAGCTTGCGGCGCTTCTGGTCCCACGCCAGCAGCACGCAAATGCAGCCACTTACCGCGCCCGCGTGTTGCACCACCAGATGCTCCAGCTTCGCGAACGGTTCATCCGGGCATACCCGCACCGAGGCCAGTATCTCCAGCATCCGGTCCGCGTGCGCCAGGCCGCGGCCCGCCGTGAAGCAATACGCCTGCGGGCCGACAAAGAGCAGGTCGAGCAACGATTCCTGCGTGATCAAGGTGCAGGCAAAGGACGCGGCGACCGAGACAGCTTCTTCGAACGCTTCGCTGCGCGGGTCATCAGTGAACG
>Ga0070714_100004717_pt1 | contig 10311 bp, 12 predicted proteins | sample LARL83metaG_FD_65450 | JGI IMG/M metagenome (GOLD analysis project Ga0070714, IMG submission 65450) | Corn, switchgrass and miscanthus rhizosphere microbial communities from Kellogg Biological Station, Michigan, USA - LAR L8-3 metaG | ecosystem: Host-associated > Plants > Roots > Rhizosphere ... | reverse complement strand
ACGCGCATGGAAGCGCTCGAATCCGCATGCGGGATCCCGGTGGTCGGCATGGAGAGCCCGCGCGGCATCGGCGACCCGAGCCTCGGCGCCTTCGCGCAGATGCTGCCCTCGGCCGACGTGGTGCTCCTCCTCGGCAAGCGCCTCGACTTCACGCTCAAGTTCGGGCGGGCCCCGGCGTTCTCCATGGTGTGCGAGCTCCTGCAGGTCGATCCCGAGGCGGCGGAACGCGAGCGCGCGCGGAAGGCCGTGGGACCGCGCCTGACCGCGAGCGTGCGCGCGGACGTCGCCTCCGCCGTCGAGTCGCTCACGCGGGCGGCGCTTCGCCGGGCCGCGGTGCGCAGCGCCTGGCGCTCGGACGTGCGCTCGGCCATCGTCCATCGTCCGGCCGAATGGGATGCCGCGGCGGGAAGCGAGCCGGGGCGGCTCCATCCCGCGCAGGCGTGCCGGCCGCTGCAGGCGCTCTTCAATGCGCACCCGGACGCGGTGATGGTCGCGGACGGCGGCGAGTTCGGCCAGTGGGCGCAGGCCTGCGTCACGGCACCGCACCGCGTGATCAACGGCATGGCGGGATCCATCGGCGCGGCGATTCCCTTCGCGGTCGCGGCCCGTGCCGCGAAGCCGGGTGCCCCCGTGATCGCCTTCCTGGGCGACGGGACGTTCGGCTTCCACCCGGCCGAGATCGACACCGCGGTGCGCTACGACCTGCCCTTCGTCGCGATCGTCGGCAACGACGCGCGCTGGAACGCCGAGTACCGGATCCAGGTCCGCGACTACGGCGCCGACCGCGCGCGGGGCTGCGACCTCCTGCCCACACGCTACGACGAGGTGGCGAAGGGCTTCGGCGGCTACGGAGAGCTGGTCACCGATCCGCGCGAGCTCCTCCCCGCCGCCCGTCGCGCGATGCAATCCGGAAAGCCCGCGGTGCTGAACGTCATGATCGACGGCCTTCCGGCCCCGGACATCCGCCGCTGAAAACCGGGGTCAGACCACCATTTCCAAAGAGCGGAATTGACGCGCGAGATTCGTTCCGCGGTATGGAAATGGTGGTCTGACCCCGGTTCTCGACCCCGGTTCTTGAGGCCGCGAAGCCTCAGGCGGCGAGCTCGCGCATCGTCCGGTAGAGGTCCGACTTTCCCTCGAAGCCGATGCCGGGGAGCTCCGGCATCGTGATGTAGCCGTTCTCGACCTCGACGCCATCCGGGAATCCTCCGAAGGGCTGGAAGAGATCCGGATACGACTCGTTCCCGCCCAGCCCCAACCCGGCCGCGATGTTGAGCGACATCTGGTGCCCGCCGTGCGGAATGCACCGCGCGGGCGACCAGCCGTGCTGCCGGAGCATCGCGAGCGTGCGCAGGTACTCGACCAGCCCGTAGCTCAGCGCGCAGTCGAACTGCAGCCAGTCGCGGTCCGGCCGCATCCCGCCGTAGCGCACGAGGTTCCGCGCGTCCTGCATGGAGAAGAGGTTCTCGCCCGTCGCCATGGGCTTGTCGTAGTAGCCGCGCAGGACCGCCTGGAGCTCGAAGTCGAGGGGATCGCCCGGCTCCTCGTACCAGAAGAGGTCGTAGGCGGAAAGCGCCTTCGCGTAGGCGATCGCGGTGTCCAGGTCGAAGCGCCCGTTCGCGTCGACCGCGAGGCGCTGGCCGGGCCCCAGGATGGCCAGCACCGCCTCGATCCGCCGCCGGTCCTCGTCGAGCGGCGCGCCTCCGATCTTCATCTTCACGACGCTGTAGCCGCGGGCGAGGTAGCCGCGCATCTCCGCGATGAGCTGCGCGTCGTCCTTGCCGGGATAGTAATAGCCCCCCGCCGCGTAGACGAAGACGCGCGGATCCGGCACGCCGCCGCCATGGCGCTCGGCCAGGAGCCGCCACAGGGGCTTCCCCGCGATCTTCGCGGTCGCGTCCCACACCGCCATGTCGATCGTGCCGATCGCGACCGAGCGCTCGCCGTGGCCGCCCGGCTTCTCGTTCGCGTACATGCAAGCCCACACCCTGTGCGGATCGAGGTTGGTTCCACCCGCGTCCAGGAGCGAGGCGGGCTCCGCCTCCATCACGCGCGGGATGAAGCGATCGCGCATGAGCGCGCCCTGGCCGTAGCGCCCGTTGGAGTTGAAGCCGTAGCCCACGACGCGCCGGCCGTCGCGCACGACGTCCGTCACCACCGCGACCAGCGAGAGCGTCATCCTGCTGAAGTCGATGTAGGCGTTGCGGATGGGAGAGGCGATGGGGAAGGTCTTCTCGCGGATCTCGACGATCTTCATGGGCGGGCGTTCATGGGCGCATGGGGGCCGCGGCGGATGCGGCCGCGATTTCGGCGACAATTGGGGGAAACCCCAATCGTAACGGAGAAACCGCGATGGACAATGCCCGCGCGTTGAAGCGCGCCGACGAGCTGCTCATGGCCTTCGTGCAGAGCCAGGAGATCCCGGGAGGCGGCACGACCGGCACCGCGAACGAGCACGGCGTGAAGACCGCGCAGTTCCTGGCGGGGCTGCACCGGACGCTGCACGAGTACTTCAAGGGCGTGGAGGAAGGCTGACCCGGCCGCGCGGATCGGCGATAATGGCGGGTTCACCGACCGCTTCCCGAACCCCCGTTTCCGAGGAGAATTCCGCGTGCAGCAGCCCCTCTTCCACCTGGCCTTTCCCGTCCACGACCTCGCCGAAGCGCGCCGCTTCTACGGCGGCCTCCTGGGATGTCCCGAGGGAAGGAGCTCGGATGCGTGGGTGGATTTCGATTTCTACGGCCACCAGGTGGTCGCGCACCTCGCGCCGGAGGAAGCGGGCCATCGCCGGACGAGCGCCGTGGACGGCGACGACGTCCCGGTGCGCCACTTCGGCGCGATCCTCCCGATGCCGGAGTGGGAGTCGCTCGCGGGCCGGCTCAAAGCCGCGGGCGTGCGCTTCGTGATCGAGCCGCACGTCCGCTTCCAGGGCGAGGTGGGCGAGCAGGCGACGATGTTCTTCCTGGACCCCTCCGGGAACGCGCTCGAGTTCAAGGCGTTCGGCAGCATCGACCAGGTCTTCGCCAAATAAGCGCCTTCGCCCTCCTCGCGATCCTCCTCGCCGTCGCCGCCCTGCACGATTTCGTGAACGGCTTCCACGACGGGGCCAACATCGTCTCCACCGTCATCGCCTCGCGCGCGATGAGCGCCCGCGCCTCGCTCCTCCTCGCCGCGGCGGCCACCTTCGCGGGGCCGTTCTTCCTGGGGGTCGCGGTCGCGGAGACGATGGGCCGCGAGATCGTCGCTCCCGGATCCGTGACGCTCGCCGTGGCGCTCGCGGCCCTGCTCTCCGCGAGCGCTTGGAACGCGGTCACCTGGTACTTCGGCGTCCCGGTGAGCGCCTCGCACTCGCTCGTGGGCGGGCTCCTCGGCGCCGTCATCGCCGCGGGCGGCGCGGCGGCGATCCTCCTCCCGGGCGTCGCGAAGGTGGCCGTGGCCCTGGTCCTCTCGCCCCTCGCGGGATTCGTGGCCGCGCTCGGGGTGATGCGCGCCACGCGCTGGGCGCTCCGGTCGGCCACGCCGCGCGCGAACATCGCGCTCGCCCGGGCGCAGGTCGCGACCGCCGGCGCGCTCGCCTTCGCCAACGGTGCCAACGACGCGCAGAAAACGGTCGGCGTGATCGCGCTCGGCCTCGCGACCCTGGGCTTCACGAAGGGCTTCGCGGTCCCGTGGTGGGCGATCGCGTTGAGCGCCACGTCCTTGTCGCTCGGCACGCTCCTGGGCGGCGAGCGGCTCATCCGCACGCTGGGCGCGCGGTTCTACCCGATCCGGCCGATCGACGGCTTCACCGCGCAGCTCGCCTCGGGCGCGGTGATCCTCGGGGCGTCGCTCGCGGGCGGCCCGGTGAGCTCGACGCAGGTGGTGAGCATGGCGATCGTGGGGGCGGGGAGCGCCGAGCGCCCGTCGAAGGTGCGCTGGGGCGCACTGGGCGAGATCGGCCTCGCGTGGCTCGTGACCGTTCCGGCGAGCGCGCTCCTCGCCGTGCCCGTGTATCTCGCGATCGCGGCGCTCCTTCCCGCGGCGGGCGCGTGATGGGCTTCTTCTCCGGCGGCATCCGCGACGGGGACCGTTTCTTCGCCATGCTCGTGGAGCAGGCGGCGCGGACGGTCGAGGCGGTGCGGGCGCTCGAAGCCGCCCTGGACCGGGCCGACGCCGCGGCGATGGAGAAGATGCGGGGCGTCGCGAAAGCCTCGGAGGAGCTTCGCGGCATCCTCATCGACGAGCTGCACAAGACCTTCATCACGCCGCTCGACCGCGAGGACATCTTCAACCTCTCCCACGGCTACGACGACCTCATCAAGTACGCGCTCGCCACGCTCGAGGAGATGCACATGCTGGGGATCGCGGGCGACGATCCCATCCGCGGCATGGTGGCGCTCGTGCGCGCGGAGGCCGAATCGCTCGAGCTCGCGATCCAGCGGCTCCCGAAGAACCCGCGCCTCGCGGGCGAGCGCGCGAACGAGGTCCACGGACGGGAAGCGGAAGTGGAGAAGATCTACCGCGCGGCCATCCGCGAGCTCTTCGCCCGCGCGGCCGAGCCGTCCGCCCTTCCCGGAATTCTTTACCGCCGGGAGGTCTACCGCCACATCTCGAATATGTCCGATCGTGCCGATGCCGCGGCGAACATCTTCGGGATGATCGTGATGAAGCTCGCCTAGGAACTAGGCGTCCGGCGGCTCGCCCCGGGCCCTGGGCGGAGGTGTCGCCAGCTCCGCGAGGCGCACCGCGGCCCGGGAGAAGAACTCGGAGACCTTGTAGACGCCGCGGGCGGTCTCTCCATGCCCATGGTAGCGGGCGAGCGCCAGGGCGTACTGCTGGACTTCGTCCACGGTCGCGAGCTTGCCGGGCCGCAGCTCCGCGGGGAGCGAATCGCACGACTCCATCGCGAAATGCGCGACATATTCGCGCGCGATGGCGAGGACGTCGTCCGGCGTCCGGGCGGTTGCCACTCGGGCCAGCCAAGGCATGGGATCCTGCTTGCTGGATTCGGAGCCCGCATCGTAGCGGCAAATTCCGGCGAAGGCCAGAGCCCCCGGGGCGCGACTACGCAGCGTTTTCCGCGCCGCCCAGGGGATCGTTCGTGTGCGCCAGCACCTGCGAGAGGCGCAGGTGCGCGTGCAGGAAGAAAGCGACGAAGCGATGCTCGGACGCGGGCGGCGGACCCGGATCGCCGGCGACGTGCCGCGCGAGCTTGAGGGCGTATCCCGCGACATCGCCGGCGGCGAAGAACTTCCCCGGGCGCAGGTCCGCGGGCATCTCCGAGATCTCGTGGTAGTCCAGCGACGCCACGAACTCGCGGACGAGCGCGATGATGTCGTGCTCGTCTCGCGCCCGGTCGAGCGCCTGTTCCCAGCCGTTGGAATCCACGCCGACCAGTGTGGGCGCCCCCGCCCGCGCGGTATGTAGGCGGGGGACTACGCGCGATTCATCTTCACGAAATCGGCAAGTCGTGTAGCGTGGGGCACCTGCGAAACGACGGGAGTGCCGATTGGACACCAAGTGCAAGGCCTGCAACGCGCTTCCCTCCGGGATCCTGGGCCATCGCGACCTCTTGAGCGAGAGCCTCAACGCCCGGAGCGTCGTCTTCTCGTGCGGCCATTGCGGCGCGCGCTGGGTGCGCTCGTACGCGGCCGAAGGCGCCTACGCGTGGTCCGAGCTCTCCGCGCAGACGGGCGCCCCGGCGCCGCGCATCGGCCTCATGCTGCCCTGACCAGCGGATAGGCGACGAGCCCCACGATCGCCGCGGCCGCGACCAGCACGGGCTCCGGCAATTTCCGGAATCGCCAGAGGAGAAGGCCGCTCGCCGCGGCGAGCAAGGCCGTGGGGACATCCACGATCGACCGGCGTGCGAGCACGAACGCGGCACCGGTGATGGCGCCGATCGCGGCCGCGGTCACGCCGTCCACGAACGCGATGAGGTCGGGCCGCTTCCCGTATTTCTTGAAGTACGGCGCCGGGACCACGGTGAAGAGCCAGCACGGAAGGAAGGTCGCGAGCGCCGCCACGGACGCGCCGGCGAAGCCGGCGACGAGATAGCCGATGAAGCCCACGGTGATCACCACCGGGCCGGGCGTGATCATCGCGACCGCCACGGCGTCGACGAACTGCCGCTCGGTGAGCCAATGGTTGCCGTTCACGACCCCGCCGTAGAGGAACGGCACGATCGCGAGCCCGGAGCCGAACACGAAGGCCCCCGCCTCGCCGAAGAAGAGCGCGATCCGCCAGAGGAGCGGCGCGTCGCCCGCCCCGGCGAGGAGCGCCGCGATCCCCTCGAGGCCGCCCACGGCGCGAACGCCGCCCCAGAGGCCTTTCGGAGGCGCGCGCCAGAGCCACACCACGACCCCGGCGCCCAGGAAGAGCCACGCCATCTCGGATTCGGTGGCGATGGTGACCGCCGCAGCGATCGCGTAGATCGCCCAAAGCAGCGGATCCTTCCGCACGTTCTTCGCCGTGAGCTTCACCGCCGAGAGGGCGATGATGCCGATCACGGCCGCGCCCACGCCGTAGAAGACCGCCTGCATCCACGAAAGGCCGCCGTAGCGCGTGTATGCCCATCCCAGCGCCACGACCATCGCGAACGAGGGCAGCACGAAGGCCGCGCCGACCACGGTGGCACCCCACGCCCCGCGCACGACGTAGCCCAGGTACATCGCGAGCTGCGCCGCGAGCGGCCCCGGCATGAGCTGCGCGAGGGCCAGGCCTTCCTTGTAATCCGCTTCCGTGATCCACGCCCGGCCCTCGACGAGATCGCGGTGCATGTAGCCTGCGAGCGCGACGGGACCCCCGAAGCCGAGGGTCCCCAGGCGCAGCATGTACCCCGAGAGCTCGCGGAGCGAGCAGGCGGGTCGCGCGGGCTCCGCCGCCATGCTCAGGTCTCCGCGTACGCGCGCACGGGGGCCCCGATCGCCTTCCACGCGGAATGGCCGCCCTTCATGTAGCGCGCGTCGAACCCGGCTTCGCGCAACGCCACCGCCGTCTTGCACCCGACGTGGAACCCGTACGCGCAATACACCACGACCGGCGCGGACTTCGAAAGGCCGCCGATCCAGTCGCCCAGCCGGTCCGGATCGCGCCAGGGAATGCCGTCCGCGATGTCCTGCTGCCGGGAGAGATAGTGGCGGGGCCGCACGTCGATCACCTGGAGGGGCTGCGCGGAGGCGAGCATCGCCTTCACTTCCTCCACTCCCATGCCCGGCAGGTCGCCGAATTCCTGCTGCTCGAGCGGCCGGGGAGGCGCCACCGCCTGCGCATCCTCGTAGCGCCCGGCGACCGCCTGCCAGTCGATGTTGCGCATGAACGCGTCCACGTACGCCTTCGCGTTGGCGCCGAAGTCGATGTGGAACGCGTGCTCGTACATGTCGAGCGCGAGGACGGGAATGCCGCCCGCCACGGCCTGCGTGTGCTCGGACGCGTACTGGTTCACGAGCTGCCGGTCGCGCGGGAGCCACGTGAGCACCACCCAGCCCGACCCTCCCGCGAGCGCATGGGCCATCGCGACGAACTCGGCACGCCAGCGGTCGGTCGAGCCGAAATCGCGGGCGAGCGCCGCGGCCATCTCGGGGCCGGGCTTGCCGTCCCCGCCCAGGCTCGCGAAGTAGAGCTCGTGGAGGAGCGTGGAATTGAGCGCCGAGAGCTCCTCGCGCTTGAGGCCGTTCACGAGCGCCGGCGGCGCCTTGGCGAAGTCGAGCTCCGAGAGCTGCGCGCCGATGGCGTTCAGCTTGCGGATCGCGCCGCCGTAGTTGTTCTCGTAGTGGCTCTCGAGGAGCTTCAACGACAGGCCGTTCAGCAGCCACGGACGGCAGTGGATCTGTTCGATGTTGCGACGCATGTTTGCCTCCAGGACGAATGGAAACGCATGACGCCGCGAAGATGCGCGGGACGCGGGGGCACTCGAGGGATTGCGACGATGCCCGGGCGTCCTTTCGCGACGCTTGCAGGCGTTGGACGGGGCACCGTCTTGGAGGGAAAACCCGGGGAGCCTGCCGTTCCCCGCCACCAATGTATGCCAGTCGCGGCGCGCGCGCAAGCCCACGCTCCCGCCCTCAGCCTTTCCCGGCGGGCTCGCCGAAGACCTCGTCGTTGTGCTGGCCCAGCGCCGGCGGATCCCGGCGGATCGGGAATCCGCGCCCCCCGAAGCGCAGCGGCGAGGCGAAGGTGCGCGTGCGCGCCCCGGATGGAAGGCCGATCTCGCGCACCCATTCCATGTGCCGGACCTGCTCGTCGGCGAGCGCCTGCGAATAGGTGTTGATCGGCGCGCATGGAACGCCGGCGGCCCGGAATTTCGCCAGCAGGTCCGCGGCCGTCTCCCGCACGAAGTCGCGCTCGAGGAGCTCCTTCAGCTCGCGCTGGTGCCTCGCCCGGAGCGCGGTCGAGGCGAAGCGCGGATCCGCGGCGAGGTCGGCGCGGCCCATCGCTTCGCAAACGGAACGCCAGAGGCCGTCGTTGCCGGCCGCCATCGCGAACCAGCCGTCCTTCGCCTGGAACGCCTGGTACGGCGCGTTCCGGGGATGCGCGGAGCCCAGCTTCACGGGATCGCGTCCCGTCCCGAAGTATTCGCTCGTCTGCAGGGCGGCCACCGCGAGCGAGGTGCCCAGCATCGAGACGTCGATGTGCTCGCCCGCGCCGCCCTCCCCCACGCGCCGGAGCACCGCGGCGATCGCGTACGCGGCGTAGAGCCCGGCGCAGAAGTCGGAGAGCGGCACGCCGCACTTCACCGGCGCGCCGCCGGGCTCGCCCGTGACGCTCATCACGCCCGCCATGGCCTGCAGCGTCAAGTCGAAGCCGCCCTCGCCCGCCCGCGGTCCCTCCTGCCCGAACGCGGAGATCGAGCAGTACACGAGGGCGGGCTTCTCCTGCCTGAAGGAGGCATATCCCAATCCGAGGCGGTCCATCACGCCCGGACGGTTGTTCTCGATCAGCACGTGCGCGCCCGAGACGAGCCCGCGCGCGCGCTCGCGGTCCGCGGCGTTCTTCAGGTCGAGCGTGACCGAGCGCTTGTTCCGGTTGAGCGAGGCGAAATTCTCGCTGTAGCCTCCGGTGAGGGGCGGCCATTGGCGCATCGTGTCGCCGCCCTGTGGGTGCTCGACCTTGACGACGTCGGCGCCCATGTCGGCCAGCAGCAGGCCGCAGTAGGGACCGGCCGCGACGTTGCAGAACTCGATCACGCGCACGCCTTGCAGGGGAAGCATCGGGTCTCCTCGAAACGTGCCGCTATTCTGTCGGATTCCGCGCGGCCGCGCCCCGCGCCCGAAGCGACCGGGCGCCCCACGCGACGCCCGCGGCCATGGAGGCCACGCCCAGGAAATGGATCGTCGCGCCCCAGCCGTGCGCGTGCGATCGCGCGTGCATGCGATCGAGGAGGTAGACCCAGTCGTGGCCTCCCTCGGCGCCCGTGCCGCCGCCCAAGAGCACGAGCTGCGGATCGAGCGCGTCCCAGACGTACGGCGAGAGATCGACCAGGCTGGCACCCGCCCACCACACGCAGACCGCCGCGCCGAAGGGATCGCGCTGCCTCACGAGGAACGCCGCGCCGATGGCGAGCGGAAGCGCGACCTGGAAGAGGCTTCCGCCGAGGAACATCATGAGCTCGCCCAGCGGGCGGAAGAAGACGTGGCCGGCCTCGTGGATCGGCAGCACGATGCCGTGCATGAAGCTCGCCCCGAGCGCGCCTCCGTGGTAATCCGTGGCCGCGAGCCGCAGGCCCCAGAGCGCGAGGAAGACGAGGAGCGCGATGCGGGGATAGCGGTGTCGGGCGGCGGCGACTTCGGCGGGAACGTCGACGGGCATGCGGGTCCTTTTCTTCCAGCCGCCATGGTATCGCGCGCGAAGGAGTTACCTGCCGCGGCGCGCGCGTTCCCGGCCGCGAGACGCCGCGGGAATAGGCCCGCGCTTGCCGTGTTCACCCGGCGAGGGCGCCAGCGCGCGCACCCGGAAATCGCTTCCGCGCCCCGCTTGAATCGATCGTCCCCGCCCTGTCGAGGAACGAATCGGCCCTTCCATCCATTCAGGCAGCCTCAAGGAGTCCACCATGCGCAAGATCCTCCTCGCAGTAGCCCTCACGCTCGGCATCGCCGGTGCCGCCTCGGCAAGAGACGGAAACGACGGCATGCACGACGTCATGCGGTTCCATGCGCACCTCGTCGGGGGCGACCTCTTCGGCAATCCGATCGTCACCAACGCGACCGGAGAGGCCGAGATCGCGATCGTCGACACCGGAACGGCGCTGCGCTTCAAGGTCGAGATTTCCGGCATCCGCAACCTCTGGCAGGCGCACATCCACATCTCGCCGACCGGCCCGGTGGCGCCGAACCA
>Ga0070714_100004715_pt1 | contig 10314 bp, 7 predicted proteins | sample LARL83metaG_FD_65450 | JGI IMG/M metagenome (GOLD analysis project Ga0070714, IMG submission 65450) | Corn, switchgrass and miscanthus rhizosphere microbial communities from Kellogg Biological Station, Michigan, USA - LAR L8-3 metaG | ecosystem: Host-associated > Plants > Roots > Rhizosphere ... | reverse complement strand
CGAATTGTAATCCGGGGACCCAAACAAAGAGGCCCACCCTGTAGTTAACAGCCTGGTTTCAACGGATCGGAACAAAGGAATCGGAACGAACGATTGCATTCTGTCACATCCCCGATCACGGCCTGTTTGCACCAGAGCCGTTTTTTAGATGCTGTGTGCAGAGCGCGACTCGTTGCGGCACGAGCAACAGGCAGCCGCTCAGAACTCTCGTGCGTCCATCCGCGACTTAGTCATACTTGTCGACAATTTAGTCGCAGACTCGGACTTCAATCTGGAGGGCGACCGTTAACAAGAAGTCTTGCCCGAGCCTAAAAGGGCCCAAAAAGACAAGGGCCCAAAAAGGCTTTGACAAGGGCCCGAAGTTGGGATATGCTCGCTGGCAACGGTTTTAGCGCTAAAAGCGAAACGTTTTCGGTCTTTGAAAGACCGCGGGTTGTAACGGGTGTCAGCAAGATTGGGGGTTTCTATGTTAAAGGAAAGACTTCTGGCGCTGGCGGGAATGTTAGTGCTCGCGCTAAGTATCTTCGCTCAGGAATCCGGGCAGATCTCCGGTGTCCTTCATGACCAGAGTGGCGCAGTAGTTCCAGGAGCTAGAGTCACTGCCACGGAGACAGGCACTGGCCTATCCCGCACCGCGACGAGCGGTACGGATGGCTCTTATTTGCTTCCGAATTTACGGCCCACAACCTATATTTTGTCGGCCGAGACAACTGGGTTCCGGGCGTACCGGCAGACGGATGTCCAATTGCTCGCTAACCAAAGCTTGACCATTAATATCGCCATGGATGTCGGCGCGTTGACCGAAACAGTGAACGTGTCCGGTTACGTGCTGCAAGTGGACACGACCTCCTCCACTTTGGCGGAAGTGGTCGAACAAGCCAGAATCGTGGAACTGCCCCTCAATGGGCGTGACGCGGCTAAGCTGGCCACTCTTGTCGCCGGTACCGCCATGATTTCTACCAGCACCGAGACAGGTAAGGGGATCCCCGGCAATTTCTACTTGTCCGCGAATGGCTCCGGAACCGGGCAGGTGAGCTATCGGTTGGACGGAAACAGCAACACCGATCACTACTTCCAGTTGAACCAGGAGTTCCCATTTCCGGATGCGCTACAGGAGTTCAGCATTCAGACCAGTAACTTTAGTTCTCAGTACGGCAATAATGCGGGCGCAATCGTGAACGCGGTGACCAAGTCGGGGACCAACGACGTGCACGGCGGCACCTTTGAATTTGTGCGCAACCGCGAATTCAACGCCAAGGACTTTTTTGCTCCCGTAGCGGACTTCCTGAAACGCAACCAGTTTGGAGCGTACCTGGGCGGTCCAGTTTCTTTTCCAAAACTCTATAACGGTAAGAACAAGACTTTCTTCTTCATGGGCTGGCAAGGTACCCGCTTGCGCAACGTCAATGCCGCTAAGAACGCCTTAGGGCCCACCGTGGATGAGAAGAACGGTAATTTCACCACTTGCGGGGCGCCGTGCAACACTACGCTCAAAGACCCACTGGGCGGCGTTTTTTCAGGCAATCAGATTCCAAAAACTCGCATGGACCCGGTGTCCCTGGCATTTATGAACCAGTTGTTGCCTGCAGGATTGACCGGCACTGGCTTCTTCACCTTTCAGACCGGAATCCACCAGAACCTGGATCAGGGGGTCATGAGAATTGATCACCAGTTCAGTCAGAACGACCGGCTATCGGGACGCTATTTCATCGACCAATTCCAAAACGCGGCGAATTTCGATCCACACAACTACACCAGCTACTCCAACGGGTCCGGGACGCGCGTGCAGAACGCCAACATCGGGGAGATCCACACCTTCTCGCCGACCGTGATCAATGATGTTCACTTCGGCTATGTCCGACAGTTCTCCAAACGTGGTCCTCCCCCCGGAGTACCGAACTTCCAGACGCTCGGCATGACGATTAACCAGCAGCAGGACAAGAATTGCTCCATGATCCAGCAGCTCAACGTAACCGGATTCTTCACCTCGGGCGACAATTTGTGCGGCGCCTTCATCCGCAATGCTTACGAGTATGCGGACCGATTGAGCTGGATCAAAGGCAAGCATAGCTTTTCGTTTGGCTTCTCGATTGACCATCAACAGGCGGACATTCGTAACTTTTTTCTCCAGGGCGGTACGGTAGTCTTCAATGCCAACCTGACCGGCATGGCCATGTCCGATTTCTTTTTGGGCACGGTTGGAACATGGACCCAGGGAGCCGGAGAGTACAAATACTACCGGGCTAGATATCCCGCGGTTTACATCCAGGATGACTTTAAGATCACGAGCCGCTTGACGCTAAATCTGGGAGTGCGATGGGAACCCACCGGGCCATGGATCGACATTCGCGACCGATACGAGAAGTTCTCACCGGCAGCCTTCGCGGCAAACGTTCACTCGACACGGTTCCCCCTAGCACCTCCCGGGACGACGTTCTTCGGAGATCCTGGGGTTCCTCGTGGTGGAGTGGAGGGAAGCTGGAACAATCTCGCGCCTCGAGTGGGTTTCGCCTGGGATGTGTTCGGCGACAGTAAGACCAGCGTTCGCGGTGGCGTGGGCGGATTTTACGACCAGCACGCGCGCGGGGACACCAATAATGGCGGCGTGGACGCGGCGCCGTGGAGCCCTCAGGTCACAATCAACAATTTATCCCTGCTTAAGGCACCGTACCTTAGCTCCGGCTTCCCAGATCCCTACCCGGCGGCGCCACCGAGCGCGGCGTCGACTTTCCCGCGGCCTGATGTTCAAACAACCTACGTGGCGAACGGTCTCGACACGCCGCTCATTTACAACTGGAACCTGACGGTCGAGCGGCAGATCACTTCAGAGTGGTTGGTGCGCCTCGCTTACGTCGGTTCTCGCGGTTTCCACCAGCGCCGTACCATGGAGATGAATCCCGCCGTGTATTCGCCAGGCGTGACCGCCTCCACCACCGACGCTCGCCGGATGTTTGCCCCGTATTACGGCACCATGACGGGCTACTGGGACAATGGTGTTACCCGGTACAATTCCATGCAGGCGTCGTTGCAACACCGCTTTACTCGGGGCTTCACCCTCCAAGTCAACTACACACTTTCCAAGAGCATCGATGATATAGGTACCGGCCTGCAAGGCAACAGCGGCGGCGGCGACCAAGTGCTGCCTTGGACGAATCCATTCTTTGACAAGATGCTCAAAGGACCGTCTGACTTCGACCATCACCATCGGATTGTCACGTCTTACGTATGGGAGATTCCGATCGGAAACATGAATGGCGTGGGACGCATGGCGCTGGGGGGCTGGCAATTGACCGGCGTGCAGCAATACCAGACCGGTTCGCCCATGACCGTGGTGAGTGGGAAGGACAACTCGCTGACAAGCTTGGGACGCGATAGGGCGATTGCAACTGGGCAAGATCCGGCGCAGCCAGGCGGCGACCCTCTCCTTCAGTGGTTCAACCGGGCTGCGTTTGCGGCCAACCCAACTGGAACATTTGGAACTTTGGGCAAAGGCACTCTGCGCGGCCCAAGTATGTTCAGTTGGGACATGGGCGCCTTCAAGAAGATTCCGCTCAAGAGTGAACGCATCGGACTGCAGTTCCGGGCCGAATTCTTCAACATCTTCAACCACCCCATGTTCAACAACCCAGCTACGAGTCTTGCCGATGGGAATTATGGCAAGATCACCCAGACGCTCGCCAACGCTGGAGCGACCCAGGGCGATATCACCTCGGGTGGGCCACGCGTCATTCAATTAGCTCTGAAGTTAGCTTTCTAAGCACACACTCGAACCATAAAAAACCCAACGGGCTTTTTGCACCGAGTGGCGACGGTGGCCGCCTCAGCCCATCCACTCCGGATGCAATCCTACTTGAAGCCGTAACCGATTTTAGTCGTACGACCAGCAGTGCGCTCAGAAAGATCGCACATAGACACGACTTACAAACTTCAATACCTTGCATGTGGCCCCCTTGCTTACAAACGTAATTCCTTGCGAGCAATGTCTGCGAGACAACCAGGTCTAGCGCGAGCCCGGCGGTCCGGACCTGCTGGAAATCGCACCCGTGGACGGCTTTAATTCGAACGTTTTCTCCGTGACTGACTCGATCTTGGTCCGCGAATAGAAGATTGGAAAATACTTGCCGCGGGCCCACAGCTCGTATAGATCGCGATAGTGCGGATTGTTCACATCGCCCGACTGGCCTGGACTATTCAGTCCTACAGACCGATCCCAATCCTCGGTGTCCACGATGATTTTGAACGACCCGCCCGACACCTGGTTGTCGCCGCCACCAGTGGCGTGACGGTGTAGCTATGCTCATCTCGCGCGCCACCGCCTCCGAGCTCTAGAAAGTGCCGGCGATTCATTTTGCCGGAACCAAGCGCACTGAAACCAAGGTTTAAACCGTATTTTTGACCGGAAGGGATGTCTTCTGGTTTGAGCGACACGGTGTATTTGCCAGCTTTCGATATTAGGATGTGTCCCAGGTTAGAAAGGACATAGGGCCAATAGGGTTCGCTGGGTTATCGAGCCTGCCGCCGTCAGTGATGACGCCGGCGAGACTCTGCGAAAGGGCCTCGATGATGACACGCTGGCCGCCGTCCCAGCCGTTGCCGTATTTTTGTTGTGACGTGATCAATTGCACATCGAACGCGCCCGGATGATTCACCTTGAAGCTCCACTCCATCCAGTCATGGGCGTTGAACCATCGCTCCATCACTCCACGCGAATCGAGACGAGCTTCCGAACCGGCGGATTTGTGCAGCTCGCTCAGGTATGCTGGCAGCGTCACCGTGCGGTCCGGCTGCTGCTGCAAGGCGGGATCCACTTCGGGCTTGCCTGAGACCTCGAGCGCGATCACTGAATCGTTCGGATCGGGCTCTTGAGCCGGCAGCGTGAGAGCGAGCGACGTGTAATCGTTTGCTTTGTCTTCTTTCTGTGCGACACGCACCGCAGCGTGATTGCCCACCAGGTATGCGCGTTCCACCTTGCTGCGCAACCCGTAAATTTCCAGCTCTTGCTGCTGGGGCCACTTGAACACGTGCAGATAGAGCCGCCCGGGCTTGCTCGTGATCACGCCCCATGGCAGTTCATAGGGGAATGGACTCGCCGACGTGGCGTAGACCGATTCTCCGTTCGCCTTCGTCCACTTTCCGACTTCTGCCAGGCGTTCGACGCTTTCGGGCGGACACCTTCCAACGTCGGTCCAACGTTGAGTAGGTAATTGCCGCCACGGCTCAAGGTGGTCGCAAACTGCCGAATCAACACCTGCGCGGACTTCCAATTGTGGTCGTCCTTCCTGAATCCCCAAGTGTCGTTCATGGTCACCGGGGTTTCCCAGGGACGTTGGACCTTGCCGACGCTGATCTGATTGTCGCCGGCCGAATCGTAATCACCCAGATTATTGCCCACTCGTCCACTCACCAGACACATGGGTTGAAGCTGATGCACCAGATCGGCCAATTGCTGGCTCTGCTGGCGAGTAATATTGCGCGGCGTGTCGAACCAGATCAGACCGATGGGACCGTAGTTGGTGAGCAACTCGCGCACCTGCGGGATCACCTTATCGTCGTAGTAGCGCTGGAAATTCTTCTTGCTCTCATCCGGCCAATCCCAGTCGTTGCCCACGCCGTCGGGCTCATGCCAGTCCTGCGTCTGCGAGTAGTAAAAGCATAGCCTCAGGCCGGCGCGCTGGCAGGCGGCCGCCAGATCTTTCAGCGGGTCGTGATGAAACGGCGTCGCGTCCACAACGCTGTAGGCGCTCGCCTTCGAGCCGAACATTGCGAAACCATCGTGATGCTTTGAGGTGATGGTGATGTATTTCACGCCGGCGTTCTTGGCGACGGCCACCCATTGGTCGGCATTGAACTTCACCGGGTTGAACTGCGACGTGAACTTTTCATATTCGTGCACCGGAATCCGGGAGCGAAACATTATCCACTCGCCCAGACCCACACTGGGATTGCCGTTCCACTCCCCGGCAGGTACTGAGTAGATCCCCCAATGGATGAACCAATTTGTCGTTTGGGGAGGTTAGGCGGGCTGTTCCCGGATGGAGGATCGCGCCTCCGCCGTCGCCCGATACAGAAAGAAGCACATGCGCTATCCACGGCACCGGGGCATTCCGGAATTTCAAGGACGCCCTTCGGCGGCACGGCATCGAATCAGGGTGGTGTGCATTCCGCGGAGAGACCCTGAGGGAGATCGCACTCGACTGGTGCGCAGTGAATCACGTCCTTTGGGAGCAGGCGGTTTCCAGGACTTTCCCGTCCGCATGCAGGAATCTATTCGCAGGAACAACTCGCGCGATGCGGACTTGTGTGCCAAGACTCGCGGCGATAGGGTTCAAGAGTCCGAGATTGGCGTTATGCGGCAGAGTGGATTACTTTCGCCTGCGCCGTCACCGTTCGTAACACTTGGGGCCTCCAACGTCGGTCAACGCTGGGCGAATGTCGACATAGAAACCGACTGCACGTAAAGAGATTGACTGCTTACTTTTTCAACCCCACCTGCCAGTTCATCACTACGGTCAGAGGTATCGAAGCCTGGGCGCCCGCAGTTTCCTCCATGAGAAACTGCTGGCCATCAGGTGTTACGTCGTATGGAAACGGATTATCGCCGGAGTCGCCGAGGGCGGAAGCAGTCAACAGCTCATGCGGTGTTTCTGCCTGTAAGACTCGTTCGGCCGTCCGCAGCCTCACGGCCATCAACTTGTTGTCGTCTGTCGTGAGATAGTACAGTTCCTGTCCGTCGCCACGCCAACGCGGCGCCCTGCCCCCGCCGTTCGAAATCTGCCAGCGGCCTTGCGACTCGACGTTCGGAGAGAAGCCAATGACGTAAATTTCGTACCGGCCCGACGCGTTGGACGAGTAGGCTATCCATTTTCCATCGGGAGAGAACTGGGCGTCTCCTTCATCGAATGGAGTCTGCAGGATCGGCAGATCTGGTCCACCTGCATTGGCTGCCGCGTTTGGCTTAACCCAGATATCGAAGGCTCCTGGCGAGCCTTGGGAATAGAGGAGATACTTACCGTCCCGACTCCAATCACAGAGATACTTGTCCAACGGCCCATCGGTGAGTTGCTCTTCGGCTCTAAGGCCGTTGGGCTCGATCCGGAAGATTTGATACACCCCGCTGCGGGAGGAGCTGAATCCAACGTACCGCCCGTCCGGCGACCAGGTGGGCCGCGCCTCGACCTGTGCGTGAGACGTCAGGCGCGTCGTCACACCTCGGGAGAAGTCGACGATCCAGATTAAACCAGGCCCCGCAGTATCGCGACGACCAATCGCAACCCTTTTTGCATCCGGCGCGAGACGGAGAGCAGTATATGAACTCTCCGGCGCGGCTTCCCCCAAACGGCGTCCGTCCCGATGCCTCCAGATCAGCTTGGCCCGCTCAAAGGCTAACCCGCTCCGATAAACCAGCAGCCCGGTATCGGAGAGCCAAAAAGCAGCACCGCGCAGAGAAGGGAGTTCTGCGACGTCCTTCGCCAACAGCACTGGATCACCTTCGGCGCGCAGTTTTGCGGAATTGAAGCGTTGTGCAAGCAAGTTCCGGTCCCGCACATAAACAATTTGTGATGGTTGGTCCAAAACGGCGGGCGCGTAAATCGCCTTACTCGACGTCTTCAGAACGAGAGCGCGCGTTTGAGGTCGGTCTAAGGATGACGCGTAAACTCCTTCCATCTCCGGACGGCCCGCTACATAGAAAAGAAGGTGTCGCCCGTCGGGCAGGAATTGGGGAAACCCAAAACCACCTTCCCGATGATCGTCGGCAGTGAATAGAGACGCAGGCGTACCGCCCGAGTCGGGGATGCGAAATAGACCCCGCTTATCACCAAAAACGATTACACCGTTCCGGTTCCATGCCCCGCCCGCAGCCGCGGCGCCAAACACGACATCGCACAAAACCAGCGGTGCGTCTCCCGTGATGTCAATCCTCTTCAACTTGTCCTGGGCGAAGAAACCGATTGACTTGCTATCGGGTGACCAGAACGGGAAATCGGCCCCCTCCGTTCCGGAGAGAACATGAGCTTCCAGCGAGTCGAGCGGCCGCAGCCACAGCGCTGGAACGTTGGTCCCGCCTCCTGCTCGAAAAACCAAAAATCGTCCGTCGGGAGAGACGGCTGTCGCGGTGATCATGTAATTAAAGATCACGCCAGGCGGCGCTTCCACGGCAAAACGCACGGGCACGCTGACAGGTGCCGGACGGAAGAGCCAAAACCATGCAAACACGGCGGCGATCAATCCCATCAGGGCAGCGGCTGACCAAGTCACCGGCGAGCCCCAGCGAGACGATGGTCTTGTGACGGCCCTAGCCGGGTTCAATTCCAATGCCCGCTGCACATCCTTGGCATTCTGCCAGCGCTCATCCGGATCTTTTGCCAGGCAGATTTCGATAACACGGTTCAGCCCGTCCGGTTTCAACGGCTCGGGTTTCTTCTCCAGAATTGCGGCGATCAGCGAGGCAGCGGAGGTTCCTTCAAATGGCCGCTTACCCGTAATCAGTTCGTAAAGCACGCATCCCACTGCAAAAATGTCGGACCGTTCATCGGTGTCCTTGCCCTCCAATTGTTCCGGCGCCATGTAATGCAGTGTCCCAAGAATGATTCCCTTGCCCGTGAGAGACATGGTTACCGTCTTGTTGTCAACAGTAACGGCGCCACGAGATCGAAGCTTGGCTAGCCCGAAATCCAGCAGCTTTACGCCGGACTTGGTCAGCAGAATGTTGGCCGGCTTCAAGTCCCGATGGATTATGCCCTTTTTATGCGCGGCCTCCAGCGCATCGCAAATCTGCGCGGCGTACCTGAGAGCTTGATCGAGAGGCAAGGGACCCTTGAGGGGTGTGCCCTCGATATATTCCATGACGAGGTAATTCGGCCCCACGTCGTGGAGCGTGCAGATATTGGGATGATTCAACGCTGCGATCGCGCGTGCTTCCAGCTCGAAACGCTCGGGGAAGTTCTCCTGCGACACCTTAACTGCGACAATGCGACCCAGCCGCGTATCGCGCGCCTTCCACACCTCGCCCATGCCGCCCTTGCCAATCTGCGCAAGAATCTCGTAGGGACCAAGGAGCGTGCCAACGGACACAGCCATATGAATTCATCCAAGTCTACCTGAGTAAAGGAGGGACTAACCGGAACAATCCACTTGGGGCGTAAGGTCGCCGACTCGTACATGTGCTCCTTGTCAGCGGCGCCGGTGTCAGGAATCTCGTTTGGGCGTGATACGCTCTTGTGATATAGAAGCTGACGAGCTTTGCTGGGATTTTCACGGCCGGCAAGAATGTTTGGTTTCGTGAATTCGTGCTATATAAGCTGCTATATAAGACGCTGGGACCACGCCGTCTCCGCGGTGACGGATGTGGGCCGTTCATGGAGCTGATGCCCAGCTTGAGAGAGAACATCGCGGGTAGAAGCACGATTCAGCGCCAGGTTCGCCCGTTCTTTGAGTCTCGCGATCGCCCTAAGGCAGAATCGACACGTTTTCCTGTAAAGCTCTTTGCCGCCTCGCCCCTTGTACTTCGGGTAGCGCTGGGGCAGGAGTTCCCAAGTCTCGTGACAACGAGAACATCTCTGAGTAGGGAAATTTCTCTTCTGGCGGAGAAGTGCATCACGCTCAGCCTTGGCTCGACTAATCTGTAAGATGGTTGCCTGACGGTCGTATAGCTCCATCCGCCGCGCCCGCCTCTCTTCCGCTGTGCCACTGGCGTTGTGATAACAGATCCTGCACGAATTCAGGAAATATTTTCCAATGCCCCCCGCCTGGTGGAAAAACTCCCTGGTCAGCGGCCAGACTTCACGGCAAGCCTGACACTTCCGCCTGAGTAGGTCCGGTTCGCGTCCGTAAAGCTCTGCGCGTCGAGCCCTCAGCGCTTGACGCCGGGCTTGTCGCTCTTTTGCGCGGCGGGCTTTCTGGGCGGCGCTTTGTTTCCTCCGGTATGACTCGTATTGCATATACTCGCTTTTTGGCGGCTGCAACCCGCACTCGCGCCGGTAGCGGATGACTCGATCGTTGTTCACGGCTGGCCACCCTCTGGCCGCAGCTTCTTTATTCCACTCATCCCGTATATCCGAGGACGTGTGACCGGAGACATTCGAACAGATAAGATCCTGAAACGCTCTTTTTTGTTCAGCCGTAAAAACCTTGGCGGAACCCATTGCTTTGGAACGCGCCGGATCGACCCAGCCGCGCGCACGCATGGCGCCTTGAATGCCGGCTGGCGTTCGGCCCAAGCTCTTCGCGATCGCAGGAATCGAGATGCCGTTATTCCGCATCGTCGCGATCAATCGGAGATCATTCTTGTCGTACGGTCTACCTGCCATAGACACC
>Ga0070714_100004713_pt1 | contig 10314 bp, 9 predicted proteins | sample LARL83metaG_FD_65450 | JGI IMG/M metagenome (GOLD analysis project Ga0070714, IMG submission 65450) | Corn, switchgrass and miscanthus rhizosphere microbial communities from Kellogg Biological Station, Michigan, USA - LAR L8-3 metaG | ecosystem: Host-associated > Plants > Roots > Rhizosphere ... | reverse complement strand
GTCGGGCCAACAAGGTTCTGACAACAATGCTCCGCAAACCTCAGAGCGTCGTGTGCCGACAACCGTGACGATACCCTCCGGCAAGGTTCTGACGGTGCGCTTGTCCGACGCGGTGGGCTCGAAGCTCAGCCAGGCCGGACAAAGTTTCGGTGGCAGCCTGGCCAAGCCGGTTGAGGTCGACGGCGAAACCCTCATCCCCGCCGGCGCCAAAGTTTCGGGAGAGGTTGTAGATGCCAAGCCCCTGGGCCGCTTCGCCGGTGGCGCGCTGCTGCAGTTGCGCCTGAATTCTATCCGGGTGAATGGTGAGGAACTGCCAGTCGAGACGGCAACCTTCACCCAGACCATTAAAGGCAAGGGTAAGCGCACCGCCGTTATGGCAGGCGGAGGCGCAGGCCTCGGCGCTCTGATCGGCGGCCTCGCGGGCGGTGGTAAAGGCGCGGCGATTGGTGCAGCGGCCGGCGCCGGCGCTGGAACGGCAGGAACAGCTTTCACCGGAAACAAGGAAATTGTGCTGCCGGCCGAGTCGGCGGTGCCGTTTACGTTGAAGGCGTCATTGAAAATCAGACGGTAACAGCACAGTCGTCCGTCTGCACGTTCTACGCGCATGATTGCTTAAAGCGTGCGACGTGGGACGCCCGACGTACGACGGTTCTGCTTTTGCGAACGACCAAGAACCAACAACCAACGAGGGCATCAGTTACACTGATGCCCTCTTTATGCTGGACTTCTCCCGCTTCCGATTCATTTCCTTCGACTGCTACGGAACTCTCATCGATTGGGAGACCGGGATCCTTTCTGCCCTGCGCCCCATTTGTGAGAAGCATTCGATCGAGCTGTCAGATGCGGATCTGCTTCAGCTCTATGGAGAGCTCGAAGCTGAAGCGCAGGCCGGAGAATACAAGCCGTACCGCGAAATCCTGGGCAAGGTGGTCGAAGGGATCGGCAATCGATGTGGATTCGAAGCAAGGTCCGCAGAACGAGATTCCTTACCTGATTCCCTAGCCTCGTGGCGGCCCTTCCCGGACACGGTCGACTCACTTCGCGAGCTTCACTCCAAATTCAAGCTGGCGATCATCTCCAACATCGACGACGATCTTTTCGCCGTCAGCGCCCGCCAGCTCAAAATCAACTTTGATCATGTGATCACCGCCTTTCAGACACGGGCCTACAAACCATCGCCAACCATCTTCCGCCTCGCGCAGGAGCGACTCGGGATCAGCACGCAGGAATGGCTTCACGCCGGGCAAAGCATTTACCACGACGTCATCCCAGCAAAATCGCTGGGCATCGCGACCGTGTGGGTAAACCGGCCATCGAAGCGGCCAGGAGTTGGCGCGGTGCGGCGCGCCAGCGGGGACCCCGATCAAGAAGTTCGGAGCATGAAGGACCTGGCGCAAATCGCGCTAAAGTGACAGATCACTTATTTTCAGGAGCCGCCGACCCCGATGGTAGCAAGCGGAATCGTGTTCTCGCTAGGTTAAGGAGGTCAGGTTGAATTGGTGGTTTGTAATTGCCGTCGCCATTTTCATCGTGGTGATTGACCGAATCGAACCGTTTAAGTCACATTTGGTCCTCGCCATCTTCGCCGCGCTGGTCTGGTGCGGCTGTTTGCGTTTTATGCAAGGGCAGGTAATCAAGCGGAACTCAGACCCGCGACGGGTCAATGAGTGATATGGGGATTTTCCAACAGCTATCGAAGCGAGATGCTGCTACTTGTAATGGATCATTCTTAGCACCCGACCATCTGCCTTCGACAGTTTCACCTCCGCTGTGCCGCCGTCGCAGTCCGTTGTCACGCCCCCTTTGCCGTCGGAGCAGTGCAGCGTTCCCGTGACCGTCCAGACGCCATTCTCCAATGTCGCCTTAAATGGTCGTTCCGATTCGATCTTCTCTTTACCGTATACCGGAATCAGCACCGCCTCAGCGACCCTGACTGCCGTCGTTGAATCGGGGACGTAGCCATCCTTCGGCTTATAGGATTGGGCGTTCGTAAAGGCAAGCAATATGACGATGCTGACTATCGCACGATGCATTGTCATTGGCGTGATCTCGGCCTTGATTATGCACCAACCCAGTGGATGTCAGGTCAACTGTCGAGAACAGCGTTATCACTCATCGACGCCCTGGGAGGCGCTTCTCGCCGCTGTACCGCCGCTCATTTTGCCTTCACCGCGCCGAATTTTCCAGGCATGCCGACAATTCCAAAGCGAATCTTATCGAGGAGCCGGTCCGGCAATATGGCAGCCAGGAACGGCAGCAAGCTCGCATGTTTTCCTGCCCGATAGCGCGTCCGCGGACGGGCGGCGGTTAAGGCATGATGGATTGCGTCTGCCACCACTTCAGGAGAGCTGCCATTCATCTCCCGGTCATAGGCGCGGCGCGCGAAACCTCTCAACATCTCGCCATACTTTGCCACGCCTTCTTTTGGAAGGCTGCGGATCACCGCATCAACATCGCCCAGGGTCTTATCCACCGCGGGTGTTTTGATGGCTCCCGGCTCGACCGCCGAGACGTGAATGCCAAAAGGATGCAATTCGAGTCGCAGGGTGTCGCTGAGATTGGCGAATGCGCTCTTACTTGCATTGATGAGGCTACCGAAGGGAATGGCAATGTGTGCGCCTACAGACGTGATGTTGACGATTCGGCCTCGAGCGCTCCGCAGGAGCGGAAGGAATGCCTGGCTAACTGCGATCTGGCCAAACACGTTGATGTTGAAGACCTCGAGCAAACGGTCGTAACTCATGTATTCCACCGGACAAACTTTACCGACCCCGGCGACGTTGACCAAACCGTCCAACCCAGATTCATGAACCTCGGACGCTACCTTTTCGGCAGCCGCACTGATGGCGGCCCGATCTGTCACATCCAGGATCACCGGGATGACATGCCCACCGAACTCCGCGCGCAAGCGGTCCCCATCTTGCTCTTTACGAACACCGCCGAACACGCGCCATCCCGACTGCACCATCCGCGCCACCGCAGATCGCCCTATGCCGCTCGACGCCCCGGTGATCACCACAGTCTTTCTCTCCACCTCACTCACACTGACCTCCAGAGCACAAAACAGGTGCTTTATTATCCGATGCTCCCGAGCGAAACAGGGCTCAACGAGCGAGATGCACGTCCAATCTCACATGGAGCGGGGGGTATCGAGCGAGAATCTTTGACTGGCTTACCGGGCTAACCTAGAATTAGCTGTAGCAGTACCGCAAGGAGGCCATTATGGGAGAAGGACTATTTTCGCCGCTGCACTTGCTGCTGATCTTAGGCATTGCTCTCCTTGTGTTCGGCCCCAGCAAGTTGGCCGGGCTCGGCAAAGGGCTGGGAGAGGGCATTCGCAACTTCAAGTCGGCGATGAAAGATGGCGAGCAACCCAACGATCCCAATAACCCGCCGAAGAAATCGTAGCTCTCTCCGCGTTTACCGAATTTTCACAAATTTGGTATGTCGGGAGGCTCGGCTTCAGCTGTGCCGATGACGCCAGGAGTTCACGGCGACCTTAGATGACTCTGTGCTCCCGCAACATCCGCCAGACGAGATCCACTGGTAATCCAACTACATTGTAATAGTCCCCTTCGATCTTCGAGATCCAGCGTGATGCCCGCCCCTGGATGGCGTAGGCACCGGCTTTGTCCATCGGCTCGCCGGAAGCAGCATATTCCGCAATTTCGTTTTCAGTCATCGCATTGAAATGCACCGCGGTGTTCTCGCAACGCACGTCTTCAAATCCGTCGCCGAGAAGGCATACTGCCGTGATCACCTCATGCGTTTTACTGCTGAGCATGCTGAGCATGCGCTTGGCATCGTCTGCGTTTTCCGGCTTGCCGAGAATTTCGTTGTCAACCGCAACTACGGTGTCAGCGGAAAGAATTACGCCATCATTTCCGAACGCCCGCACCGCGCGTGCTTTCTCGCGGGCCATTCGTTCCCCGAACGCGCGAGGATCTTCTCCCGCATAGGGCACTTCTGGAATATCGGATGGGCGAACCACGAACTCAATCCCCGCATTCCTCAACAGCTCCTGTCTACGGGGAGAGGCAGACGCGAGCACGATTGCAATCCGGTTGGGCAAGGGTCAGGGTTCCAGGAGGATGTTGTCGATCAATCGAGTGTTGCCGACGAACGCGGCCACAGCGACCAGTGACTGCTTCTTGACCTCGGCAATGGATTCTAGCGTTTCCGGATCGACGATCTCGAAATAATCCAGCTTCACCGCCGGTTGCCACACAAAGGCTTTCTTTGCCTCAGCTGCGATCTTCGCAGCATCACGCTCGCCGTCGTCGAACATCTTCTGCGCGCGCTGTAAAGACGCGTGCAGCACGAGTGCCATCTTGCGCTCGTCCGGACTGAGATACGCATTGCGAGAACTGAGCGCCAGGCCATCGCTCTCGCGCACGATCGGGCAAACTTCAATCTGCACAGGGATGTTCAGATCGCGCACCATCCGCTTGATTACCGCCACCTGCGCCGCATCCTTCTGACCGAAAAACGCGAGATCCGGCTCGACGATGTTGAACAGCTTCGCAACAATTGTCGCGACTCCGCGGAAATGTCCGGGTCGAGACTTGCCGCACAGGCGATCACTCAGACCTTCCACCGTGACCCAAGTGCCTGACTCGGAACTCGACCTTTCTGGATACATCTCCTCCGCATTGGGCGCGAAAACAAGGTCGGCCCCTTCCCGCTCCAGCAACTCGCAGTCTTTCTCCTGATCTCGCGGATAGCGCGCGAAATCTTCATTCGGGCCGAACTGCGTCGGATTGACGAAAATAGAAACGGCAACGACCTCTGACTTCGCTTTTGCCGCCCGCACCAGCGACAGATGGCCCTCGTGCAGCGCTCCCATGGTCGGAACAAGTCCAAGCCGCGCGCCTTGGGTCCTGCAATTGCGCGAAAAGCTTCGCATCTCGTCAATGGATGGAATTCGTTTCATGCTGCGGCCCGCTTGCCGGGATCGCTGTACGCTCTCCCGCTATCATCGGAAAGACCTGAATGTGCTCACCAAATTGCACTGGCGAAATCTGAGTTCCAGGCGTTTTCTGCATATCCTTAGCCAGAGAGTTCGACCAACTCATCTGCACCACCCAAACTTGCGAACCTGGAGCAAGCTTGTAGTCCGAAACCATCGTAGCCCAGCCATGGTAGAACGTTTGCGGCGTAAACAGGAAAGCACGGCTCTGTAGCACGCGATGGTTGCCGCAGGTAAATACTACAAAGTCGCGGTCAGCACTGGGCACCATGGGCCGTGCATCGCACAAGTAATGTTGCAACATGAACCCGCTTTGAAGATCAGCAAGAATCATCTGGTCGGAGGGGATTCGTTCTCGGAGGAAAGACATCGCTTCTCGCATCGTTTCGCGATTCTGGAGTTGAGGAGAAGCGTGTCCCCTCGCAGGAAGAAGGTCACAGGCGATGGCAAGCACCAGGGCAACAGCAACACTCGCAGGCACTCGAAATCTACACAAGTAGCTCGCGCCGGCTGCCACTCCAGCTAGCGCAAACGGTAACAGGAATGCCGAGTGGCGTGTGCCTCCGTAAGGATACCTGCGCACCAGCGCGGTGGCACAATTCACCACGAACGGGGTCAGCAGCATGGTACCTAACAGCCACGGTGAGATCTGGCCGAATCGCGGCTTGCGGAATATCACAATCAGGCCCAACAGAAAGATCGCGAACGCCACATCACCCACGCCCGACTGTCCCATCGCATACTGAAATACTCCGCCGGTGCGCGCAAAGATGAATAGCGGTGCGTTCGTTTTCGCCGGATCAAAATACGAATTGCCGAGATATTCGTTTCCCATCCACGCGTGCGTGGCGTCAGCAGTGGCGCTGTACAACTTCCCCATGCGTGAGATGTGGAAGACGTAGAAGAAAGCGCACAAAGCCACGGCAGCGACCTGAACTCCGACCCAGGCCCCGAGGAAACTTCTCTCGGGCCATTCCTGGATCATTCGCGCGATTCCATAAACTCCTATCGCCGCTGCGAACAGAAACGCTGAGTAATGGGAGCAGATGGCCAGCAGCAAAAACACTCCCGAAATCGCCACCAGCTTGGCCGAGTGTTCTCGGAAGGCTCTCTCGAGGGAGTACGCGGATCCCATGGCGAATGCGAGCAAAAGGGCGTACTGGCGGATCTCAATCGAGAGGTCAATGGAAGAGGGAAGGAACACCACAAACAAGAACGCCATCCATGCCGCGGCTTCCGGCAACAGCATCCGGAACCATTTGTAGGCGAACCAGCAGAACATCATTCCGGCCAGAATCGAAGGCATCCTCAGGACCGGTTCCGAGGTTCCCACGTGGCGCCAGAAGCGCAAAAGGAAAATCAGCAACGGCGGATGCGAAATGCTGGCTTGATTTCGCATCATGTCGGCCCAAGTCGGGCGGTTGGCTGCCAGAAAATGCAGCACCTCGTCGGGATTGAGGTACGTCCGGCTCGCCTGCCACACGCGTATGACAAACCCGAACGCCAGTGCCGCGTACATCCAGGCGGTCGCGTGATCGCGGAGCGAAGAATCGAGCTGAGCCCGGAAAGTGAGTGTGCCGACGGTCTCCTGGTGCATTTGAGACATAGAAACTTATGACGAGCATACCGTACACGCGCCACGGCCTGTTTCTAGATACACCATTCATCCAGTCACATATCCCAGGGAATGAAAGTGTCACCCAGAGGCGGATACAAATCCTTGTACTTAGCTGCGGAATGCTGCAAAATGGCCTCCTTGTCTCTGCTGGCAACCGATTCCTGCTCCAGCGAGCAACGACGGTGGTACCCGGTAAAAGACAAACGCTGTCGTGGAGGTCTGCTTGCCCTATCGAAACACGTCGATTATTGGTCTATTGATCGTGTGCGCGCCCGCGTTGTGCCTCGCACAGGCGCAGGCTCGTAAGTCGGAGCAGCCCAGCGGCAGCCCCTCGGCCGAGCCGGTCCCCACATTCCGGGTCACCAGCCGCATCGTCACGCTCGAAGTGATTGCCAAAGATCACCATGGCCAAGCAGTTCCCGGCCTGAAAGCCAGTGACTTCCAAGTATTCGAACAAGAATTGGGATGGAGAAAAGAAAAGCGCGAACAGAAAGTCGCCTTCTTCCGTGAGGTTGATAAGCAAGTTTTGGCGCAGACCGACAAGAGCAAAGTGCAGGTTCCCGAAGGAATTTTCACCAACCTTCTCAGTCTTCAGAAAAACCCGGTGCCGCCAACCATCTTGCTTGTAGATGGCCTCAACACCGAGCTCTCGGCTCAGATGCAAGTGCACGCGCAAATGGTGAAGATGCTCAATTCGCTGCCCAGCGATGTGCCAGTGGCCGTATACCTGATGGGGCGCGGCGTGAAAGTCTTGCAGGGGTTTACGACAGACCCCACGCTGTTGAAGACGGCACTGAGCAAGGCAGCCATGCCTTCGTCGGTCGTCGCCTCCACAGTCGATCCCCGCGACGATCCCGACAGCCTTTCGACACTCATGGGCGACATGCCGCAAATTTCACAATCGACTTTGGCAGCCATTCAAAGTTTCGAACAAGAGCAGTACGCCAGCAGCATGGACTGGCGTGTGCGGGCAACGGTCGAAGCCCTGATCTCCGTCGCACGGCATGTTGCTGGATATCCCGGCAGGAAGAACCTGTTGTGGATTTCGTCTTCTTTTCCGATCGTCCTCAATGCGGACGCGAGCACCTTCGACAGCTTCCGCACTTACCAGGATGACATGCGAAAACTTGCCGCAGTATTGGCGGACGCAAAAGTTGCCGTTTATCCCATCGATCCTGCGGGTGTTTCCACCTCGCGCTACATGCAGGCAGGGTCGCGGAATCGAAGTAACGCGCGCGATGCTTTGGCCCGCGAGTCGCAGCTGCGGTTCACCCAGCAAGCGACCATGGACGAACTAGCGCAGCAAACTGGCGGATCGGTATGCGTCAACGACAACGACCTCGGAGACTGCGTCAAACGGGCCATCGATGATTCCAGCGCTTTCTACGAAATAGCGTACTACCCGGACTCGCAAGACTGGAGCCGTGATTTTCGGAAAATCATCGTGAAAACCAATCGCCCGGGAGTGCACCTGGCTTATCGGCAGGGATACTTTACCGGGGAGGAAAACAATAAAGACCCCAAGAAGCAAGACAGCGAATTGCTGCAGGCCGCGTGCGAAGATTACTTGAATGCGACTTCCATACTTTTCGCGGCGAAAAGTCTGCCCCCGGATTCGCCTGAAAACCTGAAGTTCTATCTGGCCATTGATCCCACATCACTGACGTTTGTTCCTACCCAGGATGGCGGTGAGGACCTGAAAATCAACGTCGCGGTGTGCACATTCGACAAGGCGGGAAAGCCGCTGCACTTGATGCGCGATCCAATCGACCGTACCTTCAGCGCCAAGGAGTACAACACACTCGTGGCCCTCAAAGGATTGCCCCACATCGTTTCGATTCCGGGTCCTAAGCCGGCCGCAGTGCGGCTTCTGGTCAAAGACCTGGCCAGCGGCCGGGTCGGGTCGATCAATGTCAGGGTGGAGAGTCTTGAGCACCCTCCATCTGCAGAACCGCAGAGTGCCGCGCAAAATCCCACGGCTGCACATTAAAGATATAGAAAGCGACCACGCGCATTCGTGATCTTCCGCCGCAGCTTCGCGGCGCAAAGTCCAAGCTGGTAAGCTTCTGTGCGGAGAAATTAATGAAACGCGCCGTAGCTTGCCTGCTCGTTCTCTTCTGTTTTCTTTTCGCACAACCTTTATTCGCTCAAAACGGTCCCGCCCCGCTGATTGCCGATCCCCCGAGCCGCACCCGCATCAGCCTCGACGGCATGTGGAATACGATCATCGATCCGTACGAATCCGGCATCTCGAGCCACTTTTACGAGAACCGCAAGCCGGCGTCGAAAACCGACTTGGTGGAATACGACTTCGACCGCTCGCCGAAGCTGAAGGTCCCCGGCGACTGGAACTCGCAAGACGAGAAGCTGTTGTTCTACGAAGGGCCGATGTGGTACCAGCGGAGTTTTTCCTATCAGAAGAAGGCGAACAAGCGCGTGTTCCTGTATTTCGGTGCGGTGAATTACCTCTCCCGCGTTTGGCTGAATGGAACCAAGCTGGGTGAGCACGTCGGCGGCTACACGCCTTTCAATTTCGAAGTCACCGAGCAGCTGAAAGACGGCGACAACAGCCTCGTCGTCGAAGTGGACAACACGCGCCACCTTGAAGGCGTACCCAGCATTCATACAGATTGGTGGAACTACGGCGGGATCACACGCAGCGTGAAGCTGATCGAGGTGCCGGAAACGTTCATTGAACACTACTCCGTTCAAATGGTGAAAGGCCACTCCGAACAGCTTAGTGTCTCGCTCGAATTGAATCCGGGTTACGTGAAGTTAGGGATTCGAGGGCCGGACATGTCCCCAACTGTCGAAATCCCCGAACTGCATCTGAAAGAGTCCTGCGCTGAGTCGGACAGACAGGGCGTCATGTTCTGTGATTTCCGCGCTAAGCCCGAACTCTGGTCTCCGGAAAACCCGAAGCTATACGACGTGATTATTTCCGCCGGCCAAGACCGTATCACCGATCACATCGGCTTCCGAACCATCGAGACCCGCGGTACGCAGATCCTCCTCAACGGCAAGCCAATTTTCTTGCGCGGAATTTCTGCGCACGAGGAAGCTCCCTACCGCGGCGGGCGCGCCGTCTCCGTCGATGACGATCGTACGCTGATCAGCTGGGCCAAAGAACTCGGCTGCAACTTCATGCGGCTGACTCACTATCCGCATAATGAAGACATGATCCGCCTCGCTGACCAGATGGGAATGCTGATTTGGGACGAGGTGCCGGTCTATTGGGAAATCCAGTTCCAGAATCCTGGCGTACTCGATAATGCGAAAACGCAGCTTCGCGACGTGATCGCGCGAGATCAGAACCGCGCAGCCGTAATCATCTGGTCCATTGCGAACGAAACTCCAATCGGCCCAGAGCGAAACGTGTTTCTGAAGAGCATGGCCGAATACGCGCGCAGCCTCGATTCAACGCGCCTGATCGGCGCCGCGTCAGATAAGGCTACGCACATCGACGCCCAGCACATGGCCCTCAATGATCCGCTTGGGGAGTACCTTGATGTGATCGGCCTGAATGAATACGTCGGCTGGTACTTCGGGAAGAAAGAAGACGCGGACCAGATCCAATGGAGCTTCAAGTACCAGAAGCCGGTGATCATCACGGAATTTGGCGGTGGCGCGCAATACGGCTTGCATGGCGATTCGGATACGCGCTTCACCGAGGAGTATCAGGCAGACCTGTACCGTCACCAACTCACCATGCTGAATAAGATCCCGG
>Ga0070714_100004712_pt1 | contig 10315 bp, 7 predicted proteins | sample LARL83metaG_FD_65450 | JGI IMG/M metagenome (GOLD analysis project Ga0070714, IMG submission 65450) | Corn, switchgrass and miscanthus rhizosphere microbial communities from Kellogg Biological Station, Michigan, USA - LAR L8-3 metaG | ecosystem: Host-associated > Plants > Roots > Rhizosphere ... | reverse complement strand
CGCCTCGCCAAACTCGTCGTGACGATTCCCGGCACAAAAGCGATAGAGCTGGCGGCGCTCGGAAAACCCGCGATCTCTTGTAGCCCGGCGAATGCGCCGGAGCTAGTGACGATCAACGGCCCGCTCACATATCTCGATCGCATCCCGCTCGTCGGCATACCCGCGAAGCGCGCCATGGTCATGGCGTATTCGCGGCGCTTTCCGTACCACACGCAGCCCAACATCGATGCCGGAGCGATGCTCATCCGCGAACTGCACGGAACGCTGACCCCGGGGCGCGTGGCGCGCGTAACGCTCGAGCGCCTGCGCGACGGCGCCTGGCTCGAACGCTCGGCGCAGGCCCTGGGCGCGCTGTACCGCGAACACGTTGGCGCCGCGGCGCGCATGGCGGAGCGCATGCTGGCGCTGCAGCAAGGATAACCAGTACGTATGCGTCTTTCCGTCGTCATCGCCACCAAAGATCGGGCCGCGTATCTCGAGCGCGCGCTCGAATCGTTCGCGCATCAGATCGGGCCGCCGTCGTTCGAAGTCGTCGTCGTGGACAACGGATCCGCGGACGGCACGCGGGAACTGGTCGAGCGCGCCCGGGCACAACGCTCGTATCCGGTTTCGTACGTCTATGAAGCGGAGCCCAATCGCGGAGCGGCGCGCAATCGCGGAATCGCCGCGGCGCAGGGCCACCTCATCCTCTTTTGCGACGACGACGTCTACGCGCCGCCCGGCTTTCTCGCCGCGCACGACGCCGCGCACACGCTGAGCAATCTCGTGGTGAGCGGTCCGATCATCAACGTTCCGGGCTATGCGGTGCGGCCCAAGCCGACGCTCGCAAATTATTCCCGTGCGTTCTTCTGCACGTGCAACGTCTCGGTTCCGAAAGTGGCGATCGATGCGGTCGGCGGCTTCGACGAGGCGTTTCATCTCTACGGATGGGAAGACACCGAACTGGGCGTGCGGCTGCGCGAGCACGGCATGCGCGCGAAGTTTGCATGGGACGCGTACATCTGGCATATCAAGCCGCCGCATGACGTCACGCTGGAATCGGAGCTGCGCAAGGCGGTCGAGAAGGCGCGCATGGCGGTGCGCTTTCTCGAGAAGAACGGCAGTGCGCGCGTGAAATCCGCGACCGGCGCGCACCAGGCGAATCTGCTGCGAGCGAAGGCACTCGAACCGATGCTTGCGTGGTTCGCGGGCGCGGCGACCGACCAGACGCTGCCGGCGGCGGTACGCGGCTTCGCGCGGGCGCAGCTTCTCGACGGCATCTACACCGTGGAACTTGCGCGCGCTCTGCGCGGCAATTCGAAGGACAAGGCACACGAGTAGAGCGCTTGTCTATTGCGCGGGCGGAGGCATCGGCGATTCGCTCATGGCCTCGCTCGCCGCGCGCGCGCTTCACGCGCGTTACGCGCAGGTGGATGCGCTGACGCTGCCCTCGCATAGCGGCGCGCTCGAACGCGTTCCCGATATCGACGAAGTGCTCGTCGACGACGGCTGCGACGAGCGCGAATTGGCAGCATCGATCGCGCAGCACCGCTACGACGCGTGCATCGTGACGTGGGCGACGGCGCGCACGGCACGCGTCCCGCAGCTCGCGCAGATTCCGGTTCGCGTCGGCCAAGCGCGCAGATTGTATTCGTGGCGGTTTACGCACCGCGTGCCCGTGCGCAGCGAGCTCGGCGACGTCACAAGCCATTGGTCGCAGATTGTCCTGGACTATCCGCGCGCGATCGGCTGCGATACGTCCGACGCGTTTCCGCGTTTCGTGCCGGCGGATGCGGACGACGCGCAGGCGCGAACGCTGATGGCGGATCTGCGCCTCTGCGCGGATCGCTTCATCATCATGCACCCGACCAACGCCATCGCGCCCAAGCGAGGGATATGGCCGGTCGAAGGCTGGGCGGCGCTCGCAACCGCTCTGCGCTCGCGTTTCGGTTTGCCGCTGCTCGTCAGCGGATCGCCCGCGGACGCGCCGATCAATGCGGCCATCGTCCGGCAAGCGCAGGATGACGAGGTCTACGATATCGCCGGAAGGACCGGCATCGGCGGCTTCGGCGCGCTGGCGCAGCGCGCGCGTCTGTTCGCGGGCATCACGACCGGCTCGATGCACGTAGCGGCGGCGGTGGGGGCACCGACCGTCGGCATCTTTCCGTTTCAAACCGATACGCCGGAGCGTTGGGCGCCGATCGGTGAGCGCACCGCAATCGTTCGAGCGACGTATCCGTGCCGTCCGGGCGAGCGCAAAGAAACGTGTCTCGATTACGCGTGCATCGCTCATCTGGACGTGCCGCGGATCGTCGCCGCGGCAGATTCGCTGCTGAGCGCCCGCTAACTGCGCCAAACGCGCGCGAGCGGGGAATGACGCTCTCGTGCACCTTTACCACGTGACGCTCGTGGGCGTCAATCAAACCAACGCCGAGAAAGCACTGTTGACGCTGGCGTTGATTGCGTTCACCGTGATCGCGCGGTACATGCTGCACTATCTGCTTCGCGTCGTGCGTGCGTTTTCTTGGGCCGAACGTTTCCGGTTCTGGGGCCATCAAGCGATCAATCTGCTCACCGCGGCGTTCTTCATCGTCGCGCTGATCTCGATTTGGGTCGGACCCAACGCGCATCTCGCGACGGTGGGAGGCCTGGTCGGCGCGGGCATTGCGTTCGCGCTGCAGAAGTTTATCATCGCCATCGCAGGCTACGTCGTCATTCTGCGCGGCAAGACGTTCAGCATCGGCGATAGGATCATCATCGGCGGCGTGCGCGGCGAGGTGATTGCGCTGGACTTCTTTCAGACGACAGTGCTCGAGATGGGGCAGCCGCCCTCCGTTGAAAGCGAAACGGATCCGGCGATGTGGGTGATGGCACGGCAGTACACCGGCCGCATCGTCATCGTCACCAACGGCGTGATCTTCGATCAGCCGGTTTTCAACTACTCGCGCGACTTCCCGTTTCTGTGGGAAGAGATCCACGTCGGCGTCGGATACAACGATAAGTACGAAGAGGCCGAGCAGATCTTGCTTGAGGTCGCGCGCAAGCATACGACGCCGATCGCTGCGATGACCGACCAAGCACGCCGGCATCTGCACCACGTGTACGATCTCAATCCGCCGAGCGTCGAACCGCGCGTCTATTACGCGATGACGGACAACTGGGTCGAGCTGGCGCTGCGCTTCATCGTGCCGGATCGCGGCATTCGTGAAATCAAGGACGCGATGTATCGCGACATTCTGGCGCGGTTCAAGGAAGCGGGCATCGCGGTGGCATCCTCCACGTACGACATCGTCGGCTTCCCGCCCGTCCGCATCGAGTCCATGCCCGTGCAGCCGTCCGAGGGGTCCAAAAAGCCTTAGGAGGCTGCTGGTCGAACCCCGCGCCCTGTGACCGACCGTAGAGCCACGATACAGCTTTGCACCTATAATCGCGCCGCGCTGCTCGAGCGCGTCCTCGATGCATGCTTCGAGCAGACGTTCCCGGCGGATTCGTACGAGATCGTGCTGGTCAACGACGGATCGACGGACGACACGCCCGCGGTCATCGCCAAGGCGCGCGAGCGCGCTACGTGCCGGTTCACGGTCGTCGATCAGCCGAATTCGGGCTTGGCGAAGGGGCGGAATGCCGGGATCGCGCGCGCCTGCGGCGAGCGGGTCATCTTTATCGACGACGACGTGCTGCCGCTGCCGAACTTCGTGGAAGAGCATCTGCGCTCGCACGACGCCCATCCGCTTGCGATCGTGCGCGGCGGCGCCATCAACGTTGAGAACTTCGACGATCTGCCGCCGCCGGTTTGGAACATCACCAATTACAGCGGCAACTACTTTTGGACGACCAACGTCTCGGTGCCGCTCAAAACGATCCGCGCGATCGGCGGCTTCAATGAAACGTTCGCCGAGTACGGTTGGGAAGATATCGACGTCGGGCTGCGCTTGCGTTTTGCCGGCGTGAAGGCGGTGTTCAACAAACGCGCGCTGGCGTATCACTACAAGCCGGGTCCGCGCGCGAGCAGTGTGGAGAAGATGATCCGTCAAGCGCAGGCGCAGGCGCGGACGGCAGTGCAGCTCGAGCGTTTGCATCCGCACTGGCGAACGGCGCTGGCAACCGGGGACACGCCGGTGCAGCGCTTGCTGCACAAGTGGATGCGCGGTATCGACATGGCACGCCGTTATCGCAGCGCGCTGGGCGATCTTTCATCCTCATCCGACCGTCCCCTTACTCCGCGTGAAGCGCGCGCCGCGCGCGGCCTGGCCAACGAAGCGTATTTCGAGGAGCTGGAACGCGCAAAGGCGAGCGCCGGCTGATGCGGATCGTCCTGATCCGCACCGACCGCATCGGCGACTTGATTCTTTCGACGCCGGCGATCGCGACGGTTCGCGCCTCGTTTCCGCAGGCGCACGTCACGATAATCTGCAGCCCGTACAACCGCGTGGTGATGGAACGCAATACGGACGTCGACGAAATCGTGGATTTTCGCGGCGACTCCAAGCCCGGGGCCTTCGGCGCACGCTTTCGCGGTGAAACCGACGTCACGATCGCTTTGGCGCCGCGCACGGTCGACCTCGCGATCGCGGGCGGAACGCGCGCGCCGGTGCGCGTCGGCTACACGTACGTGCGGCGATACGCAGCGCGTCTGACGGCGCGGTTTTACGTCAACCGGCTGATGATCTCCGAAGCGGATCCCCAGCTCTCCGAGCGCAACCCGCACCGGCACGTGCGCCACGAGGTCAATCAACTGCTCGATTTGGTCGCCCTTGCCGGCGCGACCAAGCGGGTCGACCGCTTGAATCTGCCGATCACGGACGAGGACCGCGCGGCGAGCGCATATCTTCCGGACAAGCCGATCGTGCTGCACCTGGGCTTACGCTGGTTTCGCGACGGGAGCACGCTGGAGTCGACGCTCGCGCTCATAAAGCAGCTGCGGCGTTTCGGCGTGCCGCTCGTCGTTACGTACGCGCCGGAGTGCGAGCAGTACGTCAAGCCGATAGCCGAATCGCGCCTGGCGGACGTGCTGCTGGGCGGCCTGCCGTTTTACCGCTGGGCCGCCGTCCTCGAACGCGCTCGCGTCGTGGTTACGGTAGATACAGGTGCGACGCATGTCGCAAGCGCCGTGCGCAGGCCAACAGTGGTTGCCTTCGAACACCGGTATTTCCGGTTGAACTCGCAGGAATGGGCGCCGTACGGTGTTCCCAACGTGCAGGTTCAGAAGCCGGGCGACGAATCACCCGAATCGCTCGAGCGGTTTCGCGGCGAGATTCTCGACGCCGTTGCTCAATTGATCGATTGACCGAAGATGCTTGAACTTTCCGTCGTCATTCCGACGTACAACCGGCTTGACACGCTGCGATACGTTATCCCGTCGCTGCTGGATCAGCGCACGCCCGTCGATGCGTACGAACTGCTGATCTGCGATTCGAATTCGAACGACGGAACGGCGGAGTATCTGGCGCAGGTGCACGCGGAGCATCCGAACGTGCGCCATCTGCCGGGTGCGTACACGGGTCGCGCCATGGCGCGCAACGCGGGCATCGCGCAGGCGCAAGGCGAGGTCGTGCTCTTCAACGACTCCGACATCATCGCCGATCCCGGACTGCTCGAGGCTCATTTGGCGCACCACCGCGCCGAGCGCAACATCGCGGTCGTCGGGTGGGAAGTGCAGGTCAACTCGATCGACGATTACGAGTACAAGCGCGGCCGCCCGGACGAACGCGGATCGCTGCACCCGCCCTCCCGCAAGAAACTCAGCTGGCTGTACTTTCTGACCGGCAATGCATCGGTGCGCCGCGACGACCTGCTGCGCGTGGGCTGCTTCGACGAGAGTTTTACGGGTTACGGTCACGAGGATTTAGAGCTGGGCTACCGTCTGCAGAAAGCGGGCCTGCGCATCCTCTACGAACCGCACGCGATCAATTACCATTGCCAGGACGTGCCGCACGAAGGGCAGGTGGAGAAGATGAAGCTCGCCGGCCGTTCGACGGTGCGCTTCTACCGCAAGCACCCGGACTTTGCCGTGATGGCGAACCTGGGCATGACGCCGGTCTCACTCGGCCTGCATTCGGCGCTCACCAAGCTGCCGTGGCTCCTCGGGTACTTCGACCGGCGCGCCGCCGGCTCGAAGTTTGCGCGCGGCCTCATTCAACAGTATTATTACGTCTCCGGAATCAAGACCGCACTCACAGAGAAAGAGCATGACTAGTCTGGTAATGAAGCGATCCTGCGGCGCGCTGCGCGCCGATGACGTCGATGCAACCGTTGAATTGAACGGCTGGGTGAATCGCCGGCGCGATCACGGCGGCCTCATCTTCGTCGATTTGCGCGACCGCGACGGCATCACGCAGATCGTCTTCGATCCGGGCGATCCCTCGTTCAAGGATGCCGAGCATCTGCGCCACGAGGACGTCATCCGCGTGCGCGGCACCGTGCGCCGCCGTCCGGCCGGAACCGAGAATCCCAAGCTTGCGACGGGCGATATCGAGGTCGGCATCGGCGATCTCGAGGTGCTCAACCGTTCTCTCGTGCCGCCGTTCCCGGTGAACAGCGACGAGGACGTCGACGAGAACCTGCGCCTGGAGTACCGCTATCTCGATCTGCGCCGCCCGCGCCTGCAGCGCAACATCACGGTTCGCCACAAGATCGTCAAGGCGATGCGGGATTATTTCGACGAACGCGGCTTTCTCGAGATCGAGACGCCGATGCTCATCAAATCGACGCCCGAAGGCGCGCGCGATTATTTGGTGCCGAGCCGTCTGCACCACGCGTCGTTCTATGCGCTGCCGCAGTCGCCTCAGCTGCTCAAGCAGATTTTGATGATCTCCGGCTTCGGGCGCTACATGCAGATCGCGCGCTGCATGCGCGACGAGGATCTGCGTGCGGACCGGCAGCCGGAATTCACGCAGATTGACGTCGAGATGTCGTTCGCGACGCAAGACGAAGTGCTCGAACTCATGGAGTCGTGCATGCGCTTGGTTTGGCAGCGCGTGCTCGAGGTGGATGTGCCCGCGTTCCCGCGCTACTCGTATGCCCAGGTCATGGAACGCTTCGGAAGCGACAAGCCGGACTTGCGATTCGGCTTGGAACTGCAGCACGTCAACGACGTTTTTGCCGGCACCGAGTTCGTCGTCTTCAAGTCGGTAATCGATGCGAACGGCGCCATCGTTGCGCTGCGGTATCCGGGCGGTGCTTCGCTCTCGCGCCGCGACTTTGATGCGCTGACCGAACTTGCCAAGCAGCAGGGCGCTAAGGGCATGGTGTGGATTGCGCTGGCGGCGGACGGCATGAAGAGCTCCGCCGCGAAGTTCATCGACGAGGCGGCCATCGCGAAACTTCGCGAGCGAACGGGTGCGCAAACCGGCGATGCGATACTGCTTTTCGCCGACGCCCGTGCGGCTGCGCTCGGCGTCGCCGGCAAGATGCGTCTGGAGATCGGCGATCGCTGCGGCTTACGCGATCCGGGCAAGTTCGCGTTCGCATGGGTAACGGATTTCCCGCTGTTCGAGATCGACGAGGAGACCGGCGAACCGGCGCCCGCGCATCATCCGTTTACCGCACCGGCGCCCGGACAATGGGATCTCATCGACAGCGAGCCGCTCGAGATGCGCGCCCAGCACTACGACATGGTGCTCAACGGCTACGAGCTGGGCAGCGGATCCATCCGCATTCACAAGCCGGAGTTCCAGCGCCGCATCTTCACCATGCTCGGCATGAGTGAGGAGCAGATCGCGGATCGCTTCGGATTCTTCATTCGCGCGCTCGATTATGGTGCGCCGCCGCACGGCGGCATGGCGCTGGGCATCGATCGCATCGTGATGCTGGCGGTGGGTGAAACGAGCATTCGGGACGTCATCGCGTTTCCCAAGAATCAGCTGGCACGCGACGTCATGATGGATGCGCCGTCGGAGGTGCCCGATCGCCTCGTGCGGGATTTGGGTCTGAAAATCACGCAACAGTAGCGCATGATTGCGCTGCTGCTGGCGTCGGTTCTGACGCTGGTGAATCCCTTTGTGGGAACCTCCGGCACGAAGAGCGGCGGACCCATCGATACGTTTCCGGGCGCCGACGCGCCGCTGGGAATGGTGCAATGGAGTCCGGATACGCCTTCTGCACCGGCGGGCGGCGGGTACGACTACAAAGACACCGATATCACGGGATTCAGCCTGACCCACCTCAGTGGGCCGGGCTGTTCCGTTTTTGGAGACGCCGCGATGCTGCCGACAATCGGCGCACCAGCGCCTCCCGCAGGTGCCAGGCAGCCGTTTTCGCATGCGAGCGAAACGGCGTCACCCGGCTATTACGCGGTCACCGTCGGGCGGCCCGGAATTCGCGTGGAACTGACGGCGGATTCGCGCAGCGGCATGGCGCGCATCACGTTTCCGAAGACCGCGCAGGCCAACGTGCTGGTGAATCCCGCTTCGAATCAAGCCGGCGTCGATGATGCGCGGGTGCAAATCGTTTCGCCGACGGAGATCGACGGCTGGGCGACGAGCGGCGGCTTCTGCGGCATGCCCGACACGTATACCGTGTATTTCGTGCTGCAGTTCGATAGGCCGATGACGCGCGGCGGCCGGTTTGCGGCCGCCGGTCCGCATGCCGCGGCGTACGCGCAGTTCGATACGACGCGAAATGCCGTCGTCAACGTTCGCGCCGCCGTGTCGTGGGTCGGCCTCGACGGCGCGCGCGCGAACTTGGGTCAGGCGCATAGAAGTTTCGACGGCCAGCGTGCCGCGACGGCCGCGATGTGGCAGGCATACTTGCAGCGCGTAAGCGTCGCCGGCGGAACGCCGGAGCAGCAGCGCACGTTCTACACCGCGCTCTATCACGTGCTGCTCCATCCGAACGTCTACAGCGATATCGACGGGCGCTATCGCGGATTCGACGGCCGCGTTCACACCGCGCGCCCCGGGCACGCCGAATACGCAACCTTCTCCGGATGGGACATCTACCGCACGCAGATACCGCTGCTGGCACTGCTCGCACCGAGCGAAACGAGCGACATGATGCAGTCGCTGGTCGATGCAGCACGGCAGGGCGGCTGGCTTCCGAAGTGGTCGCTGGTCAACGGCTACACCGCCGTCATGGGCGGTGATTCCGCCGATCCTATTATCGCGGGCGCGTATGCATTCGGCGCGCGCAACTTCGACGTGCGCGGGGCGCTCGCGGCGATGGTGAAAAACGCAACCGACGGCGACTCAGCTCCGGGCCAAGGCTGGTACCGGCCGCGCCCCGGGCTGGACGAGTATCTGCGCCTCGGATACGTCGCAAACACGCACACGACGAACGTCTCGCCCGTGCGCAACGGCGCTTCTCTGACGCTCGAATACGCGCAGGACGATTTTTCGATCGCGCAGTTCGCCCGTGCAATCGGCAGCATGCATGAATATCGCGAGTTCATGGGACGCTCGCAACATTGGCGCAATCTGTTCGACACGAGCACCGGCGAGATCGCACCCCGTACGTCCGAGGGCGCCTTCGAACGTACGCCGATCACCTCGAACGGGCAAAGCGGTTTTCAGGAAGGCAACGCGGCGCAGTACACCTGGATGGTGCCGTACGACGCGCAGAGTTTGATCTACGGCATGGGCGGCCGCGCCGCCGCGATTGCCGCACTCGATCGTTTCTTCACGCAGATCAACGCGGACCAGGACAAGCCGTATGCATGGCTCGGGAACGAGCCCAGCCTGGGCAGCCCGTGGATCTACCTGAATGCCGGCGCTCCGTGGAAGGCGCAGCGCATTATTCGCGACGCGCTCACAACGCTGTACGGCGACCGGCCGGACGGCATTCCCGGCAACGACGACCTCGGAACGATGAGCGCGTGGTACGCCTGGTGCGCGATGGGCCTCTATCCCGCCAACCCGTCGGTGCGCGCGCTGGACATCGGCGCGCCGATTTTCAGCCGCGTGCAGATAGCGCAGCCCGGCGGCTTGCGAATCGACGTGCGCGCGCCGTCCGCCTCGGCGGGCACGCCGTACGTGCAAAGCCTACGAGTGAACGGCTCGCCCAGCACGCGGCCGTGGACGGGGTTGCCGATCTTTGGCTTGCTCGCACTGGACGAAGAACTCTCGTCCAACCCGTCTGCGTGGGGCACCGCACCGCACGATGCGCCTGCGTCGTACCCCGCGACCGTGCCGCAGTTTGCACCCTCGACGCTCGCGTCGCTCGCGGCGCCGGCGCAAGCGGTGCGTATCGCACCGGGCGAGAGCGTTACCGTGCCAATTACCATGAACGACGCGGGCGACATCGCGCGAACGCGCGCGAGCGCTCCCAGCGGTCTAACGGTCAAGGTGCTCGCAGCGGACGTCACCATCGCCGCGAGCGCGCAGCTTGCGCCGCATGCATA
>Ga0070714_100004711_pt1 | contig 10315 bp, 9 predicted proteins | sample LARL83metaG_FD_65450 | JGI IMG/M metagenome (GOLD analysis project Ga0070714, IMG submission 65450) | Corn, switchgrass and miscanthus rhizosphere microbial communities from Kellogg Biological Station, Michigan, USA - LAR L8-3 metaG | ecosystem: Host-associated > Plants > Roots > Rhizosphere ... | reverse complement strand
GGGCTAATGTCCGCGCAGCGGACATAATGACCGAGGTGTGACAAGCAAGCGGCCGTGGTGAGCCCAACGTATCCAGCGCCGATGACACCGACCATATTCGCGCCCACGGCCGCAGCTACCCTCGTCATTTCTCCGCCGTCAGCCCTTCGAGGCGAACCGGATGATAAACCGTCCTGGTAATCCCAATGAAACGCCCATCTTGGGGCGTAAGCATACTCTAGCCACAGATAAGGTACAAGCCCTTAATGGACTCTCTAGTAACGCTGATTTCTTTTAGCAGGTGAGAGTGGCGGCGAGTCCGCGGCAAGGTGCCGAAGAGGGTGGCTTTAACGTTCCTCGCGGTTGGCTTCGCGTGAGCGGATCCGCCGGAGGGTGGAGGCAGCCAGCCCCTCTCGCGACGGGCGGCCGAAGCCGCGGCCACCGCAGCGCCGCGCGGCCCCGAGCCTCGCCACGCACCGGCGCCGCCGCGGCGGACTCCCACCGTGGGCTACGGGCCACTGCCACGAGTGGCCAATCTCGGCGGGACGGGTCAATCCCTGCGCGCCGGGCTGGTGACGCTACGGGAGAAATGGGCGTCGCTATGCTCCAAGCGCACTAATCCATGCGAAGCTTCTTATGTCATGCCGACGGCCCCCGTACGGAGGCTGATCATTTCCGAGGCCAAAATCTCTCCTAGGGCGAAGCGATGAGGAGCTGACTTGAGCGCAGTGGCAAGTCGCCAGTCGGGGATTACGACCGCGGCCGAGTTGGCGACGCCGGGCGATGGGCAGCTCGCCCAGCGGGGGCTCTTCGCCGGGTCCGTTGACGCGGTGAACAAGGATCTCTACGCACGCGTGATGAAGGGCTGCGCCACCAGGTGGAGAGAGGGAGTCAGCCTGTCTCCCGGCACCGTGGTCTCAGGCAATACCTATTTCGCCCGTTTCCCCGCGAGCTACTGGCAGCGATGGACGGACATTGACGAGGTTCGCGTGGAGCTGGTCGCGACGGGCAGTGGGCGCCTCGCCATCCAGGCGTCGGACCTGGGCGGCTTCGCGAGGACTGTCAGTTCCCGGGTGGTGGAGGAGGGCCACCGGGAACATGTCACGCTCACCGCGCGGCTGGACCGCTTCCTAGACGGGGGTGCGCTCTGGCTTGACATCGAGACTGAAGCGGGCCAGCACCTCACGGTGGAAGAGACGCGGTGGATTGTCAGGGCGCCTGAGGTGCACCGAACGACATCAGCCTCATTCGCCACGATGAACCGCCCGGAGTATTGCATGGGGGTCTTGCGCGCTCTCGTCAGCGACCCGCTCGCACTTGAGCGGCTGCGGTACGTCTATGTCGTCGACCAGGGCACTGACCTGGTCGAGTCTCAGGAGGGCTTCCGGGAGGCCGCCGAGGCTATGGGCGAGAAGCTGCGGTACACAAGGCAGCCGAATCTGGGTGGCGCGGGCGGCTGCAACCGGGGGCTGTACGACATGGTGTCGGGCCAGTGGGGCCAGGCCGCGAATGTGCTCACCCTGGACGACGACATCATGCTGGAGCCCGAGCTGGTCATCCGCATCACCACCTTCGGCGATCACGTCGCGCAGCCGATCATCGTTGGTGGCCAGATGCTCAACATCTTCCACCCAACCGTGCTCATCGCCGACGCTCAGCGGACGGACATTGATGACCTGCAGCCAGGCCTGCCCATGCCACACAGCAGGGACAACGTGGACATCTTGGGGCCGGAGATCGAGCCTGGGCGCCCGAACCTGCTGGAACGGCGTTTGGACGCGGGCTACGCGGCCTGGTGGGCTTGTCTGATACCCATGGAGGTAGTAGAAAAGATCGGCTATATCGCGCCTATCTTCACCCAGGCCGATGATGCCGAGTACTGCTACCGCGCGCGCGCTCACAACATTCCGACGATCATGCTGCCCGGGGCGGGCCTCTGGCACACCGACTTCGCCCTGAAGGACTTCGACAGCGACAAGATCTATTTCTACCGGCGAAATTATCTGATCCTGGCCGCGCTGCACGGAGAATTCGCGCTCGGAAGGCTCGTCCGGAAGTTGTCGGCCGAGCTCATGCGGTGCCTGCTCGGCATGCAGTACGGCCTCGCGGCCATGTTGCTGCGGGCGCTCTCGGACTTCCTGGACGGGCCGGACATCCTGGCCGATGGCGGGGCATCCGTGCTTCGGGACATACAAGCGCTGCGTGCGCCCTACGCGGAGACGGTGTGCCACCGGGCGACCGCGCTGCCCGGCGTCGCGCCCAGTGACCTTTCGATCGTCAATTGCGGAGCGCCGCCCAAGCGGCGGGCCGCCTTCGCGTTGCGGCGCGCGGTTGGCCAGGTTCGTGGGCGGTATCGCTACCAGCTCGGCGAAGTGCCGCACGACGAAGCCCACTGGTGGCACGTCTGCCTCTTCAGGACCGCCGTGGTCACTGACGCGTCACAGCAAGGCATGCGCGTCCGCAGCCTCGACCGCGCGAAGCTGCTGACCCTGGCCCATCAGGGCGCGGGTACGATGCTCCGCCTGCTGCGGACGGGCACGCGAGTGAAGGCCCGGTACCGGAAGGAGTTCCCGGTTCACTGCGGCCGGGAGAACTGGACGCGCCTCTACGGCTTGGAGTAGCACGCTCAGCCCGGTCCGGCACGCCAGGCCCTGGGGTGGACTGGCCGATCGCCAGCGGGCCTCCCCGCGAGGCTTGCGTCGCGGTCACTTACCAGCGATTCCACGCATGTTCCCCTCGACCAAAGGAGAGAGATGCCGCAGGAAGGTGAGCGCAGGCGCCCACCGCTGTCAGGCGGGGGAGAGGGTCATGACGAGCCGCCGGTCGGCGGCTTCAGGGCCGCGGTCATCGGAGGCGGTATCTTCGGCGCGACCGCGGCCCTCGAGCTGGCCCGCGCGGGAGTGCCGGTCGACCTGTTCGAACGCCACGCGGATCTGGTACTGGGAACAACGCGGGCGAATCAGGGCCGCCTGCATCATGGCTACCATTACCCGCGGAGCCCCAGCGCGGACATGCGTGAGCACGCGAAAAGGTTCGCGACCTTATTTCCAGAGTCCGTTGTCACCAGCAATCAGCACTACTACTGCGTCGCCAGCGAGCGATCGCATGTGACCGGCAGCCAGTACATAGACTTTTGCGAGAAGATCGAAGTACCGTACTCTCATCACTTTCCCGATGCCGTGCGGCGCGATTCGGTCGACGTGTCCATCCGGGTTCCTGAAGCGTTGATCGACGTGGATATCGTGCGCGAGACCTTGCGGCAGGACCTGCTGCGGCACCGTGCGCGAACGCACTTCGGCCGTGCGGTGGCCCTGGCGGACCTCGAGGTCTATGACCTGGTCGTCAACGCCACGTACGGCCGCATGACTGACCGGGCCCTGCGCTTCGAGGTGTGCGAGACCGCCCTGGTCCGGCTGGGGCCTGCCCTGGCAGCGCAGAGTTTCGTGGTGATGGACGGTCCCTTCTTCTCCCTGGACCCGGTGCCAGGTACGGATTTGCACAAGCTCTACCACGTGGTGCACAGCGTGCACGCGGCAAACATTGGCCGGGAGCCGCTGATACCCGCGAAGCTAGCCGCGCTGGTCGACCAGGGTCCCGTCCGGACGCCGCTCACTAACGTCCGCCTGATGCTCGGCACGGCCCGTGATTTCCTGCGGGGGATGGACGGCGCCGAGTATCACGGGTCGCTCTTCGCTGTCCGCGCGGTTCTCCCCGACGTGGACGCGACCGACGAGCGCCCTACCCTTGTGGACCGGGACGGCCGTCTGATCAGCATCCTGTCGGGAAAGATCGATATGGCCGCGTGGGCGGCTGAGCAGGTGGTCGCCATCGCACACGGCATGACGGCCGGCTGACAGCGGGCCAGTGGATCGCAAGACCAGCCCGTGACAGCGCGCGGCGCTACTGACCCGATGACCTGCGGTGGACGGGAAGTCACACGGAGAGTAATGTCACGGCGAATATCATCTGACGGAGCCTGAGAATTATGCCTGAGACCAGTGCGTTAATTGGATACACGGGATTTGTTGGTGGCAACATCTGCGCTCAGCGTCCTTTCACGCACCTATACAACTCGAGGAATATCGGCGACATCGATCATCATGCCTTCGGCCTGGCTGTATGTGCCGGCGTGCGTGCCGAAATGTGGATCGCCAACCAAGACCCGGCGGCGGACCGCGCGCGCATCCAGCGGCTGATGGACAGTTTAAAGACCGTGAGTGCCAAAAAGTTTGTCCTTATCTCGACGATCGCCGTGTACGCCGTCCCGGTGGGAGTTGACGAGGACAGCGCTCTCGACACCAGCCATGCCACGGCGTATGGGAGAAATCGGCGCGAGCTTGAAGTCTTTTGCGGCGAAAGATTCGAGGATTGCCTGATCGTTCGGCTGCCGAGCTTGTTCGGCGCGGGCATCAAGAAGAATGTGATATTCGACTTTTTGTATAACAACAACGTAGATCGTATCGATTCCCGGGGCGTCTATCAGTTCTATGACCTCAAGCAGGTCTGGCCCGATATCGCCACCGCCTTGGGCGCCGGGCTGCGGCTTGTGAACTTCGCGACGGCGCCGGCGACAGTAGCGGAGATCGCGAGCGAATCCTTCGGCATGACCTTCAGGAACGTCATTCCCGAGGCTCCGTACGCTAGCTATGACATGCGGACGAAATACGCGGATCTTTTCGGGGGAACCGGGGGCTACCTGGCGGCCAAGCCGGAAGTGCTCGAGCGAATCAAGGCCTTCGTCGCGTCGCAGCGGGACCCCAGGTGAAACTCGCGATATCCAACCTTGCCTGGAACCTCGATGAAGAGCCATTCGCCGCCGCCAAGGTAAACCGGCTGGGAGTCAGGTACATCGAGCTGGCGCCAACGAAGAAGTGGCCCGACCCAACAGCCGCGACCGCCGCCGAGGTGAGGGACTACCGGCGCTTCTGGGAGGATCACGGCTTCACCATAGTGGCGCTCCAGTCGCTCTTGTTTGGCCGTCCGGACCTGGTACTTTTCGGCTCAGCATCAGCACGCCGGAAGAAGTTCGACTACCTGTCCAGGATCATCGATCTAGGCGCCTCGCTGGGTGTCAATGTGCTGGTCTATGGATCACCGAAGAACCGCTGCCGCGGCGACCTCGGGGAACGGGAAGCGACTGACATAGCTGTCGGCTTCTTCCGGAATCTGGGTGAAGTGGCTGCGGCGGCAGGTGTCTCTCTCTGTATCGAGCCAAACGCTCCGCAGTATGGCTGTGATTTTGTTACCAAAGCGTGTCAGGGGCGGCAACTCGTTGAGCGCGTCGCGTCCGAGGGCTTTGGGCTGCATTTGGACTGCGCATCCATGGTGATGGCTGCTGACCCGCCAGATGAAATTCTGAAATTCACCCCCAGGCACTTCCACATAAGCGCACCCAACCTTGGCCCAGTAAGAGATGATGCCGTGGACTACCATGCTTTCGCGAGCGCGCTCAGGCGAACCGGCTACGAGAATTTTGTCTCCATAGAGATGAGACCGGAGAAGGAAGGGAATCTCGCTCGAACCGTTCGGGCCATAGAGCTTGGCCAACGAGTCTTCGCGGAAGCCTAGTGGTCGGGCCTACGTCGTCGCGGCCTAAAAGGGATGGTCACCGGACCAGGTGCCGGTGAGGGTCAGTCCCACCGTCCTGGCCAGCTCGGCTTGATAAAGCTGATTGAGCCGCTTCATCAGGGGAGCGTTCAGGTGAGGGCTGAGAAAATGCTGGCTCCGCAGGGAGTCCAGCAACTGATCCACCGATGTCAGTCCTGAGCCGCCGGTATGCGCGAGTCTGGTGCAGGCCGGCAGGACCTTGACCAGGTGAGGCGCTTGGGTCTCAAGCCCGCCGGTCCCGCTCTCCGGGAAGGACAGCATCTGATCCAGCCAGCTCTCGGCGAGATCAAGCGCGGCGAGGCCGCTCCAGGGGTCATCCTGGGTCGGAGGTGAGACCGAGGTACCCATCAGGTCGGCCCAGAACACCGAGCGAGTGACCACCCGAGCCGCTGGCCCGATCCGCTTGCCGAACACGGAGAAGGGCATGAGGGCCCGGGCGCTGAGCGCCTCACAGCGCAGCGTCGAGATCACAGGCAATTGAGCGTCCACGGCATCAGCGCTCGCCAGGAACGCCACCTTCCGCAACGGCAGGCTGAAGGCGCGATCGGGCTCATGTGGGCGATCGTCCGGGTGGGAAGGATGGTCAGCGTCACACCGGGTGCACGCTCGTACCTGGAACAGCACCTCTGTCTCTGGCACTTCGACCCGGAGCTCGAGTTTCGCTATTGAGCTCAGCGCCCGGGCCTCTCGGCGGGCGAGCCTGTGAACCAGCGCCGCCTGCGCCGGCGTCCAGTCCAGCTCCTTCTCCTCACTCCGATCGCGCGGCCGTGGCGCGTTGGCGACGCTCACCCTGTCACGTGTCGCTTTCCGGCTGAGAAGCCCTCGTGGCAGCAGTCAACGAGAAGTTCAGCGAGCGGCTCGCTCAGGTGTTCCCGGTGCGCGGGGGCCAGGCCACAGGCCAGCCAGGAAGTGATCGCCGCGCGCAGCGCGGGGGTCTGGGTGCCCCCAGCCGTCTTGGCGCGGCCGACCGCGGTGCTGGCGACATCGAATCCCAGGATGTAGCCGGAGGCCCACAGCTCCAGGAATACCGCGACTGGCATCCCGCCGCCAAAGATGACATCGCTCCCAACGCCCGTCACATAGTTCCGCCACGTGGCCAGAACATGCTCGGAGTCGATTCCCAGCAACGAGCACCAGTCATGCCAGTACCAGCCGTAGACCTGGTCGACCGGTTCATCGGTGTCCGGTCTGACGAACCGGATCAGGCAGCGCGAGTCGTAAAACTCGAGCGCGAACGGAGGGATGCCCGGTGGGACTCCCAAGGCAACTTCAGCCCCCTCTTCCTGGGCGCCTATCCAATAGCCCGGTGGCAGCCGAACGTCGCTGGCGAACGCTACCGAGTGCCTGTTCCCATGATTTTGGTTTCCCGCAATGCTAGGGAGGTCGCCATGCTCGATCAGATTGGGAACGACCGCGACCACGGAAACGTTATTAGACTTGCAATAGATCGTCACCGCCTCATCGTCGTCCCGGTATTCATCCGGAAAAGTGAGGAGGTGGGCGGCCAGGCGCTGAGCGTGGGCTGTCGGGAGAAGGAATCCAAGCGTGGGCACGTACTCGGATTTGGAAACCTCCGCCCAGCGCATGCCAGCAGCGGCCGCGCGCCTCGCGAGATAGGAGTTCCGCAGACTGCCCTGATTCACATAGAGCACTATTCCGTGTGAGGGCAGCTGTGCCACGACGGTCGTCAGGTGCGCGACGAAATCCTTCGTGAGGGTGACGTCATCCTGGAGCACTAAATGATGTGTGGCGGACGGATCATAGGACGCCCACGCTAGTTTCGCTGTCCGCAGAGGGCTCGAAAGGCCATGTGGATCGGGATCCGCGACCAGCCTTGGTCCCAGCGGGGAACATTGTTCAGCGAGCGCCTTTGCCTGCGATGTCCTGGCTGGATGGTACATCACGGCTAGGCCTATTCTTGGCCGGGGGTACTCAAGCATTATATACTCACTTGATGCCTTTCAATTATGGGGGCATTGAGTCCCTTACGCGCGACGCGGTACATCCTACCCATTGATGGGTGACACGGCCCTCACGGCTGGGCTGAGGCGCGCGGCAGCCGGTGCCAAAATCGGATGAAGAGGGCAGTTGGCCCGCTAATGCCGGGCTGTACAGTGGTTGGCCGTGCCTCGCGACGGCGGCAACAGTCGCCGCGATCGCGTAGCTGACCGGAAGGGGCCCACCGGGTGCGCAGCGATTTCGGCAAGATCGAGGTCAACGGCCAGCCCGCTGACGAGGCGGCTGTCTCCCTGCTGGAGCACGAGGGATGGGGCCATTTCACGACGATGCAGGTGCGCGACGGCAGGACGCGGGGTATCGACCTGCACCTGGCACGGCTCGTGGCGGCGCACCGGGAACTGTACGGACGGGCGCTGGACGGCGAGGAGGTCCGCGCCCGCATCCGTCATGCACTCGCTGGCCAGCTAGACGGCAGCGTCCGTGTCTATGGCTACTGGGCCGGGCTCATCGTCACTGTTCGCGACCCCGGGGATATGCCGAGCCGGCCCCACTCGATGATGACCATGCCTTTCCAGCGGCCGCTTGCCCGGCTCAAGCATGTGGGCAGCTGGGCCCAGGACTGGTTTCTCAAGGCGGCGCTGGCCGAGGGCTTTGACGACGGCCTGCTGGTGGATGAGACGGGCAGGATCTCGGAAGGCAGCAACACCAATGTTGGGTTCTGGCGGGGCGAAACGGTGATCTGGCCCGACGCGCCGAAGTTGCCAGGCCTCATGATGCAGCTGCTGCGACGGGGGCTCGCTGCGGCGGCCGCTCCCCAGGCCGAGGCCACTGTCCGGGTGCGGGATCTCGCCAGCTACGACGGGATGATCTTGTGTAACGCTCGCGGCTGGGCGCCCGTGAGCCGTGTCGACAAGTTGCCGCTTCCCCAGAACGAGACCTTCACCGGCGTGATCGCCGACGCACTCAGCAGATGCCCATGGGATGAGATCTAGCCGGCCCGGGCCATGGTGCTGCCCGGTGAGTGAGCGAACTGGCCGCATATTACGAATCCAGCCACTGCCCGAGCTTCCTGAGCGCATCTCGTGTGGCCACGCCCGTCATCCGGCCCGCTTGTCGAAGCGGGCCGGATGACGGAATAACTGCCAGGTGCCGCTCGCCGGACTATGTGCGGTAGACGAAATCCCAATCATCTCGAAGGTTCAGAGGATTGCATTCCTGGAGGTAGGTGTACCCGGGACTAGTATCGTAGTTGGCTGACATGCACCAGCTGGGCAGATTGCCGTTCGAAAGCTGGTCAACGGGGGACGAGTCCGTCCACTTGAACGGTGCCCACAAGGCAAACGAGTAAGTATTTGTACACGGGATCTGCTGGATCAGGTTCCCTGCCTCAGGATTGGCCGCCAGGCACAGACCGTTGTAGGTGGCAATAAGATATTGATTGCTGGTATCGTGCAACGGCCAGAAACGGAACTCCTGGGAGGTTGACCCGTCGCAGGGATGGAGAAACGGCGGGGTAAATACTACCGTCGTGTTGTTCTCCATGGTGAGGCAGTTACCGGTCAGAGGGTCCTTGATAGTGGTCAATGGCCCTTGTGCCAACGCCACCGTCACCGACGCCACTGTCACGGACCCACCCGGGTAGAACGCTGCGATCCTGTACGTCGCCGGCCCCTGCGTCGTAGCCGGCAGCATCACCGTCTCCGTGCCACCGCCTGATGCCACATGCAAGGTCCCCGGCGAACCCGGACCGATCAGCATCGTCGAGATATTAGTGCTGCAGCCTGTCGGCCGATCCGCCGTCCAGCTCACCTGATACGGCACATCCAAGAACATCGTCGAGGGCGGCGGTGCCGTAAACGAACCGCTGACGTCCGCGCACGGATTACTGCCTCCGCCGTCCCCTCCGCCGTCTCCTCCGCCACCCCCGCCGACGGGTACGGCAGAAACAGCTGCTGCCGCAGGACCCGCCCCCGACAGCGCCAGCGCCGCAGCGACCACCACCGCCCCCACGGCGGCGGACCACCGCCGCAGCCAAGGGCGCACATGTCCACCTGCCATGAACAACTCCCAGATAAATGCCGGCATGAACGATGAACCGTTCCTGGTTCTATTTCTGCTCCTAGCCACGCCTGTGTCCTCTCTTCGTTCTGGGCACTCGAGTGCCGACAGCGGATAGTGGCGAGGCGTCACAACCCCTGGGCGCATGCCGCACGAACGGTCGCGGCAAGGCACGGTCGGGCCGAGCGGGGGCGACGGTGATTTACTTGCCGGGGCTCTAGGCGGGCCAGTTCCGGCAGCCCGCAATGGCGCCCTGCGGGTTGCAGTTATCCGGGGTGAGCGGCTGATCCAGGTCGTGGACCCCGTGTTAGCGAAAATGGCGCCGGACGTGGCATCGCGGCCGAGGCCTGGGCCATGGTCGGCGCCGCCGCGAGCAGCGCAGTCCCGGCCACGATGGCGCCCGGGGCCCGCAGGGCCAGCGAGCGAGGTGTGCTGGGGGTGCGCGGGCGGCGCCCGCGCAGGGCAAGGTGAGGCATGCGGCTCCTGATGAGAACGGCGTGCTGTGGGTTAGCAGACCGGCGGCTGGCGCATAGTGCTTTCCCAGACCCGGTGCGGCTCCCCAGGAGCCAGACACTGACCAGAACTTACCGTATCCTGACCAGCTCGCCCCGCGCGTCCGGTGATGTTACGGATGCCGAGGCCGAGCAGCTAACGTAGCTTCCTGGTAGAGGGAGCTACGTTCATGCCCGGACTGCGAACGCCGTTCCTGCTG
>Ga0070714_100004710_pt1 | contig 10316 bp, 5 predicted proteins | sample LARL83metaG_FD_65450 | JGI IMG/M metagenome (GOLD analysis project Ga0070714, IMG submission 65450) | Corn, switchgrass and miscanthus rhizosphere microbial communities from Kellogg Biological Station, Michigan, USA - LAR L8-3 metaG | ecosystem: Host-associated > Plants > Roots > Rhizosphere ... | reverse complement strand
CTGTTCATGTCCATCATCACCGAGTTCTGACCTGTGGCTAAGACGTCTCCATTCGGCCCTTTTGCCTGATCTCGCGAGTAGAACAAAAATTGATTCACGTAAGAGATGCCGGCTTCGGGCGTTACGCCGGAATTGGTTGCGCTCATACCAAGAGGGTATACACCCCTGACTTGAGCCAGGGTGGGCAGAGGAATTGTGGAGGCGGCCAGCAAACAGACGAAGAAGGCGCTCGGGCGGGAAAAACTTCGCTTCACAAGCCTCGCCGAACTCCATCGGCTGCGGATTGGTCCAACTGAAGTTTCGAGGCAGTGCCACTCCGAATGTTAGCCAACTGTAACCGCTTCCCCAGATAGCGCGCGAATGGCATTAGCAAGAGTAGTCCGACAATCGCAACCACAACGACCATCACGACAACTCTTGGATCGTTGAAGTTCTGGCCACCGACCACCAGCGCTGCCGCGATGTTCCGTTGTGCGGTACCGAGTGCCATGACTCCTTGAGTGTCTGGCTGAGACCAGCCCAGCACCCATCCGATCCCAGAGCCTGCGGCAATGAAGAGGATGCTAGCCAAAACTCCACGCGTTCCATATAGGCTCAGTACGTTCTGCATGTTCGTGATCAACAGGAGTGCAATCAGCAAACCGAGGCTCAGAATCGACAATCGGCTCAGAGAAGGTTGCGCTATTGCGGCTAGTCCACTCAGGCGCGCTTTTACCAGAAGCCCTATCGCAAGAGGAAGCAACATCAGGAAAACTAGCGAGCGGGCTATTTTCATCGGATCGACGGAAACCCCCTCAAGCATCAGCGGCAACACCAGAGGCATGTATGCAACCGTCACAACCATGAGCAACACCATTAAGCCCACGGCGAACGCCAGATTTCCTTTGCTGATTCGAGCTAATAACGGCAGAAACGGCGCGCCAGATGCTGTGCCTAGCAAGAGCAAAGCAATGCCGAGTGGTTCGTCCAGCCGAAGCAACCTGGCGATGAAAAAAGCCGCAAACGGCATCAAAAGAAAATTCGCGAGCAGGGCGAGAAGTATTAACTTGTAGTTGCGCAAGGGAGCAAGGATTTGTCCCACGGTGAGACTTAGCCCCATGGACAGCATGCTTGAAACCACGAACGCCAACATCGTGATTGGAACTGCCTTGCTCAGGATCTCCATTGGACCTCGCTTGCTCGGTACCCGTCAGGCTCCCCCATCAAGCAACAGCCTGAGGTTGTTTGGCACGCGCCACGCTTGCCAGAGGCATGGTCGCGAGGTTTTTCCAGAATGTCTCCAGCGACTCGACGCCTCCAAACAATGTAGTGAAGATCGTTGAGTCGGCGAGCAGGATGTGTCCAGCGCGCTGGCTATCAGGCGGCATCCAGATACACGAGTTGAACTCAGTGTTGCCTGCTTCGATGAAAGGATGCGGCCGTTCGAGGTCGACAGGCTGACGCGTGAGGACGTGAATCGATTTTGCGTCCTCACTGGTCAGCGCGTAGTGTGGCAGGTGAGGATGGAAATTAAACGTTGTAACGCCGTCAAGCAGCCGCAACTCATCCAGATCTCGGTTGATTGTGAGAGGGGCAATCTGTCTGGTGCCTTTGACGAGGGCCGGACGAAGTCCAAACTGATTCATCACTGGCACCCCAAGTCCCTTCATCATGGAACGTGTGTATTGTCCAAAGCGCTGCTGACGAGGGACAAGCGCATCTCCATGGTGCAGATACTCCTGCTGCCGCTGTTTCAGATCTTCTGTGAATCCCACGTCGTGGTGGGGTCCAAGTAACAGGCAGGTCCCTTCTCGCTCCAGCCATTTGCCGATCGCTGCGATCTCCTCTTGAGCGGCTTCCTGTTCTGAAACAAGGTGGTCAAGACCAAACACCATTAGCGTATCGGTGTCCGACAGGATACGGTCGTCTATTGGAAGCTTGTACCCGGCCTGATCGATTCGCTGGAACACTGCAACCGGATGCCCCGTGACCTCACCCGTGACGTTCTGAAATGCGAGCGTGGAGCGATGAAATAGCTCCAGGGTGCCAGCAATGCCTTGCAGGAAGTGCTTCTCATCCCACTCTGTTCCCTCGTAAGCCGGCCAAGCAACTCTCCTCACTTCGGTCATGGTCGAGAAGCGATTGTCTAATTCTGTCGTGCTCCTGTTCGCTTCCCAGGGATAGCTCCACGTCCAATAGATCGAGATTCTCCGTTTGCCAGAGCTATACCTTCGCGGGACGTGGTTCTGATTGTACGTACGCGGTGGTTGAGGAACAGTGCTCATGCTGGCCTGCCTTTCTACGTAATGAAGAGAACTTCTCAGGAACCACGAGTTAAAGATGAGAGGTACCGCAGCGCCTTTATGCCCGGCAAAAAGAAATAAGCGCCGCCTCGGATGGTAGTGAACGCCGGCAGCCCTTTGATCTTTTTTCGGATGGGTCGCTTTGGGATCGTCATGTCAAACGTTCCGTCCTGTGTACCGAAAATCGGATCCCGCTCGTTACCTAGTTCGTGGAAATTGGGGTCGTTCGCCCAAACATTCATTGCAAACTCGAACTGGCGCACTAGACTCGCGCAGCCGACAAACGCGGCGATACCTCTCTCGCGGCCATCTTCTGGTGCTCCTTCCGGTAGAGGCGGACCGTAGGTTCCACCGCGCCGGATCATCTTTCGGCGATTCATATTTGCTGCTGTATCGCGCGGATTCATGCGCCTGATGTGCGCGCCTAACGGGCAACCGTAACCGTGTGGGTCCATCTTCCCGAAATCGAAATCGTTCGTGCGCTGAAGGTCACCTGCGAGTTCGGGATCGTCCTTCTCTGGGGCGAGGACGAGTGGGGCGCCACTTCTCCATCGGCCCATGAGTTTGGCTGCAGCCAGCTCCTGTTCGTCGTGTGTCTCACCATGCTGCCGCAGAAAGTCGCGAAATGCTCCTACATGTTCTTCCATCATCAAGTACGCGAGATAGCTACCATTGCGTGCAAGGGTGTCGGGTTGCGGCCGTTCGGCACTGGTGCCTTCTTCATCCGGATACCCAAGAAAGAATTCTCCTGGCTTCAGTGTTGGGCCAGAGCCGGGCATTGGATCCTCGCCGACACCTTCAATTACAGGTTGCGAGAGACGATCACGGTACCCGAAATGTTCATGTGCATAGTCGAAGGGTGGAATCGCTTCCAAGTCCAACGAAGACAGCACTTCCACTCCCGCACACTGCGCTAGAAATTTGTCGTGCTCCACGCGGCATCGCTCGCGCTCCGGAACGTCGCGAGCGAAAAGAATAACGATGGCATGAAGATCGGCGCTTGCCAGCCCACCTGTCCAGTGTTCCGGGTGGTTAGCACCTGTCAGACCCAGGACATCCGCCCGAGCTGCCATGCCCTGGCGAAATTCTTCGGGAAAACTCGCTAGGGCATCATCGTCCAACCCGAGCGCTCGGATCCCATTCCAGCTAAGGGCTACCGTGACCCATCTTGCATCCAATTGGCCCGATCGGACGGCTGCTGCCGTAGTCACTTTCTCGGTTATTGCTCTCAGCCACGCACGGCCCGCCGACGGCGTTCGAAATGTCAAAAACTCATACCTCGCCGCAAGCGCGGGAGAGCGATGCATCAGAAAATGCTGGATGTCTTCGAATTCAAGTGCCGCGGGATCCGCCCTTGGCAACTCGACGCTCTTCCGAAGTGGAGGACTGTAGATTGCCATCGTGACTTAGCTCCCAGGAAGAACTCTCATCTACTGCATCAAGTCGAGCATTTCGGAAAATTTCGCTTTGAGCTGTAGTGCCTTCTTGATTTCGTCGGCTGTCGCGTAGGGATACTCGCCGTACTCCAAGAAGCTCGGACACTGGTGTTCACGGACAAACTCGACGAATGCTGGTACGTTCGTCTTCCAGTCCTCGGGAAAGCCTTCAAGGTTCTCGAAGACTGTGTTCACTCCGACCTTCTTAAACAGGGCTACGGCATCCTCGGTGTACTTGTCGAAATCTGTGTCAAATATTCCCTGGTACATGAAGTACGTGTCTTTTCCGATGTCAAAGAGAACCCATCGAAGATAGTGCAGCTTGAGAGTTGCAAGCGCATCAGGCATGTCCTCAATCGCTTTTTCGATGGTCTTGCCATAGGCACGGATCGTGTCCTCTCTTCCCGGCTTGATTTTCGCGATTATCGTGAATCCATAGCACGCCGGAGTTCGTGGATAGACCGGGCCATACCTCCCGTTCTGGAGGCTAAGGTATCCTTCTTTCGGAATCGCCATTGCTGCTGGCTTCGTCCAGTCGTGGGCTTTCTGTTTGAGTATCGAGGGCGTTTCGAGTACCGATGCAGCCATGCTGTTCTCCTTCTGAAGCCGATGAGATTCTCCGTCGGCGTGAGGTTTTGCCTCCGCTTACTTGTAGCCCGACCTTCGGAGTTGACGCGGGTTTCCCCAACCTGAGTGGCAGTGGTAGTTCTAAATGACAGCAGAAATTCGTCACACTGGCAATTGTTACAGAGCAGCCCCTGGACATTCACCCGAGATGTTTTTCTAGGAAGGAAGATCGATACACGCTGCGCAGGGCCACGCATCCGTACATTGATGCCTTTATCCGGCCTTTGCCTGCATCTCAGCCTCTCGCAGAGGAACGCGGGCAGAAATCGTGGTTCCTCCTCCGGGGTGGGTTCTGATGTCAAAAGCGCCATCGACCATTTGAAGTCTCTCGCGCATGCTGATCAATCCGAGGCCTTGCCGCGAGAACCAATCGTGTTCATCGAAGCCTATCCCGTCGTCAGACACTGTTAGTTCCATACCGTCGGGGGTCCCGCACAGATTCACGCGGAAAACTTTTACTCCGCTGTACTTGACCGCATTTTGGAGCGCTTCCTGCAAAACTCGGAACAAACAAAGGGACACTTCTTTGGGCAGGGTTGACGGAACAGCCGAGGGACTGAACTGTACCTCCACGCCAGCTTTGTCAGACAGTTCTTTGCAGAAGCTCCTGGCTGCAGCAGTCAGTCCCAGATAGTCGAGTTTCGAAGAATGCAGGCGATGAGATAATGCCTGCACATCCTTGGAAATTTCGGTGATCCGGTTCTGTGCATGGCTCAAATGCTCGGAGAACTTCGATCGCGACCCTCCCTTACTCCATAGGTCCAACTCAACAGCCAACAACGCAAGCCGCTGGTTGATGTCGTCGTGTAGCTCTCTGCCAATCCAGGTGCGTTCTTCCTCATGAGCTTCGATGAGTCTGCGGCCAATCGTGGAGAGCGCTTCCTCGGCGCGTTTTCGCTCGGTCACATCGATGCAGGATCCGATGTACCCAACGAAGCTACCATCCTGATTAAACCGGGGTACTCCAATATCTAAGACCCACCGGAACTCTCCATCGTGCCGCCGCAGCCGGTATTGCATCTCGAACTGTTCCCTCTTATCGAATGCCTCCGTATATGTTTTTAGACAGTTAACGACATCCTCGCTGTGGATTCCTTCTGCCCAGCCGCTACCGAGTTCCCGCTCAAAGTCCCGGCCTGTGAAATCAAGCCAGGGCTTATTGACGTAATTGCAGAGCTTGTCTGTTCCAGTCGTCCAAATCATGACGGGTGCAGTGTTGGCGACCAGACGAAAGCGCTCCTCGCTCTCGTGCACCCGCTGTTCAGCCAACTTGCGGTCCGTAATATCCACTGCCATCCCTACCATCCGCTCGGGTTCGCCATTATTCCTGTAATAGAACTTTCCCCGTGCTGTAATCCAACGAAGAGTTCCATCATCGCGAATGACTCGGAAGTCTGCCGCATAAGGCTCATGGCTCTGCTTGGCATCGGCAACGGCCTTCCAGACCAGTTCCTTGTCGCCCGGGTGCACGCGACGCCGAAAGTCCTCCACATGGCCGCAATGCGTGTCCGATGGGATTCCAAACACGGTTTGGAGATCGCCGAACCACCGGTCCTGTCCGGTCTTGAGATCCCAGTCCCAACCGACGGATTTTCCGGCTTCCACGGCTAGACGGAGCCGATCGTAAGTAAGTGCCAGTTCAGCTTCAGCTTTTCTGCGGGTCGCCCGTTGCCACAAGAGTCCGGCGATCAATGCGGTCTGAGCAATCAAGAGGAAAAGCCCGGCAGTGATGTACCATTTGTAGGATTCCCAGAGCCCCGGCTGCCGGTTCAAAAGGATGCTGCCGGGCGGCACACTGCTTTCTTTCATCCCCCAGCGCTTGAGAGCGGACGAATCGAACATGTATTGATTCTTGCTCTTTATGATGGGGATATCGTGCGGCTTCTCGCCGTTGAGAATTCGTATGGCCATTCCCGCAGCCACGGAAGCATCATTGGCCCAGTTGACCAAGTATCCACCCACGGTTCCTTCCCTTAGATCCACGTCGTCGATGACGAATACCGGGGCGTTGGCGGCCCGGACCACCAACGGTACCGCCTGCGCCGAATCAATAAACCGCTCTCCGGTGGAATCTTGTGAAATTGCTGTGTGATAGACGATCGTATCGCTCGGCAGCTTCTTCAACCGTTCCAGCAGGGTCGCCATTCCCAAGTCGGTGAGATAGGCGAAATCAAGCCTCGATTCGTACTTATGGAAACTCTCCTTCGCTATGGCTTCCCATCGGTAGTCAAACATCCCGGTACCACCCGTGACTACGACGTGCTTAGTGCGAGGTAGCAAGCGCAGCGCCACATTCAAAGTTTCCTCTGGTTGCACCCAACCCAAAACACCGGTAAGCTGCATCCCCGATCTTGAGCGGTCAGGGATTTCCCCGAGAATGGCGCAGAAAACGACCGGCGTATCCCGAACGAATTCTTGATGCAAGTCGGCAAGGAATTTGAGCGAATCGGGCCCGGCGGCAATGATTAAGTCGGGTCTTCGCTCTGAATACCTACGAATAAACTCTTCTCGAAATCGCCGTTGGAAATCCTTGTCCGGAAACAAGGTGACCTCCAGACTCTCTTGGTAAAGCTCAATGTGGTACGGCGAAGCTTGTAGACCTGTCACTAGTGCCTGGTCGATTTCTGCGAAGCCTGGTGACGAGATTATGCCGAGGTCATTAACAATGAGGACGCGTCGGGTTTCCTTACTCGTCTGCGCCGCCGCACTCAAAGGCGCTGCGACGAGAACCGCAACTGCAAACAGAACCCATAACAGACCGGCTCTTTGTCTGCGTCTGAGCTGACTATGGACGAGGCACGGCGGCTTCAGGCAAGTACTCGACATAAGACGGATGCAGCAGGAACAGAGTTCGCAACTACAATATAGGCGGATAATCCCACTGTCCAGCCAAGTTTAGCGATTGTACTAGTGCAGCCGACTAGTAAAACTACCAGTTCCAGACCCATGCAATTGCCAGTACACTTCTACCGCATCTGCCAGTGAGGCGCATAGCCGATTCCTGCGGTCGTGTCGAAAACGCAACGTCTTCAGCTCTGTACCGAGTAGAGCTACGTCGCCCTTCAGGCCCAGGCTCTCGCCAAATTGTTTATGAGAGATGGACTACACAGCTACAAGCCAGAAGGAATCTGGCGTAGAACGGTGCTACTGGCGACTCTAGCGTTGGCTGTAATGTCTTGCAGTCGATTGCAAGGGCAGACCTCCACGAGCGGCGCTCTGACCGGGGTGGCCCTTGATCCAACTGGGGCGGTTTTGCCGGCTACTATGGTCCGACTTCGCAATCAGGACACTGGTATGGTTGAAAGTGTCACTGCTGACGACGACGGAAGATTCCATTTTCTGTTGCTTTCGCCCGGGTGGTATGAGGTGCAAGCACGAAGCCCCGGCTCAAACGAGCTTATCGGCAAGGCATTGATAAATGTTAGCGTCGCTGATGTCGCCCACCTCGAACTACACCTGCGATTTGAACCTGCACCCCAGACAATAAAAGTCACGGCGCAGCGACCCGCCCTCCAGACGGAGAGTTCTGCGGTCGGAAAAGTAGTAAACGAGACGGCAGTCAACACTTTGCCGCTGGTGACGAGAAATTTTGCCCAAATAGCAAGCCTTGCTCCGGGAATATTGAGCGGAGTCTTCAACGCAGGAGAGCTTGGCCTGGGCGGAACCGCGCTATCACAGATTGCGAAATCCAATGATGGGATTTACGTGCACGGGACTCGGTCCTATGACAACAATTTCCAAATTGACGGAATAAGTGTCAGTGATGTGCAGGGGAGCGCCGGCGGCAGCGGTGGCATTCCACTTCCGAACCCCGACGCTCTTCAAGAGTTCAAAGTCCAGACTGGACTGTACGACGCCGGTTATGGGCGCTACGGCGGGGCCAACATCAGCGTGATAACGAAAATAGGCAGCAATGCGTTCCACGGCGCGGCGTTCGAGTTTCTGCGCAACGAGGCCATCAACGCCAATGATTTCTTCTTGAATCAAACGGGTCGGCCGCGCCCTATTCTCAGGCAGAACCAGTTCGGGCTTGGATTAGGTGGGCCAATCAAGAAGGACAAACTGCTTTTCTTTGGTTCCTATCAGGGTACTCGCCAAACAAACGGGATTGCCGCTGGTCAATCGAGGACCGCTTGCACCGCTAGTCTCATCGAACCGCCTCTGACCGATGACCGCTCACCTGCTCAACTTGGAACCATGTTTGGTGGAATGACCGGGGCGCAAGGGGGAATAGCGATCAAACCGGACGGATCCAATATCAATCCCTCAGCGCTGGCCCTCTTGAATGTCAAACTGCCCGACGGAACTTTTCTTATCCCCACGCCGCAGACGCTGAGTTCCTCAAAGCCATTTGCTCAGCAGGGCTTCTCCGTGTTCACCGCCCCCTGCGAGTTCAGCGAAGACCAATTCGCAGCGAATACTGACTATGTTCCTCGATCGAATAGCAAGTTTTCCGCTCACTTCTTCCTCGCCGACGATGATCAGACCGTAACTTTTCCCGGTAATGGACTCAATGCGTCAGGCAATATCCCTGGATTCCCAAGTCCGAGCGATTCCGAATTCATAGTCGTTTCTCTGTCCCATAGTTATACGTTCCGCAACTCATGGCTCAATGATGCTCGGATCGGGTATCTCCGCTCGGGAACCAATACGGAAGCCAGGACGCCGTTCAGTTGGTCCGACATTGGAGTCGCCGAAGGGACAATGAGTCATAACAATGAGCTGCCTAGCTTGAATATCCTTGGTTCCACTAGTATTGCCTCCGGATTTCCACGGACGATCGCACAAAATAGTTTTGTCTTCAACGACGATCTAAGTTTCGTTCGGGGTTCCCACACCGTGCGATTGGGAGGTTCTGTCACCCGCCTGCAGGACAACGTGAATCTCGTGGGCCTCGGATCATTTCTGCAGTTTCTCAGTTGGCCGGACTTTCTCCTAGGCCTCAGCGCGGATAGCAACCATACAAACTTCAGCAACGTGTTTGCTTCGTTTGATGATTTTGGCCTCACCACTCGTGAATTCAGAGTTTGGGAAGGATCGGGGTTCGCACAAGACGACTACAGGGTCACCCATCGGTTCACTTTGAATCTTGGCCTCCGTTACGAGCACCTCGGCCAATTCGGCGATGAACTGGGCAGAAACGCGAGCTTTGATATCAGCAAGGCCGATCCAAACCCGTCGGTAACCGGGAGCCAGGCCGGTTACGTGGTCGCTTCCAACTTTTCAGGTGTTCTCCCACCGGGGGTAACTCGGTCTCCTAACACTTCTGGCAATAACGCAGCTGGGCAAAACAGGATTGCACCGCGGGTCGGCTTTGCGTGGCGGTTGTTCCCCAACAAAGTTCAGGCGGCGCTTAGGGGCGGGTATGGGATCTATTATTCCAGACCCACTGGCCAAGCCTTTTATCAAAGTATATTGGGCGCTCCGTTCTCGGTGTTTCGATTAAATTCTGGAGCATCCAATGCCAACGCGACATTTCAAGCGCCTTTTCCGCAACCTTTTCCTATGCCGGACTCCTTTCCAATGTTCCCTATTTACTCGCCGACCAGCACAACGACGATTTATTCGGTAGCGTCCAGTTTTCAGCCTGAGGTGATTCAGCAGTACTCCCTGAATCTTCAGGCTGAATTCTTCTCAGGTTGTCTTCTGGAAATTGGGTACTTTGGCACTCATGGCACTCACCTGGTTCGTCAGCGTTCTCTGAATCAGGCTCTTTCGGCCTCCACCGGAAATCCAATCAGGGGAGAAACCACAAATACCGTCGCGAATGTTCCGCTCCGAGTCCCCATTCTTGGGGTTCCTCCGGATTCTCTGGTCGAAATGGAATCCGAGGGCAGCGATTGGTACAACGGGCTGGAAGCAAGCTTTGCCAAGCCGTTAGGGCACGGGCTTCAATTCCTCGCTTCCTACACCTTCTCAAAAACATTGGATACTGATGGCTCCGACATCAACGCAACCTCTTCGGGAAATG
>Ga0070714_100004708_pt1 | contig 10316 bp, 14 predicted proteins | sample LARL83metaG_FD_65450 | JGI IMG/M metagenome (GOLD analysis project Ga0070714, IMG submission 65450) | Corn, switchgrass and miscanthus rhizosphere microbial communities from Kellogg Biological Station, Michigan, USA - LAR L8-3 metaG | ecosystem: Host-associated > Plants > Roots > Rhizosphere ... | reverse complement strand
GAGCTGAAGGTCCGCGCCACCCTGGACCTGCTGCAAGAACGCGACTCCCGGCCGGCCCTCGGCGAACCATCCGATGCGGGCCTCAGCATCGGCGCGAACATCACCATCACCGTGCCCCATACCGCGCTGGGCGGCGATTTCGGGCCGCCCGGTGAGGTAGCCGGGTTCGGGATCATCGATCACGCCGACACCCGCGACCTGGTGGCCGCCGCGGCCGGGCACCCGGCCACCCGGTGGTGCGTGACCGTGCTGAACCCCGACGGGACCGCGGCCGCGCACGGCTGCGCCGCAGGAACCCGCCCGTGGGGCCCGGGGCCCATGCCGCTGCGCGGCCTGCTGGACTTCCTGAACATCAGGAAACTCACCCCGGTCATCCGCGGGCCGTGCCAGCACGCCGGAGCCGAGCACCGCTACCGGCCCAGCCGCAAGCTCCAGCACCTGGTCAGGACCCGCAACGCGACCTGCACGGCACCGGGCTGCGGCCGCCGCGCCGCGAGTTGCGACCTGGACCACACCGACCCCCACCACCAAGGCGGCCGGACGTGCGAGTGCAACCTGGCCCCCGTATGTAGCGTATAACTCCGCAGGTGCGCGTATGGTGGGAGCATGACCAGCACACAGCCCGCCACACCGGACAGAGCCGTCATCTACCTGCGCGAATCCGTTGACCAGGACGGCGACGCACACAACGTCGCCAACCACCTGGCCGACTGCCGGCGCCTCACCGACAGGCGCGGATGGACGGTCACCCGCGTGCTGTGCGACAACGACGTCAGCGCGACCAACGGCAAGCGGCGCCCGGAGTGGGAAGCCCTGCTCCGGATGATCGAAGATCACGCGATGGACCGACTGGTCGTCTGGGCGGCCGACCGGCTGCTCCGCGAGCCGACGGACCTGGAACTGCTGATCAAGCTGTGCGAGCGGGAGAACATGCCCATCGCCACGGCGACCGGGGACCTTGACCTGTCCAACGACCAGGGGCGCCTCGTCGCGCGCATCCTGACCGCGGTGGCCAAGGGTGAGGTGGAGCGCAAGTCGGCGCGGCAGAAGCTCGCCAACTCCGAGGCCGCCCTGGCAGGCAAGCGCCGCAAGGGCACGCCGCGCCCGTTCGGTTACGGCGCCGATCACGTCACCCCGGACCCGGACGAGGCCGCCGCGGTCCGGTGGGCCGCTGACTGCCTGCTAGGCGGCGGCACCGTTTCGGCCGTGGCGCGCGAGTGGTCGGCGCGCGGGCTACGCCCGCCGCAGGCACCATTCGGGCCGCTGGTCCGCGATGCCTGGAAGCGCAACTCAGTGACCGTGATCATGCGCAACCCGGCCATCGCCGGTATCCGCACCTATTACGGTGACGAGGTAGCCAAGGGCGACTGGGCGCCGATTCTGCCGCGCGAGACCTGGGAAGCCGTCCGCGCGCTGCTGGCCGACCCGGCCCGCAAGCCGCCCCGGGGTGTCCGCACGCTGCTCGGCGGGCTGATGCTCTGCCGCTGCGGCAACACCGTGCAGGGCAGCGTCAATGCGACCGGCAAGCATGTCTACCGGTGCAACGCGGCCACCCGCGCGCCCGGCCAGGACGGCCCGCACGCCCAGTCCATGACCGGCCCGGTTGACGAGCACGTGACCCTCCGGATCATCGCGCGGCTGGCCCGCCCCGACCTGGCCGACCTGGTGACCCCGAAGCGGCCCGACCTTGGCCCGCTGCACACAGAGGCCGCCAGCATCCGCGCGAACCTGGACGAGCTGGCCGCCGACCGCGCGGTGGGGCTGGTCTCCCGGGCGCAGATGATCGCAGCGACCCAGCGCGGCAACGCGCGGCTCGCCGAGATCAGCGCCCGGCTGGCCGCCGCCGCGGAGTCGTCCGCGCTGGCCCCGTTCACCGCTGGCGAGTCGGCCCGGAAGGTGTGGGACCGGCTGGACAACTCACGGCGCCGCGCCGTCATCGCCGCGCTATGCACCGTCACCCTGCACCCGGCCGGGCGGGGCGCACGGGTGTTCGACCCGGCCACGGTGACGTTCGACCCCATGGGCAGCATCTAACGCGCTAGGATAGTCGCGGCCCACGGGGCGCACGGGGCACCGTGCCGGTTGGCCCGCGCGAGCGGGACGAGGAAACCTGAACCACTCCGGTACTCGGAGCAGGCAGGCGTGAATCTGTCGGCAGCAGACCCTACGAGGCCCTTACGCATCCTGGCCATGGCCAGGATGCACCCTAGCGAGTCGGCGACGACTCCGGTCACAAGAGACCAGGTGCAGCCACCGCGGAAGACTTGAGGGCGCGGGATTCCTCCGGCATGCCCAGGAGTCCCGCCCGTGGCCCGTCAGCCAGTCCCCCGCAACGTCCCCCACCGCGTCGGCAGCGCCAAAGCACGCGTCGCCGTCTACACCCGCGACCACCGGCCACCTGAGCAGATCGAGGCCGCCCGCGCCGAGCTAGCCGAGGCCAACGCCGAGGCCGACGTGGCCAGCTGGCCGCCGCTATCCCCCGAGGCAAGGGCAAAGATCGCCTGCATCATCCTGAGCGCCGGTGACGGCGATGCGCCAGCCGCCTGACAGCAGAATCGGCCCGGCTACCACCCCGGGCCGATCCCAAGACTCGCCGCCGCCAGCGGGTTCGTCTGTGCTCAGGGTAACCCAGGCCGCCGTCAGCGGCCGGGAGTGCGCCTGGTGCCGCGGCGAGCTGCCGCCCCGCCGGCGCCGGTTCTGCACTGACGAGTGTCGGCGCAGGGGACAGAAGGCCGAGCGGATCATCGAGGACGACAGCTACGCGGCCGGGGTCGTGCGGCTGATCCGTAAGATGGGCGTGCGCGCCTCGGCCGACCTGGAGGCCCTGAAGTGGCTGGCGGGCGCGGCCGAGTATGCCCGCGGCGCCCTAGCCGTGGCGGTGGACGGCTGCCGGGCCCGTGGCTACTCAGACGGCGAGATCGGCGCCGCCCTGGGCATCACCCGCCAGGCTGTCGGCCAGCGATTCGGGCGTAAACGAGAGGTTTACACCAGACAGCCGGAATCCGGGGCGGCGGGGTAATGGGCATCATCATCCACCGCAGCCGCCACACCCAGCAGTACGTGGTCGTGCCGAACGCGATAGCCCGGAATACCAGGCTGAGTTTCCGTGCCCGCGGCCTACTGGTCATGCTCCTGTCGCTGCCGCCTGAGTGGCACGTGACCACCGACCAGCTCGCCGAAGACAACCCCGACTCGCGGACGGCGGTCCGCGCGGCAATGCGCGAGCTGCGCGAGTCCGGTTACGTCGAAGTTCACCGCGAGCAGAGCGGCAGGGGCCGGTGGCGGACCCGCCTAGAGGTCTTCGACACTCCCGCAACCGAACGCGACCCGTCCCGCGTTCGGCGCGACCAGGGGAAACAACAGTCTTCGCAGGTCGAGCCGAACGCTGGCCAACCGGCGGCCGGTCTGCCGGCGCTTAAGAGAAGTACAGGACCGAAGTACGGAGCTGAAGTACAGGAAAACCGCTCGCGTCCCGCTTCGCACGATCAAGGTCAAAATCGCGCCGACGGCCAAAATCGCGTCGGCGATCCCATCACCGACAAAACGGGTTCGGGGCTAGATCGCTCCGTGGCAAACTCGCACAACCCGCGAGTTCACCACGGCCCGCAAGATCCATCCTCCGACGATCAGCAGAGCCCTATCCCGGTAACTCGCCGGAGCCCAGCCGCAGACCGTAACGCGCGCACGCGAGGCGCGCCATGACCCGCGACCCGCGAGCGCTCGCCATGACCGAGGCCGAGCTGATGGAGGCCATCCGCGCCATGGTGCGCGATCTCGGGCTGCTCGCGTTCCACGCCGCCGACTCGCGCCGGTCCTGGGGCCGCGGCTACCCGGACCTGACGATCACCGGCCGCGGCGGCTGCATCTGGCGCGAGTGCAAGACCGAGCACGGCAGCCTGTCACCGGAACAACGGCAATGGGGCGACACGCTCAAGCTCGGCGGCCAGGACTGGCGGATATGGCGCCCGCGCGACCTGCTCGACGGCACCATCGCCAGGGAGTTGACCGACATCGCTGCGATCCAGCTCGCGCTGTGGCAGGCCGCGCCGTGACTGCCGTCGCCGACCTCATCACGCCAGCCGATCGTGACCGGCTGCTTAAGCGCCTCGCCGAGTGGGCCGACCTGGACGGCGCCATGCGCAAGCGCGGCGGCCTGGCCGCGCTGCCGCCACCGACACCACTGCACAAGATGGCATCTGGAACCGTAGAAAGGAAGAATGAGCAAGCATGACCGAACCGAGCGAGATCCGCGCAGGCGACATGGTGACGCACCGCGAGACCGGCGGGACGGGCCGCGTTGAAGGCGTGCTGCCCGTGTATGGCGGTTTTGGTGTCGCTGCCAGGGCGTTCGGCCAGGAGAAGGTGCTCTTCGTCCTAGCGGTGGTCCGGTGGCAGGGACAGAAGAAGCTCGTCCTGGAACGGGCTGCCGACCTGATAGGGGTCATGACAGTAAAACGGACTATTCGGCTCCGGGGCGGCTCAGTCTCGCCTAGCGCTCTCGTCTGGAAAATGAGAGAGCACTTGGTAGAGGTAGAACCCTGGGAGCCGCCCGAGGAAGACCGCGGTCTCGGCACGGAGATCATCATTGGCCTCGTGGTGAATGGCGTGTATGACGCGATCAAAGCTGCTCTGGCTGACTTCCTCGCAACCTTCCCGCAAGCCGACGCGGACATTGAAGAAGACGAAGACGAGGACGAAGACGACAGCGAGGAAGACGTAGATACTCGGCAACGCGGCGGTGACCGTGGCGAGGGTGGCCATCCCCCGGCGGGACGGTGACCACCCGCCCGGCCAGCACGACCACCCGTCGATGCCGGACGGCCCATCGAATCGCGATCGGTGTCGGGACCCTGCGCGCGACGCCCGGCCTCGCACGCATACATATTCGGCAAAAAACGTGTCACGTTTTTCAGGCGCAGGTCAGCCCGTAACGGGCGTTACCAGTGGATGGATCGCCGTCCGGGAGTTCTGGCCGGCCGCCACGCCCCAGTCCTGCACGTGTGTGTGTCCGAAGCCAGGTACTCACCAGCGCCGCGCCGACTGCCAGCCAGCCGTCGGCGCGGCGCTGGTGCCTGCGCGCTTCGCGGCGATCGCCTGTCGTTGCCGCCCGGTCAGCTGGCGAGGCCGCCGCGGCCGCAGCCGGTTGCCCATGCTGGCGCCCGTCGAGCTGTTGCAGCTCGTGCAGGCGGGTCGGAGGTTGCTCAAGGCGTGGCTGCCGCCCAACGCGACCGCCAGGATGTGATCAACGCTGTCGGCGTAGCCGTGGCACCGCCAGCAGACGCGCCCGTCGCGGCGGAAGACCTGCTCGCGCAGCCGCCGCCAGCCGGGAGGCCAGGCCCAAGTGTTGCTCATACTGCCAGTGTGGCCCGATGCATCGCGTTGCGGCGCTGGTCCGGGCGCGCCACGCCCGCCCTGGCCAAAAACTCTCCGGCGCGCGAGGGGGGCGGATCGCTCCACGGGCCCCGGACCGGCGCGCCACTCCCGGCCCTGCGGCTCCCCCCCTGAAATGTGACAGCTGGCCCTGCTTTCTGGCCGGAAAAAAAGGCCGTGAAAAAAAATCGGCGAGGCCGGGCGTGGTGGCCGTCTGGTGCGCCGGGCGGCGATTCGCGGGAGGATGGACCTGTGAGCGAGGAGCCGATGGCAGTCGCGTGGTTCGTGGATGAGCCGATCGCCGCTGATGACCCGCTGGCGCCGGTCAAGCGGCGGGCCGCGGCGCTGTGGGCGGCCGCTGAAGTGCTGGAGCAGGCGGCCCGGTCCGGGACGGTGGCAGCGCGGGCCGACCGGATCGACCCGGCCGCGGCCCTGCTTGATAGCGCGTTCACCGCTGATGAGGTGGCGGAGATGTGGCAGGCGTCCGGCCTGTCCGACGACGACCTCGACGCGGCGGCCCATGTCGCCGTGGTCCTGACGGAAATCGAGCAGGAGCGCCGGTAGCGCTACGCTGGTCACATGATCAGAGCCGGTTCAGCAACTGCTGCCGGTGCAGCGTCACCTCGTGTTGGCAATCGCCAGCGAGCGCTTACCGCTGAGGGTCCGGGCACGGCCAACCGGCCGCCCACGATGACCCGGCGGAACTCGTGCACGAGAGTTGACACTGATGTCGGACCTGCTAGAGCACTACTTTGACGCCCACACCGGGAAGCCGCGGTCAGAACTGACCGACCGGCGTGGGCAGATCATCGCCCGGACCGCCGAGCTGGAAGGCTACCCGCGGCGTTCCCAGGCCCAGGCCGCCGAGCTGGACGGGCTGATCGCGGAGCAGATCGCCGTTGATGACCTGATCAAGCGCGCCGACGTGGAGGCCCGCCAGGCTGAGATCAGCCGCGCTACCGGGCTGATGAAGGACCCCGCCAACCTGGAGCGCCCGGTAGGCGCGCCGCCGCTGGTGAAGGGCCTCGGCGACCGGCGGGAAACCGCGGCCGAGGTGCTGCAGCGGGCGGGCAACCCGTGGCGCGACCCGGACGGCGGGCCGCTGAGCCGCACGGAAACGGGCGCCGGGCTGATCAGCCGGGCGCATACCGCCCTGGAAGCGCTAGAGCCGCAGCTGACCCGTGACGGCTGCCAGAAGCTAGCCGACGCGATGGCCGAGGAGACTGCCTGGCCGGGCGTGATGATCAAGCGGTCCAAGCAAGAGCAGGCCGACGCCGCCGAGCTCTGGCTAGCGCTGTCGAACCCGCACTACGCCGAGGCCTTCCGCAGCGTGCTGCGGTACCCGGGTGAGTTCATTGGCGCCGGGGGCACCGGATTCGAGACCCTGACCGATGACCAGCGGCAGGCATGGCGGGACGTGCGGACCAACGAGCTGTGCCGTACCGCGTTCGCCGAGACCTCCGGCGCGGTCGGCGCGTTCGCGATCCCGCTGGACCTGCACCCGGACATCATCTTGACCAACGCGGGCAGCGCGAATCCCTTCCGCAAGCTGGCCCGGAGCGTAGTCTCCACGACGAACGTCGCCGAGTTCGTGACCAGCGCGGGCAGCACGGCCAACTGGCTCGCTGAAGGTACGGCGGTCGCCGACACCACGCCGACCCTGGCGCAGCTCGCGATCACGCACTACAAGGAATCCGTCTGGATTTACGGCAGCTTTGAAGTGCTCCAGGACAGTGCGCTCGGCACGCAGGTCCCGGCTCTCATCGCGGATGCCAAGGACCGGCTAGAGGTTGTCGCCTTCACGACTGGCACCGGGTCGGCGCAGCCGTTCGGCATCATCACGCACGGCACCTCGGACGCGACGGTAGGCGTTCTGACCGCGGCCATGGTGTACGGGCTCCACCAGGCGCTGCCGCCCAGGTTCCGGGTCGGCGACGGCGCGAAGCCCGTATGGCTGGCCAATGTGAGCATCGTGAATGCGCTCCGCCAGCTCCCGAGCTTCTCCGGGTCGGTCACGTCGATGGTGAACGACAACCAGCCGGACTCGATACCCGAGGTGCTGTCGATCGACATCTACGAGGACTCGGCGATGGACGCCAGCAACGCCCTCAGCGGTCACAAGAACCTGGCCATCCTGGACATGAATTCGTTCGTGATCACGAACCGGCAGCCGGAAATGCTGATCTACGAGGGGCTCTTCAAGGACCAGGCCACCGGCAGGCCGAGCGGCCAGGCTGGCTGGTTCTCCTGGTCCCGGACCGGGTCAGATCTGACCACGGCGACGGCCTGCCAGTTCCACACCACGTGATGGCCGGGAAGAAGGCGGCTGCCATGGTTGCCGGGAATGAGACGTCGATGCCGCTGGCGCCGTGCGGGGTGTGTAACGGCGTTGACTGCGGCACGCCGCGGGTCAAGGTGTGCTGCACCTCCTGCACGCACACCTGAGCGTCCCCCTGCCGTGAAATCGGGCGCGGCCCGGGGGATGCGGGCGGCACCGGTTCACCGAGGTCGGCGAGGAGCGGCGGCGAGGGCGCCCCAGTACCCGCCGCCGCCCCTCATGCATCCCCGCCGCGAGGACCTAGCCTGGAACCCGCGGCGGGGGCGTGTTGCCGGCTTCCCTTCCGGGGAGGCCTAAAACCTCATCGTGCTTCCCCGAGGTGCTCGGCGCGGAGCTGGCGGCACCGCTCAAGGTGCCGCTCGAGCAGGCCGACGCGCTCGGTGGCTGCCTCCACCGTGGTAATGCGGCCGGCGTCCTCCTCGGCGCGGATGTGGCCGAGGGCGTCGGCGACGTCGTCCTCGGCTTCGCGGATCGCGTTGAAGTAGGCGCTGCACCTGCCGCTGCCGCTGGTGCCGGTGGGATCATTCTGCATAGCCCCTCCTGGTAGGGGTCAGGCCCGGGATCACGGCGGTTCGCCCCGCCGCCCGGGCCGCTTTCGTGCCTGGACCTGCAACGCTACGCGCACGGTCCACCAACGTCCATAGGTGTTCATAGGGGGACACCTAAAAGCGCAGGTGAGCGTCAAGGTTGCCTAGGGTTGATCATGTGACCATCGACCACGACGCCGAGGAGCCGCTGTACCTGCAGCTGGCGGCCGTCCTGCGCGGACAGATCGCGTCGGGGGAGCTGGAGCGGCGTGTCCCGTCGGTGAAGACCCTCACGCAGCAGTACGGCGTGGCGCAAGGCACCGCTGAGCGGGCGCTAGCGGTGCTGCGCGAGGAGGGCCTGATCCGCAGCAGGATGGGCCGCGGTCATTTCGTCGTGCCGCCGGGCGAGCGGCTCTGACTGCCTAATACCCATTGTCAGCTACGCTTCCGGGCGGGCATTCTCGTCAACCGCGTGCGGCCAGGCGGTGCTGCGTCTGGCATGCGCTAGCCGCCAGGCCAGCAATGCCCCTAGCAACCCTCCAGCCGCCTCCGCAACAATGTCGGCCACCGCCGCGTGTCGGCCGTAGAAGAGGAACTTCCCAGCTGCTAGCACCACCGCTAGCGCCGCCGCGAGCAGAGTCGCGGGGACCGGGCGCACGGGCGGCTTTCGAGCCAAGACGATCAGGAAGCCGACCGGAATGAACGACAGCATGTGAAGGAAGACGGTCAGCCATGATTTCAGATCTTTGGGCGGGAAGGGTTCGATATGGTTCGGGAGGTAGAGGTAGCTCGCAGGTATCGACAGTGCGCCCGGACGGACGTAATCGACGGCATGGCCCGGCGTGCGCACCTGCGCGAGGCGGATCTGGCCCTGCCACGGGCCACCCCCGTGGACCTCATCGCCGAGCGCGATCTGCCCCTGGCCCCAGGCCTGCAGGGAATCGGCTGGGAGGTGCTCGGTCAACCGGGTCCTGCCGCCGACATTGATGCGCAGGTCGCCGCGTAGCAGTATCAGGTTCACGCTGGTCCACCGCTGCGGCTGGAGAACCCCGCGGATGACGAACGGCGGGTCACCGTTGGCGTCAGACCCGGGACGGCGCAGCCACACCATCAGGTCGGAGTGGTCCTGCCCGATGGCAAAGTCAGTGTCCCAGTAGTCGCTGGCCAGCATCATCATCGAGGCGTCCTGCCGCAGTGACTGCGGGCTGGCCTCGAGCTGGATCTGGATCCTGCCCGACGTCCGCACATCGTTCAGCCAGGCCGGTGTGCCTGACGTCCGCGCATAGTTCATCTGGCCGAACCGCAAGGATCCGTCGGCGCTTCTGGTTACCTGGTTGCGCACCGTGTGCGGCGGGCTCCAGGCGAACGGGAAGTACGCGATGACAATGAGCACCAGGACCATTCCTAGGAGGGCCACGCGGCACACCGCCGTGGTGACCGCCGCGCTCCCGTAGACCCGCCCCCCGCTCACGCGTCCAGTTCCCACCGCCCGCGGGCGGCAGTGTTGTCAACCGCCAGGTGCGGGCGGCTCCACACCGACGCAAGGGACGGGTCACGCGTCCTTAGTGCTTTGGCCGGTCTGGTAGAGCGTGTGCTGGTAGAGCGTGTGCTAGTAGCCATCCTGACCCCCCACGGTCGCGCCGTCGTCCTTTGAGCGGTGTCCTGACCTAGCGGGCCTGCCGTAGAGGCTGCGTGCCCACTGGCCGTTTCCGTCCATGACCTTGGCTATCCCCCAGACTAGACCAGCTTGCCTCGGCGGTATCTTGTGCAAACCGGGTGAAAGTACCTTGCCCGCTGGCGACCGCCGACGCGACACCGGAGCCGATCAGGTCCGACGCGGCGACGACGGCAAGGTCCAGACCGCCCGTCTCCGCTGCGTCACGCCGCGGCGGAACGCAGCTGAGGATGGGGGCGGCGGCTTCGGCGATCGCGGTCATTGGGGCCTCCGGGTGGGCTTATCAGATGCGTAGTTTTGACAACCACGCGCCGCTGTGCCGGCACCACCATCGCTGTAAGCAAGCCGAGGGCTGGTGGCTGGAACAACCCGAACCGGGCGTCCTGGCCTGGCACACTCCCGCCGG
>Ga0070714_100004706_pt1 | contig 10317 bp, 9 predicted proteins | sample LARL83metaG_FD_65450 | JGI IMG/M metagenome (GOLD analysis project Ga0070714, IMG submission 65450) | Corn, switchgrass and miscanthus rhizosphere microbial communities from Kellogg Biological Station, Michigan, USA - LAR L8-3 metaG | ecosystem: Host-associated > Plants > Roots > Rhizosphere ... | reverse complement strand
CGGGTCACGATCGTCGATGGCGACGGCGGGTTCCGCGTGAGCTTCTCCTGACGCGCGCCCGGCTCACCACAGGATCGGCTTCACACCGGTGGGGTGTCCTCACTATGCGTTCGCGTCACACTCGGAGGGCGTGCTCCACGACTGCCCCTGAACCGCAGGCCGTAGTGCGTCAAGAGAGCGGTCTGGGCGGCTGAGGCGACGGCGCGGGCGGCGCGCCGAAGCCGGCGTGGGTGCGGTGACGGAGGCATGGTCACTCCTGTCCGTTCGGGATTGTGACAGCAGGGCGGCGTAGGCACCGAGGCCGCCCAGGGAGGGGATCCAGAAGGCGATCGCGTGATAGACCAGGACGGCGGCTGCGGCCGTCGCGGGCGGGGCGCCGTAGAGCACGAGCGCTCCGGCCAGGCCGCCCTCGAGGACGCCGATTCCGGCCGGGACGGGGATCAATGTGGCGCAGTACCCGATGAGGTAGGCGAGGATCAGCGCGCCGGCGGTCGCGTGGTACCCCAGCCCCCGGAAGGTGCAGGCCAGCACCGCCATGTCGAAGCCGAGGTAGCCGAGCGCTCCGGCCAGGCGCCACGTGGGCCGCCGAGCCGCCCGCCAGGCGTCGCCGACACCGTCCACGAGCGCGCCCGCCCAGCGAGGCAGGGCATTCCGGCCCCGGCGCCGCGCGAGGAAAGGTGAGGCGGCGATCAGGATCGCGACGGGGGTGGCGATCACCACCGGCGCCAGGACCCGGCCGAAGTCCCGGGGGCCACCGCCCGCGCCCAGCTCCAGCAGGACGGCGCCCAGGGCCAGGGCAGCAGCGTTGACCGCGGAGGTGAGCCAGAACACGCCACCCGAGCGCACCACGATCTCACGGCGCTTCATCCCGGCTTCGCTCAGCAGCAGTCCGCCGAGCAGGTAGCTGGTGACCCCGCCGCCGGGCAGTAGTGCGCCGGAGCCCATCTCCACCCACGCCACGCGCCGGCTCAGCGACGCGGGCACGCGCCGAAAGAAGGCCCGGAAGACGACCACGAAGCTCACGCACGAGGCCACCTCGAGCCCGACCGCCGCGGCTACCCACCACGGGTCGATGGCGGCGAGCTGGTGGCGCACATGGCCCAGCGACGGCACGGCGAGGACGACTGCCGCCAGCAGGCCGAGCGGGACGAGGAGCCGGAGGATCCGCCGCCTCATCGCGCTGGCTGGGTCCGGAGTTGCATGTACGCGGTACGGAGGCGCGCGCGCATCGGATGCATGAGCAACAGCGCGATGCCGGCGGCGGCCCAGCCGCCGAGGACCCAGAGGTACCCGGCGGTGTCGTTGCCGTGGAAGTACACGGTGTTGCGCACCGCGTCGGCGGCGACGCCGAGCGGGAGCAGCGAGTCCAGCGCGCGCAGGAAGCCGGGTCCGAACGCGCCCAGATTGGACGGGCCGCCGCTCACCGGGAGACCGACGATGAGGAAGGTGATGACCGCGAGTGCGATGAGCGGCAGCTTGATCCGCCCCAGCGCCGCGGTCGGCGCCGAGATCGCCAGTGAGAACAGGGCGACGATCCCGGCGACCGGGAGGTAGTCCCCGAAGCCCGTGACGCCCGCCGCGATGGCCGTCGCGGGCAGGCTGATCGCCACCGCGGCAGCGACGGGAACCGCAACGCGCCACCCCGTGCGGTGACGGCGGAACAGGTGCGCCGTGGCCGCGCCCGTGGCCAGGCTCGGGAACAGCACGCACAGAATGGTGAAGAACGACGACAGGGCGAGGGAGTCGTCCCTGAGCGGGGGCACGGCGTCGACCACGTGCAGTGTCTGGCCGGTCCCGGCGGCCAGCCGCGTGAACGTGGTGGTGAGCAATTGCGCGGGCGCCGAGCCACCGGCCTGCGCGACCAGCAGCGTCATGCCACCGCGAGCGGCGACAAGCGCGCCATCAACCTCGCGGCGGCCGATGGCTTCCCTGGCCCGGGCCTCGGTCGCGTAGCTGCGCAGGTCAAACCCGCCCGGCGCCCGGGCGTCGAGTGCGCGGCGCACCTCCTGGCGCACCGTCGCGGGGGCGACGATGCCGACCGGCGCCGCGTGGGGGGTGGGCGCGTGAAAGGCGCTGAGCGCCGTGGTCATGAACGCCGCCGCGAACGCCACGTTGATGGCGATGAGCCCCAGCGGGAGCCTGAGGCGGTGAAAGATCGGAGTGGTTGGTCGCATCGTCGTCGGTCCTCATCAGGGTGAAGTCAACGCGTGTTGGCATCCATCGTACGCCTCCCGGACACCGGAGTCAACAGATGTTGGCAAACAGTTGTTGACGTGAGTATGATGGGGGTCATGATGCGTGAGAACCGAAGCGGCACCACCAGGCCCCCGGACTGCCTCGGAGTCGGCGGACCGCGCTCGGAGGGCACCCGGCGCACCATCCTGGATGCCGCGCGCGGCCTGTTCGCGGCGCGCGGCTATGAGCAGACCACGATCCGCGCGGTCGCTGCCGAGGCGGACATCGACGCCTCGCTCGTGATGCGCTACTTCGGCTCCAAGGCCGACCTGTTCGCCGCCGCCGCCACCATCGACCTCAACGCGCCGGATCTCGCCTCGGTTCCGCCACGCCGGCGCGGTGAGGCGTTGGTGCGCCATTTCATGGCCAGCTGGGATCGCGACCCCAGTGAGGACATGCTCGTCTTCCTGTTGCGCACGGCGGTCACGAACGACGCCGTCGCCGAGCAGATGCAGGCGACGTTCAACCGCATGATCGTCGGCCCCCTCACCCAGCTCGGTTACACCGATCCCGAGCGGCGGGCCGCCCTCATCGGGTCACAGCTCATGGGGGTTGCGCTGTGTCGGCACATCCTGCGACTCGAGCCCCTGGCCGCGCTGTCCAATGACGAGGTGGTGGCCGGCGTCGCGCCGACCATCCAGCGCTATCTCACGGCCCCCACACCGGCGCTGGCCCAGCCCGCTTAGACCCAGCCCGAAAACGGGTAGCTCCGCGGGGCGGGTGCCCGACCGTGCATAGTGCACCGGGTTTCTGAGCGATGGCGACCGAGGAGATGAGCATGGGTCCGAAGTGGCGGCGCGCAGCCCGGCGCGTCCGATGCGTGGACAGGACGCGAGCGGGTCGGGGCGCCGCGATGGGGGCCGCTGTGGCGACCGTGTTGCTCGTCGGTCTCGGAAGCTCGCCGGCGAGCACCGTGGCTGCCCGTCGCCTGGCGACAACCCCTCAGGCCCAGACCCGCTATTCGCTCGTGCACGGGTGCTACTCGCTCAACTCCCCCTCGAGTGGCGCTCCGATGGCGGCCGCCGTCGGGCCGTTCACCATGCAGGCGGCCGCCCTCGGGGTCTACCTGCTCTACGGGCCCCGGGGTGACTACCTCACTGACGATGGCACCGGCAGCCTCGCCGGCGCCGGCACCCCGAGCGCGGCAACCGAGTGGACGGTGGACGGCAACTCCGCCCAGGGGTTCACCATGACCAACGCCGGCACCGGGATGCGCCTGCCCGTCACCTTCGTCCCGGCCACCGGCTGTGCTGCCTATCCCGAGGCGCAGGTCGACGCGGAGGGCACGCCGTTTGCCGGCACCAGCCCCGAGGCCGATGTGCTGGGCACGGTCGAGGGCCACGCCCACGTCACCGCGTTCGAGTTCCTGGGGGGCGACTGGCACTGCGGGCGGCCATGGAGCCCGTTCGGGGTGCAGTACGCGCTGCCGGCCAGCTGCGCCGCGGAGGAGCAGGGGACCAATGGCGCCTTCGAGTCGCTCATTGATTTCGGCGGGGCCACGCGGCCGGCCGACATGCACGGCTGGCCGACGTTCGTGGACTGGCCCAGCCCCACGGCATTGGCCGAGGAGGGCGACTACTACACCGGCATCGAGCGCGCGTGGAAGGCCGGTCTGCGCCTCATGGTCACCGACCTCGTCGACAACGAGGCCCTGTGCTCGCTGATGACCACCAGCCACAATCCATGCAACGACATGGACGCGGTGAAGATCCAGAGCGGGGATCTGTACGCGCTGCAGGACTACATCGACGCCCAGTCCGGCGGCCCGGGTAAGGGCTGGTTCCGCGTCGTCACCGACCCGTTCCAGGCGCGCCGGGTGATCAACCAGGGCAAGCTCGCGGTCATCGAGGGCATCGAGGTCTCGCGCATCTTCGGCTGCGGCGAGGTCAACGACGTTCCCCAGTGCGACGAGCAGCAGATCGACGCGGGGCTCCAGGAGGTCCACGATCTGGGCGTCCGCACGTTCTTCCCCATCCACGAGTTCGACAACGCCTTCGGCGGCACCAAGATGATCGCCGGAGAGATGGGGGCGGTGGTCAACGCGGGCAACCGCGACGAGACCGGCAGCTTCTGGAACCTCGCGCCGTGCCCGGCCTCCGACCAGGACGCGGCGCAGGTCAACGTGCCCGCCGCGGGCCCGCTGGCCCAGCTCGTCAACGGCCCGCTGGCCTCGCTGCTGCACGGCAGCGCGCTGCCCGTCTACGGCGACGGTCCGCAGTGCAACACGCGCGGCATCACCGACCTCGGCGACTACGTCATCAACCAGATGATCAAGGACCACTTCATCATCCAGCTCGACCACATGGACAGCGCCACCGCCACCTCGGCGCTGGCCATCGCCACGGCCCATCACTATTCGGGCGTCGTCTCGGCGCACTGCTGCTCATCGCCACAGCTCTTCCATGGGATCTACGCCACCGGCGGCTTCATCAGCCCGCCGGCCGAGCCCGCGGCGGCCTTCGCCGCGACGTGGAAGAACGACAAGGCGCAGAGCGACCCCCGCTACCACTTCGGCTTCGGCTGGGGCTCGGACATGAACGGCCTGGCGGATCAGCCCGGTCCCACGGGCGGCACTCCGATCAGCTACCCCTTCCCGTCCTATGACGGCAAGGTGACCTTCAGCCAGGAGCAGTGGGGCGACCGCACCTTCAACCTCAACAGCGACGGGCTGGCCAACTACGGCATGTACGCCGACTGGCTGCGCGATCTCCAGCTCGTCGGCGGCAACCAGCTCATGGCCGACATGTTCCAGGGGGCCGAGGCCTACCTGGAGACGTGGGAGCGCGCCGACGGCGTGCCGGCGATGAGCTGCCAGTCCCCGCGGGCGCGATTCGGCGCCGCCGGCCTGGGTCGCGCGCTGCGCCTGGGCGACACCGCCCAGGCCTCCCTGTTCCGCGCCGGGCAGCCGTTGTCGCGACCCGGACGTTCGTTCCGCTACTGCGTGGCCGGCGCCTCCGGCAGGACCGCGCGCGTGGCCAGCGTGTTCAACGCCGCCGGCAGGGTCGCGCTGATCGCCTCAACGGCCACCGGCGCCAGGGCGGACGGGGTTGCCTTCGGCGCGAAGGCCGCGAGGCTCAAGTCGGGCGGGGCGACCCGTCTGGCCCCCGGACTGTGGGAGAGCCGCAGGCTGGCCGGCGGCGCGCGGTACGTCTACGGCGTGCGCGGCGGCAAGGTCCGGTACCTGGCCGTGGCCCGCGCGGCCGAGCTGCGCACCGTCGCGCGCCTGCGCTCGGATCTGCGCGCCGCCGGGTTCTAGGCGGGGCGTGGCACTGATGTGTGTCATCTGAGGCGTCAAAGCGGCGCTCCGGATGACACACGTCGGCGGCTACGCTGACCCGACCATGGAGATCCGCCCGATGCAGGCCACCGACGGCGCCGCCGTCCACCGCAGCCTCCTGTCAGACCAGGAGATCGCGGCCCGGCTCGGCCCCGGAGGCGCGCGGACGCTGGCCGAGGTCGAGGCGATGACGGCGCGAAAGGCCGCGCATCGCACCGTCCACGGCTTCGGCTGGTCGCTGGCGTGGGAGGGCGACGAGTGCCTGGGGTGGGCGGTCGCCCAGCACTGGATCATCGACGGCTTCAGCGAGGTCGAGATCGGCTGGACCGTCGCCCGCGCGCATTGGCGGCGCGGCATCGCCACGCGGCTGGGCCGCCACGCCCTGAGCGAGATCTCAGGCCGCGGGTTGCGCAGCGTCGTCGCCTACACGAGCGAGGACAACGTCGCCTCGCGCGGCGTGATGGAGAAGCTCGGCATGACCTACGAGAAGGCATTCGACGACGACGGCGAGCCCCACGTCCTCTACCGGCTCATGCTCAACCGCGCCGTCTCGGGCGGGCGCGGCGACATCGTCCCCGGCTAGCCGAGGGTCTCGAACGTGAGCGACGACGGCGCGTCGGCGGCGCGGCCGATGGTGTAGACCCCCCCGGCCAGCGTAGGGAGCTGCGGGGGCAGCGGCGTGAGGTGCGGGGTGTCGGCGGTGGAGAGGGTCAGCCGCAGGCTGTCTCCGGAGGCGATCGTCACCAGCGTGGGGAAGATCTGGATCTGATACTCGGTCATCGTGCCGGGGCTGACGGGCTCAGACGAGGCCTGGGTGTAGGGGTGATAGGGCAGGACGGTCATCCCGCCCGCAGTCCATGAGCGGCTCGCGTTGACCGCGCGCAGCGAGCCCAGCAGGGCGCCCTCGGTAAGCGGATAGGAGGCGCCGTCCGGGGTGACCTCCTCCAGTTCGGCCACCAGCTGGGTCTCCGATGTGGTGGCGCTCGCGTACACCGTGGCGGTGACCGGACCGCCGAGCGTCGTGGCATGGCTGAACGGCGCGGAGGTGTAGCTGGTGGCCCAGGGCCCGGCCTGGGCGAGCCGATCATCGGTGGCGCACGGGGCCAGGAACCCGGCCGAGCCCGCCGGCACCGACAGTCCGCCCATCGACCATTGGTCGATCGGCCGCCCGCACGGCACCCCGCTGGGGCTCCACACGATCGTGTCGCCGGCCCCCGCCGGCAATGACGGCAGCGGCAGCCCCGGGATCGGAGACGCGCCTCCACCCGCGCCGGCGGGCGGCGCGGACGGCGTGAGCGTCCCGCCGGCCCCCAGGTACAGCCGGGTCGGGGTCGCGCCGCTGAACGGATAGGTCGAGGTCTCGGTGAACTTCCCGCTGCCCAGGTCGTAGTAGTGCAGCGGCGTCGGCGTGCGCGCCATCCCGGTCTTCTCGCCCTTCAGCCACGTGTCGAACCACTCCAGCTCGAGCGGATCGACGTTGACCGACGAGCCGTTGAGGTGCTCCCAGGGCCCCACGATGAGCTGGTAGCGGCCCGTCGTGCGCTGCCCGGACTGCATCGGCGCGGTGGTGCCGCGTCCCGCCCACGCGTTCTGCAGCTCGGCGTAGTTGAGCGGCTCGCCGTTCTGGAAGATGTCGAACTCACCGCCCACCATGTAGGCGGGGATGTGGTTGGCGGCGACGCGCGCGAGCACGGTCTGCGGGTTGCGCGCCTGCCAGTAGGAGCCGTCGTAGGCCTCGGCGCCGCCGGTGAGGATGTTCTCGGTCTGGGCGGCGTGATAGGTGGCCAGACCGTTGGCGTGATCGGCCTCGATGCCCGCCAGATCGGAGAGCAGCGTCGGGTCAGAGGCGGCGTCGCCCACCGGGTTGACGGTGTTCAGCGCGCCGGTGAGGCCCAGGTAGGTCTCCGCGAACTCGAAGTCCAACAGCCCGCCCATGAACGAGGTGTCGCGGTAGATGTCATTGGCGGGCACCATCGGGAAGGTCGCCTTCAGCGGCGAGTGCCTGCCCACCGCGCCCGCCAGCAGGAGCTGGTCGATACCCAGATACGACGGGCCGTAGGTCCCGACCTTGCCGTTGGAGTGGGGCAGGTGCGCGGCCCAGTGCAGCACCTTGATCGCGTCGCGCTGCTGGATGGGATCGAACAGCCCCCAGCTGCCGTTGGAGTCACCGGTGCCGCGGACGTCCTCCACGACCTCGATGTAGCCGCGCTGGACCAGGTAGTTGTCCGCCCCGCCGGTGGCCGACCCGCCCGTCGGCGCCGCCGCCGAGCCGGGCGTGCTGGAGCCGCCCTGGCCCTTGCCGTAGGGGGTCATGGTCAGCAGCACCGGGAACGGTCCCGTGGCCGGCTGCCCGGAGGCGGTGGTCGGATAGATCTCGTTGACGCGGATCGTCGTGCCGTCCGCGCCCGTGACGGCGATGTCGTTGGTCGACGCCGATCCGTACACCGCCTTCTCCGGCGTCCAACGGCTGCCCGGAGCGGCGCTTGCCGAGATGACGTCCGGGGGCAGCTGCGGGTTGAGGCCCACGAGGCTCGGCGGGGCTGACTCCACGGCCGGGGCGCCCGGCGGGGGCGAGGGCACGACGGCGCGCGCCGTGGCCGAGGACAGGGCGGCGCCGGCGCATACGATGGTGGTGAGCGCCACCGCGCGCACACGCAGACGATCACGTCGAGGTGCCAGCCACGCCATCTCGACCGGACGGATACCCGAAGCACCGTTTTTCTAGACATCACGGCCGCCGCGTTTCAAAACCAGTCAGGACACACCATGTCACCCGATCTGATCGCACCCGTCGAGCCCCAGCTGGAGCTGCTCGGCCACTTTCGCGCCGAGCTCGGCGAGCCGCTGGAGCTCGGGCAGACCCTGTGGGGTCGCCGGCGGGTGATCCCGATCGCGGGCGGCGCGTTCGAGGGGCCGTCGCTGCGCGGCACGATCCTGCCCGGCGGGGCCGACTGGCAGGTCGTGCACCCCGACGGCATGGCCACCATCGACACTCGCTACACGCTGCAGACCCACGACCGAGCGCTCATCTCGGTGGCCACCCAGGGCGTCAGGCACGGCCCTCCCGAGGTCCTGGCCCGGATCGCGGCCGGCGAGCTCGTGGACCCGGCCGAGTACTACTTCCGCGTGTCGATTCGCTATGAGGCGGCGGAGTCCGAGTACGCCTGGCTCAACCGCATCGTGGCGGTCGCCTCCGCCGTTCGCCTGGCCGCCACCGTCGCCTACGACGCCTATGCGGTGAGGTGACCGTGAGCCATCGCGACATGTTCACCCAGGCGTTCTGGGATGACCGCTACAGCGGCGAGCGCCACGTCTGGAGCGGGCGGCCCAACCCCCACCTCGTCACCGAGACGTCGGACCTGGCCCCGGGCCGGGCGATCGATGTCGGCTGCGGCGAGGGGGCTGACGCGATCTGGCTGGCCCGGCAGGGCTGGACGGTCACCGGCGCCGACGTGTCACCCGTCGGCCTCAAGCGGGCGGCGGGCAACGCCGAGGCCGCGGGCGCCGAGATCGCGCAGCGGATCACCTGGCGCCAGGCCGACCTGTTCGCCGGCGACTGGACGCCGCTCGACCCCCACGACCTGGTCAGCTCGCAGTACCTGCACCTCCCGCCCGAGGTGCGCGGCCAATCGATGGAGCGCCTCGCCGAGGCCGTCGCGCCCCGCGGCGATCTCCTGATCGCCGCGCATCACCCCTCGGACCTGGAGATCCCGGGCCTGCGCCCGCACCTGCCCGAGCTGTTCTGCACCCCCGAGGAGCTTGCCGGGTTCCTGGACCCAGGGGCGTGGGAGATCGTCACCGCCGATGCTCCGGAGCGCACCGTCAACGGTCCGGAGGGCACGCCGGTCACCATCCGCGACACCGTGCTGCACGCCCGGCGGCGCCCATAGACCACTTAACCCGGCGGCGACGCGGCGAGTTCCAACACCCAGTGGTTGCACTGCAGAGTCCGCCCGGCGTAGACGAACGTCCGCTGCCCGAGCAGCGCGAACTGAAACCTGTGGCACAGCGCGTTTGACGGCGCGTTGGAGATCGGGGGGAAGGCGTGCATGCCCGGGAATTGCTCGGCCTCGCGCGCCCGCGCGATAAGGAGCCCGAGGGCGCGCGTTGCGATCCCGCGGCCCTGATGTTCCGGGAGCACCATCCAGCCGGTCTCGTGGATGGTCAGGCCGTCGAGCTCCTTCTCCCAGACTCCGATCGTTCCCACGGCCGGCCCGTCGGGGTCCGGGCGGATCGTGAAGTACCACGGGTCCGACACCCGCCGCGGGTGCACCTTGAGCAGGTGGGCCCGGTCGATCGGTCCGCCGAGCTCGCGCATCACCTCGGGGTCGGTCTCCAGCGCCTCGCTCAGCGCGAAGTCAGCATCCACGTACCTGCTGAGCTGCACGAGCGGGCTAGATCTGAACGACGGATTCGAACGGCGCCGGCGCCTCGCCTGACTCGAACAGGCTGCGCTCGCGCATCCACTGCTGTGAGCGGTCATAGGAGTCAGAGGTGTAGGGGAGGAACACGATCCGCTCCCCGGGACCGAAGCACCGGACATCGACCGTGGCGTGGAAGCGCTCGGGGATCTCCTTGAGATAGTGGTGCTTGTAGGGCTCTGGCCGGAGGTCGAGCTCCATCTGGGCGCGCTTGAGAGCGTTGAAGTACTTCTCCACGTCGTCGGCGTCGGTCTGGAAGTCGAACATGAAGCCGGCCATGAACGTGGTGTCGAGGATCTTGCGGCAGCCCTGCTGCTCGACGAGATAGGTGGGGGCGCTCCAGATCGCCGCCGCCGGCACGGTGCCCGCCAGCAGGGCGTCGAC
>Ga0070714_100004704_pt1 | contig 10321 bp, 10 predicted proteins | sample LARL83metaG_FD_65450 | JGI IMG/M metagenome (GOLD analysis project Ga0070714, IMG submission 65450) | Corn, switchgrass and miscanthus rhizosphere microbial communities from Kellogg Biological Station, Michigan, USA - LAR L8-3 metaG | ecosystem: Host-associated > Plants > Roots > Rhizosphere ... | reverse complement strand
AGGTCGACGAGCTGGAATTGTCGGTGCGTTCGGCCAATTGCCTGAAGAACGACAACATCATCTACATCGGCGACCTCGTCCAGAAGACCGAGGCTGAGATGCTGAGGACCCCGAACTTCGGCCGCAAGTCCCTGAACGAGATCAAGGAAGTGCTGGCGAGCATGGGGCTCCGGCTCGGCATGGACATCCCCGGCTGGCCGCCCGAGAACATCGAGGAAATGGCCAAGAAGCTCGAGCAGGAAATGCTGGGCTAAGCCCAACACCTTCATTCCCGCGAAAGCGGAAATCCAGAAGGGCCGCTCCGATCGGGGCGGCCCTTTTCGACGCGAAGAAAAGAGCTGCCCACAAAAAAGGCAGCCAATAAAGCCCCAGCAGGCGGCGCTCGCTTCGTATGTCCGAGACGACCCGCCGTCCGATGTGAGCCGCGAGTGGCTGAGCATGATCGAAGGGCGGAGCGGGCGGCAATTGGCGCCGGAAAGCGCGGGCCCAAGCCGCGCGAAGATCGTGTTTCGTGCATTTAGTAAACTATCACCGTAATTCGCTGGCAGTCGCGTTCCTGCCCGGCCCACGCCGATCGCCCAGCTCATCCGGTTCGCGCGCCAGGTCTGAGCAAGGCTGTCAGCGTCGGCGATTCTTACAGGCCGATCTTCTGTCCCGCTCGCGGCTTGCATCAAAATGCCCGAAAATGTGTCCATTCCGGCGATTGGCACAGGGTGTGCTTTGTAAAGCTGGTCCACTGACCACGCCATGAAGGGGCGAAGCGGGAACCTTGAACGTGACTGCTCCGCCCCTTCACTTCACCAGGCGTGCCGCCAAGCGCGAGTATCGCGTCTTTCTCCTCGGCAAGAACGGACGGATCACCGGCTCGCGTGACCTGGAAGCGGACAGCGACGAAGAAGCGGTCGCGGTCGCGCTCAGCCTAAGGCTTCCTTGCGGGTGCGAGGTTTGGGAGCGGGCCCGGGTGGTCGCCGAGCTTCCGCCGCGCAAGTCCTGACCGCGAGTAGAATCGCGCCGAGGGATCGCACACGCCGCGGCGCGTCCGACCCGGTTTGTGCGTGGATCGCCCACGGGTGACGGCTCGTGCGAATTGCCGCTATAGGCGCCGCCACCGCTCCTAGCTCAACTGGATAGAGCGTCGGGCTTCGAACCCGAAGGTTGGGGGTTCGAGTCCCTCGGAGCGGGCCACTCCCCACTTTGCTCGCCGTTCGCATGTAACGCTTCGCCCGCGCCTGGCTGCAAAAATGCGACGGAACGTTGCGGGGCCGTTTTCGTTAGCCTAGCGGAAATCCGCCAAAACCAAGGGAGACAGACATGAGGCTAGTGCTTCTTCTTGCAGCATCGACGGTCGCGCTCGCGGCCTGCGCGACGAGACCGCCGCCACCGCCGGCGATGCAGACCTGCGCGGACGGGACGTCGATCCCGGTGACCACGCCGTGTCCGCCGCCGCCGCCGCCGCCGCCGCCTCCGCCGGTCACCTGCCCGGATGGCACGACGCTTCCGGCCGGCTCGGTCTGCCCGGCCCCGCCGCCGCCGCCTCCGCCTCCGCCGCCTCCGCGGCGCGCCGGCGAGCGCGGCTGAGCGACTAGCTCGGCACAGGCACGCTGCCGCTGAAGCGTCGGCGCGCCTGCAAGATTAAACTGCAATGCGCGCCTCGGTCGTGGATCGGCCGGGGCGCGCACGCGTTGGGAACGGCAGCCATGGCTCAAGCCTCAGGAGGGCCGCAATGAACACGATCGTCATCGCCGTCATCGTCATCGTCGCGGTCGCCATCATCATCGGTGCGGTGATGATGGGCCGCCGGAAACGGGGCGAGCGGCTGAAGCAGCAGTTCGGTCCCGAATATGAGCATCAGCTGCATGAATCGGGCAGCCGCTCGGCGGCCGAGGCGGCGCTGCTGGCGCGCGAGAAGCGGGTTGAGAAGCTCGACATCCGCCCGCTGCCGCCTGAACAACGCAAGGCGTTCGCCGACGACTGGCAGCAGGTCCAGGCCCGCTTCGTCGACGATCCCGCGCGCTCGATCGCGCTGGCCGATGCGCTGGTCGCCGAAGTGATGAAGGCGCGCGGCTATCCGGTCGACGATTTCGATCAGCGTGCGGCGGATATCTCAGTCGAGCATCCGCAAGTCGTGCAGAATTATAGAGCTGCGCATGAGATCGCGCTCCGGCAATCGCGCGGCCAAGCCGACACCGAGGACCTGCGCTCGGCCCTGCTCGGCTATCGCTCATTGTTCGAGGAATTGCTCCACGCCGACCAGCCCGAGCCGGCCCACTGAGCCGGCCGCGTTAAGCCGTGCCGCGCATCGCCTCGGCGCGCTTGCTGTAGTCCTCGGCCAGCGCGAGGTGCCGTTCGCGCGCGGCCTCAGTCAGCGCGCGGCTGGCAGCGAGCCTCTCGCGCATCGCCTGGCGCGTCAGGAAATGGACGTTGGGATACACTGAACACCCTCCCCGGGAACCCAATTGGCCCGAGTGCAACCCGAAACGAAATCGGTTGCAAGCTTTATTGTCCGGTCACCGCAGTGGAGGAAATCGCAGGTAAATTAGCGGCTTACTCCTCGGTTCGGATCAGCACCGTCTCGCCGATGAGGAGGAACAGGAAGAATGGCGCCCAGGCGGCGATGACCGGCGGGTAGGTCCCGGCATTGCCCATCGCCAGGCTGAAATTGTCGGCGACGAAATAAGCGAAGCCGAGCGCCATGCCCATCACGGCGCGCATCAGCACCTGGCCCGAACGGGCAAGGCCGAAGGCGGCGATCGCCGCCAGCAGCGGCATCAACAGGGTCGAGAGCGGGCCCGAGATCTTGTGCGCGAGACCCGCCCGCGCTTCGTCGACGGGCCTGCCGCCCGCCTCGAGCTCGCGCGTGCGCTCGCGCAAGGTCCAGTAATCGAGCTCGGTCGGGTCGACCTTGGCGAGCGTCAGCTGGTTGGCGGTGACGCCCCCCATCGCGGTCATCGCCGGCTGGGTGCGGACGACGCTCATGTCGGCGTCGTAGACCCGCACGTCGCGCAGCTGCCAGTCCTTGCCGCCGCGATTGGGCAGCGCCCGCGCCGCGTGGATGACCCGGTGAAGGGCTCCGCCTTCGCGGTCGTAAATGGTCACGTCTTGCGCCGTGAACGGCTGGCCGCCGACGATCCCGGCATGGATCAGGTCGTCGCCGTTCAGCACCCAGACGTTGCCCAGGATTCCGCTCGCCTGTGGCACCGGCTTGTAATGATTGTCCATCCAGGCGGTGACCACCCGGGTCGAGTTGACCACCACGGCCTCGTTGAAGGCGAAGAGGCCGGCGGCGACGACAATGCTGGCCACGATCAGCGGCGCGAGGATCTGGTGCGCGGACAGCCCGGCCGCCTTCATCGCCACGACCTCGCTGCTCTGGTTCAGGCCGACGAAGGCGATCAGCGTCCCGAGCAGGACCGAAAAGGGAAGGAAGCGCGAGACCAGGATCGGCAGGCGAAGCGCGACGTAGCGCCACAAATCGGCGTCGGTATTGCCCGGCACCGCCAGGATCTTTCCTGCCTCACCGAGAAGGTCGAGAGTCATCAGGATAAGGATCAGCGCCAGCAGGACCGCTATGCTGCGGGTGACGAACAGCCGGACCATGTACCAGGCGAGCTGCCGCGACGGAAAGAAGCTGAAATTGATCATGCCGCCGGTGCGGGCCTTGCCGCTCTCGAAACGAGGCCCTTAACGCGCTTGGCGATGAGCGCGAAGAAGCGTTCGAGCGCTCCGATCGGCTGGCCGCCGGGGCGGTGCGCAAGCACATGGTACATCCAGTAGATCATCACTCCGAGAAGGATGAACGGTACCAACAGGCCAAGCGTCGGGTTGAGCCTTCCCCCAGCCGCCGACTGCTCCGCATATTGATTGACCTTGTGATAGGCGACGACGACCAGGATCGCGATGAAAATGCCGAGCCCCGACGTGCTTCGCTTGGGCGGCACCGCGAGCGCGAGCGCGAGCATTGGAAGCATCATCATCATCAGCACTTCCACCAAGCGCGAGTCGAAGCGCGCCTCGGCGCCCATCCGCTTGATGTGGGTCGCGCCCTCGCCGCCGTAGCCGATCCGCCACAGCTCATGGAGGTAGAACTCCTCCCACTCGGTCCCGCCGCGGCCACGGAAGGATTCGATTGCCGGCAGGCTGACCGGCAGGTCGTAGCTGTCGAACGCCAGCGTGCGCGGGGTCGTGAACTTCGGGCTGTCCTGGATCAGCCGGCCCTTGGTCAGCCGGAACAGGATGACGTTGGGGTCGTCGGTCGACAGGAACTTGCCGTGCTCCGCGGTCGCGGCGATGTTCATCCCCTTGGCGTCGTCGCTCTGGACGAAGATGCCGTGGAGCTGCGTCCCCTTGTTCTCGCTGCGGTCGATGCGCAGCGTCAGGCCCTTGCCCAATTTGTTGAACTCGCCGACCTTGATCGCCGCCCCGAGCTCGCCCGAATTGAGGTCGAACTGCAGCCCTTCGTAGCGATAGCGGGTGTAGGGCTGGAGATAGCCGACGATGAACAGGTTCACCGCCATCAGCGGGATCGCGTAGAAATAGGGGATGCGGAGCAGCCGGCCGTAGCTGGCGCCGATCCCGCGCAGCGCGTCGAGCTCGGAGGACAAGGCGAGCTTGCGGAAGGCGAGCAGGATGCCCAGCATCAGTCCGATCGGGATTCCGAGCGACAGATATTCGGGAAGCAGGTTCGCGAGCATCTTCCAGACGACGCTCACCGGCCCGCCGGCATCGACCACATACTGGAAAAGCCGGAGCATCTTGTCGAGGACCAGCAGCATCGCCGCGAGGATCAGCGAGCCGAGCAAGGGCACCGCGATCGAGCGCGCGAGATAGCGGTCGATGAGTCCGAGCTGTGGCAAATTCGGTCGTCCCAGCACCATGATTTGGCCGCAAAGGCGACCGACATTCCGCGCCCCTATAACGTAACGGTGCGTGGATTCATGTCGAAAGTGCTGCCCATATCGGAAGCGGAGCGGAAGCCCCGCGCGCGGGTGGCATTGCTGTCCAACCCTAGATCAGAGGCGCGCCTCGCCCAGCTGCCGCGGATTCGCGCTTTCTGTGCCGAGCATCCCGACGTGTTCCATTATGAGGTGGAGGACGCGTGCCAGGTGGGTGAGGCAATGAAGTCGATCGCGCGCGTCCGCCCGAGCGTGCTCGCGATCAACGGCTGCGACAGCACCCTCAGTGCGGCGCGCGCCGAGCTCGGCAAGGGCCACTTCCTGTCCGGGCTGCCCCTGCTGGTGGTGCTCGCCAGCGGCAAGCTCGAGAGCCTGGAGCAGGTGATCGAACAGGCCCGGACCGGAGCGCTGCAGGCTTCGTAGAGAAGGTGGCCCCCTCTCGAGAGAGGGAATAGCATCATCCCTTGGCTGCTGCTGTCCTTGGCGGGTCGTGGCGGGCGAGGGCGGCGGCGACGGCGCTGGCAAGCGCGCCGACGGTGAACGGCTTGCGGAGCAGCTCGTGGCTTCGCAAATCGTCGCTTTCGCCTTCGCCGACGTAGCCGGTGACGAACAGCACGGCGAAGTCGCGTGGGCTGTTCTGCTTGAGGAACCGGATCAGCTCCGGCCCGGTCATTTCGGGCATGATCACATCGGTGATCACGAGGTCGAAGACCTGCGCGTTGAACAGCTCGATCGCCTCGGCGCCGCTGGCACAGGCGACCGGCTCGTAATCGAGGTCCTCGAGCGCTCCGACGGTTGCGGTGCGCACCCGCGGGTCGTCCTCCACCAGCAGGATGCGAGCGCCGGCGATATGCAGGTCGGCGTTATCGACGCGCTGGGCTGCCGGGTGCAGCCGCACGGGGGCAGCGGCCTCGGTGCGCGGCAGATAGATGGAGACCGTGGTGCCTTTGCCAACCTTGCTCTCGATCCCGACCTCGCCGCCGGACTCATGCGCAAAACCGAAAATCTGGCTGAGGCCGAGACCGGTCCCCTTGCCGACCGGCTTAGTGGTGAAGAACGGCTCGAAGGCGCGGTCGACGACGTCCGGCGGCATTCCGCAGCCGGTGTCGGTGACGCTGATCCGCACATAATCGCCGGCGCGGACGTCGCCGACCTGGTTGGCGACGAGGCTGATATTCTCGGCTGCGATCCGCATGTGGCCTTCGCCCTCCATCGCGTCGCGGGCGTTGACGGCGAGGTTGACGATCGCATTCTCGAGCTGGTGCGGATCGACATAGGTGGGCCACGCATCCGCCGACACGTCGAAATCCATCACGATCCGCTCGCCGAGCGTGCGGTCGAGCAGGTCCGACATGCCGCGGATCAGCTCGGAAGGGTCGACCCGCTCGGGCAGCAGCGGCTCCGACCGAGCGAACGACAATAAGCGCCGGGTCAAGGCGGCCGCCCGCGTCGCGCCCTCCATCGCGTTGTTGAGGTGCATCATCACCTCCCGCCGCGGACCGTTGAGGCGGCGGAGCGCGAGATCGATTCCCCCGACGACGACGGCGAGCATGTTGTTGAAGTCGTGCGCGATGCCGCCGGTCAGCTGACCGACCGCCTCCATCTTCTGGACCTGGCGAAGCTGGGCCTCGGCGGCTTCGCGCTCGGCGGCCTCCTGCTTCAGCGCCTGGTTGGCTTCCCACAGCTCCTGGGTTCGCTCGCGCACCGCCTGCTCGAGCTGCTCGGAGCGTTCGGCCTCATTCTCGACCTGGCGGAGCGACTGGGCGTTCTGGCGAAGCGCCTGGACTGCGATCACTCCAAGGAAGATCGCGCCGACGCCGACCAGGACTCCGAGGAAGCTCAAATAGCTGGTGAGCTGGTCGGCCTGGTCGGAGAATATTTGACTCTGCTCGATGCTCCCGGCGCGCGACTGCCGCTCGGCGCGGATGATGTCCTCGAGCTGGTCGTCGAGCTGCTTGCCGGTGCCCTGCTTGGCCGAAGCGTAGAAATAGCTGATGCCCGTGTCGCCCTGCTTGGCCAGCGCCGCGCGGGCGGCGAGCGCGAGCTGGTCGCCAAGCTGATTGTAGAGGCGGCGGACCGTCGCGACCCGCCGCAGCTGGTCCAGATTGGTCTTTTCGAGCGAGGCGAGCTGGTCGATCTCCAGCCCCGCGAGCTGCCAGTCGCTGGCGTAGAGCGTGCCGTTGGTCTGAACATTCTCGTCGAGCGTGAAACGGGCAAGCGCCGACTGGGCACGCGAGATGTTGGCGCTGGCGTTGCGGACGACGAGCGCGACTTCATAAGCGTGGCGCTCGGCGGCAAGCGCCCGCTCGCGCGCGTCGTTGGCGAATTTGACGGCGAACACCATGACGACCAGGACGAGGGCCGCAATAAGGCCCGCGGCCGCGGCACCGCCACGTCGCCAGTCGAACCGGACGGCCTCCCCATCGTCCATCATGGGTCCAATGTAGTCGCGTTAACCTTTTGAAGAAAGCGGTCAGAACGCCCAGATTCGGGGCATTTCTCTCAGCTGATGCAACCTGTTGCACGGCCCGCCGCAGCGAACATGCCGAGGATCTCGCCGACCTGCTCCTCAGTGTGGAGAGCGCATAGCGAGCAGCGCAGCAACGTCATGTTGGCGGGGGTCGCGGGCGGCCGGGCGAGGTTGACGTAGAGCCCCTCGTTCAAGAGCGCCTCCCACATGGCCGCGCCCTTTTCGAGGTCGGGCATGATCACGGCGATGATCGCCGATTGGGGCTCTTCGGTGCCCAGCGTAAAGCCGAGCTGGCGGAGGCCGGCGTGGAGGCGCTTCGAATTCTCCCACAGATGGGCGCGCTTGTCGGCGCTGTCCATCAGCTTGCGGATCGAGGTCGCGGCGGTGGCGACGACGCTCGGCGGCAGCGAGGCGGTGAAGACATAGGGGCGGCACACCAGCCGCAGGATCTCGAACTTCGGATGGTTGGAGACGCAGAAGCCGCCGACTGTCCCTACCGACTTCGAGAAGGTGCCGATGATGAAATCGACTTCGTCGATCACCCCCTGCGCCTCGGCGACGCCGCGGCCGTGCTCGCCGATGAAACCCATCGAGTGCGCCTCGTCGACCAGCACCATCGCGCCGTTCGCCTTGGCCACCTTCACCATCCGGTCGAGCGGAGCGACGTCGCCCATCATCGAATAGACGCCTTCGAGGACGACCAGCTTGCCGGCCCCCTCGGGGATGCGCTTGAGGCGCTTTTCCATTGCCTCGATGTCATTGTGGCGAAAGGGGACGATCTGCGCATTGCCGAGCGCGCAGCCGTCGTAGATCGACGCGTGGCTGTCGATGTCGAGGACGATGTAATCGTCCTTGCCGGCCATGGTGGAGATGATCCCGAGGTTGGCCTGGTAGCCGGTCGAGAAGACCATCGCGTGGTCCATCGCGTAGAAGTCCTTGAGCGCCTGCTCGCACGCCTTGTGCCCGCCGTAGGTGCCGTTGAGCACCCGGCTCCCCGTCGTGCCCGAGCCGAACTCGTCGAGCGCCTTCTTGCCCGCCGCGACCACGTCCGGATCGAAGGTCATGCCCATATAATTGTAGGTGCCGAGCAAGATCGTCCGCTTGCCGTTGCAGATGGCGACGGTCGGGCTTTCGACCCGCTCCATCACCAGGTTGAACGGGTCGGTGAGCCCGGTCGAGAGCAATGTCTCGCGCTGCTGGATCAGCGGGTCGAATTTGGAGAAGAGGTCGGTCATTCTTCCTTCCCGTCATCCCCGCGAAAGCGGGGATCCCGCTATTCTTTCCAAGCGGGCAGGAGGTTAGCGGGATTCCCGCTTTCGCGGGAATGACGAAACAACAACTACGCCTTCAGCTTCCCCAGCGCATCGACCAGCTGCCCAACGGTCTCGATCTCTGCCTGCATGTTCATTGAGATGAGGACGTCGAACTCGTCTTCGACGTTGGCGACGAAGTCGAGGACGGTCAGGCTGTCCCACTCGAGGTCTTGCGCGAAGCGCGTGCTCTCCGTCACCTCGACCCCCTTCTTGTTGAACGGCTCGATCAGTTCGAGGACTTTGGCGAGGGTTTGCTGGCGATCTGGCATAGCGGGTTCGTTAGTGGGCACCCCGCTGTTTCGCAACGCAATGGGGCGCGATTGCGGCGCTTGTCGGGCGGCTTGCTACGCCGGCTGCGCGGCGACCAGTGCCTCCCTGCGCTGGGCGGCGGCGTCGATATCTTCCGGGCCGGTCATCATCCAGCCACCCGGGCGACGCATCAGGACGAAGCGGTAGTAGCAATAAGCGAGCAGATACATCGTCGAGCAGATGAGCAGCGACTTGCGGCCGGTCTCCGGGTCGATCCAAAGGACGATGATCTCACCGATCACGATCACCACGCCGAGCGCGGGGATCAGCGGAAAGGCCGGCGTCCGGTAGGTGCCGATGCCGGTTCGCCCGCTCGACCGCCCGGCGAACACCCCCCAGGTGTAGAACAGGCTGATGATCGTATAATTGCCCGACAGCAGCAGGATGCGGAAATAGAGCGGGATGTAAGCCGCGATGGCGGTCGTGACGCAGAGCACGAGGATCGCCACCCATGGCGCATCCGTGCTCGTGATCAGCTGCATCAGCGAGCGGTTGACGGGCGGTGCGAACAGCCGGGTCCGGCCCATCGAGAACAGGTTGCGGCCGATCCCGACGAAGCCGGCGAGGCAGGCGTTGAAGATCGCGATGGCGATCGAGATCGAGACCAGGTCGAGAACGAACGCCGGCAGATAATCCGACAGGAACAGCTCGAACGGGGAATCGCTCGACAGCACTGCCGAGAGGTTCGACGATCCGGCGATCACACCGGCCATCGGCGCCGTTTCCAGCACCACGGTGATCGCGAAGGCGATCATGATGATGCGCCCGATGGTCTGGGGCCGCTTCATGTCCTCACTGAACATCAGCGCCTGCGACGCGCCGGCTTGCGCCCATGACGCATTATTCACCGCGATGCCGATGGTTGCGATCCCCGCCGCGATCCAAACGCCCTTATGGACGACTACCGGATGGAGCATTGCCGCAGCCGCATGAGGATGCGCGTGATAAGCGCCGACACCCGCGATCAGCAGCAAGGCCGCGCACTCGATCAGCATGAAGATGCCGGTAATATATTCGTTGGCGCGGATGTTGAGCAGCGCAACCCCGGTGACGATTCCGGTGACGATGACCGTGATCGTGGTTGCTTCGAGGGGAATGCCGAACGGGCGCAGGTAGGTCGCGATCCCGCTCGCCGACACGCTGAGGAACACCGGCGCCATCGGCAGCGTCGCGATGTAGGTGGTCGCTCCCGCCCAGTCGCCCACGGCGTGGCCGATCGCCGCATAATCGTAACCGGCGGTAGGATAAGATGCGCCGAGCTCGGCGATCATCGAGGTCTGGCAGTAGCAGACCACCGCGCCGATCAGGAAAGCGATGACCGTTCCGGTTCCGGCCTG
>Ga0070714_100004703_pt1 | contig 10322 bp, 8 predicted proteins | sample LARL83metaG_FD_65450 | JGI IMG/M metagenome (GOLD analysis project Ga0070714, IMG submission 65450) | Corn, switchgrass and miscanthus rhizosphere microbial communities from Kellogg Biological Station, Michigan, USA - LAR L8-3 metaG | ecosystem: Host-associated > Plants > Roots > Rhizosphere ... | reverse complement strand
AACTATTCATGGCCTAGTATCTGTCTCGTGCCACCGAAGAAGATCCGCAGCCCGCTGTCCCTCGTGGTTCTCGGGCTGCTCGCCGAGGAGCCGCTGCACCCGTACGCGATACGCGCGCGCATCAGCGAGCGGGCGCATGACAGGCTGCCCGGCATCCGTCCTGCATCGCTGTACGACGTCGTTCAGCGCCTGGAGGACGCCGGGCTGGTTAGACCCGGCGAGCCCGGCCGCGAGGGACACCGCCCTGAGCGGGTCCCGTACGCGATCACGCAGGCCGGGCGCGAGGCACTCGTCGGCTGGGTGGCGGAATCGCTGGCCGACCCCGGCCGCGGCGATGAGTTCCCGGCCGCGCTGTCATTCATGTACGCGCTGGGCAAGGACCGCGTCGTGGAGATCCTGCAGGCCCGGGCGGCCGCACTCGCGGCGTCGCTCGACGCCGACGAGACCGCGCTGGCCCGTGCCGAGGCAGGCGGCACCCCGCCGGTCTTCCTGTCGGAGCACCGCTACCAGCTCGCCCTCCGCCGGGCCGAGCACACCTGGCTCTGTGCCTTCACCCAAGCGCTGCGCACCGGCGAACTCCGCTGGCCCAGCCCGCCCGGAAAGGACTAACTCCCATGTCAGCCGAACTCACGACAGACCCCGTCCGGCTGGCGCGCGAAGCGCACGCCAGGCTCGCCCGCACCGTCAACATGGGACCGGACCTCGGCGCCCCGCAAGAGCGAGGCTGGACCATCGCCGTCGAGCGCTCGCACCTGGAAGACTGCGCACGGCACGGCTTCACCGCGATCCGGCTCCTGATGCACCTGGCCGCGCACCGCGGCCCGGGCGGCCTGGACCCCGGCATGCTGCGGCGCGTCGAGCAGATCGCCGACCACGCGACGTCACTGGGGCTTGCCGTGGTCATCGCCAACCACCGCGACCGCGAGCTGACAGCCGACCCCGAACTGCACCTTCCGGCCACCCTGGCAGCGGTCGCCCAGCTGGCCGACGCGTTCGAAGGGCGCGGCACCGACCTGATCATGGAACCGCTCGCCGAGCCCGAGCAAGCCCTCGACCCGATCTGGAACACCGTGATCCCCGAGCTGATCGGCGCGGTCCGCGGCCAGGACCAGCACCGCACCATCCTGCTCGGCCCCCGCACCATGAACAACGCCCGGTTCCTCGGTGAGCTGACGCTGCCCGAACAGGAGCGCAACCTCATCGTCGGCATCCACCACTACTGGCCGGTCACCTTCACCATGCAAGGCGAGATGTGGCTCGGCGAGGACCACGTCTTCGGCAACCCGCGCGACTGGCTTGGTTCCACCTGGGACCAGACACCTGCCCAGGAAGCCGAGCTCCGCGCCGGGTTCGCCCAGGTCGCCGGATGGGGCGCCATGACCGGCCGGCCGCTGTTCCTCGCCGAATTCGGCACCACCAGCAACGCCGATCCGGCCAGCAGGGCCCGCTGGACCAGGTTCAACCGCATGCTCGCCGAACAGCACGGCATCCCCTGGGGAATCTGGTCGCTCGCCCCCACCTTCGCGATCTACGACCCTTCCACCCGCTCCTTCAATCCTCAGCTGCTAACCGCACTTATGGACTGACCAGCCGCCAGCCGGAACATGCCAGGCGGCAGACCCGGCAGCACACTCCGGCCATGCTCGCGCCAGACACCCTGGCCGCAGCAACCTTTGAGCTGACAGCGATGCGGTCCTGTCCTTGCCGTGGGCAGGGAACCTAGCTGGCCCTGATCCCCGCCAGTCGGGGCGCCCGGGTCTCTGCGAGAAGTCTCCGGCATGCATCCCTCTGCATGGTCCCGGACCCGTTATCGGGACAGGGGGTCGTGCTGTGCCGATCTGCCCTCGGCAGCGCGGGCGGGCGACGGTGAGCGGACGGCGGTAACGTCGGTCCTATGACCAGCTCCCGCAGGTTCCGCTTCTCCACCAACGTCTTCGGGGTCACGTCGCGGACGGAGTTCATCAGCTTTGCCCAGCGGGTGGAGGCGCTTGGGTACGACACACTGTTCGCCGCCGATCACCTCGGAAGCTACGCGCCGTTCCAGATGGTCGTGGCCGCCGCGCAGGCCACCAACCGGATAAGGCTCGGGACGCTGGTGCTCAACGTCCCGTTCTGGAACCCCGCATTGCTCGCGCGGGAGATCGCGACCGCCGACGTCCTCACCGACGGGCGGCTCGAGGTCGGCCTCGGGTCCGGGCACATGAAGTGGGAGTTCGACGCGGCGAGCATCCCCTGGGAGGGATTCGGGGCGCGGGCCGAGCGCCTGGAACAGGCCATCGAGGAGATCGGACGGATCTTCACCCAGGGCGGGTACGAGCAGCGCCGCGCGGCTGACGAGCACTTCGGCACCAAGCCTCTGCTGCCGACGCAACGGGCAGGCTTCGGCGGGTTCGGCCCGCCGCTCATCGTCGCGGGCACCGGCGATCGCGTGCTGCGGGTCGCCGGGCGGCACGCGACCATCGTAGGGATCGCCGGGACCAAGCAGGCACCCGGCAAGCCGCCGGGCACGCTGCGGCTGTGCTCGGCCAGCGAGGCCGACGAGGTGGTACGATTCGCCCGCGAGCAGGCCGGAGACCGGGCGGACGACACCGAATGGAACGTCCTGGTCCAGCTCGTGAAGGTAACCGGCGACCGCCCGTCCGCCGCCGCAGAACTGGAAAAGGACCTCGGTGACACGCTGTCGGCGCAGGAGATCATGGAGACGCCGTTCCTGCTGTTCGGGACGGTGGACGAGATCGCCGGCCAGATCGCGCGAAACCAGGAACGGTACGGGTTCACCTATTACACGGTGCATGCCCCGTTCGCCGAGGAATTCGCTCCGGTCATCGAGCGGTTCCGCGCTTCGTAGCGTTTACCGTCTGGCACCACGCTTTTTGACACCGGGATTCACCACCGTCGGCCTGCGGCCATTCATCGACTTCGAGGCCAGTGACCCTGCCGTCCCGATCCGCTTGACAGGCGCATTCCGGTGCCGGAGGACGATACGAACGGTAACGGCCCGCGCAGCGGTCAGGCCTTATCGCGGTATAAGGCGAGCGCGACGGCCTCGGCGAGCAGGTGGCACTGCTGGCGCCAGCCGTCGCCGATAAGGCCGAGAACGATGTGCCGCGCGCCGGCGGAGGCATAGGACCGCAGCCGTTCGGCGACGGCGGCGGGCGGCCCGGTGAGCGGAAGTTCCGCCGCCACGCGGGGCGGGATTCCGTATCCGGAGATGAGGGCGCCGACGTGTGCGTCGAGCGCGCCGTCTGGCCGGGCCTCGCCGAGCAGCACGCTTCCGCCGACGGCTATGGCTGGTTTTTCGGCGCGGCCCTGGCCGGCGCAGAGTTCGGCGAGATGCGCTGCTCCTGTCGCCACGCCTTCGGGCGTGATCATGGAGGGGAACCAGCCGTCGCCGTACGCTGCTGTGCGTCGTCGCGCGGCGGCGCCGCCCCCTCCGATCCATATCGGCGGAGGCGGTGCGCCGGGCGCGAGCGTCAGTTCGGTGCCGCCGGGAAGTTCGGTTGGCTTGCCCTCGATCAGCCCGCGCAAGATCTTGAGTGCCGCGTCGGTACGTGCCGCGCGGTCCCGGTACGGCACGCCGACCGCGTCCCAGGCCGCGGTTCCGTGGGCCGCGCCGCCAAGCCCCACACCGAGGATCACCCGGTTCCGGGACAGCTGCTGGAGGGTAGCGACCTGCTTCGCCGCCCACGCGGGATGGCGCAGCGCGAGGACCATGACGCCGAAACCCACCTGGATCCGCGTCGTGGCGGCCGCGGCGACGGCGAGGGTCAGCGTGCTGTCGGCCAGCGGCGTGGCCGCGGCCAGGTGATCACCGGTGAAGAGGCCGTCCAGCCCGGCGTCCTCCACCTGCCGGGCGAACGTGCTCAGGTCGCTGGCATTGGACCGGATCGCATGCGGTATGACCACCGACACGCGGGGCCGTGCGGTCATCGCGTCACCGTCAGCAGCGTCTTGCCGACGGTTGCCCGGGCCTCGATCGCGGCGTGCGCGTCGGCGGCCCGCTCCAGCTCCAGCTCCTGGCCGATGACCGGGCGGACACGGCCTGCGGCCGCCTCGGCCAGGGCCGTGCGCACCAGCGCCACGTGCTCGGCCGGGCTCATGGCGGCGCCCGGGCTGATGGTCACCTTGTACTCCCGGGCGAGTTCCGGGGTGACCGGCGCGAAGCTCCCGCTGGCCATGCCGAACGGGCAGAACCGCCCGCCGGGGCCGAGCAGGCCGAACGCGGCCCGGCCGACATCACCGCCCACCCCGTCGAACACCACGTCCACGGATCCCGCGGCCTCGCGGACCCGCTCCGGCCAGTCCGCCGCGCTGTAGTCGACGGCGATATCGGCCCCGAGCTCACGGGCCAGCGCGAGCTTGCGCTGCTGGCCGGCCAGCGCGATGACCCGGGCGCCGGCGTTCTTGGCGAGCTGGACGAGCAGCGTCCCGACGCCGCCCGCCGCGGCTTCGACGAGGACGGTCTCGCCCGCCGCCGGGTGCGCCCGGCCGATGAGAGAAAGCGCCGTGCGCCCGTCGGCCAGCAACGCGACGGCATCACGCAACGCGAGGCCGCCGGGCACGTCGACCAACTGCCCGACGGCCACGGTCGCGTGCTCCGCGTAGCCTCCGGTCCCGTTCAGGCTGGCCACGACGCGCCGTCCGATCAGGGCGGCATCGACCCCGGCACCCGCTGCCGCAACGGTCCCGCCGACGCCGTTGCCCAGGATCGCAGGCAGCGCGGGGAGCATCTCCCGGCGCGGCGGCCTGCCCGCGCGGACCTGCGTCTCGACGAATGTCACGCCGCAGACCTCCACGTCGATGACCACCTCACCCGGTCCCGGCGTGACCGGTGCGACCTCGGCTGGCTGGAGCACTTCCGGCGGGCCGAACTCCCGCATGACAACCGCGCGCATGACCGCCGCCTCACTTATCGGAATGATTCTGTCCGACTAAGACTCTACCGGAACGTTTCGCTCCGGTCACCGGTAGGGTGGATGCCATGCCGCCTCGTTCGCTGAGCCCGTCGTCGGCGCGCGGCCGCCAGGCCGAGGCGCGGCGCAATGACCTGGCCGTCCTGGAGGCCGCCCGGGACGTCTTTACCGCGATGGGCGCGGCCGCGCCCATCGCGGCCGTCGCCGAGCGCGCCGGGGTGGGCATGGGCACGCTCTACCGGCGGTACGGCAGCAAGGCCGAACTGCTGCAGACCCTGTGCGTCCTGGCGATGGAACAGACGCTGGAAGCCGCCGAGGAAGCGCTGAAGGCCAACGACCCATGGACCGGCCTGACCGGATACATCACCGCCTGCGTCGAACTGCGCTCCGGCGCACTCGCGGCGCTGGCTGGGCAGATCGAGACGACCGCCGAGATGCGCCGCACCGCCCAGCGGGGCATGGAACGCATGACGGAGATCGCCGCCCGCGCGCACCGCGACGGCAGCCTGCGCCCCGACGCCACCCCGATGGACATCACCTGGCTGATCGAGCAGTTCAGCCGCCGCGCCCCTGACCCGGTCGGCCCCGGCGAGGAACGCAACGTCCGCTCCAGGCTGGTAGCCATCGCCCTCGACGGCCTGCGCGCCCACACCGCCGGCCGACCCGGTGAGATCCTGCCGGGCGACCCGCCCAGCCCCGAGCGCTACGTGAACCGCTGGTCGCGTGCCGCTAACCACGAGCCGGGACGCACGGAGGGGGACTGATTCTCAGCGGCTGCTTAGTTGGCCTGCGCTCCTACGAGACCCTGCACCAATGGGCATTGTGGGCCCTGGATCACACCGGCCAGCCCGGGAAGCCCGGCTGACCACAGCCGCCAGCACCCGGCCGGGGGAAGCCGCTTCGGGACCGCTAGGCGAGACGGTGGTCGCGGGCGTAGCGGATGGCGTCGACGCGGTTGGCCGATCCGGTCTTGGCGAAGATCCGGTTGATGTGGCTCTTGATGGTTTGCGTGCTGATGAACAGCTCGGCGGCGATATCGGGATTCGTCATGCCCCGGGCGATCATGGCGAGGATCTCGGCCTCGCGCAGGGTCAGCCCGTCAGGCAGTTTCTCGGGAAACTTCTGCCCGGGCGGGTTCTCCGGCCGGGACGCCGCGGCGGCGAGCAGCGCGGCGCGGGCGGCGGGATCGATGACCGACAGGCCGGTGGCCGCGCCGTGCAGCGCCTGGACGATGTCGGCGCAGTCAGCGTCCTTGGTGAGGTAGCTGCGCGCGCCCGCCTGGAGCGCGGCCAGGACCGACGAGTCGTCGACGTAGGTCGTCAGGACCACCACGGCGACGCCGGGGTGCTGCTCGGTCAGCCGGCGGGTGGCCTCGATCCCGTCGAGCACGGGCATGTGCAGGTCGAGGAGGATCGCGTCGGGGCTCTTCTCGGCGACGAGCCTGATGGCCTCCTCGCCGTTGGCCGCAGAGGCGACAACCTCGATCTCGGGGACCGTGCCGAGCAGGACCACGAGTCCTTCACGCACGCTGGCCTGGTCGTCGGCGACGATGATGCGCAGCGGCGCGGGCCCGCCGGGATGGCCGATCACCGGGGAATCCTCGCCACGACGGTCCAGTCGCTGCCGTTCCGCCCGGCGCTCAGCGTGCCGCCGACGAGGAGGAGCCGTTCCCGCATCCCGGACAGCCCGTAACCGCCGTCGACCGTGACCAGCTCGGGTTCGTGATCTCCGGGTGCATCCTCGTCCAGGTGGTTGGTCACCGCGAGGCTGGTGTGGGCGTCGGCATAGTCGAGGTGCAGGTCAACGGGCTGGTGCGGGGCGTGCTTGGCCGTGTTGACCAGCGCCTCCTGCGCGGTCCTGGTCAGGGCGAGCCCGGCGTCGGGCGGCAGGATGCGTGGCTCGCCGCTTACTTCGAAGGTCACCCGGGTGCCGTGACGGCGCTGGTGCTCCGCGCTGAGCGTAGCCAGCCCGTCCGGCAGCGGCCGGGTCTCGCCGCGCAGGGCATGCACGGCTCGCCGGGTCTCCTGGAGCCCGTCGGTGGCCAGCCGCCGGGCCTGGGCCAGTAGCTCCACCGCCCGTGCCTCGTCATGCTGCGTGGTGAGCACGGCCTGGGCGGCCTGGAGCTGCAGCCCCAGCGCGCCGAGGGAGTGAGCGAGCACGTCGTGGATCTCCCGGGCGATCCGGGCGCGCTCATCCAGCGCCGCCACCTTGGCTTGCTCCTCCGCGAGCTTGGCCTGCTCCGCGCGAAGCTGATCCGCTCTGGCCAGCAAGGCCGCCGACTGCTCGGCCTGCACCTGGCGCGCGAGCAGGTCGCGCCCGACCAGCCAGGCGACGACCAGGATGGCGGGGTGTTCGAGGGTAGCGGTGGCGCCCGCGCCCCGCAGCCACATCGCCTCGGACGCGAGTATCCCCGCGCCCACCACGCTCAGCCCGGCGGCCAGGCTGGTGTCGCTTGCCGCCGTCAGTGCGGCCAGGACCGCCTGGATCTCAAGCTCTCCGCCGGTCGGCGTGGCCGCGGCCATGCTGCACGTGACCGTGACGGCCGCGAGGGCATACGGCAGCAGGAAGGCATAGCGAAGGCGGGTCGGCGTCGGGATGTCGGCCGGTACCCACAGCACAAGCTGGACGGTTGACGCGGTAACCGCGGCGATCAGCACACCGAAATTCCAGGCACCCGGCCAGGGCCGCGTGAAGGTGACATAGGCCACGATCACGAGCAGGGCGGCGCGTACCGCCGTGTTCGCGACTCGTAGCACGATTTTCATTATCGCTCCCCGACGTCTCGGCTGATAGCCGAAGGCACGACTGACGGTAGGAGCGCGGCGGCGCCAAGTCACCGGTCCGCGGGTGGAGTTCCGGTATGAGATCGCGCCCCGCGGCTCACACCAGAGTTCCACCCGGGCGCGGGCAGATCCACCCGGCGGGCCGGCGCTTCGGTCCCCGGCGAGCGCGATGGTTTGGGTCAGGGAACCGACCTAAGGAGCCGTCGTATGTCCATTGCCCGCCGAACGAGGCGTCCGGTCCCGGGCGGCCGGTTCGCCCGGGCGCTGCGCCGGCTGCGCTGGCCAGTGATGATCGCCTGGCTGATCGCCGTCATTTTCCTGTTCCAGCTCGCCAGCAGCCTGTCCCACGTGACTAACGACAGCAACGCGGCCAACCTGCCTGCCTCGGCCCCCTCGACGCGGGTCATCGCGCTGGAACTCCAGCAGGCCACCCGGCACGGCCCGGGCCAGCCGCAAACCGATACCGCGTTTGTCGTATTCGCCCGCGGCAAGGCCCTGACCGCCACCGACATGGCCGCGGTCACCTCGGCCCGGGCCGCCGTCGGGGGCCTGGCCGGCCAGGCGAACGGGCTCAGCGCGCCCGGCCCGGTCCAGCGGTCAGCGGACGGGCAGGCCGCGATGTTCACGGCGGACATCACCGCGCCGGCGGGCAACCAGGCCAGTGCCGACACGGCCGCGGTGCGGGCGATCCGCGCGGTGGTGGCCGGCCCGGCCAGCCGGGCGGGCGACCGCCTGCGGGTCGAGGTGACCGGGCCGGCCGCGGTGACCGCCGACCAGGGCACCCCGACCACGACCATCCTGGAGCTGACCGCGCTGGTGATCGTGGCGCTGGTCTTTTTCGTGGTCTACCGCAGCCCGCTGCTGTGGTTCTTCCCCCTGCTCAGCGCGGTGGCGGCCATCCAAGTCGCCCAGGCCGGAGCCCATGGGCTGGCCAGCGCCGGGCTCACCGTCAGCACGCTGTCGTCCGACATCTTGATCGTGCTGGTCTTCGGGGCCGCAAGCGACTACGCGCTGCTGCTCATCCACCGTTACCGCGAAGAGCTGGGCCGCCACGCCGCCACCGAGGACGCCATGGCCGCCGCGCTGCGCCGCACCCTGCCGACCCTGCTCGCGTCCTCCGCCACGGTCGCCATCGCCATGATCTGCCTGCTGGCCGCGCAGTCGGCCTCGCTGCACGGCCTGGGCCCGGTCGGTGCTGTGAGCATCGCCGCGGCCCTGCTCGCCCAGACCACCTTCCTGCCCGCCCTCCTGCTGGTCGTCGGGCCGGCGGCCTTCTGGCCCCGCGTCCCGGCGGCCGGGCAGACGGCCGGACAGAACGGAAGCGGGCAATCCCGGCTCTGGTCGGGCATCGGCACCCGGGTCGCCCGACACCCGGCCCGGGTCGCGCTCGCCGCCGTGCTACTGCTCGCCGTGGCCTGCACCGGGCTCGCCGCCCTGCGCATCGACAACAGCAACCTCGCCCAGGTCAAGGGCAGTCCCGGCAGCGTGGCCGGCGCGCAGCTGGTCGACGACCACTTCCCGGCCGGCCTGCTCGACCCCGTCAGCCTCCTCGCCCCGCCGAGCCAGGCGGCGGCTGCCGTCGCGGTGGCCCGGGCTACGCCGAACGTCGCTGAAGTGCTCCCGGCCGCCCCGCTGGGCAGCTACGCCAGCTACCTCGTCATCACGTCGGTCTCGCCCTACGGGGCGAGCGGGCACGCCATGATCGCGGACCTGCGCCGGCAGCTCGACCGTGACGCGCCGGGCACGCAGGTGGGCGGCGATCCGGCCGTCCAGTACGACATCACTCAGGCGTCCGCCCACGACGCCCGGGTGCTCATCCCGCTGGTGCTGGCCGTGATCCTGGTCGTCATCACCCTGCTCTTGCAGGCGGTCGTCGCCTCCCTGCTGCTGGTCGCCACCACCGCGCTCAGCTTCGCGGCCTCGTTCGGCCTGTCGGACCTGCTATGGCGGTACGGCCTTGGCTATTCGGGCATCGAGTCGCAAGTCCCGGTGTACATCTTCATCTTCCTGGTCGCGCTCGGCGTCGACTACAACATCTTCCTGGCCGCCCGTATCCGGGAGGAAGCCCGGCACGCGGGCATCCGGCCGGGCACCCTGCGCGGGCTCAGCATCACCGGGGGCGTCATCACGGCCGCCGGCGTCGTCCTTGCCGCCACCTTCGCCGCCCTTGTCCTCGAGCCCACGGTCTACCTGACCGAGGTCGGGACCGCCGTGGCCATCGGCGTCCTGCTCGACACCCTGCTCGTCCGCACGGTGCTGGTCCCCGCCGCCCTGCTCACCATCGGCGAGCGCGTCTGGTGGCCTGCGCGACCAGGCCGCCACGCGGCCGCCGTCCCCGTCGGCCGGGACGCTCAGGGGCGGGCGGCTTGGCGGCAGGCGCGGACGTAGCCGAGGACGAGCGGGCGGGTGTCGCCCTTGCGCCAGGCGAGGGCGAGCTGGCTGGGTGACAGGCCGTTGACGGGCCGGGTGGTGACGCCGCCGAGAGTGACCAGGGGCGCGTTGCCAGCCGCCAGCAGGCAGATGCCGCGGTCGTCGGCTAGTGCCTCGTAGGCCTCCTCGGTGCTGGCGATCTCGGCGCCGATCCGCGGCGGCCTGCCGCCGCGGGCGTCGGTGGCCAGCCAGTGGT
>Ga0070714_100004702_pt1 | contig 10324 bp, 8 predicted proteins | sample LARL83metaG_FD_65450 | JGI IMG/M metagenome (GOLD analysis project Ga0070714, IMG submission 65450) | Corn, switchgrass and miscanthus rhizosphere microbial communities from Kellogg Biological Station, Michigan, USA - LAR L8-3 metaG | ecosystem: Host-associated > Plants > Roots > Rhizosphere ... | reverse complement strand
TCCTCGAAGTTACCGTCTCCCTTGTTGTGGTAGAGAAACTCGAACATGGAATCGTTCGCGATATAGACATCGACACGTCCGTCAGAATCGTAGTCAGCAATAGCGATGCCAAGCCCTTTGCCAGGTTTGTTCAAGCCGATTTTTTGTGCGACCTCGGTGAACGTTCCATCTTTATTATTGTGATAAACGAGAGGCGCGACTGGCTTGAAGTAATCGGGATGGCAATAAGCGCGGTATCCTTCCTTGTGCTCACCACACCAGATATCCTCAAAATCCCAGTCCAGGTAGCGCAGCACCACGAGGTCAAGAAAGCCATCGCCATCGAGATCAATCCATGCCGCACTCGTTGACCAGCCGCTTCCCCCTACTCCAGCTTTCTCGGTCACGTCAGTAAATGTGCCGTTGCCATTATTGTGGTAAAGCTTATTGCCGCCGTACGCGGTCACATAGAGATCCTCATACCCGTCGTTGTCATAATCACCAACTGCGACGCCCATCCCATAGCCTGCTCCTTGTAAGCCAGCCTTTTCTGTAACGTCTTCGAATGTTGCGTCCGGCTTCTGATGGTAGAGGCGGTTCCAATATCGTGGGCCGGTCTTCTGTGGAACTGTCCCTTTCGGACTGGGATCGGCCAATGGCGCGCCGTTTACAAGATAAGCGTCGAGGCGTCCGTCATTGTCGTAATCGAACAACGCAACCCCGGCACCCATAGTTTCGAGAAGATATTTTCTGGAAGTATGCGATGCGAGGTATTGAAAGTTCACGCCGAGCCGCTGCGTGACATCGACAAAAGCCTCGATAGACGTTGCTGCCGATCCTGCAGGCGAAGTGCGTTCTTGTGCCATGACCAACGGCACCCGTGTGGCAGCCAACAAACAGAAAACGATTGGGAGAAGACGCCGGGCTTCGCGAGAACGGTCCAGCTTCACGGCCGCACAATTCCTTTGCCTTCTTCAATCGTCACGATGTCATCGATTGCTGGAATCTTTATTTCTTCCTTCGCTCCGTCCGGCCAGGAGATTTCGACTTTGTCGACTTTCGTCGCAGTGCCCAGCCCGAAGTGCAGGCGCTGGTCCGAGCTGGAAGCATAACTGCCGCCGCTGTAAACGTCTCCACGCTGACGAACACCTCCGGCGGTAACGAACAATTTTGTGCCAATTGCGTCACGCGGGCTCTTTGCCCCTCCGATCAGCTTTAGCGTCAACCAATGGTTAGAGTTCTTCACTACGTTCTTTAAGACTCTAGGAGCGGAATCGATCACATTCAGAACGACATCGATGTGGCCGTCATTGAAGAGATCGCCGAAAGCCGCACCCCGTGCCGAAACCACGACCGCCAGCCCGCTTCCTGTAGCCGGCGGCACCTCCTCAAACTTTGAACCGTTCAGATTGCGGAATAACAACGGGCGCTGTGCCCAAGTTGTTCCCCAATCCTGCTTATCCACACCGGGATAAACGTGTCCATTGGCCACAAAGAGGTCGAGCAGGCCGTCGTTGTCATAGTCCAAAAAGCCAATTCCCCAGCCGAGAAAAGGAATGGTCACATTAGCGATACCCGCAGCAAAGCTCACGTCGGTGAAACTGGCGTCCCCGTCGTTGCGGTATAAAGTGTCGTAGTCGTCAGAGAAGTTCGTGATACAGAAATCCACCTTCCCGTCACGGTTGTAATCGCCCACGGCAATTCCCATCGCAGCCTGTTCGCGTCCTTCGTCATTGAGAGCGAAACCCGATAGATAGCTCACGTCCTCGAAGGTTCCATCATGCTTGTTGTGATAGAGGTACTTCGGCACTGAGTCATTGGCGACCAGTAAATCGACCCATCCATCATCATCAACATCAACAAGAACCGACGCCAGGCCGTAATAGCCGCGGGGATCGGAAACTCCAGCCTTTGCGCTTACGTCGGTAAAAGAACCATCGCCGTTGTTGTGAAACAGATGATCGCTCTCGCCAGGCAATCCGCGCGGCCCGCACATTACATTAATCCCGCGAAACTGACAGAACCCAGGCGGCAGTTCTCCTTTTCCGGCGATGGGCGGATTGTCGGGATCGAACTTCACGTACCCGGGAACAAACAAGTCGAGCAATCCGTCATGGTCATAATCTCCCCAAGTCGCACCGGTTGACCATCCGCCCAGCGTGACCCCTGCCTTTTCCGCGAGGTCGGTAAATGTGCCGTCATGATTGTTGTGGTAAAGGCGGTTCTTGCCAAAATTTGATACGTAGATGTCAGGCCAGCCATCATTGTCGTAATCGCCTACCGCGACCCCAAAACCCCAGCGCTCATTCGCGACTCCAGCTTTCTCGGTCACATCCGTGAAAGTTCCGTCGTGATTATTGTGGAACAGCATGGCTCGCGGCGGGGGTTCCTTGCCTTTGAGCGCGGGAATCGTTGATCCGTTCAGCAGATAGATATCGAGCCATCCATCATCGTCGTAATCCAGTAGGGCCACGCCCGAGCCAGGTGTCTCCAAAATCGTGCTCTTATCGTGAGTACCCGAAACGTGGTGAAATTTGTCGAGGCCAGCGGTGTGAGTAATATCAGAAAAAATAATGGGAGCGTTGTCGACAAAGCCGCCAGCCGTGATTGGTCGCGACAGCGCATCCTTGACTGGAGCATGGGCGACACCGGTGCTCATTCCGTTCTGCTGACCACGGGTATTAGCGGGCTCGACATTCTGTGCGAGGCTGCCGACAGCAAACAGCGCTAGCCAGGCCGTTCGAATTACAATTAATCTTGAAATTGCTGGCAAGTAAACCACGGAGCGATTGAAATTCAGAAATGGCATTATGAATTAGGATGCTTCTCTGACATACAAATCTTCTCACAAACCGACAAATGCTAGGCTCTCCTGGAGCTTACCGCAAGATCAAAAAAGGCCACGACTTCTATTCGCATAAGGCCTTCTTTTCGCATCCTGGTAGCTCGCGTTTTGACGCATTCGGCTGCTAACGCGAAAGCACTCGCGGCAGATTTCTCCTTCCTGTCTTGCTCAAAGAGCGGGCTGCTAGCATGAAACTTACCTTATGGTCGCCTTGGTGGACGATACGCTGTGCCGGAGACCAAAACTATGAGTACACCGAACAGTGCAACAGCCCCACGAGACTCATTCGACCTTGCAGCAACAAGTCTGGAAGAAGCCGCAAGCAAGGCCGCAGCGCTGTTCGTTTCGATCTATCGGGAACTTGAAAAGCGTCCGGTGGCGCCGCCCAAGACACGGGCTGCGCTGCGAGAAACATTTTCGGAGACCCTCGTAGAAGAAGGTGTGGGTCTCCTGCAAGCCCTCGACGAGTTTGAGCGATGGGTGCTGCCGGGCTCGATGGGTACCCCGCATCCCCTTTATCTGGGCTTGGTGAACTCTTCACCATTGCCGGGAGCGGCGCTCGCAGACCTGTTAATTTCGTCGCTCAACAATAACGGCGGCGCATACCATCAGTCGCCAGCGATGACCACGTGCGAAGAGGAGGTCGTGCACGCTTTCGCTCGCCTCTTCGGAATGCCTGATGCTGACGGCATGTTCCTGCCGGGAGGCAGCTTCGCAACCTTGCAAGCGATCGTGCTCGCGAGGGTGAGGGCGACAATCGGTCGCGCGCAATCTGGGCTGCGACTGTATACCTCCGATGCCGCGCACTTCTCAGTCGAGCGAATGGCGAGGATCGCGGGCGTCGCAGCAGAGAGCATAATCTCGATGCCCGTATTGGGACGGGGCATCATGGACGTAAGCGCACTCAGACGTCGTATTCGTCATGATCGCGAGCGGAATAAACAGCCGTTCGCTGTGGTCGCGACAGCCGGTACGACCGGGACAGGTGCGATTGACCCGCTGCGGGATATTGTAGCCCTCTGCCGGGAAGAGAAATTATGGCTTCATGTAGATGCGTGCTACGGCGGCGCAGCAATGCTGCTCGATTCGATGCGGTCTCGCCTTGCTGGTATCGAGGACGCTGACTCAATTGCGATTGATCCGCACAAATGGTTCTTCATTCCAGTCACGGCGGCGCTCCTGCTGACCCCTCACCGCGACGTCGCACAAAAAGCGTTCGCCACCACTGCGGGATCGTACATCCCGACCGACGGCGAGCCCGATGCTTGGCAGCGGGGAATGGCGACAACCAGAAGATCGTCCGGACTCGCGGTGTGGATGGGACTGCGCGCACACGGATGGCGAACCATCAGGGCCGCCGTGAAGAGCAACATCGAGCTTACGCGTATGCTCGAAACGCTGCTCGCGGAACGTGGCTTCCGAGTTCTCGAAGGCGGTGAGCTCTCGATCGCATGCGCCCGCTGGGAACCGCGTGATCAAACGGCAGAGGCAATCGATCGACTGCAAAATGTGATCGCACTCGACGTTGTCTCCTCGGGTAAGGCGTGGTTCTCTACTACACGCCATGCTGGCCGCACTTGGCTACGTTTCAACATGGTCAATCTCTACACGCGGGAGCACCATGTGCGCCAACTCGCGGATATGCTCAGGTCAACTGCAGAACACGCTACGAGGGAGAAATTGAAATCGAAACGGTAATGGAGTCAGGGAAGGGCCAGGGAAGCCACAAGGACAGTTGGAGCCACAACGAGCAATGTGAGCTACCCTGGGACACCGAGATCAGGAAAGGTGGAACTCGATCCAAATCAGGACCATTTGGCAGAACCACTTTATAATCGTGGCCAATTCGATCGATTTGGCCAACTTTGCGAGCCATAGAATTTCCTCCTTGGCTCGCAAGAGAGGCACACAACCGGCGCACTCATGCGGTGTCAAAAGCGCGGATATTCAGATTGATTGAACAAAGAATGGTTGATCGGCCGTAAGTTGAATTCTGTGGGTTCGCGCCACGGTATCATGGCCAGTGCTGCTGCTCTGCAGTTGTGAGCGCGATACCGGGCGAGAAACGGATCGTCTTCCAGCTCGAATCAGATTTTTGGGCCTTTGTGTGTCGCGACGCAAAAGAGCGTCCTCGTAACTCATTGAACGTGCTGTCTACGAATGCACCATCGCGACTAGCGCAGGCTTGTCGCGAAAAACCAGTGTAGCCCCGGTCCTTTGGAGCAGGCGTTTTTGGGCGAACTCCGTGAAAAGCCTGGTGACCGTCTCGCGCGTCGTGCCAATCATTTCTCCGATCTCCTCATGGGTAAACCTAAGTTTGACTTGGGCGCTTCCCATTGTTTCTCTGGCTGGATACCACGAAAGTAGCAACTTAGCGAGTTTCTCGGCAGGGGAAGTGACGACCCCCAGCGTGCGTATTTCTTCGTGCGCATTGAAATAGTTGAGACTAAGTATTTGCCCAACTCGCAGCGCAACATCGCTGTTGTCGTTGAGGAACTGAAGCAGAGCCTCACGCGAGATAAAATTCGCCTGGCCAGGCTCGATCATCTCTGCCGTGACTTCGTACGGTCGACCCAAGATATTGGCGCTCAGGCCAAGAACGTCCCCGGTTTCAGAAATTTTCGTGATGATTGTCTTGCCTTGGCTGGATGAAGTTGAGAGCTTCGCTTTTCCGCTGCAGAGTATAAAGACTCCTCGTGGCTTTTGGCACTCGGTGAACAAAAGGGCTGCTTTGGGGTAGATCGCTGTTGATTTTATTTCGTTCAACTTCTGCAACGCGGGCATTGCCAATCCGCAGAAAAGACGATTCTGGTGCGCGGGGCAATTCAGGCAATTGTCGAGAATAGTCATACCATAAGGGGTGTGCATTGTAGATTCCTCCTTTGAATCGCGTTAGTCAGTAAATTGCATCGGCCGGGATTAATTTGAGTGAGTATCATGTTTCGTTTTCCCCTAAGAAGCGTATTTGCCCGCTGCGAATGAAGAGTACGACGAGCTCATTGCGCAAATCGGTCAGTTCAAACCGCCTGGCAAGCGCTTGTTATTGGGGTAAAAGATGTTCGCGGACGGGAGTTAGCAGCGGAGAACTAACGACTTCGGTACAGAACCGTTGGAGTGCAAGAGAAGCTCGGATTGATCGATTTCGAGGGGATGGGGTTGCACCCCCATCGGCATTAGCGCAACCGTATGGTCGATGCTCTGTGGACGTGAACCTGCGAGGGGCGAGCGTGAAACGCGAGTGCACGGACTCGTACTCGCGACCACGACCAGGACTTCAGGAAAACCATCGCCATCCGCGTCTACCGAACCTAGTTGCGGACCAACGACAAAAGTCGCGATCGCGGCGAGCGCTAGCATCAGAATCACGCGCCGAAACGTCCGCATCGAATTGGCGGAATGCCCGTGCGTCGAATCTGCTCGGCGTTTGCACAATGAAGACATGTGAGTACGATCACAAGGTTATCCAGTGCAAGATGAGCTTTCTGTGATCCTCGACACAGATATCCGTGCGTTCAATCACGTCGTGAATTCTGGAACGGAGTGGCTTCTTACCTGCCGGTTTGTAGAGATATCGAAAGTTCTTCGATCGGCTGTCCCGCCTTGTACTCAAGCTTCTTCGGCGGCTCACATCCCTCTTGGCGAGTCATTAGCAAACTAGGCTTCTTCACGTCTTCCTGTTCCGGTCGGAGAGGTTTACCCATGAGGAAATCGCGGAAATGATTGGCAACAGCGGGGAGATTGCCGGATCGGAGCTAGTTTCTGCGCCCCGGCCGGCTTTCAGCCCTAGATGATCATGCAACCGGCTGGCGCGCTGCAGAAGGCGCTAAGCGATTAATTGCTCCCGCAACACGTCTGACGAAACCGGAATAGCGGAGTAGAGTGCGTCTCGGAGCGCCACATCCCGCGGGTCTCCGGTCAACCGCGTCCCCATCTGGCTGGTCACGTAGGCATAGCCGATTCCAGAGACGGGATCGGCGAAGCCAAGAGATCCGCCGGATCCGGGTGCCCCGAAGGAAGCGGCACTGCCGAAGGGCCAGGTGGAACTCGACTTCATGAAGCCTAACGAGAATTGCACGCCGTCGGCTTTCAGGCACTCATCGTAAAACCCGCGCGTCGGAGGGATCGCCGGCGCAGCCAGCAACTGTAGAGTTTCTGGACGCAAACCCAGTTCGCATCCATCGGTGGCGAAAACACTATAGGCCCGGGCGATCGCCCGTGCCGTGCCGACAGCGCCCCCGGCCGGCACTTCGAGATCTCGGGCATACACGTGCTGATCATCATGAGGCAGTGAGGAACCCTCGAGTGCACGTACTATGTTCGAGCGACGATTCATTGCTTGCAGCATGAACCGAATCCCGAAGCCACGAAGCATCTCGAACAGGCTAGGCCGAGTGATCGTGGCCAGACGTGAATCCTGGATAGTCTCCGGCAACCTGACGTACACCTCCAGCCCAAGCGGTGTGGCGATCTCGTCCTGGAAGAAGCGCCCTAGGCTGCGATGTTGTGGATCCACACGGCGCAACAACTCACTTTCGTAGAAGCCGAGAGTGATGGCATGATAGGCTTGCCGCGTCCCGGGCTCCCAAGCAGGCCTCTGACGCGCCAATATGACTGCCAGACGATCAAGGTCCGTAACTAGGGCACGATCGATAGGCACGTCGAGCGCGAACAGTCCTGCCTGATGTGCGAGGAGCTGCCGCACGGTGATTCGCTCCTTGCCTTTTTGAGCGAAGTCCGGCCAGTACGCACACACGCGATCTTCGTAGTCCAGCCATCCGCGAGAGTGGGCGATGGCCAGCGTCATCGCGGCCAAGCCTTTGGTAGCTGAATAAACCAAGACCATCGTATCCTGCTCCCAACGCTCGCCGGTTTGCTTGTTCCGAATGCCTCCCCATAAGTCGACGACCTTTTTGCCATGGTGAAAAGCGCAGCAGGCTCCGCCTAACTCCGCGCGCCGAGCGAAGTTCTCGGCGAATGCCTCGCGCACGGGCTCAAAGCCGCGACTCACGTGCCCCTGGATATCGAAATGGTGTGATGATGACATGGCGAGCTCTGGAAAACGCAAAACTCTATTGCCTCAAACTAGCTGCTCTGCAAAGTTCTTCAATCGGCTGCCCTGGTTTGTATTCAAGTTTCTTGGGAGGTTCACATCCTTCTTCCCGAGTCATCAGCAGACTCGGCTTTTTGACTTCTTCCGCATCCGCCTTAGCCGTGATTGGAGCAAGTTTCTTCTTCATCTCTTCGAAGGCGGAAGTTTGCATGATGAAATCTGATTTGTGCGGGAGAAATAGGATCTCTCGCTGTGTCTCGACCATGCGCTGGTAGAAAGCGGGATGTGTCCTGAACCAACTGACGCCGTTTACATAGCCTTCCTTCGTCGCCATCTTATCGAAGAATCGGGTAAAACCCGTCGGATCATATCCGGCGTTCCAGGCATACTGCACGCCCAGTTTGTCGGCTTCCAGTTCGTAATCCCGGCTGACTCCGAGAAGCTTAAGATCGAGTACAAGGCCCAATCCATAGAAACCGTACTGCAATGCATAGTAAACTCCGATACCAGCGGCGCCGCCAGTCAGAATGATGGCTGCAACCTGCGCTGCCTGATAAAAAACCCCAGCAATAGTCGCGCGCTTCATCAGCTTGTAACTGTGTCGGGCGACATCGTGCGACATTTCATGGGCCAGCACTCCAGCAAGCTCAGATTCATCGTCCGCCGCTTCGAGCAGACCTCGCTCGATAAAGACAAATCCTCCCGGCAGCGCGAATGCATTGATTTCCTTCGACTGCAGTACCACTACATGTAGCGGGACCTTCAAGTCCGATTTACTAGCGATTCGTTGTGCCACAGTATTGACGTAGTCCTGTATTGCCTTATCTTCAACTTCCGGCGGCAGCAGGTGCGAGCGCTTCAGTTCTTCGATCGCTTGTTGTCCTCTCTTGATATCGTCCTGCTGGTTCGCTTCGATCTCCCGAAACCCGATATCCTTGACATCCGACCAGCGGCGTTTCAAATAGGCTTCAGACGCGATTTCTTGCTGGGTCTGCTTATAGAGAACCGGCCATTTCTCGATCACATCAAGCTTGGCGCTTAAATTGTCGTAGGCCGTGGGAATCGCCTGTCTTGCTAGCACTTCGGCCTCACTTTTCAACAGGTCCAGATTTTGGATGTTGCAGTGTGCCGCCTTCCGCTGGTCGCCACCCAATTTGCCAGTATTCTTCTTGAGTTCCGATCTCGCTTTATCGATCTGCTTTTGATACCGGTTAACGTGGTCCTTGAACCGATTGACGCATGATTCCTCACCCTTGGCGAAGCTCTCCCGCTGTTTTCGGATCTCTTCGGCGCTGAAATGGAGCGTGGGTGCGAGTTCAAATAGCTCGAGATATGGCCTCTGGAGATATGAGCGCAGCAGCTCAGTCCGCACTGGCGATGGTGATGCTGATTGGCCCGCGCTGGTTGATAGAGGCAGGAGGATCAACACTTCGCAAAGGCAAAGTGCAACAACTCGACGGGCCAGATTCTTTATTGTGTTTTTCGTTTCCATGGCATCACTTCAGTCCCTTTCGGCCCGCTCCGATCCGAACTGGCGGACGGGGTGTGCCCAATTGCAAATCGATTGCACTTCGGCCCGGCTCAACTTAGCCCGCGGATGCATGAGGACATATTCCTCAGTCGGCATGTCATGGTCGGCCACTTCCTTACAAATTTCCGGCAGAATCTCTTGCTGTTTTTCGGGACCTAACGACTGCCAATCAGAAAAATTTAGCGCCTTGCGGCCCCTTTTTACGTCGCTCACGAGCAACCAGGAAACAGGAGCCACTCTGCTGTACCACGGCCACACGGTCGCATTGGAATGACAGTCGTTACACGAACGGGCAAACACAGAAGCCACAGCAGGATCGACCGACAGCGACGCGTGAATCGTGCGCGCAAAATCAACGGGTGGATTGGTCCTGCTCGGCTGCACAAGCTGGATCATGAGCAAGAGCAGAAGCACCAGCAAAGATCTTTTTATCCAGGCGCCCATATTGCCTCCTTCAGGTTTCTGATTCCTCGATTTCCGAGCCGCAGCGGGCCCAACTCCGTCTCATGTCCGGACGGTAAGTACCGGGCATTTTGCATGTGCAATCACTTTGTGTGCAGTCGCCCACGGCAGATGCGTTGCCGCTCCCAGGTGCCCTCCTGCTGGGCGTATTCCGAGCACGATCAAATCTGCATTGTGCTCTGAGGCAGTCTGCAAGATGCATTCTGCGGGTCGACCGAATTTGACGATCGACTCAGGCTGGCACCATAGCGAAGCTTCACTTGGAACCAGCCGCCCCAAACGCTGCAGCGCCCACTCGGTGGGGCTCGGCTGCTCACGGTCGTGCTCCTCTAGCACATGCAACAGGCCGAGTCGCGCCTGAAATTCCTCTGCGAGTGAAACCGCGAATGGCGCTGCGGCAAGTGATTCCTGAGCGAAATCGGTTGCGAAGATGATTTGCTTTAACTCGATTCCCATG
>Ga0070714_100004701_pt1 | contig 10325 bp, 8 predicted proteins | sample LARL83metaG_FD_65450 | JGI IMG/M metagenome (GOLD analysis project Ga0070714, IMG submission 65450) | Corn, switchgrass and miscanthus rhizosphere microbial communities from Kellogg Biological Station, Michigan, USA - LAR L8-3 metaG | ecosystem: Host-associated > Plants > Roots > Rhizosphere ... | reverse complement strand
TGCACGCACTTCGCCTTCGTCGCGCCGGCCGGCGCGATCCAGCGCTGGGAGCTCGACCGGGACATCGGCTTGATCGAATACGGACATCCGGCGTTCGAGCGGATGTTGGCCAACCGGCGGTTCGGTTTCACCCTGCGGCCCGACGACGCGCTCCGCTCGTCGCGACCCGCGCGCCGGCTGCGAGCGTCGGTCGGTGACGCGGCGTGGCTTGCGCTGTTGGAGACCATCGCGTTCGGCCGAACGCTTTCCCTCGACGAACCTACCTTCGAACACGGAGCCGGCATTTGAGCGACCATCGACCCTTCGCACTTCCAGGCTCGAGCCCGCAGTACGGGCCCGACAAGAACGTCGACGTGCTGCACATCGACTTGCACCTGCGACCGGATATCGACCGCAAGCGCCTCGACGGCGTCTGCACGACGACCGTGCGTGCGATCGAAGACGGCGTGTCGCGCCTGGTCCTCGATGCCGTCGATCTGCAGGTCCACGCGGTCCGGCGCGCCGACGGTCGCGAGCTGGCGTTTCGCTCCGCGAGCGAAACGCTGGAGATTGCGCTCGATCCGCCGCTCGCGGGCGGCGAGCAGTTCGTTTTCGTGATCGACTACACCGTCGAAGATCCACGCCGTGGAATCTACTTCATCGAGTACGAACCCAAGCACGTCTGGACGCAGAGCCAAGACTCCGACGCGCGCTATTGGTTTCCGTGCTTCGACTACCCGGCCGAGAAGCAGACGACGAGCGCGACGGTGGTCGTGCCGAACGGACAGTTCGCGCTGGCCAACGGGGCGCTGGTCGAGCGCACGGTCGGCCCGGTTGAGACGACCTACAAGTACGCGCAGCACATCCCGCACGCGACGTATCTCGTGACGATGGTCGCCGGCCCGTTCAGCGCGGTCGAGCAGCCGCACAGCCGCGTCCCGATGTGGTTCTACACGCTGCCGGGCCGCGAAGCGGACGGCGAGCGTGCCTTCGGCAAAACACCGGCGATGCTCGACGTGTTCGAACGCGTCATCGGGGTCCCGTATCCGTACGAGCGCTATTCGCAGATCGCGGTCGCCGACTTCATCTTCGGCGGGATGGAGAACACCTCGGCGACGACGCAGACCGACCGGGTGCTCCACGACGAGCGCGCGCATCTCGACTACTCGGCGGAGTACCTCGCGTCGCACGAGTTGGCGCACCAGTGGTTCGGCGATCTCGTCACCTGCCGCGATTGGGCGCAGGCGTGGTTGAACGAAGGCTTCGCGACCTACTTCGAAGCGGTTTGGCTCGAAGCCGACAAGGGTTGGGACGAGTACCTCTACGACGTCTACGGTACCGTCCAGCGCTATCTCGAAGAGGACGCGGAGCGCTACCGGCGGCCGATCGTGTGCAACGTCTTCCGCGATCCGATCGAGCTGTTCGACCGTCATCTCTACGAAAAGGGCGGCGCCGTGCTGCACATGCTGCGCGGCGAGATCGGTTGGGAGCGGATGAAGCGCTCGCTCGAGCGTTACGTCGGCGACAACGCGCAGCACAACGTCGAGACGATCGATCTGATCCGCGCGATCGAGGCCGAGACCGGCCGCAACCTGCGCCGCTTTTTCGCCCAGTGGGTGGAACGCGGCGGACATCCTCAGATCGAGGTGTCGTACCGTTGGGACGGCGACCGGAAGACGGCGCTGGTGACGGTGCTGCAGAAGCAGCCGATCGACGACGCGGCGCACGCGTACGTGTTCGACCTCGAGGTCGGATTCGTCAGCGGTGAATTGGGTCCGATCCGGTCGAATTTCGGCGCCGGCCCGTTGCCGGGTGAGCAGCGCGTGCGGCTCACGGTCGATGCGGCGCAGCGCACGTTCGCCGTTCCGATGGAGCACGAGCCGTCGCTGGTGCGCGTCGACCCGAGCGCGTGGACGCTCTCGGCCTGGACGTCCTCGCTCGGGATCGACGTGCACGCCGCGATCCTGCGCGCCGAACCGTCGCCGGTCGCCCGGATCCGCGCCGCCAAGGCCCTGGCCAAAGAGGATGGGCGAGTCGCGCGGCAGACGCTCGCGCACGCGCTCGGCAACGATCCGTTTTGGGGGGTCGCCGTCGAGGTTGCGGCGGCGCTGGGTGATTCGCATGCGCCCTCGGCCCGCGCGACCTTGCTCGCGCACACCGGCCATCCGCATCCGAAAGTGCGTCGCGCGGTCGCCGAAGCGCTCGGCACCTGGCGTGACGCGGAGGTTGCCTCGGCGCTGTTGCAACTTCGCGACGATCCGTCGTACTTCGTCGTTGCCGCCGCGCTGCACGCGCTCGGCAAGACGCGGGATCCGCGCGCGTTGGACGCGCTGGTCGCCGGTTCGTCGACACCGTCGTGGAACGAGACGATCGCGGCCGGGGCGATTCGGGGCCTCGGCGCCTTGGCCGACCCCCGCGGGATGGACGTGCTGCTCGCCGCGCTGCAGCCGGACCTTCCCGAGCCGGCGCGCCGCGCGGCGGTAGGCGCGATCGCCCAACTCGCGACGTTGGTGGACGCGGTGCGGACGCGCGCGGTCGATGCGATCGAACGCGCGCTGACCGACCCGTCCTATCTGGTCCGCGTTTCCGCGTATGCCGCCGCGGAACGGTTGGCCGATGCCCGGCTGCTCGAGCCGCTCGAGCGGCTCGCGCACAGCGACGGCGACGGCCGGCTGCGGCGCGACGCGGCTGAAGCGGTCATCCGGATCCGCGAGGAAGAGAAGAAGCCGGCCGAGCTGGCCCGCCTGCGTGACGATGTGACTTCGCTGCGCGAGGAAGCACGCGCGCTCCGCGAACGGCTCGACAAGCTCGACGCATCGTGAAGCGACGTCTGCGGATCGCCGCGGCGCTCGCGCTCGCGGTGGTTTCGGCGTGCAGCCGGCCCGCAGTGAAGCGGCCGGCGGAGACGGCTCCGACCCCGATCGCGGCGGCGCCGAGCGCGCCGTCGTGGACCGCCGCCGAGCTTCGTACGCTGCAGTCGCAGTTGCGCGGCGCGCTCGGCGCATCCGCGCTCGCGACCAGCGGAGTCGCGATCGTGGACGCGAACGGCCGTCCGCTGTTCGAACGGCGCGCAGCGACGCCGATGACACCGGCATCGACGTTCAAGGTGCTGGTCGGTGCGACGGCATTGGCGACGTTGGGGCCGTCGTTCCGTTTTCCGACGACGTTCGAGGCCGGCGCCGATCCACAGGACGGCGCGATACCGGGCGATCTGTACCTGGTTGGAAGCGGCGACCCGGCCCTGACGCGCGACGATCTGCTGGCGGGTGTCGGCGCGCTCTTTCACGCCGGCGTGCGCGAGGTGCATGGGGCGATCGTCGCCGATGCGAGCGTGTTCGCGGGACCCGAGGTCAACCGTGGCTGGGACCCCGACGATTTGCAGTACGGGTTCGCGGCCGGAACCAGCGCGCTCTCGCTGGATCAAGGGACCGTCGAGTTCCATCTCGTGCCGAGTTCGGTCGGCGCTCCGGCGCACATCATCACGCGCCCGCCGACGACGATGGTGCGAACCAGCGGTGCGGTGATCACGTCGTACACGACGCTGTTGTCGATCGAGCGAGATCCGGCCCGCAACGACTTCACGTTCAGCGGACGGATCGCGGCCGGCGCCGAGCAGTCGTTTTGGCGCCCGGTCACGCAGTTGGCGCTGTATGCCGCGGGAACCGCGCGCACGATGCTGCGCGCGCGCGGCATCCAAGTCGACGGCGGGATCGGGACGGGGATCGCACCGCTCGCCCCGTTCGTCGTCTGGCGGCATCGCTCGCCGCCGCTGAGCGAGATCGTCCAGCAAATGTTTCTCGAATCCAACAATCACTTCGCCGAACAGTTGTTGCGCGCGGTCGGCGTGACGCGCGGTCTGGGCACGGGGGCAAACGGTGAGGCGGTCGAACGGGCGGTGCTCGCGCGGGACGGCGTCCCGGCGGAGGGGTTGCGCGTGGTCGACGGCAGCGGCCTCGCTCCGGGCGATCGCATCGCGCCGCTGACGCTGGCCCTGCTCTTGTCGCGAACGGCCGCCGAACCGGTCGGCCGCGTCTTCATCGCCGCGTTCCCGCGGGTCGGGATCGAGGGGACCGTGAAATGGCGGCGGTTGACCGACGGGCGCGGACGGGTCCGCGCCAAGAGCGGGCATATCGAGAACGTCAACGCGCTCGCGGGCTTCGTGCAAACGCGCCGTCACGGACGGGTCGCGTTCGCGATCCTGGTGAACGACCCGCGCGCCGACGACGGGATCGTCGACCAGGGGATCAACAATGCACTCGACACGCTGGCACGGAGCTGACTACGCCGATGTTGACCGGACTCGAACCAACGCTGCTGACGCGCGTGCTCGCACGGGCGCTGCAGCGCGGCGGCGACTTTGCGGACGTGTTCTTCGAGAACCGTTTGACGCAGGCGTTCCGGCTCGGTGACGGCCGGATTCACGAGGCATCAACCAGCGTCATGCGCGGCGCGGGCGTACGCGTCGTAATCGGCGAGCGGGCAGGTTACGCATATTCGGACGATCTCGACGAGGCGGCGCTGCTGCGCGCCGCGGAGACCGCGTCGTTGATCGCGCGGCACGGACGGCAAGCGGCCGGCGTTGCCGATCTGTCCCCGCAGGCCGCGCCGGCGTTGTACGCGTCACACGGCGACGAGCCGGCTGATTCACAGCGGTACGTCGACCTGCTCGCACGCGCCGACGTCGCCGCCCGCGGCTTCGATCCGCGCGTCGCCGCGGTCAATGCATTCGTCACCGACGAGCTGCAATACGTGCAAATCGCTTCCAGCGACGGGCGGCTGGTCACCGACCGTCGTCCGCTCGTGGCGCTCGGCGTGCAGGTCGTCGCGAAACATGGCGGCGAGCGCGAGAACGGCTACGTCGGCGACGGTGGGCGCACGAGCATCGACGTGTTCGACTCGAAGACGCCCGAAACGATCGCGCGCGAAGCCGCCCGGATCGCGACCACGAAACTCGGCGCGCGAGCGGCGCCGGCAGGCGAGATGCCGGTCGTGATCGGGGCCGGCGGCGGCGGGGTGCTGCTGCACGAGGCCGTCGGCCACGGGTTGGAAGCGGACTTCAATCGCAAGGGGACGTCGTTGTACAGCGGTCGCGTCGGGGAACGCGTCGCGAGCGATCTGGTCACGATCTACGACGACGGCGATCTGCCGGGCGAGCGCGGTACGGTCGCCGTCGACGACGAGGGGACGCCGGGACAGCACAAGGTGCTGGTGGAGAACGGAATCTTACGCGGCTACATGCAGGACCGTCTCAACGCACGGTTGATGGATGTCGCGTCGACCGGCAGCGGCCGGCGCGAATCGTTTCGCGTGCTGCCCCAGCCGCGGATGTGCAACACCTACATGCCGAGCGGAACGTCGACCCCGGAGGAAATCGTGGCATCGATCGACCGCGGGCTGTTCGCGACATCGTTCAGCGGCGGTCAGGTCGAGATCAGCAAGGGCGACTTCGTGTTCATGGTCGCCGAAGGTTATCTGATCGAAGGGGGCCGCATTACGGCGCCGGTACGCGGCGCGACGCTGGTCGGCAACGGTCCGGACGCGATGACGAAAGTGACGATGGTCGGGAGTGACGGCCGGCTTGCGAACCGCTCGTACACGTGCGGCAAGGGCGGTCAGCGCGTTCCCGTGGGCGTCGGGATCCCGACCGTGAAGCTGTCGGCCTGCACCGTCGGAGGGACGGCTCGTGGCTGACCCACGCGACGAGGCGCTCGCGCTGGCCGAGCTGGCGCTGTCGCTGGCGGTCGAAGCGGGCGCGACCGATGCGGATGCGTCCGTCCAAATCACCGACCGGTTCGCGTGCGAAGCACGCGACCGCGAGGTCACCAAGCTCGAGCGTTCGCGCGGACGCGGCCTCGCGGTGCGCGCATTCGTCGGGACGCGCCGCGCAACGCTGACCACGACCGATCTAACGCGCGCCGGAATCGCCGCATTGACTCGCCGCGCCGTCGCTGCGGCAGCGTTCGTCGGCGACGATCCGCACGCCGGGTTGCCGGAGACGGTTGCCTCCGACGGCGTCTGCGACCACGATCTGCTGACCGTTGCAGACGACGTCGCGGAACGGCCCGACGAGGCCAAGATCGACGAAGCGCTGGGGATGGAACGCGCCGTGCGCGACGCCGACGTTCGGATCGCAAACTCCGACGGCTCGCGCGTTCGCGACGCGATCTCGTCGTGGGCGCTGGTCAACACGCGCGGCTTTCGCGGCGTCACGCAAGGGACCAACGTGTCGCGCGCCGCGGCGCCGGTGGCCCTCGACGGCACGGACAAACGGATCGGCCGCTACGGCACCGCGGCGCGCGGTTGGTCGGGCGCCGAGGGCACGTCGGCCGTCGCGTTGCACGCCGTGCACCGGGCGTTGGCGATGATCGGCGCGCGCAAGCCGCCGACGATGCGCGTCCCGGTGATCTTCGAGCGTGACGCGGCCGCCGCGGTGCTCGGCGACCTCGTCGCCGCGTTGAACGCCGAGAACGTGGCCAAGGGCAATTCGTGGCTCGCCGAGCGGCTCGGTACGCAGATCGCCGCGCCACACGTCAACCTCGTCGACGACGGGCGGCTCCCCGGCGGCCTCGGGACCGCGCCCTTCGACGCGGAGGGGACGCCGACGCGCGAAACGGTCGCCGTGCGCGCCGGCGTGCTCGAAGCGTTCTTGAGCGATGCGTACTGGGGGCGCCGGCTCGGCGTGCCGACGACCGGAAACGCGTCGGGCGGCGGCGTCGCGGCCAACAATTTCTTCCTGCAGCCCGGAACCGGGACCCTCGACGATGTGGTCGCATCGACCGAGCGCGGCGTGCTCGTGCTCGACACGATCGGCTTCGCGACCGAGTACGCGAGCGGGACGTACAGCCGCGGCGCGCGCGGAATCTACATCGAAGACGGCGCGCCGAAGTACGCGCTCGACCAGTTCACCGTCTCGTCGACCTTCGGCGAAATGCTCGCCGGCATCGACGCGATCGCCGCCGACCTCCGCTTTGACGGCACCATCGTCTCACCGTCGTTCCGCATCACCGAAATGCAGATCAGCGGCGGCTGACCTGCCGGAGCGCTTCAGGAGCGCCACAGCCGATTGATCGACGGCTTATTTTGCCAGGACAATGTGCGTGGCTCGGTCTGTCGGAACATGCTCGACTGTCCGGTATCCCAGCGCGCGAAGATCCATGCCGCTATAAAGCGACTCCCCTTGGCCAAGTGCGATGGGAGCAACAGCAAGGTGAATTTCATCCACGTAGCCGGCTTGAACGAATTGCTTCACCGTCTCGGCACCGCCGCCAATCTTGACGTCCTTTGCGCCTGCCGCTTCGCGCGCCTTTTGCAGCGCATCCTCGATGCCGTCGGTGACAAAGTGAAATGTCGTTCCGCCGAGCATCTCGATTGGTGCTCGTGGATAATGTGTCAGTACGAACGTTGGCGCGTGATAAGGCGGATTGTCGCCCCACCAGCCTTTCCATTGATCGTCCGGCCACTCCCCACGAACGGGTCCGAACATGTTGCGACCGAGGATGAACGCGCCGAAACCATCCATTGCGCGTTGGGCGAACCGGTCGTCGAGCCCGGTTTCACCATCCTCTTTTCCTTGCATCTGACGAAACGTTCGGGTTGGGAAAAACCACTGAAAGAGCTCTTCGCCCCGTAAACCAAGCGGATGATCTAAACTCTGAGCGGCTCCCGCCGCGAAACCATCAAACGAGACAGCGAACCCGGCAACTTTTACTTTAGACATTAATGTCTCCATTTTTGCGCCGACTCAATATGGCAACGATCGACGCTGTCGTATTCCTGTCGACCGAAATCGAAAACCAATCCGTTCTCTAGTTTATAGGCGGATTCGCTATAGTCAATTACCAATAGTTTCGAAACGACCTAACCATTGCTCTCAGCGGTACAATCTCAAAATAAGATAGTCCGAATTCACCCGCGATCCGACATTCACGTCTATCTTATGTGGATTTTCCGTACACAGCGGTGAGGTAGTCGACGATCTCGCCGGCGTCCTTGTCGGGGATCATGGCCCCGTACGCTTTCCGCATTTTCGTTACTTCCGCATCCCAGTGCGCCTTGTTCAGCACCGGTTGCGTCGAAACGTAGGCCGACGAATGGCAGGTGAGACAGTACGTCGTCGCCGCTTGCGACCCCGGACCCGGTTTGAACTGGAACGAGAGATCACCCGGCAGGGTGATACCGACGTTGGAATTGGCGGCGGGCTCGGCTTTCGCGGCCGGTTTTTGGCTGGCGGAAACCGCGACGGCTGCCACGAGCGGTGCCAGCATCGCACACGCCGCAAATGTCATGAGCTTCATGCGACCGTTACCTTGTATTTCTGAACGACGTTGAGCATATATCCGCCGGGATTCCAAATCGACGTCGTCGTTTGTTGCCCGCCGTCATTTCCAACCGCCCGGCACGCCAAGTCGTAGGTCTTGCCGGCTTCGAGTTTGACGTCGCCCTTCCAACGCCGGAACGAATACTTCCCGTAGTCGCGCTCGAGTGCAGCGGGCGACCAGGTTGCGCCGCCGTCGGGCGAGAGCTCGACCGACTTGATCCCGCTGCCGCCGTCGAACGCGATGCCGCGAACCTCCGCGCGACCGGCTTTCATCGTCTGCCCGTCGGTGACGTTCGTGACGAAGGAACGCACGACCATGCGATTGATTGGAATCGTCGCGAAATCTTTATCGGCCGGTGCGACGCTGTGATTGGGGGTGTCTGGGATCCGATACGCCGTTTTCATCCAAAATTGGTCATCGATGCGATCGAGGACCAGGATGTCGCTGAGCATCTTGACCCAGTACGTGGAATACCAACCTGGCACCACGAGTCGAACCGGAAATCCGTTGAGCAGCGGTAACGGCTTCCCGTTCATCTCGTAGGCGACGATGACGTCCTCGCCCCGTGCTACATCGACGTCCAGCGATTTCCGGAAGTCGGGCGTTGTCGGCAATGCCGGCCGGTCGAGTCCGTTGAACTGGACCTGTCTCGCATCGCTCTTGAGGCCGGCCCGGTCGAGAATGCTTTTCAGCCGGACACCTTTCCAAACGGCGTTGCCCATCGCGCCGTTCTGCCACTGACCGCCCGCCGTACGCGGATCGAAGAAGCCGCGGCTGTTTCCCGAGCATTGATTGACGGCAGCGATCTCTACCGCCGGCATCGCGTGCAGGTCGCGCAACGAGAGCGAGAGCTCTTCCCCGACCGCGCCGGCAACTCGGATCCGATGTTTGGCGCCGTCGATGCTGGTCGGGATGTCGGCGAGATGCCATCGCACGAAGAACGCGTCGTTGGGTGTGAAGACGCCTTCGTCGAAGACGGCGAAGGGCGTTTCGAGTTGCGGCGGCCGCGGCGTGAGGACCATGAGCGGGCGCTTCTGCGGAAACGCGACCAGCGGTCGATCGCCGTTCTCGAAGACTCCGTGCACGATCGTCTCGGCAGAGGCCCGTGCGAGAGCGGCCGAAATCAGCGTCGCCGCACCGGCGCCGACAATGAAGGAACCACGAGAAGGCTGCATGGCGCCTCCGTTCTTCGCCGTGACACGGGATCCCGACTTCGGCAGCTTGACACAAGGATTCGATTGAAGTAGTCTGGTACCAAATGGTTCCAGAACTAAGTGGTACCTTAGCCGCATCCGAACCGGCCGATCGCCTGAGCGCGACGTTCGCGGCCTTGGCGCATCCGGCGCGTCGCGCGATTCTGGCGCGGCTCGCGCAAGGGGACGCGTCGGTAGCCGAACTGGCGGCGCCGTTCGACATGAGCGTTCGGGCCGTGTCGAAGCACGTCGGTGTGCTGCAGCGCGCGGGTCTCGTAAACCGCGGGCGCGAGGCGCAGCGGCGGCCGAGCAGCGTTCAAGCTGCTCCGCTGCGCGAGGTTCATGATTGGCTCGAAGGCTATCGCGGACTTTGGGAAGGGCGCCTCGACCGGATCGGCAAGCTGCTCGGCGCCGTCAACACACCGAAGCCGAAATGACGAACGTGCCGAACGGCCCCGGCTCCGACGCGCGGGCCTTCACCATCACGCGCACGTTCGATGCGCCGCGCGCACTCGTGTTCACGTTGTTCACCGATCCGGAATACGTCGCGCAGTGGTGGGGCATCGAAGGGTCGACCTGCACCGTCTGCGAGTTGGACGTGCGGCCCGGTGGTCGCTGGCGGATCGACATGCGCGCCCCCGACGGCACCGTGTATCCCAACGGCGGCGTGTACGTCGACGTCGTCGAGAACGAGCGCATCGTCTCGACCGATGTCCCCGATCCGGCGTCGCCGGCCTGGGGCGGCGATCCGCCGGGCGATGCCGTCCACACGATCGAGTTCGCCGAACGCGACGGCAAGACGACGGTAACGTTCAACGCGCGCTTCTCGACGGTC
>Ga0070714_100004700_pt1 | contig 10326 bp, 8 predicted proteins | sample LARL83metaG_FD_65450 | JGI IMG/M metagenome (GOLD analysis project Ga0070714, IMG submission 65450) | Corn, switchgrass and miscanthus rhizosphere microbial communities from Kellogg Biological Station, Michigan, USA - LAR L8-3 metaG | ecosystem: Host-associated > Plants > Roots > Rhizosphere ... | reverse complement strand
ACGCCTGCAAGATCGCCGGCAGATTCTCAGATTCCCACTTGAGCGCAATGGCGGACCCGCTGCAATTCACCAGAATCATCGGCTTGCCCAACGCGTGAATCGCCTTGATTAAATCCTCCTGCACGGGGGGCAATTCGATTCGCACGCGATCGCCGCGGCTCGTGCCGTCCCAGATATCGCTCGCTACGGTTCCCTCTTCTTTTTCAAGGGATGAATCGAGTCCCGATACAAACACCACCACATCCGCCGACTTCGCGGCGGATATCGCCGCTTCGCGCAGCGACTCTGCTGGCGAGTCTTTCTTATCCTTCCGCAGCGTTAGCGGGCATCCCTTCTGATACGTTACTTCAATGCCTTTGGCGATCTCCTTGATGCCCTCAAACACCGTCACCGAATCCGAAGGCCGGCCGGTGTAATTGCCATTTTGCATTCTGCCGGCGTCGCCATTCGGCCCGATCACCGCGATCCGTTTGATCTTCGTCCGGTCCAGCGGCAATACTCCATCGTTCTTTAGTAGTACCATCGATTCCTGCGCCACTTTCAGGGCGAGCGCCCGATGTGCGGGCGTGTCATTCTGCTCGATGCCGATCTTTGAGAACGGAACCTTGCCTGCCGGATCGAACATTCCCATGCGGAAGCGCAACATCAATTCTCGCGTCACTGCTGTGTCGATTTCCTTCTTAATAATCAACCCCTTCGCCACAGCCTCAGGCAATGCCGAGAACGCGCGGCCACCTTTCATGCCGGCGTTCGCGTGACCCGATTTGTTTACTTCATCTCCCACCGGCTGCATTCCACCCGATGAAATATCGCACCCCGCCTTAACCGAGGCGGCGGCGGCTTCGACAGGCCCCGCCACAAATTTGTGCTCGGCCCAGATATCGCCAATCGCACCACCGTCCGAAAACACCACGCCATCAAATCCCCACTGCTTGCGCAAAACTTCCGTCAGTAAAAACGGATCAGCGCAGCAAGGCTTTCCATACAATGCGCTGTAAGCGCCCATCACCGATCCGACATGCCCCTCTCGCACCGCCATCTCAAACGCCGGCAGATATGTCTCGTACAAATCCCGCTCGCTCGGCTGCATGTCCATGTGGTGCCGGTCCTTCTCCGGCCCACTGTGCACCGCGTAATGCTTGGCACACGCCATCGTCTTGACGTAATTCGGATCGTCGCCCTGCAATCCCGTGATGAACGCCACGCCCATTTTTCCCGTCAAAAATGGATCTTCCCCGTAGGTTTCCTGCCCGCGGCCCCAGCGCGGATCGCGAAAGATGTTGATGTTCGGCGAATAAAAATTGATCCCGCGATGTTCGCCGGTGTTGCCTTGATGTTGAGCGATGTAGTCGTTGTACTTCGCGCGACCTTCCGTCGCGATCACGTCCGCTTCCTCATGAATCAGTGGCAAATCCCACGTCGCCGCCATCCCGATCGCCTGCGGGAAAACAGTCGCCGTGCCATGCGCGACACCGTGCAGCGCTTCATTGCGGTGGCTATATGCGGGAATGCCAAGCCGCGTGATCGCCGGTGGATTCGCCATCAACTGCGACGACTTTTCCTCGAGCGTCATTCGCCCGACGAGATCCTGCACGCGCGCCGTCATCGGCTGCGACGGATCCTTCCAGACGTCCTCGGCCTTCACTTCACGATTCGACCAAACCAAAACGAGAAGCAGACCAAAGCGAAATGTTTTCATCTGAACTATTCCTCGCCCTTGAATTATGATCGCGGCGTTTGCGTTACTTCCTCGGCTTCGAAAAATTAAAAAAGTTCTTCGCCGCCTCACCGCGCAGAATCGCCGCCACATCGCTGCACACGCAGCGCACCACTCGCTCCTGACCTTCCTGCGTGAACGCCGCGATATGCGGGACCAGCAGCACGTTCTCGAGCTTTTCCAGCTCACCCGCCACCGGCGGTTCCTTCGCCCGCACATCCAGCGCGGCGCCGGCGATCGTCTTTTCTTTCAACGCCTTTAGTAATGCCGTTTCATCCACCACCTTGCCGCGCGAAGTATTGATGAAATACGCCGTCGCCTTCATCTTCGAAAACGCATCGCCATTAAAGATATTCAGCGTCTGCGGTGTCTCCGGCAGATGGCACGAAACAAAATCGCTTCGCGATAATAAGTCACCAAACGAAACCAGTTCCGCGCCCGTCTCCGACACCAGGAGCGAATCCGGATTGACGAAGCTATCGTGGGCGATGATGGACATTCCGAACGCTTTCGCGCGCATCGCCGTGAGGAATCCGATTCGCCCGAGGCCCACGATGCCCAGTGTTTTGCCGAACAGTTCCGTGCCCGTGAATTTTTTCCGTTCCCACTTCCCCGCCTTTGTCGATTGGTCGGCTGCGGGAATCATTCGCGCCATCGAGAGCATCATCCCCAGCCCCAGTTCCGCCACCGAAATCGAGTTCTGTTCCGGCGCGTAAACGACCGCGATTCCCGCCTCGGTCGCCGCCTTGGCGTCGACATTATCCAATCCGACGCCCGCGCGGCCAATCACTTCGAGCTTCCGCCCCGCCGCGATCAGCTCCGCATTCACCGGCGTCTGATTCCGCACCATCAGCGCGCGATAATCACCGATCACCTTCCGCAGTTTATCCGGCGATTTCCACAGCTCCGGTTCATACGTCACCGCGAACGCTGCCTTGAGCGCGTCCATATCACTGCCAACGATTTCTTCCGTCACCAAAATATCATTCATAAACATCACCAGGCACGAACCCGTTTGAACGCGCGGTGCTGGCGAAACGCTTCCGCCGCTCCCACGCCACTCTGCGATCCCCTGAGTCTGCACTGAGCGAGCATCAACTCCATCAGCGGCGCGAAATCACCGTCATTGCCGCGCTGAATCTGGCTGCGGTGCGCATTGAGCATCCGCTGTTTTGTCTCGATTTGCCCTGAAATATCGATGTAAATTTCCGGCTCGAATCCCGACATATTAATGGTATCCGCCCACCACACCGCCGGCGGCGAATCAATCGCCGGCGACGCCGTCACATGTCCGCGCGATGCGCCAAACCAAGAAGCCGCCTCCGCCAGCGCCGATGCCGCGCGATGGTCCGGATGATAATCCTCGGCCGCGTGCGCGATCACCAGCGTCGGTTTGAACTGCCGATAAATCTCAATCAGTTTCCGACGGTTCTCATAGGTATCGAACAACTCGCCATCGCCAGCGCCGAACCAGAAGAACTGCGCCCCGAGAGTCTTCGCGGCGTCTTGCGCTTCCTGATGTCGAACGCTGCTCAGATTTTCAATGGCCTTGGATGATTGGCCTTTATCCCCCGTGCACATCACGCACACACCAATCGTCGCCCCATCACTGCGCGCCCGCGCCAATGTCCCAGCGCAGAGCAACTCCGCATCGTCCGGATGCGCCATCACCGCCAGCACGCGTTCGTTGGTAAATGAAAGTTTCATCGCAATTGGATACTCGGAATTGCCGCCACCCACTCCGCCACGGAAATCGACGCATCTTTATGGGTCCGCAAGAAAGAAGCCGGGCACTGCGCCGTCACCGGGCCGTGCAGCACACGCCGCACGACCGCGCCCTGCCACGCCCGATTGCAGTAAAACCGCATCTTCTTCGCGCCAAAACATTCCTTCATCCCCACCGTCACGGCGCGATGCGGAATGATCGAAATCTCGCCGCCCACCGTCACCGAATTGATCGTCCGCGTCTCACGCGTCAGTGACAAATTTCGCGTCGGCAGCGCCGCGAACTTCTCGTTACTAATCTCCACATCCGCCTCGGCCGGCTCATTGAACGCGATGTGCCCGTTGATCCCGATCCCGCCGAAGCAGACATCGACGCCGCCGCGGCGATCGATGACTTTCTGAATTTCGACCAATTTCGATGGATGCGGAAAGATCCGATTTTCGATGCGCGGCGCGAGTTCCGGATCCAATCGATCGTAAAACAGCCGCTGCATGTAACCGCAGAAACTCAGCGGATGATCGGCTGGAATGCATTGATCGTCATCCGTCAGATACTCATCCATATTAATCAACATGACATCGCGGATGCTCCGGCGCTGCTGATTGATCATCTCCGCCAGGATCGGATATTGATCGACCGGCCCCACCGGCACGATAAACGTCGCCGGTTTCCCGTTCTTCTCCGCCGCGTCGATTTCCTCAACCATCACGCGCGCCAAATCCGCCCCAATCGCCTGCATATCCCCGGGCACGATGCGCACGCGCACACCGGAGCCTTCGCCCAATTTCTCCGACGGCACATTGAGATAGTCCGGCATCAACCCGTTCACCCTAAGCTCCAACAAAATTCAACCACAAAGATCACAGAGTGCACAGAGATCGAATTGAGCCAGAAATGTCTCTGTGCTCTCGGTGCCCTCTGTGGTTAATCCTAAGTCAAACCAATCGACACATGTTTCGTCTCGAGAAACCCATCCAATCCTTCACTTCCCAATTCTCTTCCCCAGCCGGATTCTTTCATTCCGCCGAACGGCGCATTACTCGTCGAAGGCGCACCATCATTAATCCCAATCGTTCCTGCTTCGAGTTTCTCCGCGACTCGGAACATGCGATCCAGATTCGATGTGAACGCGTACGCCGACAATCCATACGGCGAATTATTCGCCTTGGCGATCGCCTCCTCTTCGCGCTCGAACTTCACGATCGGCGCCATCGGCGCGAACGTTTCCACATCCATGCACGAAGCGTTATCCGGCACATCGATCAGCACCGTCGGCTCCAGGAAATATCCCTTATTACCGAATCGCTTCCCGCCGCACGCGATCTTCGCCCCCTTGCTCACCGCGTCCTGAATCTGATCCAGCGCGTGCTGCAATCCCTTTTCGTTGACCATCGCGCCGATTTCCACGCCTTCATCAAGTCCATTGCCGACTTTCATCGCTTTGGTTTTCGCCACAAATGCCTGCACGAATCGATCGTAAATCCCGGATTGCACGTAAAGCCGATTGGCCGCGATGCACGATTGGCCGGTATTCCGGAACTTGGCGATCAGCGCCTGATCCACCGCGCGATTCAGATCCGCGTCATCAAACACAATCGCCGGCGCATGTCCGCCTAGCTCCAGCGACAACGGCTTAACCTGCTTCGCCGCGCCTTGAATCAACAGCTTGCCGACTTGCGTCGATCCCGTAAACGTGATCTTCCGGCACAGCGCATTATTCAGCATCTCGTTCCCGATCATCGTCGCATTGCCGATGACCACCTGAAACACACCGGCGGGGATCTTGGCCGCGTGCATGCACTCCGCCAGCGCCAGCGTGCACAGCGGCGTCTGACTCGCGGGTTTCAAAACGACCGGACACCCTGCCGCCATCGCCGGCGCGATTTTCCGCACCGCTAAAACCAGAGGGAAGTTCCATGGCGAAATCGCGCCGACCACGCCTATCGCTGACTTCATCACCAGATGTCGTTTGCCGGCAACCTGGTTCGGAATAATCCGCCCATACGCCCGCCGGCATTCCTCCGCGAACCAGCGCAGATGATCCACGCTCATCGCCACTTCGCCTTTGGATTGCGCCAGCGCCTTCCCGTTCTCCTGTGTAATCATCCGCGCGATCTCATCGCCGCGCCGATTCAATTCCGCCGCGACCGCCAGCAGATAATCCGCTCGCGCCTTCGCCGGCAAATCGCGCCACGCGCCGAATGCCGCATGCGCATCCGCAATCGCCTGATGCACCTGCGCCTGATTCACCGTCGCGACTTTCGCAATCGGCTCCTCCGTCGCGGGATTGATCACCGTAATCGTCTCGCTCGAAGAGACCCACTGGCCATTTAGATAGATTGGTTTTGTTTCCATAAATTTAGATGAACGCCAAGTCGCCAAGCCGCCAAGAAGAGATAGAACAAAGAATCTTCTCGCTTCTCTCGTTTTCCTCGGCGTCTCGGCGTCTTGGCGTTCAATCCCATCTTTAAACCTCAACAACCGTTCCCTTCGCAATCGCCTCTTCCGCCGCGACCGCGAGCAGCGTTCCGTTCACGCAATCCCGTACGTCCGTCAGCGGTCTTTTATTCTCAATAATAGCCCTGAAAAACGCGTCATGTGCCTCGACAAACCCATGATGCGCCCCCCACCCGACCTTCCGGCCAGGCAGATGATGCACGATCGGCTCCTTCGTCTCGTCGTCGCCTCTTTTCCACTGACGAATCTCATCCTTACTCATCCGCGTTTGCACCATTCCGTCCGACCCGATCACCCCCATCTCCAAATCCTCCGGCAGCTTCGGCGAAAACATACACAACAACAGCCCGCCGCGCACACCGTTCTCATATTCAAAACTCACCGACGCGTGATCGATCACTTCATATTGATTATTCACCACGCGCACCACATCCGTCCCGCCAAATCCGCACACCTTCCTCGGCTTCGATCCCACCCACCAGTTCATCAAATCAAAATGGTGACAGTTCTTATCCACCAGACATCCGCCGGAATATCGCGAGTCCTGAATCCAATCCCCCACCTTCTTCAAAAACGGCCCGCGAAATTCCTTGCACCACACCATCTGTGGCTCACCAATCTCTCCCGCATCGACAATGTCCTTGATCTTCTGGAAATATTTGCTGTATCGCAGCTCATGATTGATCAGCACCACGCGGTCATACTTATTCGCCAGCGCCACCATCCGATGACAACCCTCGCGCGTCGTCATCACCGGCTTTTCCCCAAACACATGCTTCCCCGCCTTCAAACATTCTTCCGTAAAATCCGCGTGCATAAATCCCGGCGTGGAGATGAAGATCGCGTCGGCATCACTCTCGATCAATTCCTTCTCACTCCGGCAAACGAGCGCCCCCGGCGCCGCCTGCTTCGCCTTCTCCTCGCTGGGCCCGTGCGGATCATAAAACGCCGACAGCGCCATCTGCGGAAATTCATCCCGCACGAGCTGCACATGGCTCAGGCCCATCGATCCGGTTCCGAGAAATCCCAGTTTCAACTTCATTTCAATTCCCTTGATGAACGCCAAGACGCCGAGACGCCAAGAAGAAAGGGGAGAGAACTTCTCCGTTTTCACTCTCCGTCTTCCCTTGGCGTTTTGGCGTCTTGGCGTTCATTCTTTCCTCAAAATCGCTTCCGCCGCCCGATACGTCCCCGCCAGCATCGCCGCCGGGTAATGCGCCGGCAGAATCAATTCAATCCCAACCCAATCCTCGTACCCAATCTCCTTCATCGCGGGCGTCACCACCGGCCAATTCACATTGCCTTCCAGCAGATACGTCAGCTTCCCATCATTCGTCGCATCTTTGAAATGAATCCGCGTGATGTATTTCCGCCCGAGTTGCCGAATCCACTGCTCCGGATATCCAGTGCGCAGATAGACCACATTTCCCGCATCGAAATACATCCGCACATTCTCGCTGCCGATTTCATCAAGGAACTGCATCCACTCGCGCGGGGAAAAGAGAAATTTATTCTCAACGTTCTCAAGCCCCACCTTGATCCCAACGCGCGCCGATTCCTCCGCGATACGCTTCCCCGTATCCACCGCATTCCGCCAAACCTCATCGTAAGACTGATTCGCCTCCCACTGCCCTGGCACGATCAGCAGCGTGTTGCCCCCCATGATCTTCACCGCTTCCATCGCATCGCGCGCCAGTTCCACCGCGCGTTTTCTCGCCACCGGATCACTCGACGCAAACGTCGCCCAAAACCCCGGCCCGCCGCGCATGCTTGGAATCTTCAGCCCCACCTTATCCGCCATCGCCCGCAGTCTCTCCGCGCTTTTCCGCGGATCCGCCGCCGTCGGCAGCGTCCCTTCCAAGCCAAACGTAGGCTCCACCCCCGCAAATCCGGCTTCGCGGATCATCTCCACCCACCGCTCCGCGGATGCGTCATCTTTAATGACCAGTGAGAACGAAATCTTCATCGCCCGCCATTATCGATCGTCATCGCGCAAGGGCAAGTGACGCTCTTCGATCATTCCAATCATGGCGGAAAATACCGTATCGGGAGTATGATCCGCGCTGCATCCGAATTGACTCCATGAACAGACATTCCCAATCCCGCGCCTTCACGCTCGTCGAACTGCTGGTCGTCATCGGCATCATTGCGCTGCTGATCGGCATTCTTATGCCGACACTCGCGCGGGCGCGCGAAGCCGCCAATCGCGCCGCCTGCCTCTCCAACATCCGCTCGCTCGGACAAGCCTTCCTGCTCTACGCCAACCAATACAAAGGCGCAACATTGATCGGCCACATCTCCGATGAGTACCAATGGAATTACACCGTCAACTTCGCCGATTCATCACAGACGGCGGTGACCCACATGGGTTTACTGATCGACGCGAAACTGCTTCAGACCCCCAAGAGCTATTTCTGCCCGTCGGAAAATGATCCTCAATGGCTATATGCCACATCAGAAAACCCCTGGCCAATCGCCACGATCCCGTCAGCAACCGCCCATCACACGCGCCTCGGCTACGGCACTCGCCCCGGCTTCTCCTGGGGCAAAGACGGCTCGCTCCCCAATCCCATGCCCCGCCTGACGCGATTGAAAAACCGCGCGATCATCGCCGACCTCCTGATCGGGCCCACCTACGTCAAAGCTCGCCACAAAACTGGAATCAACGTCGGTTACAACGACGGCTCCGCCCACTGGGTCGCCCTCACCAACTTCACCAATTCCGATTGGGCAAAGATCGAGTACGACGATTTCGGCCCCGAACACGACGACTCGCTGCTGAATGAAAAGGTGACTCCCGCCACCGGTGTATGGGCGGCATTGGACCGAAACTAGGCGGGATAATTCAGGAGGAATTTTGCCACAGATGGAAATCGGATGCACACAGATGAAATGCGAAGACGAGAGAATAATCTGGATTCGATTTCCCCATCTGTGTGCATCGGTCTTCATCTGTGGCTAAAAACTCTTCTCTCCGTGACCTCCGTGCCTCCGTGTTGAATAATCCCGCCGCTCGCGGCTTCGCGAGGCGGTTGCGCGCAATCCGATGACAATCACGCCGCTTTCAGCGCCGTCCTCAGCGCCACGCCATACCCGAGATGCGCGCTGACCGCCGCGCAATACGGCCCGTGCTCTTGCCGCGGGTTCATCCAAAACGCGCACAGCCACACCTTCGCCCCCGGCGGTAACGTTGACGGAAACATCACCTCATGTTTCGTATTCCCGGTCATCCCCGCGAGCTTCCAATCCCCCATTTTCCTCGGCAGTTCACCGCCGATGTAACTGAAAATCGTCGCGCCGTTCACGCCTTTAGGCATCTTGCGCTTCCCCGATCCGGCATCGAACAATTCCACATGCACTGTCCGCCCATCGACCGAGCGAACGTACAGCCATGGCGCGCTCTCTGGCGGATTAATCCGCGTTGGTTGGCTGCGCACTTTCAGCCCCAGTTCGATCATCTGCGATAGCGTGATCTCACGCCATGCCCTGATGTAGTGCCCCAATCGCCGCGTCTCGGCTTCCAGCGCCCGCCGTGCGGACTTCTTCAGTTGCGTGCTGAAGATTGAATTGCTGCCCGGGCTGACCGCCACTTGATACGCCTGCGCAAACGCCTCCTGCAACGCCGCGTAATTCGCCGCCTGCGCGTCCGTCAGATGATACATCCCCGGATCCGCAACGATCCGCCGGCTGAAATTTCCGGTGAAGCTAAGAGCATCCGCATCGCGACGTGGGAAAAAATCTCTCGGCATGACAATCCTGCCTGTAAAATACGCGACCGCTCGAACTAGCTTCCACCACTCCCTACATTCGGAATATTCGTCACATTCCGCACACAACTGAAGCCCGCGCCCAACCCAAAAAAAAGCTCAATAAAACCCGCACTCCCGCCCCTCGCAAACACTGCGACCAGTAAATCCGACGTTAACGAACGTGCAAATGGGCGCGATGAGAATAAGTAAGAGTCAAATCCAACTATCCACGTCCCAAAACGAAGTATCCAAAGAGCGTGGATACATAATTCCGCCCGGAAACGATGTATCCAGATTGCGTGGATACGGAAATGCGAGGAAGAACGAAGTATCCACGTCGCGCGGATACGAAGATTGCTCGGTGAAGGAAGTATCCACGATCCATGGATACGAGGTTCACTCACGGAACGAAGTATCCACAAACCACGGAGACGGGAGTTCCGGACTGATCGATGTATCCACCGGATGCGGATAACGGTTTTATTGGCGCATCATAATCGAGCGCCCAATACTCAAGGGTCGTACTTCTTTTTCTGGCGCTTCGAAGCCCCTTTCGGATCGTTCAGATAATCAACGAGTTCACTGAGCACTATCATGTCCATCTCTCGCGCGCCTGTTTGGCAATTCTGAAGAACGTGCGTGACCCCGTGATATTGTCGCTCAGCAAGGTTGTCTTT
>Ga0070714_100004699_pt1 | contig 10326 bp, 16 predicted proteins | sample LARL83metaG_FD_65450 | JGI IMG/M metagenome (GOLD analysis project Ga0070714, IMG submission 65450) | Corn, switchgrass and miscanthus rhizosphere microbial communities from Kellogg Biological Station, Michigan, USA - LAR L8-3 metaG | ecosystem: Host-associated > Plants > Roots > Rhizosphere ... | reverse complement strand
AATGGGAAATACAGGATGAGAGGTCGTCCGCTTTCCCTTGGGGGCACGAACCCCATCGCAAACCAATGCGGAAAAAATCCTGGTCGGGGAAGAGTCTCGATGGATGAACGCGCAAGCGGGACATCGGGATAGTAGCTGGGGGTGGGTGCGGTCCCTATACAGACCGCACCTGCTCACAGAAGGAGGTAGTGATGAGCAAAGAAGATGTTCCAACTTGTCGGTGCATTAGCGGCCCTGCTCTGTGCGCTATGGGGAGCAGTGGCAATCAATCCGCTGATTATCGCCGTGGGATGCCTCATCGGTGGCGCAACTGCTGTGGCGGTTAGGCTGAGCAGCCGACATGCAACAAAATAGAGAAGAGTTCTGGAGAATTTATGTACAGCGGAGACCAACATCTAGGAGCTGTTGAGCATGAGAGCAAAGCCGGGTCAGTTCATGGAGTTCACAGTCAAGCGGTGGCAGGGCAATTTGGAAGTCACCGAGATGCTGAAGGGGCGAGTGGAATGTTTTTTGTCCGTGCTTCAGGGCGTCGAGCGGTATCTGGTCCTGACACAGCCCTTCGGACAGAAGCCTCATAAGATGGTGGTCAATGAGTTTCAGATTCACCACATTGAAGGAGCACCATTTCCGAAAGAGAAGGAGAATATTGAACCGTTATGGAACGACACGACGTTCATCGTCCGGTCCAAGCGCGGGCAGCCGATGCGCCTGCTGTAAAACCACCACGGACTTATAAGGCGTATGGGAGTGGTGGCCCAAAAGCCACCGAGCTGAAGATTGTGGGGTATGGTGCGGGCAACGGGTGTTTGCCCGACAACACCTATTGGCCCCTGAGCTGCGCCATTGGCGCTCTGGCCAGTTTCGGAGACTACTACAACATTGGCGGGAGCTATGGGAATTACAAGCCGGGTGAGGGATACATTCCCTTCAAGAGCCCCGATCCGCTGCCTGCGGGCCTGCGTGAGGAGATTCTCGAAGACATCAAGAAGCAAGAGGAGAAATTCGCCACCTTCATGTTCGCGGTGCTTGCGGAGTATCAGACCTATTGGGATGTGATCCGCGATTGCCTGCTAGAACGGGGGTGGAAAGAGCTGTGTACTTACAAGAACATGTACGAGTCGCACAAGAACGACAAGTATATGTGCCATGTCTTTGTGTGGTGCCGCCCCGATGCCAAGCAAGTTTGGGGCAAAGTTTGATCTTCGTGTGCCCTGCACACGAACTGAACCCAGCGCCTAGGTGAGTCCTTCTTGGATAGCCGACAGCACTAACTGGGTTAGAGCGATTGGCCAGCGCCCACTATGTGTGCCCAGGCCGGTATGAGGGACATCGTGATGGCTTCCGGTTGGCCGCCGGGAGTTTGACCGGTGATGCTCGATAAAAATTTCCTCATACAACCACAGACCAACAGCTGGGCAGAGCTGCTCTGACTGTGGCAATACGAGAGGGGCCGTTAAACGACGGCCCCTTTTGTTTTATCCGGAGATTGCACATGACAGCGAATCTCGCAGAAGCACGTGAGTTGCTACGGATGGAACTGGTAATCCGTGGCTTCAAGGCGACCGACGACCCGACAAACAAGTATTTGATTCGGTGTAGCGATTCTACGACGGAATTCTGTGTCAGCTTCATGCCGGGGAACCGTCGGACGGTGATTTCTCACGCGGTAAAAGTATATCCCGAGCATCGCGGCAAGGGCATTGGGACCCGTAATTGTGAGCTGCGAGAGGACGCTGCCGCTGCGGCTGGCGTGACCCTGATCCTTGCGACGGTGAAGGACGATAACGCTGCCGAGATTCGCGTGTTGGAAAAGCGGGGCTGGAAGCGGCTCACGCAGAACAAGATTACCCACTGCTCATTGTGGGGAAAGCAACTAGAGGCCAAGTGATGCCCGTTCCGATTTGGGTACTGCGTAATAAATTCGAGCCCCGTGGAGTTCGCCTCAAGGGTAAGAAGCAAAAGCCCGCGCCCAAGATAGTGGGATTTGTACAGGGCAGCATTTGGGACCGCTACCACCATCCCGGTGACGCTGAAAACAGCGATGTAAGACGGGCGATGGCGCTTTATGACGAGCGCAAGCGCAAGGAGCGGGCGCAATGGCGCGTGCCGCATGTCAGTGGGATTGATGTCGCCGGGAATCTCACGGGTACGGAATATCAGTATTGGATTGGGAGTCCGTTCGCGGAGCGGCCGTTGGCGACTTGTCGGTGGTGTGGCTACAACGCTTTCAGCAAGGAAGAGCGCGACAAGCACAAATACGACCACACGGCTCTGCGTGAGAACGACAGCAATAAGTCATGCGCCAAAATGCTGCAAGAGGCGTTTGCCATTCTCAGCAAGGGCACGACCAGGTGCATTTTCTGTGGCAAGACGGCCCACAAACGGCGCTGGGGCGTGTGGCTGTGCAGCAAGGATTGCGAAGACGCTTGGAAGTTTAATCACTCAAGAAAGTATCCGTTCGGAAGACGGAACCCGGACATTTTCACACTATGAAACGCCTTCATCACATCGTGAAAGCGATTGGTAAGAGCCCGCAATACGGCCAGATTGACCAGCATTGGGTCGAGCCAGCGCCTTTTCCACAGGGGAAGCATGGCTATCCCACGCGGATCGCATACATGGTGGTCCTGCGGGATCGGACCCTGCGCTATACCGGCAAGCCGACTCGCCAGGCCACCAGCATCCTGTATGACGCCATGAGGCGGCGGGATTGCGTGAGCGGCCTGGTACTTGAGTTCGACCGCAAGAATCTCGTTGCGGAATACAGCTGGCAAGGCCGCAGCCCTGGAATCACCCTTATGACGCGGGGCAACATGGCCCTGCTCCATGTGTACCACCCGTTTGACTACGAAGGTAGCACGGTGGTGATTCCGTATTTCCTTGGCAAGTTCTACATCAAGCGGCTCACACTGGGGCGACAGAAGTACGTCTACTATTCGCCGTTTGAACGGCTGAAGATCAAGACGCAGATAGACCCGTTCCGGTTGTGGATTGCCGCACAGAGGCGGCTTCCAGTTCAACCCAAAGAAGCCCCTCAAAAGCCGGACTTAAAAAACTATTACGAGCCAGGTGTCTTGCGTTGGGCGATTGACCCACCGCCATTCTTTGATCCAGGTCCAAGGGAAGACATGCCATGAGTGAATACATAGAAATGAAAAAGGTCTTTTACAAAGACGTGGTTACCCACGGAATGAAAGACCTGAGTGACTTGAAGAAGGTATATCCGCTGGGGTGCAGGGTTCCCGACGAACGCATCTCCAAGTGGTTGAAGACGCTACTCAAGCCACCGGCAGTGGATGGGTTCCCCGTCGAGTGGAAGCACGTCAATCGCTTCACCGTGGGAGCCGACCCAGAGTTCGTGTTTGTTAACAACGCGGCGCAACGTGTGGACGCCAGTACGCTGGAGTTCCGCCAGGGACGGGCGTTTGGGGCCGACAACAATGGGCGGCTGGCCGAGATAAGACCACAACCTGACCGCAGCACGCTGGTGGTGACGGCCAGCATCATGTCCACCCTGCGGTGGATGGCGCTCGTGATGCCCGCAACGCGGTCGCTGGAATGGCGGGCCGGAGCATTTCAGTTCAACGATGGCCTGGGCGGCCACGTGCATTTCGGGCGTAAAGGCCCGTTGGTCAATGAGGGCAACCATGCCCGACCGGAAGGCCGCACGATTCATGAAGTGGCGGCTCTCGACACTCTCAATGCACTGTTATTAGCGTCGGGTATTTATCCCGCCGATGAGGTTCGTCGTCGTACCAACGGCGATGCCCACGGGCAAATTTATGGTCGCAATGGCGACATTCGTGCCCAGAACTACGGCTATGAATACCGCACCTTCCCGAGCTGGCTGGACAACCCGTGGAGTGCGTTCTTCACGATGACCCTGGCCAAGCTGGCCGTTCACAATCCGGAATTGTTACAGCGCATGGCTGTGGATGACCGGGCGAAGAACAAAGTCGCCAACCTGTTGGCTTATTACAAGGGCGTGGACGACGATGCCGCCCTGGCGTATCGGACGTATTTGCGTATTGGGTTACCGCAACACTACGGCGGAGATTTCAAAACGCGGTGGGGCGCAGAGTATCCCGTGACTGCCAAGACGGCAGTGCAAGTGGTTCCCGGTGTAATCAAGGCCAGTGATGATGAGATCAAGGATATGTTCCATCACCTGGGCACCGGGACGGAGCTTGCGACAAGGATTCCGGAACCTGCATGGGGCCCTACGACGCCGCCACGGGGATTCTTCCAGGTGCTCGATATGGTGAACACCGTCCACGTGCGCGGCTTAGGAGAGCTGCTCTCGGAAGCAGCTATGCCGGAAGAACTGAAGCGGGTCCGCTTTACGGCTGATGACCGGATACCTGGTATCCAAGTCAGCCCGTTGTTGCTTCGTTACATGCCGTCTGACTGGAAACAGAGGATTTGGAAGGCGGCAGGTAGCCACGTGCCTTTGCGTGTGGCACATGGAGAGGATTACCGGACGCCTGAAATCCGCATCTGTCGCGTGTTTCGGGAGCCCAGCGGTATGAAGACGGGGCGGAAGATTCTTTATTCCGGGGCATTCCCCATCTTCCCAATCAAAACGGTAGCGCAAGACTCGTATTCACGTTACCAGCAGCGCATGAGCAAGAAAGAAATGAAGGGAAAGGTACTTTACTCAACCAAGGAAGGATAAAGCTATGTGTGGAATTGCAGGAATAAGAAGGTTTGGGCCTGAGCCCATCACAGAAGACCAGATCACCACGCTGCTGTGCGCTCTGGAGCATCGGGGAAGCGATGCCACTGGTGTCGCACTTATGCGCGGGGATGAAATCATTGTGTGCAAGAAGGACGTGCCGGCGGCCACTTTCTGTGGTGACCCCGCGTTCCGGAAGCTCATGGACGAAGAGCTGAAGGAAGACACGGATATTTGTATCTTGCACACCCGGAGCTGGACGCAGGGTCCGCCTCACAAGATGGAGAACAACCATCCGTTGTTTGTGGGGAAGAGTGCCGTTGTCCACAACGGTATGATCCACAACGATGACCGCCTGTTTAAGGAAAAGAAGCTCGACCGGCACGCAGAAGTGGACAGCGATATTCTGCGGGCCATCGTGGATGAGGAAGGCATCACCAAGAAGTGCATCCGGGAGCTGAATGCCGTCAACGGCAGCGCGGCCATAGCGGCCATCAGTAACGAGTATCCGGGGTGGTTGCTCCTGGCCAGGAGCGGGAGCCCGTTGGTGTTGGCGGCGACGGAGCATCAGCTTGTCTGGGCTTCAGAGAAGATGGCAATACATTCAGCCATGCGGCCTTATACCAAGCGGTTTGGCCTGTGGTGGCAACCTAACAACCGTCCTGACATTGGCTTCATGACCTTGCAGGACAATAGCGCCTGGCTGTTTGGGCCGACCGGGTTGGAGTGGCACGACAAGTTTAATGCCACGTATTCCTATAACCCGCCGACCTATGACATCCACGGCAATTTCCGCAAGCATCGGGAGCGCGACCTGGCGGCGCGGAAAGAGAACCCGGATGTGGTGGTGTGTCTGAATCCCGCTTGCAAGGAACCCATCTCACTCCCGAAGAAGTACAAGAAGACGCCCTTGACCAAGCTGTATTGCACCAAGTGCGGGTGGTATTTGGGATGTGAGCCGGGGGTTGAAACGCCTCGGATTGGAACAGAAATTTCTAACAGCATAAGGGGGAGTTGTGATCGAAATCAGGCGAGTGGCCGGGCCGACCGGCAGGAAGTTGGAGCAGTTGTTACGGGAGCGCGGTCTCCAGATTGGGCAGCCTGCTCAGGGAGTGGTGTGCTATGGAACAGGGTATAACGGCCCGTTGCCGTGTCTCAATGGACGGGCAGGGACAAGGAACAAGTTCCAGGAATTGCAAACCTTGGCCGCGAAGAATGTGCTTGTGCCGCCTCATTCGGCGGATGGGCACGGGCTTACGTTTCCTATTCTGGGGCGACGGTTCCACCACTCCAAGGCGAAGGACATCATCCCCATTCTGCAAAACGACGTGGAGTTTACCTGGCGCAAGCAGAGTGGGCTGTGTGATTTCTTCGTGCAATACATACCGCGCTCCCGCGAATACCGGGTGTGGTCCTATCGGCGGCGTCCTATTGCGGTGTACGAAAAGATCATGCGGTATCCGGAGAGGTATCGTGTGGGCCGGGATGCCGGGATCGGATGGAACTGGGACCACGGATTCGCGTTCGAGTTCTATCACAATGCGCCGGAGGAGCTGAAGCAGCTGGGCGCTGCGGCAGTGGAGGCGATGGGGTTGGACTTCGGAGCGGTGGATGTCATTCATAGCACGACCGGCCAGATGTTTGTGCTAGAGGTGAATACCGCGCCGGGAGTGCAGGACTTGCGACAGGGGATTGTAACTCTGGCCGACAAGATTGCCAAGTGGGTCGAGCTGGGGTATCCCCGTAGGAGAGGTGATAATGACGAAGGGGCTGGAGTACAGCCTGCAAGGGCTAATTAAGTGCGTGGACGTGGGCGTTGTATTTATTGCGATAGCCACCGCCATTCTCATCTTTGCCAAAGCTGTTTATTGGTTTGAGATAGCGTTGGACATTGAACACAACGGGAGATAACCATGAGCAAAGTTCGCCTTGTCGTGTGCCTGGAGGGCCGGACTTATTACGGGGGATACGTGTATCGCCATATCAAGCAGTTTGCTGAGGCGTATCGTGTGCCCCGGCTCCCTGAGGAATTGAGAACCGCGCCCAAGTGGAAAAAGATTATTTGGAAGTTCGAGCAGCTGCCGATAAGGGACAAACAGTTGTTTATTTATCGGGAGCCCAATCGGGTGCAGCCCAACGCGAGTCAGTATGTGATTAAGCTCGGCCATTACGGGGTGGGCAAGCAGCTCAAGCGGAACAATTGGCAGCGACCACCAGCACCACGACAGCGGCGACCAGCGCCAGCCATACCAGACCGACCAGACCGAAACATACGATTCGTGCGTGAGGTACCAGCGCAAGCAGGTGACATCTTTGTACCAAGAGTGAGGAGATAAGTATGGAAAGACTTCCGGGGACAGAATTTCTTGAGGAGTGCGATGGCAGCTATTGGTGCCATGCCTGTTTGGCGTTCATTGACCCGATTTATATTTCGCGGGGTGACAATAATCCGGAACCGGCTTGTGAAGAATGCCTGTTGACGGCCCTCATCAAAGAAGAGCGGCAGACTTTTGGGACAGCGGAGTGCGCGGCAGAGCCGGAACCGGAAGGGGACGACGAAATCATCTGTCAGTATCCGGGGGACATGAGCGGCGTTGGACTGTATACCGACACGGACGATGAGGACATTGGTACCAAGTGGTATGAACTGGGCCCCAGTTGTATGCGTGTGCCCGCCCATCAGATGAAGCTGCTCCCGTCGGGGGATATGACTTAAAGAGGAAATGATGAGTAATACAGGAAATCCAGAACGAACAGCGGATTGTCCACAATGCGGCGGGATAAGGTATATCGGCCTTACGCATCAATGCACTACGGGAATACCGATAAGAATTCCTGAGCCTTGGATAGAGTTTAAGTGGCCGTATCCGCACTCATCAAAATAGAGAAGGGTGAACACGGAGGGGCTTTTTCGGGGTTGATATATGCCATTGCCACCAATAGTAAAAATCGTGTGCCCATTTTGTTCAGCAAAATACAATTTCTACGCGACCGACCTGAACGGGAAAGACTTTTTCTGTGGGTGCGGGCACTCCTTCCCGCTCTCGGTGCAAGAGAAGAACTCTCAATATGTGGACCCCGATTTCTGAACAACCCGTAGGGCAAGAGGAGAACGACGCTTTTCAAGCGTGGCTCCTGGCCGAGAGTGACGTGCAGAAGAACATGGCCGAGGTCACGCTCCTGCACTTGCTGCGGCGACACTCGAACAGCATCATCTGGATAAAGATGCAGAGGAACGACCCCAGCCTGGCCAACAAGGCCATCATGCAGGTTTGGCAGAACATTCATACCTTCCGGGGCGAGAGCGCCTTCTCGACGTGGGTTCACCGGGTGCTCACGAATGTTGTGAACGACGAGATGCGGGAGGAGATGCAGCGCAAGGGAGAGCAGCCCATTGAGGAGTCTGAGGAGCCAGCCATAAAGCTCGATCTGAACTGGCGGCTGCTATATGACAAGGTCAAGAAGGCGCTGCCCCCAGAGGACCAGGAATTGATGCAGTGCAAGCTGGAAGGCATGACCGACAGTGAGATCGCGGTGAGGTTCTCGACCCGGCGCTCGACCATTGAGTGGCGCTGGGGTGTTCTCAAAGAGAAAGTCAAGATGATGGCGGCGTTTTGACCGTTGGGTAAGTGCTCCTGTAAGTCCAGTGTTCCTGTCAAATTTAGGGCCTGACCGTTGGGTATTTGGGTCCAAGTAAAAGTATTAAGTTATAGATATATATAGTATTTAACTATATATTTCTATAATTATACTGTCACTCTCTCATGGTGTGGGTGGTGGGGTTTGTGCAGGTCGTGAGAGTGACACAACACCCCCGTGGCCGACTCGGAGAAGGCAGAGCGTTGTCCCACGCATCCTATGCGGGTTCAAATCCCGCCGGGGGTACCAAGTTATCAACTGTGTTCCAGAAACGCGCCATAAGTCAATTGTGCGCGATTGCGGGGCATTTTATGCGACCATTTCAACCACAGAAGCCCCTCCGTTCGCTGTAATTTTGTCCCAGCAACTCTGAAAGTTCCCCGAATTTCCGTCTAATACTATGAGCAAACAACTGAAGTTTGGCAGCAGTGTCCGCATCACGTGGTATGACTCCCGCATCCGTGGGGGGTGGCGTCAAGGGATGAGTCCCAACGAACTTGGGCGCGTCCGAAGTATCGGCTACGTGACCGAAGATAACCCGAAGTTCATCACGCTAACCACTAGCATTTCCAAAGACATGGATGTACTTGATCCTATCACGATTCCCAAAGGGGCCATCGTGCTTGTGGAACGCATTGAAGGATTTGACCGATGAAGGTTACGTGGCTCATATCGGATACGCATTTCAATCATGATCGAATTGCGACCTATTGTAAGCGGCCAGATAACTTCACCGACATCATCATCAAGCGATGGCAAGAGGTGGTGAAAGCAGAGGACTTGATAATCCATCTTGGGGATGTGGCGATTGGCAACCGGCGTAGAGTGAAAGATATTCTGTCTGACCTTCCAGGACGAAAGGTTCTTATCCTAGGTAACCATGACCGTATGCATGGTCCGGATTGGTGGATGGACCAGGGCTTTGCTTTTGCCTGCCAAGCTATGAAGTATAGAAATTGCTGGCTCACACACGAGCCGAGCACCAGTTTGGCGGATGGCTGTACGGTAAATATACATGGGCATCTCCACAATTTCACTCGGGAGGTGCATCCAGATTATAAAGCAAAGTCATTCCATAGACTTCTTGCGGTTGAGTACACAAATTACCGTCCTGTGAACTTTGATAAGTTCGTGGCTCATCCTGAAAAATTCAAGGCCACAATACACCTTTGCGAATAGATAACAGCCAGGCCAGTGCGTGGCATTTTTGCCCCGCGAAATATTGGGAGCAGTATGTCCAGAACATCCAACGAAAGCCCAGCCCCGATGGAGTTGCAGGAAAGGACTTCGGAAAGCGAGTCCATGAACTTCTCGAAGACCATTTCCGACCTCTCGGACAACGAGGCGCTAATCCTCTTCCGCGAACTCCTGTCGGACCCGAGATTGAAGACGAAGCTCAAGAGATGTTTGCTGCTTACCAAGCGCACTATCCAGTCGAGCCCTTCGAGGTGATTGATGTTGAAAGAACTTGGGAACTTCCACTACCCGGTGGGCGTCATAGCGCTACTGGTAAGTTTGACGGCTTTGTACGTGGGAACGCTGATCCGTATATACCAGGAAAGCTCTACCTGCTCGAACACAAAACCGAAAAGCGTGGTGGAAAGGCCAACCTTCCCGAGTCTTGGGCAGCAAGGGCCCAGGTAGGTCTATATCAGTGGGCTGGGGAGCAAATCTATGGGGAAGAAATCGCGGGAATCATCCTCGATGTCCTTACAAGGCGCTCTCCTGCTGGCCGTATCGGTCCTGAGTTTAGGCGCGATACTCTTTCTCGCACTCGTGAAGATTGTGAGCTTGCGATAGCCAATCTCAATTGGACTGCGGACCAAATAGAACGCTGTCGAGAAGAATGGAAGGGCGAGATGTGGCCGCAAGATCGAAACAATTGCTGTGTCAACGGATGGCGTTGTGACTTCTACTCTCTACATATTTTCGGTCGTAGTGAATACGAGCTGCAACAAAACTATCAACCAACGGAGAAATATCTTGACTTATGAAACGACCATACACAGTAA
>Ga0070714_100004698_pt1 | contig 10327 bp, 12 predicted proteins | sample LARL83metaG_FD_65450 | JGI IMG/M metagenome (GOLD analysis project Ga0070714, IMG submission 65450) | Corn, switchgrass and miscanthus rhizosphere microbial communities from Kellogg Biological Station, Michigan, USA - LAR L8-3 metaG | ecosystem: Host-associated > Plants > Roots > Rhizosphere ... | reverse complement strand
CAGGAGAGCGTCAATGATTCTCGTTACAGCGATAATCCCCGGAATAACAAAAAATCTCCGCTCCACGTATGTTGCCGCGTGCATGGCAGTTCTTCTGAGCTTGTCCGGCTGCGCCAGTTTCCAGATCACGGTACCGGATTCCGATCCCATCAAGCCCAAGGGTTATACCGAGGGCTATCTGAAGAAGACCATGCACGCCTTCTTCTGGGGCCTGGTGCTGGACCCTCAAGTCCTCTCGGCGGAATGCAATGGCCAGGGCATCAATGATGTCATCATCTACCGCACGCTGGCGCATGATTTTGCCGGTGTCATTACGCTTGGCATATGGATGCCAACGGAAGTGTATTACCGGTGCAAGGCACCTCCAACAAGGCCGGGTGTGCCACCGTCTCCCTCCAAGCGATCAAAATCGCGGCAGCTTTCCTGAGATGGATCACTGAAAAAATAAGGAAACCCGATCATGCCTAACGGACACGGACGCAGTTTCTCCAGGGCGCAGACGCTTGAAACGGGGCGGCATCAGTCTTACGAGCAGGCGTTTGAGGGAGAATATGCCTTCAGCATCGACCGGGGCGACAAGCCGCCCTTCGAAACCTATAACGACGCGACCCGGGAATTGCAGGGCATCATCCAGTCCTGCATGCAGGATGGCAAGTCGCTGCGCGCGCATGGCGCCCTATGGTCGCTGAGCCACGGTCGCGGTGACGGGACGGCCGCCTGATCGATACTACTGCCTTGCGAGTGGCATTCGAAGTACCGGGGGACCTGACGAATCCGGCTTATGGCGGCGATGCCGCGAAATTGCACTCAACGATATCTCTTTGCCAGCGGCTTGTCGATCAAGGGATGGGGCTTCAACAAAGGGCAGACCATTGCCGGCGCACACCGGCCTTTAAACGGGCTATTGCAGGGATGCAACGCGTATCACGCGCGGATCGTCGGCAAACTCCAGCAGCAGGCGCCGCACCCGGTCCTGCCAGGCGTTGGCAAAATCGGTCCGCTGGGAATCATCGGCTGTATTTTGCAAAATGGCCGCCATACGCGCACCTTGGGCAGGGTCGCCGGGCACCAGCGAAACATCGAGGGTCACCGCCACGCTCGCACCGTTGTCACGGCGCTTGAAAGTAATGGCCTCGCCTTCGCGATGATCGGAGAAGCTGAGCAACCCCCTGCGTTTGAACTGCCCCTGGATGCCGTGAAAGCCGTTAACCGAAGCAGCCCCGGTGAGCAGGGTCAGTACCTGCGCAACAACGCCCGTGGTGCCTTCGCTTTCCGGCGCCGGCATATGCACGGCAATGGCGCCCCGCTCGGCGGGTTCGTCCGGATAAAGCGCGGCCAGCGCCGCCCGGCCGATGAGGAAAGCACCGGCCACGGTGGGACAGGAGTGGCCCGCCAGGCGCACGGCGTCAACGTAGTGATAATCCAGCATGCCGTCGCTGGCGGCGCCAAGCATGGCGGCGAATGGGTCATGGGTACGCACAACCGGGGCCTGGTCGTAGAAATCCGGAAAACTCATGCAATATCTCCTTTTGGGTGGAATGAATCTGGTTGCGGTTAAACCTGGGCGTCCGCATCGGCAGCGACAGCGGCTACGCAGGGGTGCGACTGTAATTGTGGAAAAAAAGTGCGTTCCTCATAGCGCACGTGTGCGCCAAGAAGATCGCCAAACCGGCGCAGGCGCTCAGCGGGTTCAAGTGTGCAAGGCCCACTAGCCAGCATCTGCAGTTCGCCATGTTCAGCGAGAATGCGGGCGACCGATTCGGGGTCGAGCGTATCTTCAGCAACTTGTATCAACCGTATCAACCGCTCCTCCTGTTCGAAATGTTCGGCAAGGAGTGTATGCCAGTGGGTCTCCATCCGCGCAATCATGATCGACACGGCGGCTGCGTCCTTTTCATTCGCCGCACGCCGCGCATCCCGCGCCATTACCAGCGAGGTATGGTGTTCGCGCGACAACGAGAGCAAGGCGCCAATCCGGGGCATTCAGCAAACAACGAGAAATTGATCGTCGGGGCGGCTCATTGCCGCATGGTTTTCAAAGCCAGCGCCCATTTATGCAGCTCGTTCAGTAACGATGCAGCCGAATTTTTATGCTGATCGGTCGGCAGGAAGTTTTCGTTGTCATCGAAATATCCCGAAACATTCTGCACCACCACCGCCTCCACCATCGGCATCATTTTTAACGTCGTCAAGGTAAGCTTTTCCATCTGCGCTGCCCGTATGCCGCCCGAGGTTCCACCGTAACTGACAATCCCGGCAGGTTTGTAGTTCCATTCCTTGTATACATAATCCAGCGCGTTCAAAAGAGAGGGCGGCGGTCCGAAATTATATTCCGGCGTCACGAACACATAGGCATCCGCCGCATTGACGCTCGCGGCCCACTTTTTTGTATGTTCGTGCCGGTAATTCTGGCGGACGGGATGTTCCGGTTCATCGTACACCGGCAGATTGAAATCGGCGAGATCGACCAGCAACGCTTCGAACTTGCCATGCTCCACGGCAAGTTCATGAAACCATTTGGCGATGGGCGGCCCGATGCGGCCCGGCCGCGTACTGCAGATGATGGTATGAAGTTTGAGGCTCATGGTTTTTCCTTGGTTATGTCTATGTGAGTATAAGAAGCATCGGCATCGGTCGAATGCGAGGCTTTCATTATTTTACAGGGTGGTGCTGCGGGAAAAGAACCCAAGAAATCGCTCCGACGCGCTTCGGCCCCCTCGTGGCTTTCCGGCTCGTCACCCTCTGAACACGATATCGAATTCGGCTATGATGAAATCGGGTTCCTCCGGTACCGGTGGGCTCAGTTTCACGATCAGCGCTTCCGGGTCCGGAGCGCTTTGCAGGTAAGGATCCGTCTTGTGATAAGGATCTCCCTCGAAATACATCTGCGTTATCAGTTCGTCATGGCGGCCCCGGACGCCGAAATGAATGTGCGCCGGCCGCGTTCGCGTTGGCGTGATGGGATAAGGCGGCGGTTTTATGGTTTTGAACTGGTAGCGGCCATCAGCGCCGGTTGTTACCGCACCAAAACCCTCGAAATTCGGATCGAGCGGTGCAGGGTTCGTATCGTCCGGATGCGCATAGCGCCCCACCGCATTCGCCTGCCAGATTTCGACATCCGCCCCCGCCACCGCTTTGCCGGCGGGGTCGATCACGCGGCCTTTGACGATGAGAAGTTGTCCCTTGGCGCGCCCCGATCCGCCGGGCACCTGCGTCAGGTCGCCGCTGCGATTGGGCTTGCTCATAATCGGATAAAAAGGCCCAAGGATCTGATCCTGCGTCCGATTCAGAGCCATTTGCGCAAAAGCGGAACCAATGGGTGCCAGTATACCCGCACCGAGCAAAGCTGCAGACGCCTTCAGAATGGTACGGCGGCCTCGTATTCCTTTATAAGTCTTCATGATGGCGCCCCTGGTTTTCAACACGTCGGCATAATTTAATAATTGCTTGTAATCAATTTGTTATTGGGATGAGCTAACATATAACATAAATAACATCATGGTTATTTTTGTCCGCTTGCAGCGGGCAATCCTTTGGTTCTCCGGATTGTAGCCGGATAACAGGTTTGTAGCGATGCCCTTTCCCTGGTTTTCAGCTGCCGGATCGATCTGGTCAAGAGCATGGAATTTCATCAGCTTGTCAAACGGAGCGCATTACTGCGTATAAAGCTGACGCCGGTGTGCTATGCCATTACGGAGAAGTCCTGATTTCACCTTTGCGTTTTTGTCAGGTAAGACGGGGGCTCAGGAAAGGAGAGGAAAGAATGCTGCTATAGTCTTTTAGCCTGTTTTAACCGCCGTATCAATAGCATGCGCTGACCCCCTCAACGCCGGCTTATCCGTTTTTGGTCCCATGTTCGCCCAAGATCGACAGCAATTGCTTGAAGTCGATGGGCTTTGTCAGGTGAACATCAAATCCGGCCTCCTTCGCGAGCACTTTATCTTTTTCCTGCCCCCATCCGGTGGCCGCGATCAGGCGCATATTGGTCCCCCACGGCGCCGCGCGGATTTTACGCGCGACTTCATAGCCATTGAGATAAGGCATGCCGATATCCAGCAAGGCAATGTCCGGCTGGAATCGCGCCGCCTCTTCCAGGGCCGCATGGCCATCGTGCACGGCTTTTGTCTCGTAGCCATCGCGTTGCAATAACATGGAAATCGCGGTTGCTGCCGACTTATTATCGTCCGCGACAAGAATCCGGCAACGCATCTTGACATGAGATTCACGATCCAGATACGGCAGTGGTACCGGTACCGCTGACGGGATGGGCGTAAGCGATGCGGTTTCCTCTGCCGTCGCCAAGGGAAGGCCGACATGGAAAATGCTGCCCTGCCCCAACCCTTTGCTCTCGGCACGAACCCAGCCACCGTGCAATTCGGCGATAGCGCGCACCAGGGCGAGCCCGATCCCCAATCCCGCAGCAGTCCGGTCGCTCCGTGTTTTCATCTGCGAAAACATGCCGAATATTTCCTCGGTGAGCGCGGGTTCGATACCGATGCCGTTATCCGCCACACTTACCGTCACGCTGTCGGCGGTGGTCTTGACATCCAGGGTGATCCGGCCTCCGGGATCGGTATATTTGACTGCATTGGATAATAGATTGGAAAAAACCTGGGTAAGCCGTATCGGGTCTCCGTAAATCATCACCGATGAGGGCGGCTTTGTGACCGACAGCGTATGATTGGCACCGTCGATGAGAGGCTGCACGACTTCCACGGCGGAGTCTATGGCCGAAGCCAATGTCACGCCTTGCTTGTGAAGCGTCATCCGCCCCAGCGACAGACGTGAAATATCCAGGAGATCGTCCAGCAGGATCTTCATGGCCCTGCTTTGGCGTTGCACCACCTTCGTGGCTAATTCGCGTTTGGGAATGTCGAGATTCGGTGTCTCCAGCAAAAGGGCCGAACTGTCGATTGCCGCGAGGGGATTGCGCAACTCATGCGAAAGCGTGGCAATAAACTCATCCTTGCGCCGGTCCGCATCCCGCAGACGCTCGGCAATGCTCAGGCGCTCGATAAAATCGGCGGCCTGCCGCGCATATAAATCGAGCATCCTCAGTTCTTGTTCGGCGGGCACATGAGGGGCGCGGAACTGCGTGGTGAGCATTCCCAGCGGCTTGCCGTCGCGGCTGCATAAAGGGGTGGACTGGACAGCACGGAAACCGGCTTTCTCGGCGGTGGCACGGTGGGCCATATAGCGTTCGTCAGCCTGGATATCCACGATCACCACCCGCTGGAGCGCACGCCCGCAAGCGGCATCTCCATTCGCGTCCTCGGCACTGGATTGGTCGATGAAATCCTGCCCGAGACCCTGGTGGGCTGCGATGGTCAATACCTTGCGTTCCGGATCGTATAGCTGGATATGCCCCATATCCGCGCCGCACAGCGCGATAGCCGCTTCCAGGATTTCCTTGAGCGCGGCCGGCAGATCGGCTGCACTCAGCAGCCGGGTGCTGAGCTCGTGCAGGCGGTTGAGAGAAGAAAGCTCCGTTTCAAGCTGATTGCGAGCTTCTCGCAATGCCTCCTCGATTTGCCCGCGCTCCCTGATATGCTGCCGGAGTGTTCTGTTGATGTGGGATAACGCCTTCGTGCGTTCATCCACCCGCTTTTCAAGAAAATCGCGTGCATCGCTGTTTTTATCCATGGAGCGGGTGACGTGGTATGCCGCGGAGGCGAAGCGCGACAGGCTCGTCATCAGCCTCAGGTCTTCCCTGTCGAACTTGCGCTCGGGCGCGTGCGCAATCACCCATACTGTGCCGACAGGCTTGTTCCCGTCGTGAAATGGCAGAAGCAGAACCTCCGCTATGGGCGGTTCCAGGGAACGCAGGACGGCGAAATGGCGGGCAGGCTCCTCGAACAGGATCGGCGCATTCCGGTTTATGACCATGCCGCAGGGGCTATCGAAGTGAGAGAGTGCAGGACTCGCATTCATCGTAAATGACCGGGCAAGCGACCCGGCGCCGGCGTGCCAGCGGTGTGCTTCGCCATCGGGCTCGAGAATGCTGACACCGGCGGAACCGGCATGGCATAGTTCAAGCGCTATATCCGCCAGCTTCTGCAAAAGATTGCGGGGCTGATTCGCAAGCTCATCAGCCAAGGCTACCAGCGCCCGGTTCTCGGCCTCGAAATCTTCGTTGCGGAAAGGCCGCATCAGCAATACATCGATTCCGAAGACTTTATCCACCGGAGGTGGAGTTGAATCAGGTGGCGGTAACTCACCAAGATCATCGTCGTTCAATTGTCACCTCCCACCGAATGTCATTTTTCCTGGAAATATCGCCCTTTTTATTTTGTATCGGCTTTTTTATATGCTCAAGTCGGAGTTACTTCTGTGCGGCAGCGCGCATATAATAAAAGCTGTTTTTATTACATTATGTTACTGGCGCCCGGAATGCGTGGCCGAGATGATATCCGGCCAGGGCCGATTATCGGCAAGGATAAACAGCGCTCTTCAATAAGGAAAAATAATGCCCCATTATGACCAGAACAAAGATGACAAACACGAGGATTCGCTCCCTGTAAACAGGAGGGACAATCCTGCCGATGCATCCGCCGCCCCGCACAAAACTGCCGGTCAATCCATGAGCGGAAGCACTGGCCAGAGTGCAATCCGGACGCAATGCCAGTGCGAGCATGACCGTGAAGTCCCCGAGGTGGATCTGCTCTCCCCGCTCACCCTCCGTGGCGTTACGCTTCCCAATCGCATCGCGATGTCACCCATGTGCATGTATTCGGCGCAAGGGGGTTTTGCCAACGACTTCCACCTGGTTCACCTGGGCAGCCGGGCAGTGGGCGGCGTGGGGCTTGTCATGGTCGAAGCCACGGCAATCACCCCCGACGGACGCATTTCACCTGCCGACATGGGCATCTGGAAAGACGAACATATCGAGCCGCTGGCACGCATTGCCAGGTTCGTGGAAGCACAGGGCGCGGTTCCCGGCATCCAGCTCGCCCATGCCGGGCGCAAGGCCAGCTGCGATATGCCCTGGGCCGGCGGCCGCAGCCTGAAAACGGCTGCTGAAGGAGGCTGGCCGGTGATAGGCCCCAGCCCCCTGCCTTTCGATACGGGCGACCCGGTTCCGACGCCACTGTCTGCGGTGGAGATCGAGCAGTGCATCGATGCCTGGGAAGCTGCGGCACGACGCGCGCTGACGGCGGGCTTCAAAGTGATCGAGCTTCATGCCGCGCACGGCTACCTCATGCACCAGTTTCTGTCGCCTCTCAGCAACCATCGAACGGATGAATATGGAGGCAGCCCGGAAAACCGCATGCGGCTTCTACTGCGGGTTGCCGGGCGGCTGCGCGAAATCATCCCTCAGCAGCTGCCTTTTTTCGTGCGGATCTCGGCAACCGATTGGGCTGACGGAGGCTGGGACATCGAGCAGGCCGTCATCCTTGCCAAAGAACTGAAGGCGCTTGGCGTGGACCTGATCGACGTCTCCTCCGGCGGGACGACGCCGGATGCAAGGATTCCTGTCGCCAGGGGCTACCAGATTCCATTCGCCCGGCGCATCCGCGACGAAGCGGGAATCCGGACGGGTGGCGTAGGTCTGATTACCGATCCACGCTATGCGGATGAAATCATTACCAGCGGCCAGGCGGACCTCGTTTTTCTCGGTCGGGAGCTGCTGCGGGAACCCTACTGGGCCGTCAAGGCGCAGCACTTCATGGAAGAGGAACCTGCATGGCCGATCCAGTATGGCTATGCCGTCAAGCGAAGGGCGAAATAACCGGAAGGAGAATCACGAAAGGAGAATCAATTTACGTATCCACAGCCGGGTGGGCGCAAGCGAGCTAGTCCAGGGCGAAGCCACGCTTAATCCTGCCTGATTCGGTTGATCACCTTGGTAACTCCATCCACAGAGCGTGAAATTGAAACCGCGTGATCTATCTCGGACTGGTTTTTGGCTGTTCCGCTCAGCACGACAACGCCCTCCTTATCCGTTTCGACCTTGACATCCAGGGCGCTAACGTACTTGTCGGCTGCCATCTTTGCCTTTATTTTCGTGGTTATCACCGAATCCTTGACATATTCCCCGGTACTTGAAGGGGGGGTATCCTTGTTGGCGGAAGAACGGTGCGTGCTCTTATCCACGGAGCATCCCGCCGTGGGCAGCAGCAACAAACCCATTACAAAGCAGCTTCCCGCAAGCTTGAGCGTTTTCATATTTCTCCCTTCTCCCTTTGCGCAGTAAAAAGATTGCATGCTTGCACGAACCTGCCGGCTCGTATGTTCGTTTGGTTACATAAATCGACCCAGAAAAAAATATGAGAGCGTGGCCTGGCAAATCCGACGGAGGACGTGGCCGGGTGCCAGCGCGAAGCAACCTGTAAGTTTTTACAGCTATTCAGGAAATAAATTCTGCTGTTCAATAGCCGTGACTCAATCCTTGGCCGCTAGTGGAAATTTTCACTGGAGCGGGCAGTTCAATTGATGGAGGCGGACGCCGTTCGGGAAGAGGAAGAATTCAAAAAATCAGGATAATATATTGATTATAAATGGGTAATAATTTTATAGCTACCGGAACCCGCGCTGCAAAATTCGGTTTCAAAACGCGCGGGGGTTTTTCCCAACGGGTTATCCACTGTTCCAAAATAAACCGTCATGAACCTGGCCATCATTGAATACGATACACGAGCGCATGATTTTCGCACTTGGGCCTCATCCGTGCTGGGCTTCGAATCCCTGGAGAATATCCATGAACGAGCCGATCTGAAAATCTACAGTAACGTAATCGCACAAATCAATGCCTGCCGTAGCGAATTGAACAAGGGATTCAGGTATTGCAAGCCGATTTATATGGATTTCATTCAATCCATCATCGCGCCCCGCTATCACGGCATTAATTCATACCAGATTCCACCTTCATTCTGCCTCCATTTCAGTGGAGAAGGAAGCAGCCCTTTTCATCGGGACAGGGATTGCCGAATCAATTCCGCTTATCTGAACGTCTGGATACCGCTGACGCGGGTCTGGGGTGCCAATAGCATCTGGATAGAAAGCGAAGATGGAACGGCCGATTTCTCACCGGTGGAACTTGAATATGGCCAGGCATTGATTTTCGATGGTCCCCACCTTTGCCATGGAAGCGTCCTGAATGACACGCCTTCCACCCGCGTCAGCATGGATTTCAGATTTGCTCCCTGCCGGGTGCGTGAGTAGGGAAAAGTCTATTTAAGCAAGTGGGGGCAGGCATCCGGATAAAGCGATCCGGTTGCCAAAATATTTTATGCTGCTCCACATATTTTCTCTATTTCTATTACTTGTCCCACACCGGAGAACGGGGGCCGGAATAAGGCTCCAGGTTCAGGCAATATTTTACGGTTAGCTTATCGGCACTTGGCGAAATAAGGTGCCTTATCGAATGAACCTTGTACCGCCTCGGCTGTTCTGGTGAAGCAATGACACCCATCCCATCCAGCCTATCCCAGCCCGTGTCATCGACGCGATCGCCGACATTTACCGCTATAAACGGTGTCGATGACTGAAATCGAGCAATAGGCTTATGCTCGCCCGAGGTATCGCGTGACTCAAGGATATATTCGGTATGCAAAATCTTTCCTCTGGTTTCATTTAATGCAACTGCCTCTTGCCGTGATTCCGCCTGCACCGCGCCATACGACGGATCTGTAAAATCTGAATGCTATGATGAGCCGCTTCCCAAAAATTGATTTTCCTCCTATCGATTGCTATAAAGAATTGCATGAGGTTTACACCCGGCTTTCCTTTCTGAACGGAATTCTGCTGTTCTCTACTGGAGGAAATCATGATTAAAAGGCTCGCATCGCTCGTAATATTCAGTCTGGCATATTCGGGTCACGCAGGGGCGCAGGCGGTGAGCTCGGCGGATGTAAACATCGTATCCGTACAGGCGGAGGCCGTAAAGGACCACTTCGTCTGTACTGCGGAGATCAATAATCAGAACGATGACGATTCGTATGGCACGCAGGTCATCGTATTGTTGCCTTTGGAGGTAAAAATTACGAATATGACCGTCCTGCAAGGTTCCGGCAGTTGCAGAAAAAGTGCAGCGACGGGGGGCAACCATGGTTATGCAATTTGCAGTCTCGGCCATCTACCCCAAGGGCCGACCATCAGGCGTACGGTCAGGATTACGACAACAAAGTCGGCGGTTGCAGCCAATTATCCGCAGACGTGTGCCGCATTTATCTACAGCAGGGTGGGCGATATTCAGAAGGACAATAACTACGCAACCGCAACCGCACCTTGATTTAACCCGGTTCGGCAGCGAGGCAATAGGCGCGGACAAAGATGGATTGCGATCGTTTTCCCATTTTCTCTTGGGAGCGGTCACGGCGAATGCCCG
>Ga0070714_100004694_pt1 | contig 10328 bp, 8 predicted proteins | sample LARL83metaG_FD_65450 | JGI IMG/M metagenome (GOLD analysis project Ga0070714, IMG submission 65450) | Corn, switchgrass and miscanthus rhizosphere microbial communities from Kellogg Biological Station, Michigan, USA - LAR L8-3 metaG | ecosystem: Host-associated > Plants > Roots > Rhizosphere ... | reverse complement strand
GTCTCACACGCGGCCCACGCGAAGCCGGATTTCCTTCCTATGTGCCGATCGACACAATCACAGTTCCGATGGTTGTCTGCCCTGACGTATCCACAACCGTTACGGTGACTGTGTACGCTCCCGTCGCTGTGTAGACGTGCGGTATTGCTGCCGAAGTCGCACCACCCAGATCTGAAGTCGACGTGCAACCGCATACGCTACTGTCGCCGAAGTTAATCGTCGTGTCCTGAACTCCGATACCCGCGGGAACTGTCACTTGAATCGTGAGGGTTGTTTGCGTGTTCACGTGGCCGGGAACAGGCGAAGGCGTGATGATAACCGTCGGCCTCGGAACTGGAATAACGGCCACCGCGGTCGAAACCACGTTTGAGTTACCGACCGCATCAGTGATGGTCGCAGAAACTGTGTACGTGCCTGCGGCCGCGTAGACGTGGGCGACGGGCGCCGACCCTGTTAGCGCGCCAAGGTCCTGAACCGCTCCGTCTCCCCAGTTCACCTTGACGTCGCGAACGGCACTGCCGTTCTGTGTCGCTGCGGTAATGGCAAACGTAAAGGAGGCCGGCAGTCCCGCGCTCGGCGGCGTTGCGGGCGGCGTGATGACCAGCGTCGGCGCCGACGAGACAGTGACTGTCACACTGCCGGACGCCTGGCCTGACGTGTTGGCGGGCGGTGGAGTCGTCGTTCCGGTTCCGGTTCCGGTTCCGGTGCCTGTCCCGGTACCCGTGCCGGTCGATCCCTGTCCGCCCACGCTGGCCGTGACCGTCGACTGCAGGCTCGTCGTCAGCTGCGTCTGGGCGACGCCGTTCTGGTCCGTATTCACCGCGGTCGACGAAAGCGATCCGGCCGACGCCGAGAAATTCACCAGCGCCGACGTCAAGGGATTGCCGTTGATGTCGACGACGTTCGCGATGATCGTGGACGTCCCGCCAATCGACGGAATGGTCGCCGGGGTCGCGCTGACGTTCACATGGCCGACCGCCGCCGTCCCGATCGCAATCTTCACCGCGTTGTTTCCGCTGACGCTGGCGCCGCCCGATATGGCCGTAATCGTCGCGGTGCCGTTCGCGCTGCCGGCCTTGAATGTCGCCAACGCCCGTCCGCCTTCGTCGGTCGAGACGTTCGCCGGCTCGATCGTGCCGAGCGACGTCGTAAAGGTGACCTGCGTCCCCGAATGCGGCGGCGTGCCCGAGGCCTCGATCACTTGTGCGATTACCTGCGTCGTGCCGTTCACCGGCAGCGCGGTCGCGGCGACGGTCAGCGTGATGGTCGACCCCGACGGCGCCAGCAGCGGTACTTTCTGGCAGGCGACGGCGAACATCGACACACTCGCGACGAGGGCCGCAAGCGGGAGGGCGCGCGAGGGGCGTGGTATCATGAAATCAAGTAACATCTTAGTTCCCATGCAGTTACGCGGTCAAGAACGACAATCGAGCGCCGCCGGCTACGCCATGGCCGCACTTCTCGTCGCCATGGGTGTGATGGCCGTCATGATGACCGTCGCCATGCCCGTGTGGAAACAGGCGTCGCAGCGCGAGAAAGAGGCGGAGCTCGTCTTCCGCGGCGAGCAGTACGTCCACGCCATCGGCCTGTTCAAGCGGAAATTTGCAAACGCGAGCCCGCCGAGCATCGATGCGCTGGTCGAACAGCGGTTTCTGCGCAAGAAGTTCAAAGATCCGATCACCAACGACGACTTCGTGCCGCTCACGCAGAACCAGGGGGCGCAGGGAATCAGCGGCCAGGGAACCGGGACGCCCGGTTCCACGACGCTGCAGCCGGCGGCGGCGGGTCGCGGCACCTTCACCTTGTCGACACGGCCCGACGCCGCACCAACCAGCTCGCCGGGCGCTGCACCCGGCGCCGTACCAGCGGGCGGCATCATCGGCGTCACGAGCAAGAGCAAGGACAAATCGATTCGCCTCTACAAAGGACAAAGCCACTACAACGAATGGGCGTTCGTCTTCGTTCAACAAGTGCAGGCGCCAGGAACAGGACCCGGCGGCGTCGGCGCGGGAGCCCCCGGCCAGCAACCGCCGCAAGGCCCGGTCGGCTCGCCGTTCGCGCCAGGCGGACGTGGACGCGGGCGCGGCAACGGTCGCGGCGGACCTCCGAGCCCACCGGGCCGCGGCTTCACCCTTACCCCGGACGGTCGTTCCTCGCAGCCTTCACGCGGACGCGGCCCCGGTAACTAAGACGCCGCAGCCCGATCCTCGGCCGACTCGGACGAGGCGGGCTCGATGTTCTTCGCAATCGCGGCGGCGGCGATCGCCGACACGACGAGCAGAGCCGCGCCGCGAAGCGCGCTGCGCAGCAGGAGCTCGCCGACACCGAAGAGCGCGGCGTAGACCAGCACGCATCCGAGCAGCGCATTCACGAGCTCGCGCACGAGCGTCGCCGAACCGGTCGGGACCACGCCGATTGCCCGTGCGATCGGCAGCCAACCGGGTCCCTGCGGCCGCACACGTCGATAGAAATCCTCCAGCTTCTCTCCGGGTTCCGGCGCCGTGAGCCACGTGACGGCCAGCCATACGATCGTCGTCGCCGCGACCGTAACGAGCATGATGTACGCGAAGTCGCGCGGACGATCGCTGTCCCACTTGAGCCAGAGCTGCAGGAAAAGCGACACCGCCGCGGCCGTCGCCATCGCGGACACTTCCGACCACGCATTGATGCGCCACCAGAACCACCGCATGAGCAGCACTGTCCCGGTGCCGGCGCCCGTGACGATCAGGAGCTTCCAGGCCTGTTCGATGGACGCGAGATGCAGCGTGATGTAGATCGACACGAGCATCAAGCCGACGGTCACCAGCTGCGACACGACAACGTATTCACGCTCGGCCGACGCGCGCCGGATGAACCGGCGATAGACGTCGTTGACGACGTACGACGCGCCCCAATTGAGCTGCGTGCCGATGGTCGACATGTACGCCGCGGCGAATGCCGCGATCATGATGCCGCGCAGCGCCGGCGGGAACACCTGCGGGTCCATCAGCGTGCGCACGTAGCCCGACTCTTTGTCGGCGAGCGTCGGGTAGAGCACGATCGACGCGAGCGCGGTGAGGATCCACGGCCACGGTCGCACCGCATAGTGGGCGATGTTGAACCAGAGCGTCGCGAACAATCCGTGCCGCTCGTTCCTGGCCGAGAAGATCCGCTGCGCGATGTAGCCGCCGCCGCCGGGCTCCGCGCCGGGATACCAGCTGGCCCACCAGTTCACGCCCAGGTACACGAAGAGCGTGATGGCCGGCATCCACGCGGAATCGCTCGCCGGAAAGAACACGAGGCGCGAGCCGCCGCCAGAGGCGGCATCCAGCGCCGCAATCTTCGACGTCAGCGCACTGAGTCCGCCGACCGCGCGCACCGAGAAGAAGGCGAGCGCGATCACCATACCCATCTTCAACACGAACTGGACGAGATCGGTGACGAGCACGCCCCACAAGCCCGCCAGCGTCGTATAGAACGCCGTGAAGGCCAGCATCGCGACGAGCGCGACGAGCGCGCCGCGCGCGTCGAGTCCGAGCGTCACCTCGAGGATCTTCATCATCGCGAGGTTCACCCACCCGATGATGATGCAGTTGATCGGAATGCCGAGATACAGGGCGCGAAACCCGCGCAGGAATGCCGCCGGCCGGCCGGCGTATCGCAGTTCGGCGAACTCGACGTCGGTCATGACGCCGGCGCGCCGCCACAGCCGTGCGTACACGAACACCGTGAGCATGCCGCTCGCCGCCATGCTCCACCAGAGCCAGTTGCCGGCGATGCCGTACCGGGCCACCAGGCCCGTGACGACGAGCGGCGTGTCGGCGGCGAAGGTGGTCGCCACCATCGACGTTCCGGCGAGCCACCACGGCACGTCCCGGCCGGACAGGAAGAACTCGGTCGTGCTGCCGCGCGCTCGGCGGGCGTAGTACAGGCCGATCGCGAGGTTCAACAGAAAATACCCCGCGATGACCGCCCAGTCGATGATGGTCAGGGACATCGGCGTTCAGATCGCCGCCGCGGCGTCGTGGAAGGCTCGCCGGACTTCACGCATCTCGTCGAGCGTGCCTCCGCCGCACGCGCGATTGGTCAGCAGAACGAAGTAGCGATCGCGGGCCGGGTCGATCCACAGCGACGTGCCGGTGAAGCCCACATGACCGAATGCCGACGCCGACATGCGCGTACCGCATGACGAAGTCGGCAGCATCGTATCCCAGCCGAGCGCGCGCGAGCTGCCGGCGACCGCCGTCCTCGTGGTGAAGCGCGCGACGAGCTCGGGCGTCCAGGGCGCGCCGTTCCTCGACTCGCCGCGCGCCGCCGCGAGCAACTCGCGCGCGAACGCGCCGACGGCTTGCACGTCGCCGAAGAGCCCCGCGTGTCCCGCCACACCGCCGAGCGCGGCCGCGTAGTTGTCGTGCACTTCGCCGACCAGCATGCGTCCGCGCCGCAGGTCCTCGTCCATCGGCAGCGTCGGCGCCGCGTCCGGGATCGGCCCGAACACGATGCGCGCGGCAGCCGCATCCAGCCGGGCGAGGAGGTTTGTGACGATCACGTCGAGACTCGCGCGGCCGCGATCAGCCGCGACGAAGCCGAGGAGAATGAACCCGAGGTCGCTGTAGATCGATCGCGACCGCGGCGGGTATTCGAGCGGCATCGTGCAGATGTCGTGCTCGAACTCCCTCCGGCCGGACGGAGGCGCGTCGAGCAGCCTCGCCGCCAGGCCCGACGTGTGCTCGAGCAGATCCTCAATCGTGACGCCTTCGCGATCGGGTCCGAGCCACTCTGGAAGCGAGCGCGCAGCCGGCTCGTCGAGCGTCAGCGCGCCGGTCCGAACCAGGTCCATCACCGCCGTCGTCGTCGCGATCACCTTGGTGAGCGAGGCCAGGTCGTAAGGCGTCTCGACGACGGCCGTCTGCGCGTTGTCGAAGGTCAAAGATCCGGCGGCGTCCATCCAGACCGAGCCGGCGCTCGACCCGACCTCCGCGGTAGCGCCCGGAAAGACGCGCGCCGCGATCGCCCGTTCGATCACGCTGCGCGCGGCGGCGCCGCTCATGCCCGCTGCACCTGATGCCCTCTGACGACTGGTCGCGACGCGAACAGGCCGACGATGACGCACACCAGCGTCCCTGCCATCACGTACCACGTCCATGCGAGCGGCGTGAACAGCCTGATGCCGACCATTACCGCGAGCGAGACGCCGATGCCGGCGATCGCGCCGGTTTCCGTGGCTCGAGCGGTGAGAACGCCGAGGAGAAAGGCGCCGAGCATAGGGCCATACACGATCGACGCAATCGTCAAGCCAACCGTAAACACCGATCCCCAGCCCCGGGCGAGCGTCGCGATCGCGATCAGCACGACGCCCCAGACCGCGGTCAGCCAGCGGGAAAGCGTGAGCAGGCGACGATCGTCCAGCGAGCGCTTTGTGAGCGGCTGATAGAAATCGAGCACCGTCGTCGACGCCAGCGAATTCAGCGACCCGCTGAGGTTCGACATCGCCGCCGCAAAAATCGCGGCGATCACCAGGCCTGCAATGCCGTGTGGCAGGCTGCGGACGATGAAGGCGGGAAATATCTCATCCGTGCTCGCCATCGCGGGCACCGGATGGTTCGCGTAGTACGCGTGGAGCATGACGCCGATCGTCAGGAACAACGCGAACTGCGCGAAGACGACGAACCCGCTCACGACGAGCGCGAGCTGGCTCTCGCGTCGGTTCCGGCACGTCAGCAGCCGCTGCACGAGCAACTGGTCCGTCCCGTGGGACGCCATCGTCAGAAAACAGCCGCCCATGACGCCTGCCCAGAACGTGAAGGGGAGCGACAAGTCCCAGGACCATGAAACGAAGTGCAGCTTCCCGGAACGGGCCGCATCGGCGGCGATGGCCTGCCAGCCGCCAGGAACGAGCGTGACGAGCATGTACGCCGCCAGCAGCGAACCCGCGACGTAGATCGCCAGTTGGATGAGGTCCGTCCAAATCACCGCGGCGATGCCGCCTTCGAACGTGTACACGAGCGTCAGGACGCCGACGATCGCGATCGACCACAGCCACAAGTGAGGCAGCATCGGGATGCTGGCGCTCAGCACCGCTGCCAGCACGAGCGACGCCGCAAATACGCGGACGCCTTCGGCGAGCGCCCGCATGACGAGGAAGAGCGACGCGGCGAAGTGTTTCGCGCGCGCGCCAAAGCGGCGATTGAGCAGCTCGTACGCCGTGAGCATGTCGCCCTGGAAATACGCGGGAATGAACAGCCAGCTGATGACGAATCGCGCGACGATGTAGCCGACGACGACCTGCAGGTACGTGAAGCTGCCGCCTTGCTCCGGACGGGCGTACGCCGTGTACGCGAGCGCGGGCACGCCGATGAGCGTCAGGGTGCTCGTCTCGGTCGCGACGATCGAAAGGCTGATCACCAGCCATGGTGTGCGGCGGTTGCCGAGAAAGTAGTCGGTGACCGATGTGTGCGACCGCCGGAAGCGAGCGCCGAACGCGGTGATGCCGACAAGATAGACGGCCAGGACCGCGTAGTCGAGGACCGAGAAACCCACGGCGCTCAGATTGGCGGGGGAAGGGAAGCGGCGAGCGCCATGAAACCGCCGGAGAGTAACATAGAACCACGCGCCAGTGATGCATGTGATCGGAATCGACGCGGGCGGCACGAAGACGGTGTGCCTCGTCGCAGACGAACGGGGCGAAGTGGTTGCCGAGAGTCGCGGTCCTGGGGCCAATCTCCACTCCGCGGGCGAAGCGGTCGTCGAGCGAACGCTCCGCGGCGTGATCGACGACGCGATCGGCGGTCGCGCGATCGCCCCGAGCGCGATCTGTCTCGGCATGGCCGGCATCGACCGCGAGGACGAGGCGCGCGTCATCCACGGCATCATGCGCCACATCGGTCATCGATCGCGGATCGTCGTGGTGAACGACGCGCTGATTGCGCTCGTCGCCGGCGCGAAAGATGCGCCTGGCATCGTGATCATCGCCGGCACCGGATCGATTGTGTACGGCCGAGACCAGCGGGGCGAGGCGGCGCGCGCCGGCGGATGGGGCCACATGATCGGCGACGAAGGGAGCGGCTACTGGATCGGCAAGGAGTCGCTGGCTGCCGTCATGCGCGCGGCCGACGGACGCGGGCCGGCGACCGAGCTGACGGCCGTGATGCTCGACCATTTCGATGTCGGCGACGTCTCGCGGCTGCCGAGAATCGTGTACGACCGCGAAAGCCCGCGCGTCGCGGTGGCCGCACTCGGACCGATCGTGCAGAGCGCGGCCGATCACGGCGACGCGGTCGCGATGCGCATACTGGAACGCGCGGCGGAGGAGCTGGTGCTCGCGGCGCGCTCGGTCGCCACTCGCCTCGAGATGCGCGGCGACCCCTTCACCTTCTTCCTTGCGGGCGGGGTCTTCCGAGTCGTGCCGCGGCTCGCCGCCGAACTGCGGCCGCGCCTCGTCGAGGTCGCGCCGCGCAGCCAGGTCGAGCTGCTCGACCAGGAGCCCGCGCTCGGCGCCGTCTGGCTTGCGCTCGCCGAGGCCAACGGCGGCGCGCGAATCCCCGGATACCGGAATGACTGACCGCCGTTCGCGCTGATGCGGATCAGGGTCTATTCGAGCCCGCGCGCGGCGGCGGACGCTCTCGCCGCGCTGGTCGGCGGCGCCATCGCCAGCAACCCGGGCCTTGTCCTCGGCCTGCCCACCGGCCGGACGCCCATTCCGTTCTACCGCCGGCTCACGGCGCTCTGTGCGCGGCGGGCCATCGATTTCGCGCACGTCACGACGTTCAATCTCGACGAGTTCGTGGGAATCGACTCCCGCGATCCGCGCAGTTATCGGTCGTTCATGCAGCGCCACCTGTTCGGCCTCGTCAACCTCGCGCCTCGACGGGTCAACTTCCTGAACGGACGCGCGGCGGACCTGGCGAGGGAGTGCGCGCGCTACGAGCGCGCGATCGCGCGAGCCGGCGGCATCGATTTACAGATCCTCGGCCTCGGCGCCAACGGGCACATCGGCTTCAACGAGCCCGGGCGCCAGCTTCTGGCGCGGACGCACTGGACGCGCCTGACGCGGCCCACGCGGGCGGCGAACGCGGCGCTCTTCGGCGGCGATGTGCGCCGCGTGCCCAAAGAAGCGTTGTCGATGGGAATGGTCACGATCCTGCACGCGCGTCGGATCGTGCTCCTCGCGACGGGACGAGGAAAAGCGGCCTGCGTCGCGCGCATGATCAGGGGCCCCCTGACGACGCGGCTGCCCGCGTCGTTCCTGCAGGTGCATCGCAACGTCGACGTGGTGCTGGACCAGGCGGCAGCCGAACGCCTGCGGGGCTGAACGCGACGCCGGCCGATTCGATCAACTGATGCGCAGCAACTGCCGGAGACGTTCTTCCACGTCCTCGCCGATGGCGTCGCGGACGAAGTCGTGGGCCTTGCGGATTCTCGACATCGATTGTGGATAGGTGAGGCCCGTCTTCTGCATCACGATCGCGGCCTTGACGTTCCAATGCGCCCGGCGCAGCAGCTTGTCGGCCTCGTCGTAATCGAGCCCCGTCACGATGATGATGATCCGGCGCGCGCGGTCGCGCAGCTTCTCGGAGCCCATCTGCACGTCCACCATCAGGTTGCCGTACGTCTTGCCGATCCGGATCATCGACGCCGTCGTCAGCATGTTGAGCACCATTTTGGTCGCGGTGCCCGCTTTGAGGCGCGTCGATCCGGCGATGACTTCCGGGCCGACCGCCGGCGCGATCGTCAGATCGACGAAGGTCTGCAGTTCGGTGCGCGGGTCGCAGGTGACGAACACGATCTTCGAGCCGGCCCGCCGGGCCCGCGTGAGCGCGCCGCGCACGAACTGGGTCATGCCGCTCGCGGAGACGCCGATCACCACGTCTTTCTTGGTGGGCCGCAACCGGTTGATCGACCGCGCGCCTTCTTCGTAATTGTCCTCCACGCCTTCTTTGGCCCGCAGAATCGCGCCCTTGCCGCCGGCCATGATCGCCTGCACGAGCTCGGGATTGGTGCCGAAGGTCGGCGGCATCTCCGCCGATTCGAGGACGCCCAGCCGTCCGCTGGTGCCGGCGCCGACGAACACGATCCGCCCGCCCTTCCTGAGGGCTTGTGTAATGATCTCGATGCCGACGGCGATCCGTTCCTTCTCGCGCTGCACGGCTGCGAGCATCTTGCGATCTTCACTGAGCATGCCCTCGACGATCTCGGCGACGGGCTGCTTGTCGATGGCGAGCGTGGCGGGGTTGATCGCCTCGGTGGGAAGAGATTGCCACTTCGAACGCACGGCCATAATGCGGCTACGACCTCAGAAACAAACCGTAAACATTATCATATCCTCCGGTTGCCGTCCGCAGTCATGATTGACGCCTACCTGGATCACCTGCGCGTCGAACGGCGCCTGGCCGCGCACACGCTCGAAAGCTATGCGCGCGATCTCGCGCACCTGGCGCGGTTCGCCGCCGGTCGCGGCACGGCGCCGGATGGCCTCGACCGGAAGGCGCTCGAGGCGTTCGTGCGTCAGCAGATGACGCGCGGGCTGTCGCCGCGCTCGGTCGCGCGCGAGGTCGCCGCGATCCGCGGCTTCTACCGCTTTCTCGTTCTCGACAGGCGCCTTTCGGCCAGCCCGGCCGACGACCTGCATCCGCCGCGCGCGTGGCCGGCGCTCCCGACATCTCTGTCGCTCGACGACGTCGATCGCCTGCTGACGATGCCCGACGTCGCCACCGCGATCGGCCAGCGCGATCGCGCGATGATCGAGCTGCTGTATGCGACCGGCATGCGCGTCTCGGAGCTCGTGGCGGTGCGAGCCGCCGATCTTCATCTCGCCGAACAGTACTTGACCTGCATCGGGAAGGGGAACAAGGAGCGGCTGATCCCGATTGGCGAGCAGGCGAGCGCCTGGATCACCCGCTACCAGAACGACGGCCGCCGCGCGCTCGTCAAAGGCCGCGCGTCGCCGCGGCTGTTCGTCAACGCCCGCGGCGGTCCGCTCTCGCGCGTCGGGTTCTGGAAGATCCTGAAGGCGTACGGGCGCCGCGCCGATCTGCCGCGCTCGCTCAGCCCGCACGTCCTCCGCCACTCGTTTGCCACGCATCTGCTCGAACGCGGCGCCGACCTGCGCGCGATTCAGATGATGCTCGGGCACGCCGATTTGTCGACGACGCAGATATACACCCACGTGCTCGAAGCGCGTCTGAAATCGGTCTACGATCGCTTCCACCCGCGCCCCTGACTCTGCTAGACTTAACCATTTGCACAGCCATCATCGAAGGAGCAGGCATGAGCCGTAAGGGACGGCATCTCTTCACGTCCGAATCAGTCACCGAAGGCCACCCCGACAAGATCGCCGATCAGATCTCGGA
>Ga0070714_100004693_pt1 | contig 10330 bp, 10 predicted proteins | sample LARL83metaG_FD_65450 | JGI IMG/M metagenome (GOLD analysis project Ga0070714, IMG submission 65450) | Corn, switchgrass and miscanthus rhizosphere microbial communities from Kellogg Biological Station, Michigan, USA - LAR L8-3 metaG | ecosystem: Host-associated > Plants > Roots > Rhizosphere ... | reverse complement strand
GACGTCGGCGAGGAACGCCCGCGCACGCTGTGGCCGTGGACTCTGGCAGCGAGCCTCATCGGCTTCGGCCTGGGCTTTGGCCTCGGGGCGCTGATGCTCGACCGCCACATCCGCCGCAAGTACGGCGGGCTACGCATCTACTGACCCCTGCTTTCCACTGAACTGTGCGCCCGGTCGCGGTGCGTAAATGCGATCTGTGTCTAAATTATTCGCTGATTAAGTCAGAAATGAGACCCAGGGGGGGAAGGTTCCGCGAGACGCGTTCGCCACCAACATAACGAATGACCAACATCCGGCGCAGTGACTTCGATGTAACCAACTCGGTGCAGGTGAGCTCCTCCAAAGGGGTGCTCGCGGCGGTGGAGGCACTCTATGGGCCGACCTGGCCGGGGATGTCGCTCGATCCGCTGCGCCGTGCTTTCGCCCACTTCGAGCGGCTGTTCGCCGGAGATGTGCCCGGCTATCACGGGGTCGACACGGTCTATCACGACCGTCAGCACACGCTCGACATAACGCTGGCGCTCGCCCGGCTGATCGTGGGTTATGAGCGCCAGCAGGAAGAGCACGAGCGCCTCGGCGGCGCGCGCGCCACGGTGGGCCTGCTCACCGGGCTGTTTCACGATGTTGGTTACCTGCGCCGCGCCGACGACCACGAGTCGCAGAACGGAGCAGAGTTCACCCGCACGCACGTCTCCCGCGGCGCACGCTTCCTGCAGGAGTACCTACCCGTTGTGGGCTTTGGTGCCTGGGTGCCGGTCGCGAGTGAGATCATCCACTTCACCGGCTACGAGGTGCCTTTCGAAAAAATCGAGTCACGGGTTGCCGATCCCCGCGACATTGTGCTCGGGCACCTGCTCGGTACCGCCGACATGATCGCGCAGATGGCCGATCGCTGTTACCTCGAAAAATGCCGCGACCGGCTGTACGCGGAGTTCGTGCTGGGCGGAGTGGCGCTGCCGGTGAGCGAGCAGGGCCCGCAGGTGAAGTACGCCTCGGGGCTCGACTTGCTGCGGCAGACGCCGGAGTTCATCAGCGAGGTGCGCGAGAAGCGCCTCGAGCGCGATTTTCAGGGCGCGTACCGCTACCTGGAGATCCTTTACGACGGGCGCAACCCATACATCGAGGCCATCGACCGCAACCTCGACTACCTGCGCCAGGTTTTGCGCAGTGAGAGCTGGCAGCTGCTGCGCAGACGCCCGCCGATCTTCGCCGCCACCGCCGACCCGATGGCGACCATGCGCGGACTCATGCTCGGACATATAAAGAGAGTCTGGTCCGGCCGCTGAGGCAGTTTCCGGGCCGGCCATAGCCTTCCGTCCCAAGCGGCGGTTAATATCGGGACAATAATTGGGGGATACACGCGCGGAACGACGCTCGTGACTACGGCCAGTTTCAGGCTGAGATATGCCATTGCGAGCTTCCTCGTCGTGTTGCTCGCCGCGGCGGCGGTGGCGTTGCTGTTCCTGGTACGGCACGCGGCCGATGCGCGCTCTCTGGGCGCCCTTGCCGAGCACGCCGCACGCGAGCGGCTCGACCCGGAGCTCGAGGCGCGGGCGCGCAGCCTCGCGGCGCACGGCGCGGATGCGGTCGCGGACGCGGTCCGCACCCAGGATGACGTGGGCATCGTCAGGCGGCTGCAGCCCTTCACCGACGACCCCACCGTCCAGGCGATCACCCTCAGCTCGCGCGGCGGGCAAACCCTGTTCCACTGGCAGGGCGATGCTGCAGCCCCAGCCGGCACCCTCACCGCTCAGGCGGTGGCTCCGGTACGCACGTATGCGGAGAATGTTCCGGGCGCGGTCACGCCCGAGACGCTCGCCACGCTCACCGTTGCGCTCGCGCAGGCCGCCCCGGTTCCAGGGGTCGGGCTTGCCGCGCGGCTCCAGCAGGAAACGGCCCAGCGCACGCGCTCGACCTGGTGGCTGGCGCTCGCCGTGGCCGCGGGCGGGGCGCTGCTCGCCGCCGCGCTCATGTGGCGCGCGGTGAGCCATCTGCAGCGCCCGCTGTACTCCCTCATCCGTAGCGCCGAGCGCATCGGCCAGGGCGATTACACCCGCCCGGTCGAGGTGCAGCGCCGCGATGTCCTCGGGGAGCTGCAGCAGGCGCTCGAGCGCATGCGCGGCCGGCTGCGCCAGTCGACCGTCAACAAGAGCTACCTGCACAGCGTGCTCAACAGCATGACCGATGCGGTGTTCGTCACTTCCCCCGACGGGGTGATCAAGGTGGCCAACGCCGCGGCCTGCAAGCTGCTCGCCTTCAGCGAGGAAGAGCTCCTCGGGCGCAGCATGCTCGCGGTGCTGGAAGAGCGCGAGCGCGCAGACTTCGACCTGGAGCAGGCCGCGCACGAGACGCGCGAGACGCTGGTGCGCACCCGTTCCGGCCAGACCATTCCGGTGTCGATCACCGGTTCGCGCATCGACAGCGACGATCCTCAGTTCCAGGGCAACATCTTCGTCGCACGCAACATCACCGACCGTAAGCGCGCCGAGCGCCGCATCCGCTATCTCGCGCGCTATGACGCACTCACCAAGATTCCCAATCGCATGCAGTTCCACCACGTGCTGCAGCAGACCATCGCGCGTGGGCTGCGCGCCGGGCAGGTCGTGGCGGTGCTGTACCTCGACATGGACCGTTTCAAGGAGGTGAACGACACCTTCGGCCACGGAGCCGGCGACCGCGTGCTCGAGGTGCTGGCGGAGCGTCTGACGCGCGCGGTGCCGCGCGAGACGGTGGTCGGCCGCCTGGCGGGCGATGAGTTTGCGCTCTTCGTGGAGGCGCTGCCGGCCGATGCGGACAATCGCGGTCCGATAGCGCAGCTCGCACGCGCGTTGCTCACCGAGGTGAGCCGACCGTTCCAGCTCAATCAACACGAAGTGTTTCTCACCGCGAGCGTCGGCATCGCCTTCTGCCCGCGCGATGCCGAGAACGTCATCGACCTGATACGCAATGCTGACGCCGCGATGTACTACTCCAAGCAGAACGGCGGCAACACCTTCGCCTTCTATTCCCCGGAGATGAATGCCGCGGCGGTCGAGCGGCTGATGCTCAAGAGCAAGCTGCGCCGCGCGCTCGAGCGCGATGAGCTCGAGATCCGGTATCAGCCCAAGGTGGATCTGCGCACTGGCAGGGTGAGCGGCGCCGAGGCGCTGCTGCGCTGGCGGCTGCCGGGGCACGGCGACATCCCGCCCTCGCAGTTCATTCCGCTCGCCGAGGAGACCAATCTCATTCTGGACATCGGCGAATGGGTGCTGAACCGCGTGTGCCTCGATTATCGGCAGATGCAGAGCCAGGGAGGCGACCCGGGGCGCATATCGCTCAATCTCTCGCTCAAGCAGCTGCGTCAGGCCAGCTTCATCCTGCGCTGCCGCTCGGTGTTCCGCCGCCACCACGTCTCGCCCACTGCTTTCGAGCTGGAGATCACCGAGACGACCCTCATGGCCGACCCGCAGCGCACCGTGCGCCTGCTCGATGAGCTCTATGCCATGGGATTGCATCTGTCGATCGATGACTTCGGTACTGGCTACTCCTCACTCTCGGCACTGCAGCAGTTTCCGATCGGTACGCTGAAGATCGACCAGTCCTTCGTGCGCGATGCCACCGAGGACGCCGGCGACGCCACCATCGTGCGCACCATCATCGAGATGGGTCGCAGTCTCGGCATGGAAGTGATTGCCGAGGGAGTGGAATCGCAGGCACAGCTGCAGTTCCTGCGCGTCAACGGTTGTCATTACGGGCAGGGCCGGCTGTTCGGTGAGCCCTCCAGCGCGGACGATCTGCTGACTCTGCTCGCCAAGCAGGCATCCGGTGCTGCCGGACCTTTCGTGCACCTGCTGCGCGATGGTGGCGAGGCAGCGCCGCGCTCGGCGTGAGCGGCGTCAGCAATCCGGCGCGGGGCGGCGTCAGCGGTTTGGTGTTGGTGAGGGCGGCGGCTGGCCTTCGTTCTGGGCGGCATGCTGCGCATCGATCCGCGCCGCCTGCAGCGACTGCTGCACGAGCGCATCGAGAGCCGCCCCGGTCGCCTGCTCGAACGCCGCTACCACCTGACTCAGATGGTTGGTGGATGCCGCCGCGCTCCCGGCAACCGTGAAGCTCGCGAGCACCTCCCGTCCCTGACGGCGGCCGACGGTGCAGTCGAACACCACCTGCGCGAGCGGTGCGGCGCCGCCAGAGGTGTAGTCGGCCTCGAAGCGCCGCACGTGCATCTGCAGCAGATAGTCCGCAGGAAAGGGGCTCGCGGAATCCTGCACCGAGGCCCAATCGCCCGAGGCGCGCAGGGTTTGCACGGCGAGCGACTCGATCAGCTCCGGCGCAGGTGCGGGCCAGCGCGCGCCGCTGAAGAAGTTCATGCGGTGATCGGCCTGCACCAGCATGATGCGCGCGCCGTCGAGGCCCGGGTCGGCTATGGGACGCACCACGCGCAGCGATATCAGCGACGCCGGTGCCGCCGCCGCCGCAGCAACAGCGGCCGCGGAACCCGGGCTGCTGCTCGCCGGCGATGCCGGTGGCGCCGAGGGAGCGCGCAGGTAATAGATCTGTTCGGGCTTCGCGTTGCTGCGAAACAGTCCCGAGCAGCCAGTGACGCTGATGCCGGCGCACACAGCCAGGAGTGTGGCGGCGCCCCATCTCACTGCGGGATCTCCACGCCAGGCTCCGGCGCCTGATACAACAGTTGCGCGGGATTCTCGCGCAGACTGGCCGATAGAGCGCGCACCTCCTCGGCTGCGGCGCGTCCTTCGCGCACGAAGCGCTCGATCTCGGGCAGCCCGTCGCGGGCAAAAGCACGTACGTCCTGGCGGTTCTCGGCGATGATCCGGTCGAGCTGTTTGGTGGCCTCCGCGAGGTTGTCACCGACGGTGCGCAGCCGCAGCGCGGCTGCCTTCACGTTCGGCTGCACCTCATCGAGCAGCCCGTGGGCGCTGCGTGCCGAGGCGGTGAGCTCGGTACTGGCAGCGTGCAGTTCGGCGATGAGCGTGTTGAGGTCGTGCACCGTTTGCGGCAGATGACTGCTCGCCTTGTCCAGATTGCCGAGTGCCGTGGAGACTGCCGCCAGGTTCTCGCTGCTCAACAGCTGATTGGCGCGCTGCACGAGCTCCGGCAGACTCGCCAGGAACACATCGAAGCGCGAGGGGGCAGAGCGGATCACCGGATATTTCAGCCCCGGCACGGCCGGCGGCGCGAGGCGCCGGTTGCCGCGATCCTCGGCGAGATCGATGTACAGGAGCCCGGTGATGCCCTGCAGCTGCAGCTCCGCCACGGTGTGCGTGGAGATCGGCGTGCGTGCATCGATGTCGACGATCACCTGTACGCGCGAGGAGTCGCGCGGATCGACGCGCAGGTCGACCACGCGGCCGACACCTACCCCCAGGTAGCGTACCGCCCCACCCTTGTCGAGTCCGCTGACGCTGCCGGTGAAGTAGATCTCGTAACGATTGTAGTCGCGGTGCTCACGCGTGTCGGAATACCAGTAGACGAACAGCGCGCCGAGCAGCAGCACCAGCAGCACAAACGCCCCGACCGCGGCATAGTTCGCCTCACGCTCCATGATCGCTCCTCGCGTCCGCGAGCGCGGCGCTGCGCGCGCCGCGCGCCCGCTCGCCATGGAAGTACTCCTGAATCCAGGGATTCGGGTTATCGACGATGCGCTCCACGGTGTCCGATTCCATGCGGCGGTTCACGATCACCCCCACACGATTGCAGGTGCGGAAGATGCTGTCCAGATCATGTGTGATCATGACGATTGTCAGCTTCAGCTCCTTCTGCAGGAACAACACCAGCTCATCGAAAGCCGCAGCGCTCACCGGATCGAGTCCGGAGGTCGGCTCATCGAGAAACAACAGCGCCGGGTCGAGCGCCAGCGCGCGCGCAATGGCGGCGCGCTTGACCATGCCGCCGGAGAGCTCCGCGGGATACTTGGCGGCGGCATCCGCGGGCAGGCCCACCAGGCGCATCTTGAGCTGCGCCAGCTCATCGCGCACCTCATTCTCGAGCTCGAGATACTCCATCATCGGCAGCTGGATGTTCTGCAGCACGGTCAGACCCGAGTACAGCGCGCCGCTCTGGAAGGCCACGCCGTAGCGCGTCTTTATCGGGCGCAGCTGCGCCTCACTCATGCGCGTGATGTCGTGCCCCTGGATGCGCACCGTGCCGGCCTCCGGATGCTGCAGGCCGAGGATGCTCCGCAGCAGCACCGATTTGCCCGAGCCCGAACCACCGACGATGCCGAATACCTCATCCTGCCCGACCTCCATGTCGAGCCCGTCGTGTACCAGCTGGCTGCCGAAGCGGTTCACCAGTCCACGCACTTCGATCACCGGGTAGCGCATCTCAGATGTCCATCTTCATGAACACGATCGCGAACATCGCGTCGGCCAGAATCACCAGAAAAATGGCCTGCACCACCGCCACCGTCACCTTGTGCCCGAGCTCGCGCGCCGACCCGCGCACCTGCATGCCGCGGTAACAGCCGGCGAGTGCGATGAGCGTCGCGAACACCGGGGCCTTGATGAGGCCGACCCAGAAGGTGGTGGGCGCAATGGCCTCATCGACCCGGTTGATGTACTGGGTAATGGGCATGTCGAGCAGGTAGCGGCACAGCAAAGCCCCGCCGGTGAGGCCGACGAGGTCGGCGAGCACCGTGAGCAGCGGCAGCGCGATCACGAACCCGAGCACCCGTGGCACCACCAGCACCTCGAAGGGGTCGATGCCGGTCGCCACCAGGGCATCCACCTCCTCGTTGAGCTGCATCGAGCCGAGCTCGGCGGCGTAGCTGCTCGCGGAGCGGCCCGCGGTGATGATCGAGGTAAGCAGCACGCCGAGCTCGCGCAGGACACCGATGGTCACGAGGTCCACGACGTAGATATCCACACCGAGTCCGCGCAGCTCCTGCGCGCTCAGGTAAGCAATGATGACGGTGACGAGAAAGGCGATCAGCGCGGTGATCGGCATGGCGGTGATGCCGGTGTCGTAGACGTGCCGCGCCACCGAGATCGGCCGCAGGCGCCGCAGACTCCCCAGGCTGGCGAGAAAAGTGACCAGCGTGCGGCCGACAAATGCGAACGACAGCTCCGCATCGTGCCAGGCGTGCACCACGTAGCGTCCGATGTCGTACAGCAGCCCGGCGCTCGCCTCGGCAGCAGCAGCCCCGGCGGCCTGGCCGGGCCCCGGCTCCTTCAGAGTCTGATCGATGAGGCGCAGCTGATCGGGCGGCGCTCCCTGGAAGGACACCTGCGCTCCCGCCGCGCGCGCGCGTTGCAGGAATTCATGCAGCACCCACGCGCCCGAGAGGTCGAGCGATTGCACCGCGCGCGTACTGAGCTCGACCGCGTGCACGGCGCCGAGATCGATGGCCGCGAGCTGCGCCCGGGCGGTCTCCACCTCGGGCAGTCCCCACTGCCCGGTCAACTCGAGCTGTAGTCCGGTTGCAGTGCGGCGAACCTCGACGGACATGCGCTGCGCGTGGTCTCAGCGCTGGGCGTGCAGATGCGCCTCGAGGAACCACAGGTACTTGTCGGTTTCCCGGGAGATGCCGGTGAAAAGGTCGGCGGTATCCGCGTCCCCGATCCGGCCCGCGCTGTCGATCGCGGCGCGCAGCTTCGCGCCGTAGTCCGCGAGCGCCCCGGACAAGGCATCCACGTGCGCGAGTCCCTCGGCAATATCCTCCGGATAGGGCCGCAGCGTCGAGTTGCGCGCGACCGTCGCGAGCGTCCCCTGCGCGCGGCCCCCGAGTGCGGTGATGCGCTCGGCGATGGTGTCGATCTGCTCCTCGATGCTCTCGGCGACTTTGTCGAACAGCTCATGCAGCGCGATGAAGTTCGGCCCCTTGACGTTCCAGTGAGCGTGCTTGCTCTGGGCGGCGAGGTCGATGGCGTCCGCGAGTCGTGCGTTCAGCAGCTGCGTTACCTCCACGCGCACCTTGGCGGGCAGGTCGTTGCGGGTATCAAACATGTCAGTCTCCTCTGCCAGGTAGCCCCATTAGAGCGCCACGCTCGCGCACCGGCCAATTGCTTGTCCGGATCAGGATGATAAGCGCGATCTATGGGCGGGGGTTAGGTGTCGTCGCGGAAGCGGCGCATGCGGATGGCCGCGTACGTGAGTGCCGCAGCGACCGCGAGCCCGAGCCACAGATCGATGCTCGTCAGTACGCCGCGGAAGTTGAGCACTCCCAGCGCCGTACCGACTGCGCGCACCTCGTGCTTGGTGACGATCTGGGTATGCTGCACCCCGAGCAGCCACCAGATGCCGTTGGTGCGGTAGTTGATGAAGTCCAGCAGGTGACGGGTACCGAAAGCCACCCACTCGAGCACCGGACCGAGCACCAGCGGCAGCGTCGCCCAGAGTATCGGACCACGCCGCACCCAGGCGGACATGAGCAGCAGATAAGCGGCGAGCGGCGCGTACCACAGTACCGCCAGCACCGTGACGGCGAGCAGCACCGCCTCCGTCCGCGCCCACTCGTAGGTGCTCCAGGTGAAGATCGGGGGCAAGGTGCCGATGAGCACCCGGGCGCCGAGAATGGCGCTGAACAGCAGATGCGCCACCAGTGCGAGCGCGAACACGCCGAGCGGCATGACCACGAGCGCGACCAGCATCTTGGCGGACACGGTGAGCGCATCGGACACCGGCAACGACTTCCAGAAGAGGATGCTGCGATCCTTGCGCTCCGCGTACAGGCAATCGAGCAGATAGAAGGACGCGACCAACATGGCCACCAGGTAGAGCGGAATCGCCAGTACCGACTGGATGATGGTGAACACCGCCACCCGTTGCGCCTCGCCGTGGATGACCGCGCTGTCCTCCACCTGCATGTGCACGCGCCCGATGGCCGCACACAACGCCAGGAGGCCCGCGACGATGAGCGGTGCGAGCCACAGCGCGCGGTGCTCCCAGAACTCGCGCCGCACCAGCGTGATGAGCGTCTCGGCGAGTCCCTTGGCGGCGGTGGGCGTGGTGTCGCTGCGTGGCCCTTCGCCTGCGGTGTCTGCGAGGGTGGAGCTCATGGCCGGCCGGTTCCCTGCATCTTGGCGACGAACAGATCCGCGATCGAGGGCGTGCGCAACTCACCGTACGTGCCCAACTCCGCGGCGCTGCGTCCCTCGAAGTACATCGCGACGCGACCGAACACCTCGCGCTCGTAGAAGGGTTGCAGCGCTCGTGCCCGCTCGGCCTGCTCGGCGGCGAGATTCAGCTGCTGGTACCGCGCGGCAAGGTCCTCGACCGCCGCACTCAACGCCACGCGCCCGTGATTGATGAAGATGACGTCGGTGAACAGGTTCTCCACTTCCTCTACCTGATGGGTGGTTAGCAGGATGGTGCGCTGCTTGTCGAAGTAATCATTCAGCAGCGTGTCGTAAAAGCTCCGCCGGTAGAGCAGATCGAGTCCGAGTGTCGGCTCATCGAGCACCAGCAGTCGTGCGTCGATTGCCAGCACCAGCGCCAGATGCAGCTGTGTCACCATGCCCTTGGACAGCTCGCGGACGCGGCTCCCCATGCGGATATCGGTCTTCTTGAGGAAGCTCTCGGCCACCGCCCGCTCGAAGCGCGGGTGCACTCCGGCGACGAAGTCCAACGCCTGACTCACGCGCAGCCAGCGCGGCAGCACCGCCACATCGGCGATGAAGCACACCTCGCGCATCAGGGCGTCGCGCTCGCGGCAAGGGTCGAGCCCGAGCACGCGCAGCTCGCCGGTGAAGGGGGTGAGGCCGAGGATGGCCTTGAGAGCGGTGGTCTTACCGGCTCCATTGGGACCGATCAGCCCAACGATGCGCCCCGCCTCCACGCTGAAACTCACGTCCTCGAGCGCGCGCGTCGCGCCGTAGTGTTTGGTGAGGCCGCGCGCTTCAATTACCGCTGTCATCGTCCTCACCTGCGGGTGCATCGGGCGTGGGCGTCGCACTGTTGGCGGCCGGCCACGGTACGGCAGGCGCTGCGGCCGCGGCGCGCTGCAATTCGTCCTGCGTCAGTCCGAGCCGCTGGATGGTGGCGTAGATCTTCGGCCAGTCGTCCTCGAGGAAGCGCTGCCGTTCGTCCTTCATCAGCGCCTTGCGGGCCCCGACACTGACGAACATGCCTCGACCGCGGCGCTTCTCCACCAGCTGTTCGTCGACGAGCTGCTGATAGCCCTTGAGCACCGTGAGGGGATTCAGCCGGAAGTCCGCAGCCACGCTGCGGACCGAGGGCAGCGGATCCCCCTCCTTGAGAACCCCTTCGAGGATCATCGCGACCACTCGGTCCCGCAGTTGCCGATAGATGGGCGAGCTGTCGTCCCACTGCGGATCCATTAAGGTCTGCACGGTGCCTGTGACGGAAGGTTAGCCGACTAATCTACCAAAAC
>Ga0070714_100004692_pt1 | contig 10330 bp, 7 predicted proteins | sample LARL83metaG_FD_65450 | JGI IMG/M metagenome (GOLD analysis project Ga0070714, IMG submission 65450) | Corn, switchgrass and miscanthus rhizosphere microbial communities from Kellogg Biological Station, Michigan, USA - LAR L8-3 metaG | ecosystem: Host-associated > Plants > Roots > Rhizosphere ... | reverse complement strand
TCGCTCGCGCGCTCCATCTCCGCGCGCAGATTCTCGATCGGTCCGTCGCTCGAGCCGTCGAGGAACGCACGGGCGAGCGTCATCTGCCGGTCGTACGCCGCGACGGTGCAGCCGCCGACGCAGGGGCCGAGGCACTTCTTGATCTCGAAGCGGATGCACCCGGGCGTGCGCTCCGGGAGCTGGAAGAGCTCACGCTGATCGGCGAAGACGATCGGCATGTCCGAGCGGCAGTCGCGCAGCCCGAGCACGTCGTTCAGCTCGCGCACCGCCTCGCTGATGCGCTGTGCGCCGACGAACGGGCCGTAGTAGATGGCCGCGTCGTCGTTCCCCGCGCCGCGCACGACGGTGAGCTTGGGCGCGGGGCCGCGCGTCACGCGAATGAACGAGTAGTGCCGCGCGTCGCGTTTCATCGCGACGTTGAAGCGCGGGCGGTACTGCTTGATGAGCCGCAGCTCGCGCAGGAGCGCCGCGAACTCGCTCGGCTCGTAGTCCCACTCGATGCGCGTCGCCTCGCGCAGGATGCGCGCGCCCTTCTCCTCAGGGTACGCCGCGCGGAAGTAGCTCATGAGGCGCGTGCGGAGCGCCTTCGACTTCCCGACGTACACGACCTCGCCGTTGTCGGCGAGCATGCGGTACACGCCGGGCGTGTTGGTCGCCTGCTCGCGCACGATGGCGCGCATCGTCGCGAGCTGCTCGTCGCTCGTGGGCTCCTTGAAGGCGTAGGCGCGGGCGCGCTTGCGGGCCATCGTCGGTTCGCGCTAGCGCTGGCAGCGGGCGCAGAGCACCGTCTGCCGCCCGTCGATCGCGTGGGTCTCGATCATCGTCGCGCCACAGCGGCGGCACGGCTTCCCACCGCGTCCATACGCGGCGTGGCGCTGCACGAACTCGCCCGGCTCGCCCTGCGCGCCGTAAAAGTCGCGAATCGTCGATCCGCCGACCTCGATCGCCTCGGTCAGCACCGCGACGATCTCGTCGCGCAGTGAGCCCGCCTCGGTGGGCGTGACGCGCGACGCGGCGCGCGACGGGTCGATCCCCGCGCGCCACAGCGCCTCGTTGGCGTAGATGTTCCCCACGCCCACGATCCGGTACTGGTCCATGATCACTTTCTTGACTGGCTGTCTCGAGGCCCGAAGAATACCCGATAACCGCTCGGCCGTAAATAGCGGCGAGAGCGGCTCGACCCCGAGCTCGCCGAAATACTCCTCGAGCTCCGTTTCGTTCATGAGCGCGACGGTGCCGAGCCGCCGGACGTCGCGGTAGATCAGCGTCCGCCCGTCATCGAGATCGAGTCCGACGCATGCGTACCGCGCTTCGTCCTCGGTGAAGTCGGCCCGGCGCTTCACGAGCAGGCCGCCGGTGAAGCGCGGCTGGATCACGAGTGCGTCGCCGTCATTGAGCGAGATGACGATGTGCTTCGCGCGACGGGCGACGCGCTCGATGGTCCGTCCGGTGACGCGCCGCGCGAACGTTCGCGGATACGTCACCACCCGAAGCACGTCGGGGCGGGGAACGTCGACCCCGACGATCCTCGCCCCTCGGACCGCGCGGTCGACGCCGCGCGCTATCGTCTCGACTTCTGGGAGCTCAGGCACTCGGCTGCACGCGCCGCGACTGGAGCCGCGCCAGCTCGCGCCACGCGATGTCGCGCCGGAGCTGCTTCCCTTCGAGCTGCACCCGCTCGGCGTATTCGCGGCTCTTCCGCGCCGCGCTCGCGAGTGTCGGCGCGACGCCCGTGATGGCGAGCACACGGCCGCCCGCCGACTGGAGCGGCGGCTCCTCCTCAGGCTCCGGTTCGGCGGGTAGTCCCTTCGCCAACGCCTCTTCGGCCCGGCGGCGCTCCAGCGGCGACAGCGGGCGCACGTGCTTCTCCTGGTGCTTCGTGCCGCCGTGGAAGACGTAGACGCCGTCCTCCGGCGCGGGGAGCGTGATCTTCCCGCCCAGCCGCGGCTGCACGGGATAGCCGGGCGCCGCGATGACCGTCGTGACCGCGGAGCCGATGCGCCACTTGAAGTCGTCCATGCCGGCCAGCGTCCCTCCGCGCGCGATCTCCGCGATGGGCTCGAGCAGCGAGCTCAGCATGAGCGGGAGGAGCGCCTCCGTCTCGGGGTCGCCGAAGCGGCAGTTGAACTCGACCACCTTCGGTCCGCTCGGCGTGATCATCAGCCCGGCGTAGAGGAGCCCGCTGAACGCCGCCCCGTCGTCCTTGAGCGCGGCCAGGGTGGGGCGGATGATCTCCTCGAGCACCTTGTACTGCAACAACGGCGTATCAATCGATACCGGTGCGTACGCTCCCATCCCGCCGGTGTTGGGCCCGTGGTCGCCGTCGAGGAGGCGCTTGTGATCCTGCGCCCCTCGCAGCAGCATGGCGCGCGATCCGTCGCAGACCGCGAAGATGGAGAGCTCCTCGCCCTCCATGTACTGCTCGACGAGGATCTCGCGCCCGGCGCCGCCCAACGCGCCGTCCACGATCATCGAGCGAATGGCGCGCTCCGCTTCCGCCATCGTCTCGGCGATGACGACGCCCTTGCCGGCGGCGAGGCCGGACGCCTTGATCACGACGGGCGCGCCGAGCATGCGTGCCGCGCGCATCGCCGACACCGCGGTCGTGTGGTGGCTGGCGTTCGCCGTCGCGACGCCGGCGCGGCGCATGATCTCCTTGGCGTAGCGCTTGGAGCTCTCGATCTGCGCCGCGGCCTTGGTCGGGCCGAAGATGGGAAAGCCCTCGACCGTGAAGCGGTCGACGATGCCGGCGGCGAGCGGCGCTTCCGGCCCCACGACCGTGACGTCCGGCTGCTCCGCCTGCACGAGGGCGACGAGCCCCTCGATGTCGTCGGCGCTCACCGGGAAGCACGTCGCGATGGACGCCATGCCCGGATTCCCCGGCGCGGCGATCAGCTCGATCGACGAGTCGTCCTGGCGGAACTTCCAGGCGAGCGCGTGCTCGCGCGCACCGCTGCCGATGATGAGAAGCTTCACGCCATCGCCTGTTCGAGGTCAGCGATCAGGTCTCCGACGTCCTCGACGCCGCACGAGAGGCGAATGAGCCCGGGGGTGATCCCGAGCGCCGTCCGCCGGTCCAGCTCCACCGACGCATGCGTCATGCTCGCGGGATGACTGATGAGGCTCTCGACGCCGCCGAGCGATTCGGCGAGCGAGAAGACGCGCACTCGGCCGAGGATCTGCGCGGCGCGCTCCTGACTTCCAGTCTCGACCGAGATCATGCCGCCGAAGCCGCGCATCTGTCGCGCCGCGAGCTCGTGCTGCGGGTGGGAAGCGAGCCCGGGGTAGAACACGCTCGTCTCGCCGAAGCGCTCGGCGAGCCATGCGGCGATCGTGCGGCCGTTCTCGTCGTGGCGCTGCATGCGGAGGTGCAGCGTCTTGGTCCCGCGCAGGACGAGCCACGCGTCCATGGGGCCGGGGACGGCGCCCGAGGCGTTGAGGATGAACTGCAGCCGCGCCGCGAGGTCGTCGTCGTTGGCGAGGGCGATGCCGCCGACGAGGTCGCTGTGCCCGTTCAGGTACTTCGTGCTCGAGTGCCAGACGATGTCGGCACCGAGCTCGAAGGGGCGCTGGAAGTACGGCGTGGCGAAGGTGTTGTCGACGATGAGGAGCGCGCCGCCCGCGTGCGCCGCGTCGGCGGCGGCCGCGAGATCGGTGAGACGCATCAGCGGGTTGGTGGGCGTCTCGACGAGGACCGCGCGCGTCTCGGGGCGCATCGCGTCGGCGATGCGGTTGGTGTCGCGCGTGTCGACGTAGGTGAACTGCATCCCCATGCGGCTCAGGATCTTGTCGAAGAGCCGGAAGGTCCCGCCGTAGACGTTCTCGCCGACGACGAAGTGGTCGCCCGCGCTGAACAGCTTCATGATCGAGTCGATCGCCCCCATCCCGCTGGAGAAGGCGAAGCCGTAGCGGGCTCCTTCGAGGGCCGCGACGTTGCGCTCGAGCGCCTCGCGCGTTGGGTTCTTGCCGCGGGCGTACTCGTATCCCTTGTTCTCTCCCAGTGCCTCCTGGACGTAGGTAGACGTCTGATAGATCGGCGTCATGATCGCCCCTGACATGGGGTCGGGGCGCTGGCCGGCGTGGATCGCGCGAGTGCCGAACTCGGCATCCAGGTCGTCGTCGAAGATCTTCGTCATGGCAGAGGGCGGGAACGGTGGCTAGCTTTGTCGGTGAACAAATATGACTGAGTTCGCAACGTGACGGCGACGGAGCCGATGTATTGCGTCGTCGCCGACGACGAGCCGCGCCTGCGCCAGGTGCTAGTCCGCCTGATGACGAGCGATGGCTTCACCTGCCTCGAGGCCGGCGACGGCGAGGAGGCGCTCCAGCAGCTCGAGAAGGTTCCTGCCCAGCTCCTCCTGACCGACCTGCGGATGCCGCGGCTGGACGGGATCGAGCTCCTCAAGCGGGCGCGGGCGGCCTATCCGGACCTGGCGGTGATCCTCATCACCGCCGTGGCCGACGTGGACGTCGCGCTGAGCTGCCTCGCGAGCGGCGCGATGGACTATCTCACCAAGCCCTTCCACCTGGAAGAGGTCCGCGCGCGTGTGGCGCAGGCGCTCGAGAAGCGCGCCCTCATCGTCGAGAACCGGACGTACCAGCGCGGGCTGGAGCAGCTCGTCGCCGCGCAGGCGCAGCGGCTGGAGCAGCTCTTCCTGGGTGGGGTGCAGGCACTGGTGCAGGCGCTCGAGGTGAAGGATCAGTACACGCGCGGCCACTCCATCCGGGTGAGTCACTACTCCACGCTCCTGGCGAAGGAGCTCGGACTCTCCGAGCGCGAGGTGCGGCACGTGGAGCTGGGCGGCCACGTGCACGACATCGGGAAGATCGGCGTGCGCGAGTCGGTCCTGAACAAGGAAGGACCGCTCACCGACGAGGAATACCAGCACATCATGACCCACCCGGTCGTGGGGTGGCAGATCCTGTCGCCACTGCTGGGTGACGCGCCGATCGCGCTCAACGTCGTGCGCTCGCACCACGAGCGCTTCGACGGGCGCGGCGTGCCGGATCGACTCGCGGGCGACAAGATCCCGCTCGAGGCGCGCATCGCCGGTGTCGCCGACGCCTTCGACGCGATGACGAGCGGACGCGCGTACCGGCGCGGTCGCTACATGACCGCCGACGACGCGATCGCGGAGATCCAGCGCTGCAGCGGAACGCAGTTCGATCCCGACGTCGCCGCGAAGTTCATCGAGATCGTGCGGCGCGACAACCTGGGACGCTAGGCCGCGTGCGGTCGTGAGTCTTCGGCTGTGAGCCGCTTCGGGGTGTGAGTCGCCTCTCGACGAGATAAATTCCTGATGCCCGTGCCTGACGCACGGGCATCAGCTTTTTCGGACATGGACTATCCAGGGTTGATGGTGAGCGTCTCGGGCGTGCGCGGTCGCGTCGGTGAGGCGCTGACTCCCGAAGTCGTCGCGAAGTTCGCCGCCGGGTTTGGCGCGTGGGCGCTCTCGCGCGATCCCGCGAATCGCACGATCGTGCTCGGACGTGACAGCCGCGTGAGCGGGCCGATGTTCCATCGCGCGGTCGTCGCGGCGCTGCAGAGCGTGGGCGCGCGCGTCGTCGACATCGGTGTGGTGCCGACGCCGACGATCCAGCTCGCGGTCGAGCAGCATCACGCGGCCGGCGGGCTCGGGATCACGGCGAGCCACAATCCCATCGAGTGGAACGCGCTCAAGTTCATCGGCCCGTCGGGGCTCTTCCTCGACAAGGACGAAGGCGCCGCGATGCGCGCGATGGTCGAGAGCGACTTCCCGCGCGCGACGTGGGACAAGCTCGGCACGCTCGACGCCGACGAGGAAGCGATCCAGCATCACATCGACGCGGTGCTCGCGCTGCCGTTCCTCGACGTCGAGGGGATTCGCGCGCATCGCTATCGCGTGGCGCTCGACTGCGTGCGCGGCGCGGGCGGACTCTTCATGCCGCGTCTGCTCGAGGCGCTGAACTGTCACGTCGACGCGATCAATCTCGAGCCCGATGGTCGCTTCCCGCGCGAGCCGGAGCCGATCGCCGAGAATCTCGGCGAGCTCGAAGCGCTGGTGAAGCGCACCGGCGCGGTCGTCGGCTTCGCGGTCGATCCGGACGTCGATCGTCTCGCGCTCGTGGACGACACCGGCCGCGCGATCGGCGAGGACTACACGCTCGCGCTGGCGGCGCGCGTGGTGCTCGCGCATCGCGAGGGGAACGTCGTCACCAATCTCTCGACGAGTCGCATCGTCGACGACGTCGCGGAGCGTGCGGGACGACGCGTCGTGCGCGCACCGGTCGGTGAAGTGAACGTCGCCGTGCGCATGCGGTCGGAGCGCGCGCCGATCGGTGGGGAAGGGAACGGCGGCGTCATCCTCACCGAGATGCATCTCGGTCGCGACGCGCCGATCGGCGCCGCGCTCGTGCTGCAGCTCCTGCACGAGACCGGGAAGTCGCTGTCCGCAATCGTCGCGGAGTATCCGCGCTACGCGATCGTGAAGGACAAGCTGAAGCGTCCCGACGCGCCGCTCGATGCGGTGTACGCCGCGCTGCGCGGCGCGTTCTCGGACGCCGAGCCCGACACGCAGGACGGGCTGCGCCTCACGTGGCCTGATCGCTGGGTGCACGTGCGTCCGTCGGGGACGGAGCCGATCGTGCGCGTGATCGCGGAGGCGCCGAGCGAGGCCGAGGCCGAAGCGCTCATCCACGCCGGGCGCGACGCGGTCGAGCGGCTCGCGAAGTAGAGGAGTTCGGCCAGCGCGTGCGACTGCGACAGCCTGCTGACAGCTAGCTGCACGAATATTCGATTGCGGGACGGCGAAACAGCGTCGTCCCGCAACGTTTTTCTGCGCGGCGCGGTAGCTTATTCAGGAGTGGGTGCCGATGGCGTGATCGTTGCCGCACTCACGTACGAAGCTCGCGTACGAAGGCTCGCGCAGGACTTTCTCTCCGGAGGACGCATGTCGATCCGTCGAGGCATGTTGGTCGCGGCAGCGGCGCTTGCAGGTGCGCTGCCGTGGGTGGTGCCGACCACGCTGCAGGCACAGCAGCACGGCGCGCAGCCGATGTCGGTCAAGCTGCTCCCGCCGTCACCGGAGACGAACCAGCCGCTGCGGTTCGTGCTGAACCAGCCGGGATACGTGGCCGCGTTCATCATCTCGCCCGGCGAGGGCGTGCGGCTCGTCTACCCGCTCACGAACGAGGAGAAGCTGCAGTGGGCCGGCTTCCACACGGAAGCGCTGTTCGGTCTGCACTTCGACGACGATGCGTACGACGTCGTGCTCGGCCGCTCCATGTATTCCGCGGCATCGTTCGGCGTCGGCTACGCGCAGGGGCCGCGCTATCTGTACGTCGTCGCGTCGCGCTTCCCGCTCGACGTCTCGCGCTTCGTGCATCATCCGACGGCGCTGCAGCAGACAGTGGGATACGAGAAAGCGCGCTCCTTCTACGCCGACGACGCTGTCGACGGGCTCCTCAACAACGTCGTGTCGCTCGGGTCCGAGGACTCGTGGGACACGGACGTCTACATGCTGTGGGCGCCGGATTGGATGGACGACTCGCCGCACTCCTTCCAGGAGGCGCTCTACTGGAACATGGGGACGCGCGTCGCCGTCTGTCGCGACGGATCGTCGCAGATCGTACCCCTCAACTGGATCTTTGCCGGGTGCTACGGCGATTCGCAGCTGCTGCTCTCGCGTCCCGTGGTCAACACGCCGAGCACGACGCAGCGGATCGCGTCGGGCGTCGAGGCGCCGACGGTGCTTCCGACCATCCGCGGCGTTCGCATGAAGAGCATGCCGTCGACGAAGACCGAGCCGACGGTGAGCGGCTTCCTCACGACCGCCGCGGGCGGCGTGACGTCGGACGGTGTGCGACTCGTGGATCGGAGCGACGAGCCGCAGCGCACGAGCACGTACACGACGGTGAGCGGGACGCCAGTGGTGGTCATCGAGCGCGGCGAGTCGCTGCGCGAGCGTGAGGATGGTCGGCGCGATGCGTGGCGTTCCCATCGGCGCGAGTATCCCGTCGAGGATGGTGCACCGCATCTGGCACCGGCGCCGCGACTCACGCCGAATCCGGTGCTGTCGCCCAATCCTGGTCTGCCGCCGGCCCCGCGCATGGCGCCCGCGCCACGTCTCGCACCCGCACCGAACATCGGCGAGAGCCGGATGACCGTGTCGCCGTCGCCGCGCCCGGAGCCGCGGCACGAGGCGCCGCGCATGGAAGCGCCGCGCATTACCGCGCCGGTGGCCGCCCCGCGTGTCGCACCCCCTCCGTCGCCGGCCCCATCGGCACCGGCGACCCAGGCGACCAAGACGCAGTAACGCGGATCCGGGGTAGAAAGCTCGGACGCCCGGCGACCGAGACTCAGCAGGGCGGGCGGAGGCGCCGCAGGTTGCCTCCGCCCGTTCCGCGTTCGGACCACGGCATGGGCGTCAATTCGCCGTCGCTCCGTGCGGCACAGTACCGTAAATTGGGCCGGATGCCCGCGCGTCGGGCACTCTCTCCAGGGCTATCTCATGTGTGGAATCGTCGGCTACATCGGTGACAAGGGAGCGACGCCGCTCCTGATCGAAGGGCTCAAGCGGCTCGAGTATCGCGGCTACGACTCCGCGGGCGTCGCGGTGATGAACGGGAATGGCGTCGAGACGCGCAAGGCAGCGGGGAAGATCTCCCGCCTCGAGAGCGCCGTCACCAGCCAGCCGGTACACGGCAACGTCGGCATCGGCCACACGCGCTGGGCGACGCACGGCGCGCCGAACGAGTGCAACGCGCACCCGCACGTGTCGATGGACGGCACCGTCGCCGTCGTGCACAACGGGATCATCGAGAACTTCGCCGCGCTGCGTCAGAAGCTCGAAGGGCTCGGCTACAAGTTCGTGTCGGAGACCGACACCGAAGTCCTCGCGCATCTCATCCAGGAAGCCTTCACGGGCAAGCTGGAGGACGCCGTCATCGACGCGCTGGCGCAGGTGGAGGGGACGTTCGGGATCGCCGTCGTCTCGAGCCGCGATCCGGACAAGCTCGTTGCCGCGCGGCAGGGAAGCCCGCTCCTCATCGGACTCGGCGACGGCGAGTACTACGTCGCGAGCGACGTCTCCGCGATCCTCGCGCACACGCGTCAGGTCGTCTACCTCGACGACGGCGACATCGCGGTGCTCGACCGGAACGGCTACCGCGTCGTCGATCGGAGCGCGCGCGAGATGCGCCGCAACGTCAGCAAGGTCGACTGGGATCTGGATCAGATCGAGCGCGGCGGCTTCGCGCACTTCATGCTCAAGGAGATCTTCGAGCAGCCGCAGACGATCGAGAACACGTTCCGCGGCCGCCTGCTCGAGGAGGACGGCACCGCCAAGCTCGGCGGCCTCAATCTGAGCAACGAGGAGCTGCTCCACTTCGACAACATCATCCTCACCGCGTGCGGGACGAGCTGGCACTCGGCGCTCATCGGCGGGATGTTGCTCGAGGATCTGGCGCGCGTGCCGACCAAGGTCGAGTACGCGTCGGAGTTCCGGTACCGCAATCCGCTCGTCACCGATCGCACGCTGTGCATCGTGATCTCGCAGTCGGGTGAGACCGCGGACACGCTCGCGGCCATGCGCGAGGCCAAGCGTCGCGGCGCGCGCACGCTCGGCATCGTGAACGTCGTCGGCTCGACGATCGCGCGCGAGTCGGACGGCGGCATCTACATCCACGCCGGTCCCGAGATCGGCGTCGCCTCCACCAAGGCGTTCTCGAGCCAGGTGATGGCGCTCCTCCTCTTCACGCTCAAGCTCGCGCGACTGCGCGCGCTGTCGTCGGTGCGCGGGCGCGAGATCGTCGAGGCGCTGCACGCGCTTCCCGCGCAGGTGCAGAACGTGCTCGACCGCGCCGAGGAGATCGAGGCGGTGGCGGAAGAGTTCAAGCGTGCGTCGAACTTCCTGTACCTCGGTCGCGGCTACAACTTCCCGACCGCGCTCGAGGGCGCGCTCAAGCTCAAGGAGATCAGCTACATCCACGCCGAGGGCTATCCCGCGGCGGAGATGAAGCACGGTCCCATCGCGCTGATCGACGAGATGATGCCGGTGGTGTTCATCGCGCCGCACGACTCCGTGTTCGACAAGGTCGTGTCGAACGTGCAGGAGGTGAAGGCGCGCAAGGGACGCGTGATCGCGATCACGAGCCGGCACGAGCCGGCGCTCGCGGGGAAGATCGATTACGAGTTCCGGATCCCGGAGACGCTCGACATCGTGACGCCGATCCTCGCGTCGGTGCCGCTGCAGCTCCTCGCGTACTACATCGCCGTGAAGCGCGGCTCGAACGTGGATCAGCCGCGCAACCTCGCGAAGTCGGTGACGGTGGAGTAACCGACCGCGCCGGC
>Ga0070714_100004691_pt1 | contig 10331 bp, 12 predicted proteins | sample LARL83metaG_FD_65450 | JGI IMG/M metagenome (GOLD analysis project Ga0070714, IMG submission 65450) | Corn, switchgrass and miscanthus rhizosphere microbial communities from Kellogg Biological Station, Michigan, USA - LAR L8-3 metaG | ecosystem: Host-associated > Plants > Roots > Rhizosphere ... | reverse complement strand
CTTGCGACGGGCCGCTTCCTGACCGTGTCTGACGACGGGCGAGGCTTCGACCCCGACGCCCTGGCCGGCAGCCGGCGAGAGGGTCACATGGGCTTGACCCTGCTCAAGAGCCTCGCGCAAGACGGAGGCGCCGAGCTGCGCGTCGTTTCATCACAGGAGAACGGAAGCTTGGTCGAGATGAAGCTGCCGTGACGTCAACCGTCTCGATCCGGATTCGGGTGCTCGTGGTTGACGATCACGCCATCGTTCGGCAAGGCATCTCCGATGTTCTTTCTTCGGAGGAAGACATCGAGATCGTGGCCTCGGCGAAGAATGGAGAGGAGGCGGTCAGCCTGGCCGCAGAGCTGCAGCCGGACGTGGCGCTGATGGATCTCTCCATGCCCGGGATGGATGGAGTTGAAGCAACCCGGCGAATCATCGACGCCGCGCCCACGGTCAAGGTCGTGATGCTCACTTCGTTTGCGGAACCCAGGCACGTGAACGCTGCCCTGGATGCGGGAGCGGTGGGCTACCTGCTCAAAGACGCCGAGTCCGATGAAATCGTTCGCGCCGTGCGGGCGGCGAATCGAGGCGAAGCTCCCTTCTCATCCCGCGCGGCCGGGGCGTTGCTCCAGCGCCGAGCAGAACATCGGCCCGGCGAAGATCTCACCCCTCGGGAGCGTGAAATCCTGGACCTGGTCGGCCAGGGCCTGGCCAACAAGCAGATCTCGCGACGGTTGAACATCAAGGAGAAGACCGTCAAGGCTCATCTGACCAATGTCTTTCAGCGCATCGGCGTGTCGGATCGAACGTCGGCCGCGTTGTGGGCGGCGAGGCACCTGCATTGACCTGAGGTCCTAAGACCATCGTCCAGGGCTCACCCGGACGCCTGCCGGTCAACCATGTGGTCATCAAAACAAGGCGGACTGAGAGCCGCCGGCAGGAGAACAAACGATGAGAAAGCTTCACGGGTTGGTCAGCAAACTGGGTTTTACGGCGGTCGGGGTGGTCATCGGGATGATCTTGGTTGCCGGCACCGGCGCCGCGGCGGTCCAGTTCACGCGAACGACGGCCAGCGACCACTCGATAGACGTAATTCAGTCGCCCTCGTCTCATGACTCGTCAGTCGGCAAGCAGGACTCGAGCGTGAGCGGAACGGATGACATCGTGCCGGAGCCGGCGGAGGCCAACCAGCCGGCCGAATCGGCCGAGCCGATGGACGACAACAGCACGGCGAAGCCGGCGTCAACCGACAACAGCGGGCAGAGTTCCAGCCACGACGTCGAGGCTGCTGGATCGCCCGAGCCCGGGGATGACAGCGGACGGGACGGTAGGCACTAGCCGGCGGAACGGCGCCAGGCCTCGGTCTCTCGTGGTGAGGGACCGAGGTCTTCGCCATTGTTGAAGGAACCCTGTCCGGCAAAGCGGAATTGGGCCGGGGGGGATATTCATGTTAAGCTGGCTAACATCAAAGTACAAACGAGCCGCCCGTACACCATGGTGGCTCGCGCCGAGGCCGCCGCCGCGACCGCCGAGCGAATCCTCGATGCCGCGACAGAGGTTTTCTGGGAGCTGCCGACCGACCAGATATCCCTCGAGGAGGTCGGACGGCGAGCGGGGGTGACCGTGCAGACGGTCATCCGCCGCTTCGGCGGGCGCGAAGGCCTCCTGGCGGCAGGCGTGCACCGCGAGGCCGAGAAGATCAAGGAGCAGCGCTTGGAGGCCCCGGCGGGCGATGTGGCTCAGGCGGTGCACGTACTCATCGATCACTACGAGGTATTTGGCGACCGCGTGCTAAAGATGCTGGCGGAGGAAGATCGCATTCCGGGGCTCCGCAAGATCGCAGATGGCGGCCGGGCAGTGCATCGTGCGTGGTGTGAACGTGTTTTTGCCTCTGCCCTTTTGAGCATGGGCCACGCCGATCGCGAGCGCCGCCTGGCACAGCTCGTCGCGGTCTGCGACGTCTACACATGGAAGTTGCTTCGGCGTCAAGGCAGACTTTCCCGCCGCCAGACCGAGCTCGCCGTTGTGGAGCTCATCAATCCATTGTTACCGCCATTCATTGAAGGAGCCTGATGTCACGCATACTCGCCTACACGTCCCCGGCGCTAGGTCACCTGTTCCCCGTCACGCCAATACTCGATGAGCTTCATCGCCGCGGACACGAGATTTCGGTCCGAACGATTGAATCCCAGGTGCCGCTGGCGCTGGGCCGCGGGTTCCACGCGGCTCCGATCAGCCCGAAAATCGAAACAGTCGAGCACGACGATTGGCGGGCGCGAAACCCTCGCGAAGCTCTGATCCATGTGATGAGCATCTTCTCCGCCCGGGCGCAGTACGAAGTGACTGATTTGCAGCAGGCGATGATCGATGAGAACCCGGACGCGTTGCTCATCGACATCAACTGCTGGGGTGCGCTGGCTGCGGCCGAGGCATGGGGCGGCCGCTGGGGGACGTTCTGCCCATATCCTCTGCCGCTCGGTTCGCCCGACGCCCCGCCCTTCGGCCCCGGCCTGCGTCCCATGCGCGGTCCCATCGGCCGGATGCGAGATCGACTGCTGCGGCCACTGGTCACCGGTGTGCTCGAAAGAGCAATGCTCCCGCGGATGAACATGGTCCGCAAGGAGCTCGGCCTCGCGCCATTTGCGAGTGCGAACGACATGTTTCGCCGGCCGGAGCTCCTTGTCTACATGACAGCCGAGCCATTCGAATATCCGCGGCGCGATTGGCCGGCGAGCATCGTAATGGTCGGGCCGTGCGCGTGGGAGCCGCCTTCAGAGGCCCCTGGCTGGTTGGCGGACATCACGAAGCCGATCGTCCTCGTCACGACCTCGTCGGAGTTTCAGAACGACGGCCGCCTGATCGAGGTTGCACTGGAGGCGCTCGCGGATGAACCGGTTTTCGTCGTCGCCACACTGCCCGCCGGTGATCCCAAGCAGTTCCGCGTTCCGGCCAATGCACGGATCGAACGCTTCGTTCCCCACGGGCCCCTGCTCGATCGTGCCGTCTGCGCCGTGACACACGGTGGCATGGGCGCGACCCAGAAGGCGCTTGCGCGCGGCGTCCCTGTCTGTGCCGTGCCTTTCGGGCGAGATCAGCTGGAGGTCGCCCGGCGCGTCGAGGTGGCCGGCGCCGGGACGCGTTTGCCCGCCAAGCATCTGAATGCAGAACGCCTGCGCGACAAGGTTCGTGAAGCGATGACCAAGTCGGCCGGAGCAGCGCGCGTGGCGGCGGCGTTCAGGGCGGCGGGAGGTCCGGTTGCGGCAGCGGAGGCTTTCGAGTCACGGCTGCTGGCAGCGACCCGGCCCGCAGAACACGAAATGGCTGCGAAGTAAGGTTCTGGTAACGAAAGCTGACAAACGGAGGGGCTATGGCAACTGTGAGCGTCCGTTACATAGTCGACGACGTGGACGAAGCGATTGCCTTCTACCGCGATCTGCTCGACTTCAAGGTCGTGATGCACCCGGCGCGCGCCTTCGCAATGCTCTCGCGTGGCGACCTGCGGCTGGTGCTCAGCGCTCCCGGTGGGGGTCCGGGCGGAGGTCAGGCGATGCCTGACGGCCGGATCCCAAAACCGGGAGGCTGGAACCGCTTCTCGCTCGAGGTCTCCGACCTGGCCGCCATGGTCGAAGACCTCCGCCACAAAGGAGCCCGCTTTCGCAACGACATCGTCACCGGCGTTGGCGGCAAGCAGATCCTGGTGGACGATCCGTCCGGGAATCCGGTCGAGCTGTTCGAGCCGAGCCTGCCCGAGGCGCGTTTATCGAATCCAGCCTGAGCCCAGGCTGCGTTCACGGGTATTGTCGAGGGCAATCGATTGGGCTCGAAACGACCATCAGACGCGGGCAGGTGTTCATGGGCCGGCAGCTCGCCGGCCATGGGCGCCTACCACGACAAGGAATGGGGCGTTCCGTCGCGCGATGAGCGGCACCTCTTCGAGATGCTGAGCCTCGAAGGCGCCCAGGCGGGCCTGTCGTGGGCCACCATCCTCAACCGCCGCGACGGATACCGACGGGCCTTCTCAAATTTCGATCCCGCCAAGGCGGCTGCGCTCACCGACCGCCGCCTCGAACGGCTCCTCGAGGACCCCGGAATCATTCGAAACCGGCTCAAGGTCTACAGCACCCGCTCGAATGCGAAGGCATTCCTCGAGGTGCAAAAGGAATTCGGTTCGTTCGCGAGTTACATCTGGGGCTGGGTCGACGGAAAGCCGATCGTCAACCGCCCGCGGACCCTTGCGGATCTGCCTGCCACGACCGAGCTGTCCGACCGCATCAGCAAAGACCTGAAGCGCCGCAACTTCACGTTCGTGGGATCGACGATCGTCTACGCATTCCTGCAGTCCGTCGGCATCGTCGACGACCATCTCGTCGGCTGCCCGGCCAAGACCCCGACGCGCAAAGCCGGCTGAAAGGAGGGAAACATGTCGGATTCACGAGCGGTCGAAATCGCACGCGCCCACCTCGAGGCCTGGACGAACCATGACCTGGAGGCGGCGCGCGGCAACCTGGCCGAGGACGTGCAGTTCTTCAGCCCGGCCACCAACCTGGTCGGGATCGACGAGTACATGGACGCGCCAAGGGGCCTGGCCCAATTCGCGAAACAGGTCGTGCCCGGCAGCCTGCGGGTGGTCGCCGCGATGGGCGATGACCGGAACGCGCTGATCATGTACGAGGTCGCCACCGTAGGCGGGCCGGTTGGGTCGAAGCTGTTTCCGTCGGCGCAGACCTGGCTGCTGGACGAGCACGGGAAGATAAAGGTTGAGCGGATCGTCTCGTACGCAGTTCCGCGCCCAGGCTGAGAGCCGGCGCCGGGAGGCGCATGTAAGGTTCCCATTCGTGGATCGACCGGCGCGCCTGATTTCGCGCGCGCGCACCACGTGGCTGCTCTACGGAGTGTTCAGCTCCATGGCCTTCCTTCTCAACGGGATGGGCGCTGTGCTGCCCCCGCTTCAGAGAGAGCTCCACGTCAGCCGCGGCGAGGTGGCGTTCTATCCGAGCCTGTTCGCGGTGGGCCTCGTGGTCGTAGGCCTCACCGGTGGCTCGTTGGTGAGCCGGATCGGTCGAGCGACCGCATTTCGGCTCGCCATCGTCGGGATGATCCTGGGCGGCCTGCTGCTCGCAGCTCCTGCGCAGATCGCGACGCTGCTTGGCGCGGTGCTGTTGGGATTGGGTTCGGCGCTTCTCATCCAGCTGGTTCCGGCGATCCTGAGCACGACGCAGCCACAGGCGCCGGCCGCTGCCATCGGCGAGGCAAACGGACTGGCGAGCGCTACCTCAGTCCTCGCGCCGCTGGCTGTTGCCGCCGCACTTGCGGCAGCCGCCGGCTGGCGTGCCGGCTACCTGTTGGCGCCGTTGGTGGTGCTGGCGGCCCTGGCCGTGCCGGCTTGGCGGCTCGAGATACCGGATGGCTCCGCGCGGTCGGGCGAAACGCCGGCCGTCGCTCCGGCGCCGATGTTCGGTCGCTGGCTCGACCTGCTGCTCGCCGTGAGCGTGGAGTTCTGCATGGTCTTCTGGGCCGCGTCCGCTTTCATCGCCTGGGACCGCGCATCGCTCAGCCAGGCGCCCGCGCTGGCTTCTCTTTTCCTGGTCGGCATGGCCGCGGCTCGGGCATTGTCGGCACGGATCATCGGCTGGATATCCGATCAGCGGGCGCTCACGCTGGCCTGCGCCGCCACCGCATTCGCCGGCTTCGCGCTGTTCTGGGCCGCACCCACGCTGACGCTCGCAGCGGCCGGGCTGCTGGTCACAGGCCTTGGGGTCGCCCTCCTCTATCCGACGACGGTGAGCCGGGTCATCGCGGCCTGGCCGCAGGCTCCGGACCGCGCGTCCGCCCGAGCCGCGCTCGGTTCAGGCCTGGCGATCGGAGTTGCGCCCTTCCTGCTGGCCCAGGCGTCGGACGCGATCGGCCTGCGCCTGGCCTTCCTGATCGTCCCCGTTCTGCTGGTCGTCCTCGCTGTCCGCGTCGGGGTGGTCTACGCGCCTTCGCCCAGGTGACGCGCGAGCCATCGGCCGAGGTCCCTGCCGTCAACCCACGCCTGGCGGACCCGTTCCCGAGCCTTCGCGGTTGCTATCCACGGCTCGATCTCCCACCGGCGCCAGTAAACGAGCCGCTTGTGCTTGAGAAGGTCGCCGCGCGGATGATCCTGCGGGTGGGGTGACGGGACGCGTTTCAGCTCCTGTCCGCTGACTTCATAACCCTTCGCGCGCAGCGCCGACACGATCGCCGCGATCTTCTCGCCAGAACCCTTTGCGGCCACCGCCTCGCGAAACGCGGCCAGCTCCGCGGGCTCCATCATGTAGCGGCCTCCGCCGGCCATCAGCCCCTCAGCGTCCAGCGCGACGTATCCGCCCGCGCTCGTCGAGGCGTAGATGTTCATCTTGTAGGGCGACTTGTCGGCTGAGAACCTGATGTCGCGGTTGGGGCGCGAAAGCCGTGCCGCTCCGAACTCGGTCTCCAGGTCGGCCAGCAGCGCGACCATCGGCGCCTTCACGTCGAGCTCGTACTGCTTGCGGTGGCTCTCGAAATAGGGTTTCGAGTTGTTCATCTGAAGGCCCAGGAAGAAGCCCTTGAAGTCGCCCTTCCAGCCCGTGAACGAACCCTCCATCCGCTTGAGTCTGACCTATGCGCCGAACGGTTGGACGCTGGCGATCATCTGTTGGGCGACCGACCCGATCGTTGGAGCGTAGTCGCTCGAGGAGGCCCACCAGTCGATCAGGAGCACAGAGCCCTCGGGCAGGACGAACGCCGCGGCGTGGAAATTCACCGGTGAGTCCGGACCGACAAGCACGTAATCGAAACCGACGGCCGGCCTGCCGGCGATCTGGATGTCGGTGAGGTTGGAGGTCGAGTCCCAGAAGTGAGTCGCGTCGCTGCTGTGCGGCTGGCCGATGTGCGACGCAACCCACTCTCTCAGTGAGTTGCCGCTGTTGGCTGCGACCGCGACGTCCACCTCACCCGCGGGGCGGCCGTTCAGGTACTTGTCGTCCACCGCGCGGGCGCTGAAGAGTCGCCCGGCCGGCTGACTGAAAGTCTGCCATGAGAAGTTGCTGGGGCATCCAATGCCGAATCGAAAGGCGTCGCTGGTGTAGGTGTGGTCCGGCAGGTCTTCGCACCTGACCAGGACATCCGCCGTCGCCGGCGACGGGCTCACCGTCGATTGGGAGGGGACAGCGGATGAAGCCTCTGAAGCACTCGAGGACGGGGAAGCGGACTGTGTCGCAATCGATTGACCGGCGCCGGCGTCGCACGCGGATGCGAGCGTCGCGATGAACGCGATCGCCAGCGCATGTTTCAGATGGCCCACCAATCGTGAAATGCCGGGATGTCCCGAATCGTTACGGTCTTACGCGAGGGGTGATCAGACGCCGATGTCCTTCCTGGCGAACCGCATCGTGCCGAGCACCAGCGCCACCGCCGCGACCGCCAGGACACCCAGCACGGAAGCCGGTTGCAGCCCGTGCAGCAGCGGAGTGCCGTAGTAGTAGAAAGCCGAAAGGCGAAGCGTTGCGTCGGGCAGCTTGAGCTCCGGGCCGATGAAGCTGATGAAGAACCAGGCGGCGAGCAGGAAGCTCAACAGGCCGGTGTCCGCCGCGGTGGCCAGCCAGCCGGAGGCCAGGTACCCGATGGCGGCGACAAGGAGGCCTAGCGGGATCATCCCGAGGATTGCCGCGGCCAGGTTCCCGGCATCGAGACTCACTCCAGACGCAGCCGCGGACGCGAAGCACGCCAGCAGCGTCACGACCGCGATCGCGATGGTGGCGGTCGCCAGGGCTGCGAAGCGGCCAAGCAGCACGGCGATGCGTGATTGCGGCGCTGCGAGCACCAGCTCGAGGCGCCCGTCTTGCTCGTCGCCGGACCAGCCGTTGACCTGCGTGACCGCGAAGGCCATCAAGAGCACAGGTAGGAAGAAGAACATCGCGCTCAGGAGGCCGGCGTTGACGCTCGCGTCGCCGCCTCCGAGATTCTTGATCAAGGTCGTGAAGGCGGGTGAGCCCGACAGCAAGGCGGACATCTTCGTTTCGAGCAGCTGGACGGCATAAACCAGGAATGCGGCAAAGGCGGCGATGACCAGCGTCCACCAGAAGGTAGGCATTGCGATCATTCCCATGCTGCGTGCGTAGACCGAACCGAGCGACCAGTCTCCGACCGGAAGAGCTCGGCTCGCCTGGCGCTCAGGCAGCCGGAGCCAGCGCGGAAAAGGAACGGTTCCTCCGACGTCGCGGCGGACGAACAACCAGATGGCAGCCCCGCCGAGGAGCGCCGCCAGCGCCAGCTGGACGATCATCGCACCGCCATTGGTTCCATAGGTCGGGATCAGCGGCTTGCTCAGGTTGTAGTAGTAGATGGGGGAGAGGCGCGAGATCCACTCGGTGTTGGGAACGACGCGGTGGACCATGTCCAGCACGATGAAGAACAGGAGTAGGCCCGCGGTCGCGCCGGCGGCCGGGCCGCGCTCCTGGGTGAACTGCGAAATGAGCAGCGCCAGGGATCCGAACACGGCGCAGATCAAGGCGAGGTTCAGGCCGTAGAGCAGGCCGCCGCCGAGTCCGAAATTGCCGCCGAACTTTGCACCGCCGGCGAACGCCAAAAGCCCGATCAGCACGCCCATCACCAGGAGGGCGGTCCACATCGCCGCGAGCTTCTCGATCGCAACGTTCAGCCTTGGGCGCGGAAGCGAGAGAAGGACGTCCATCGAGCCGCGCTCCTCCTCTCCTCGCAGCATCCGGCTGCCGGCCAGCAACGGCCAGATCGCGATCAGGAAGACGAAGAATCCGATCTTGAAGGTCGCGTAGCCACCGATTGTGTCGACCGCTATCGGATCGGCGTTCCAGGCGAAGCTTGCGGCCAGGCCGACCAGTTGCTCCCGCGCCTGGGGAGTTGTGACGAGGGCGGCAACGCTCGCCATAGGAGAGATCACCACGAGCCCCATGCCGATGCCCCAGCCGAGTATCGCCACGCGATAGTCGCGGAGGGTCTTGAGGTAGATGCTCCTAAGCAACTCCCTGTGCCTCCTTGGCGGGCGCTGGGTCGGCCTCGTAGTAGCGCAGGAAAATATCCTCGAGGCTCGGCTCGTAGCTGGTGAGCGACACGACGGGATAATTCGCGGCCGCCTTGATCACCGCATCCGCGGAGCCCTGCATGGCGAGGCGCACTGCATGCCCGTGATCCAGCATCTCGACATCGGCCACGCCGTCCAGCGCCTTGAACGTCTCGGCCGGCACGGGATTGGCGAAGGTGATCGTGATCTCGTAGCGCTTGATGGCCTTCACCTCGGCCACGTCTCCGATGCGCACGAGGCTCCCATTGCGGATGATGCCGACCTTCGTGCAGGTCTTCTCGACCTCGCTCAGGACGTGCGACGAGAGGAAGACGGTGCGCCCTTCGTCCCGCGCCTCTTTGACCATGTGATCGAACTCCTGCTGGTTGAGCGGATCGAGGCCGCTGGTCGGCTCGTCGAGGATGAGCAGGCGCGGGCGGTGCATGAAGGCCTGGATCAAGACCACCTTGCGCTTGTTGCCGGTCGAGTACTGGCGGAACTTGCGGCTCGTGTCGAGGTCGAAACGCTGGATCAGCTGCTTGAGGTAGGTCCGATCGACGCCTCCCCGCAGGTTGGCGAAGTACTCGAGAATCTGTCCGCCGGTCAGATTTGGATCCAGGGCGGGCTCGCCGGGCAGGTACCCGACTATGCGCTTGATCTCCAGCGACTGCTTCCAGCAGTCGAGCCCCGTGATCCGCGCCGCGCCGCTGTCAGCGCGCAGCAAGGCCATCAGCAGCCGGATCGTCGTGGTCTTGCCGGCGCCGTTCGGGCCGAGGAAGCCGAAGACCTCACCCTCCTCGACCTGGAACGAAACATCAGCGATTCCGCGCTTGCTGCCGTAGCTCTTCGTCAGGTTTTCGACTTCGATGATCGCTGTCATTTGAATACCTCTTTCTCTAACCGAACCAGAAACGCAGGGTGGGCTCATCCGTGAGCGTGAGCGACCCTTTTGGAATGCCCAGGATCCGTTCGACGGCCGCGGTGTTTGCAGCGACCGCACGCTGCACGACGTCGAAGGTGATGGCGCCGGTCTGACGCGCGATGAAGAGATCGGTCGCCTGGAGCTGGAAGCCGAGCATGAGAGCGGTGAGGACTTTGGCCGTGTCGTCGGGGAAATCTACGTGCAGAGTTCGCTCGTCGAGGCCCTGTTTCACGACCGCGGAGAGAAGAGGAATCAAGATGCGCTCTGACAGCCGGCGCACCTTCTCGCGGACGAGCGCGTTGCCGTCCGAGTTCCAGACTTTGATGATCGCCAGCATCAGGTCCTTCTGCTCCGCCTTCAGGGTCGCGATGCCGGCGAAAACCCTCTCGA
>Ga0070714_100004689_pt1 | contig 10333 bp, 9 predicted proteins | sample LARL83metaG_FD_65450 | JGI IMG/M metagenome (GOLD analysis project Ga0070714, IMG submission 65450) | Corn, switchgrass and miscanthus rhizosphere microbial communities from Kellogg Biological Station, Michigan, USA - LAR L8-3 metaG | ecosystem: Host-associated > Plants > Roots > Rhizosphere ... | reverse complement strand
ATCACCTCGCCGTCCAGCGTGACGATGGGGCCGCGTGCGAGCGCGGGAGAGTCGTCGCCGACGCGCTCACGAATGATGCGCGTGTGATCGCCGTCGGGAACGAAGCAGATGTCCTGACTCTCCGGCTTGTGCGCGACCATCGTGAGACCGAGCTTCGCCGCGATCGCGCGCGTCTCCGGCTTGGTGAGATCGCCGACCGGAAGGATGAGCCGATCGAGGACGTCGCGATCGATTCCCCAGAGGAAGTACGTCTGGTCCTTCGAATCGTCACGCCCACGCAGCAGACGGCCATCCGCGACGCGTGCGTAGTGACCGGTCGCGATCCAGTGCGCGTCGACTGCGGCGGCCGCCCGCAGCAGGTCACGGAACTTCGTGAACGTGTTGCAGCGTACGCAGGGAATCGGTGTGCGCCCGGCGACGTACTCCGCGACGAAGTCGTCGACGACGTCGCGCGTGAAGCGACTCTCCATGTTCACGACGTAGTGCGGCACGCCGAGCCGCTCGCACACGCGTCGCGCGTCGCTCGTGGAGTCGAGCGAGCAGCACGGCCGATCGGGGAGATCGGTGCCGTCCGAGAACAGCTTCATGGTGACGCCGACGACGTCGTATCCCTGCTCGACGAGCAGCGCGGCGGCGACGGACGAGTCCACGCCGCCCGACATCGCGACGAGGACGCGGTTGGAGGGCATGGGGTGGAATTTAAGGAGTCGCCCGAGCACGAGGTGCTCGGCGACCGTACCCGACCGCCGCTATCTCAGCCTGTCGGCGACGGTCTGTATTTCCGGCGTCCGATGATGACGAACAGGACGCCCTCCAGTAGCTGGAGCCAGACGAGCGCAACGCGGGCGGGGCCTGCGGACGCCCTCGAGGGCGAAGCGATCAGCCAGCAGAGGGTTCAGGCGACCCCGGAGGTGACCCCGGAGGTGACCCCGGAGGCGATTGCCTAGTGCGCGCGAGTCCGCTACTGCACACGACGAACCGGTACGACCACCGGCGCAGGTCGGACATACAATGTGTTCGTCCACGGCGCGTCCAGGAACCGACTCCGGTACGTATCTCATGCCTACGCCGCAGCGCCTCGTACTTCCGAACACGCCTCTCCACATCACCCAGAGGGGCGTCAATCGGGGCGCGACGTTTCTCGGAGACGAGGACTTCGCGTTCTACCTCTTGGCGCTAGACGGCGCGAGTAGGGCCGCACGCTGCGCGGTGCACGCCTACGCCTTGATGACGAACCACGTGCACCTGCTGGTCACACCGGCGGACGGTGCGGGGCCAATGCGCTTAATGCGCGCGCTTGGTGCACGCTACGTGCGCTATTTCAATGAGCGCTATCGGCGCACCGGTACTTTGTGGGAAGGCCGCTTCCGTTCCACAGTCATTCTTTCCGACCGGTATTTCTTCACTTGCAGTCGATACATCGAGTGCAATCCGCAACGTGCGGGAATCACGGCTGACGTCGGCAGCTATGCCTGGTCGAGCTTCCAGCGCAACGCGTATGGTCACGCCGACGGCATCGTCACCGAGCATCCACTCTACACGGCGCTTGGTTCGGACGCGGCGGCGAGGTGCGACGCGTATCGTCTGCTCTTCGCGGCGGAGTTGTCCTCGGTGTCAGTCGCCGCCGTTTGCACTCCATCGGTTGTGCGTCGGACCCTGTACCGAACTCGCTACCAGGAAGCCGTAGCGGCACTATCGGACGTGCCAATCGGAATGCTTGCGCGTTCGCCGCGCGTGAAATGATTCTTGAGAACCGCGCGAGACCGTCGAGGTCGACGCGAATCGCAGTCGGTCACCTCCGGGGTCACCCCCGGGGTCACCTCCGGGGCATTAGGCCCCCCCTTACGCCGCCGAGAGCGACCGCGACTTCGCGACGAGCTTCGGGAAGACCTCGATCACGCGATCGATCTCCTCGTCAGTCGTCATCGGTCCGAGGCTCATCCGGATCGCCGCGCTCGCGAGCGACGCCGGGACGCCCATCGCGGAGAGCACGTGGCTCGGCGTGACGCTCCCGCTCTGGCAGGCGCTTCCGCCCGACGCCGCGATCCCGCGCATGTCGAGCGCCATCAGCATCGACTCGCTGTCGGTCCCGGGGATGGAGACGTTGAGGATGTGCGGTGCGCGGCGCGCGCCCGCGCTGTGCACGACCGCGTCCGGAATCGCTTCGAGGATGCGCGCCTGCAGCCGATCGCGCAGCGCTTCCATCCGCGTCCAGTGTGCCTCGCGCTCCGCGACCGCGAGCTCCGCGGCCGTCGCGAGCGCCACGGCATAGGCGACGTTCTCGGTCCCGGCGCGACGCCCGCGATCCTGGCCGCCGCCGCGAATCAACGGCTCGAACGGCGTGCCGCGGCGGATGAACAGCGCGCCGATCCCCTTGGGCGCGCCGATCTTGTGCCCCGAGATCGCGAGCAGATCGAACGGCTGCGTGCGCGCGTCGATCACGACCTTCCCGAACGCCTGCACGGCGTCGGTGTGAAACAGCGCACCGCGGCTCTTCGCGCGCTCGGCGAGTGCGGGGATGTCCTGGATGACGCCCGTCTCGTTGTTGATCCACATGACGCTCGTCACCGCGACGGCGTCGTCCACCAGCGCGTCGAACGAGTCGTCGCGCACGACGCCATTCGCGTCGACTGCGAGGAGTCGCTCCTCGCCACCTTCCGCGGCCACCTGATGCGCCGCCGCGAGCACTGCCTTGTGCTCGATCGGTGTGGTCACCACCGCCCGCCGCCCGTTGCCGTGGACGGCGCGCCAGAGACACAGCACCGCGGTGTTGTCGCCCTCGGTCCCGCACGAGTTGAACGACACTTCGTCCGGGTGCGCGCCCAGACACGTCGCGAGCCGCTCGCGTGCCTCGTCGAGCGCCGCGCGGGCCTCCCGCCCGAAGCGGTGCACCGAGGACGGATTGCCGAACTTCGCGCCGAAGAACGGGCGCATCGCCTCGAACACCTCCGCGCGCACGGGCGTGGTGGCGGCGTTGTCGAGGTAGATGGGAGGATTCGCGCCCATGTTTCTAACCTAATAAAATTCCGCCCGAACCGCCCAGAGCTCGGGGAAGAAGCGATTGCTGAGGGTCGCGCGGAGCGACGCGGCGCCGAGTGACCCACCGGTGCCAGCGGTGGCGGGGCCGATGATCCGTTCCACGAGCTGGACGTGCAGGTAGCGCCACATCCCGAACTCCTGCTCGTACGAGAGGAGCGCCTCGGCCAGGAGCCGCAGCTCGCGATGCCGGTCGGTCGCGTACACGTCCCGGGCCGCGACGCCGCGCTTGCGCAGGATTCCGTTGAAGAGGTCGAGCAGCGACGGACGCTCGAGCGCGTCGGCGACGCGCGGATCGAGCGGACCGCTGCTGCGGACGTACTCGATGAAGTCCGGCGCGCGCAGCCCGGAAATCAGCTCGATCGCGCGGAACTGCACGCTCTGCGATCCGCTCGACGTCCCGAGGTTCGTCCGGAATTGCGCGAACTGCTGGGGCGAGAGCGTGTCGAGCGCGTGCAGCTGCGCCGTCACGATTCGCATGAGCCCGTTCACGCGCTGCAGCGATTCGAGCGACGCGAGCACGTCACCGGCATCCATGATGGCGCACAGGCGATCGAGCTCGTGCAGGATGAGCTTGAACCACAGCTCGCTCGATTGGTGCACGATGATGAACAGCAGCTCGTCCGGATGCTCCGGCGTGCTCCTGGGATGCTGCAGCGCGAGGAGCGTGTCGAGCTCGAGATACGTGGGATAGGAGATCTCGCTCAAAACGTCGCTACCTCGAGAGCGGTGAGGTCGTCCACGCGCATCGTCTCGGTCGTGTAGTACGGCTCGCCGTAGCGTGCACGGATGAGCGATCCGTAGTGCGCCGAGTGATGCCGGATCACGTCGTACAGCGGCTCGCCCGTTGGGTACACCTCGCCCGCCTGGATGGCACCATCGAACTGCGATCCGTAGCAGCGGATCGCCTCCATCTTCTGCTCGAAGACGTCGCTCACGTCGACCACGAACGTCGGCTTCACGTGATCCTCGCGGTAGGCCAGCGTGTGGATCACCTTGCGCGGTCGATGTGGCGGGGCGTGCGGCTCGACCTTTGCGAGCCCCGCGACGAAGCACGCGTCGCGCACGAGCTGGCCGGCGACGATGTGATCCGGATGACGCCCCGCGAGCGCCGGCGCGATGACGATGCGCGGACGCAGCCTGCGGATCGCGACCGCGAGTCGCGCGCGGGTCTCCGGCGTGTTCGTCAGCCCCGCGTCGGGGAGCCCGAGATTCTCACGCACGCCGACGCCGAGGATGCGCGCGGCGGCCGCAGCTTCCTCTCCGCGGAGCTTCGCGGAGCCGCGCGTTCCGGTCTCGCCCGCGGTCAGGTCGATGATCCCCGTGCGGTGCCCCTGCTGCGCCGCCTTGATAAGTGCTCCGCCGCACGTGAGCTCGACGTCGTCACGGTGTGCCGCGATGGCGAGAATATCGACCTGGGCGTGGTCGATCTGCCCAGCGTCGCCGGTGGGTTCGGTCATGGCGACAAGTTATGCGCGGCGGGGGCGGGGCGTCATTCGGGATCTGTTCTCCCGCGCGCCCGCCCCCGTTCGCGCCGCGCCACGCGCTCGCTACTCGTACCGGAGCGCTTCGACCGGGTCGAGGTTCGAGGCGCGCAGGGCGGGGAGCATGCCGAACAGGATGCCGGTGACGACGCTCGCTCCCACCGCCACCCCGATCGACCAGAGCGGGATCGACGCGGCGATCGGCGTCGCGGCCTTCAGCGCGAGCGTGCCGAGCCAGCCGAACGCGAGCCCGACGAACGCGCCGATCCCGGTGAGCGTCACCGCCTCGACGAGGAACTGCCACAGGATGGTTCGCCGCGTGGCGCCGAGCGCCTTGCGCACGCCGATCTCACGCGTGCGCTCGGTGACCGAGATCATCATGATCGCGATGACGCCGACGCCGCCCACGATGGTGCCGACCGCGGAGAGAGCGACCATCACGAGGAAGAACATCCCGAAGATCTTGTTGTACGTCTCGAACAGCTTGTCCTGCGTGATGATGGCGAAGTTGTCGTCGCGTCCGGGCTTGAGGTGGCGCGCGCTACGCATCGCCGCGGTGACCTGGTCGATCGCGTCGTCGCGATCCACCGACTCCAGCGGTTTCACCGTGACCTGGACCCAGCGCGGATCCGCGTGCAGGTGCCGCCGGGCGGCCTCGTACGGTACGATGACGCGCGGGTTGTTCCCGCCCGAGAGGAAGCTCGCCGCGTAGTGGTACACGCCGATCACCGTGAACGGATTGTTCTCGATGGTGATCTGCTTCCCGATCGGGTCCGACTCGCCGAACAGCTCCTTCGCCATCAGGTCGTTCACGACCGCGACCTGCGCGCCGCTCGCGTCCTCTGCCGGCGTGAACGTGCGTCCGGGGTAGAGATCGCCGCCGTCGACTTCGGTCCAGTTCGCGCTGTAGCCGATGATGCGCGGGCTCGGAAGCGAGTGCTGCCGGTACGCCACGGCCCCCTGATCCATGATGCGCGCCGTCACCGTCGCGATCCCTGGGAGTCGGCCGAGCATCTGGATCTCGTTCTCGGTGATCGCCGGGTTGCTGCGCCACTTGCACGTATCGTCGGTCCCGTCGCACGCCTCGAAGTTCCCGATCGGGAAGCGCGACACGAAGAAGCTCTTCGGCCCGGCCTTCTCGAAATCCTTGGCGACGCTGGCGTTGATGCCGTGAATCGCGCCCGAGATCACGACGACGACGAACACGCCCACCGCGACGCCGAGGATGGTCAGTGCCGCGCGCACGCGATTCGCGCGCAGCGCGTCGAGTGCGATCCCGACCCCTTCGAAGACCGAATACAACCGCGCGGAGATGGTCATCACTCGGCCCTCAGCGCCGTGATCGGATCGAGCCGCGAGGCGCGGCTCGCCGGATACACGCCCGCGACGATCCCGACGCCGGCGCCGAGCATCACGGCGACGCCCACCGACCAGCCGGCGACATGCGTCGGAAGCGGTGACACGGCCGCGATGATCGCCGCGATCACCGCCCCCGCACCGACGCCGAACGCCGCGCCGACGGTGCTCAACGTCGCCGCCTCCACGAGGAACTGCGCGAGGATGTCGCGCCGACGCGCGCCGAGCGACTTGCGCACGCCGATCTCACGCGTACGCTCGGCGACGGCGACCAGCATGATGTTCATGATCACGATCGCGCCGACGACGAGGCCGATCGCGGGAAGCGCGATGCCGGCGACGACGAGATACCCCTTGATCTTGTTCCAGAACTCGAGATCCTGATCCGCCGTCTCGAGGACGAAGTTGTCCTTCTGCTCCGGCCTGAGCTTGTGCCGCGTGCGCATCACCGCGCGCACGGCATCCTCGGCGGCGAGCATCGTCTGCTCGTCCGGCGCCTGCACGATGATGCCGTCGATGACGCCGTGCCGGTTCGTGAGCTGCTTGAGCGGCGAGTTGTACGGCGCGACGATGAACTTGTCGAGCGAGATGCCGAAGGCGCTCCCCTGCGACTCCGCGACGCCGATGACGGTGTAGGGAATGTGATTGACGCGCAGCTCACGCCCGACCGGGTCGACGTTGGGGAAGAAGTAATCTTTCACGTCCTTGCCAATCACCGTCACGGGCGTCCCCATCGCGTCTTCCTGCTCCGTGAAGACGCGTCCTTCCGTGACGCCGAGCTTCTTGATGTCGAAGTACGACGCGGTCACGTTCTGCGCGTCCACCTGCTTGGGCTTCGGGACGTAGCGCGAGGAGACCGTGATGTTGTCCTCGCTGCGCACCGCGGCCGCCACGTTGGGCGGGAGCGCCGCGAACACCGGGCCGATGTCCTCTTCCTTGATGCGCGGGCGGCGCTGGTACTCCTCCCACGTCGCCATGTCGGTGTCGCCCAGATTGACGTTCGGGTTCCGGCGCAGCTCGAAGGAGTTGATGGGGATCAGCTTCCCCATCAGATCGTCCTGCATGTACCGCCCCATCCCTTCCACGATCGACACGACGGCGATGAGGAACATCACGCCGATCATCACGCCCAGGAGCGTAAAGAAGCTCTTCAGCTTCTGCACGCGGATCTGCGCCAGGGCGAGGCGCACGGCCTCGAGGAATTGCATGGGGGCGGAGGACGATGATTCTGGGTTAGCCGACCACGGACGATCCGTGCACGCTGAGTCGCTCGGAGAACCGATCGCGAGGCTCGTCGCTCTCGATCTGGCCGTCGCGCAGCACCACGATGCGGCGCGCGTGCGATGCGATGTCGGGCTCGTGCGTGACCATGATGACGGTCTGGCCCTGCGATGACAGCGATTCGAAGACGCGCATGATGTCCTCCGACGTGCGCGAGTCGAGGTTTCCGGTCGGCTCGTCGGCGAGCAGGATCGCGGGGCGGTTCACCAGCGCGCGCGCGATCGCGACGCGCTGCCGCTGACCACCCGACAGCTCGTTGGGACGGTGTCCGAGTCGCGAGCCGAGCTCGACGCGCTCGAGCGCCTCGGTCGCGCGCTGCTTTCGCTCGTCCGCGCCGACGCCGGCGTACACGAGCGGAAGCTCCACGTTCTGCAGCGCGGTGGAGCGGGGAAGGAGATTGAACGTCTGGAAGACGAAGCCGATCTCCTTGTTCCGCACGCGCGCCAGCTCGTCGTCGTCCATCTTCGAGACGAGCTGGCCGTTGAGCCAGTACTCGCCCGCGTCCGGCGTGTCGAGGCAGCCGATGAGGTTCATCAGCGTCGACTTGCCCGACCCGGACGGTCCCATGATGGCGACGTACTCGTTGCGTCGGATGGCGAGATCCACGCCGCGCAGCGCGCGCACGATCTCACCGCCCATGTCGTATTCCCGCTTGAGCCCGCGCGCGACGATCGCCCATTCGGCGCCAGGCGTCGAGCCGGGGTTCGCGGTCGTGATCGCGCGCCGCTCGGCGGTGGTGCTGAGCGGCGCTTCTTCGGTCTGGCTTGTCGTCATGACGTCTTGTTCGAGTCGGCCTTGCTGGAGGGCGCCTTGGCGGCGCGAACCGTCGCGCCGTCCTTGAGCTCGCGGATGGCCTGGTAGGTCCCGGCGACGATCTTCTCGCCCCCCTTGAGCCCACTCAGTACCTCGAAGTACTGCTCCCCCGCGATCCCTACCTTTACGGGCCGGAAGGTGACCTTGTTGTCGGCACCGACCACGAAGACGCCATCGACGTCCTTCTTCCCCACCTGTTTGGTGGGCGTCTTCCCCTGCGACTGGGCACTGTCGCCGCCGCCCATCGGGGTGTTCTCCCGGACGGTCAGCGCGATGATCGGGATCGCCAGCGTGTGCTTGCGGGTGTCGGTGATGATCTTGGCCGTGGCCGAGAAGTCGGGGCGCGTGTCCGGCGGCGGGTTGAGCAGCCGCACGGTGACGTAGTAGTTCACCGCCTGATCGGCCTGCCCGGCGGCCGACGTCGCCGCCGCGCCCTGGAGCGCGCTGTTCGAGATCTCGGTCACCAGACCGCGGAAGGTCGTGTCCGGGAACGCGTCGATGTCGACTTCGGCCGAGTCGCCCGTCTTGATGTGCGCGACGTCGGTCTCGTTGACCTTCACCTTCGTCTCGAGGTCGCTCATGTCGCTGATCGTCAGGAGCGTCGCCGCGTCCTTGTTCAGCGTTCCCATGATCGCCGTCTCGCCCTGCTCGACGTTGAGGCGGGTGACGCGCCCGCTGATCGGGGCGACGATCGTCGTCTTCGCGAGCGAGCTCTGCGCGTCGCGCAGCGCGCCCTGCGCCTGCGCCACGCCGTGCGTCGCGTTGTCGTACATCGCCTGGTTCACCTCGACCGCCGTCTTGAGCTGATCGATCTGCTCCTGCGACACCAGGTTCGGATTGCGCCGCTTGAGCTCGACCGTGCGGTTGTAGGTGTTCTTCGCCTGGTCGAGATTCGCCTTGGCCTGCTCGACCTGCGCGCGGCTACCGGCCACCGCGGCCGACGTGCGCTCGACCGCGGCCTGATACTGCGATGGATCGATCTCGAGGAGGAACTGTCCCTTGGTGACGACGTCACCTTCCTTCACCGCGAGCCGCGTGATGCGTCCCGTGATGTCGGAGGCGACGTCCACCTTGGTGTGCGGCTGGACCTGACCGCTCGCGGTGACCGACGCCACGAGGTCGCGCGGCTGCACCGTGTCGATCTTCACCTCCACGGCCTTGTTGCGTCCCTTCGCCGCGGCGGTGATCCCGATCAGGGCGATCACGCCCACCGCCACCACCGCGACGATCGTCTTCGTGCGCTTCTTCATGTGTCGATCCGTTTATCGAAGAGGACGCCCGACCGCGCTCTCGAGCGCGGCGAACGCCTTGTGGAAGTTGTACACGGCGTTGATGCGATCCGTCTCCGCCTGGGCGTACGCCGCGCGCGACGTCGTCAGGTCGACGAACGTGGCGAGCCCCACGGCGTACTGGTCCTGCACGAACTTCAGCTCTTCCTTCGCCTTCGCCGCGTTCTGCTCCTGCAGCGCGACGGTCTGCCGCGCGGTCTGCAGCGTCAGGTACGCCGCGGTGACGTCGGCGTTGAGCGCGAGCTCGCGCGACCGCACGCTGTAGCGCGCGTCCTCGCGCTGCACTTCCGCTTCCTGCAGCCGCTGCTCGCGTCCGAACCCATCGAACACCGGGAGCGAGATCGACGCCGTCACGCTCCGCGGCGCGTGCGTGAAGTCGAACGGGAACGCGCTGTTCTGGTCGCGGATCGACTGCGCCTGCTGGTCCGTCAGCACGAGGCCGCTGCAGTCCGGCACCGACAATCCAACGGCCTGCCGGATCTGCGCATTCGAGAGGCACGACGCCTGGGCTCCCTGCATCTGCGCGCGCGCCTGGTTCACGAGGAAGTTGGGGTCACGATAGGAATACGTGTAGCCACCGATCCCCGTCGAGAGCGACAGCGTCGGTGTGTACTCGGTCCGTTCCCGCGCGACGTTGAGGTCCGCCACGTGCTCGCGCGACCGCAGCGCGACCACGCCCGGATTCTGCTGCTTCGCGAGCGCGAGCAGCGTCGGGAGCGATGGCGTCGTGTCGTTCGTTCCGAACGTGCTCACGAGGCGCACGCTGTCGGGCGAGATCGCGCTCTCCGTCATACCCATCTGCTGGAACAGCCGCAGCCGGTCGACGTCGGCCTGATTCTTGGCCTGGAGGCGCTGCACCTGCTGCTGGCCCAGCGCGACTTCGGCGCGCTGCACGTCGAGCAGCGTCCCGCTCCCGACCTCCGCCTTCGCCTTCGCGAGCTGGAGCTGCAACTGTGCGTTCGCGACGAGCGAGTCCTGCAGCTCGACCTGCGCCGCACTCGCGAGGGCGGTGAGGTAATCCTGCCGCACGAGGCTCGCGAGATTCTCCGACGCACCCGCGATGTCCGCGTCCAC